>ERZ773224.2274-NODE-2274-length-20682-cov-6.288845_pt1 | contig 20682 bp, 20 predicted proteins | sample MGYA00580526_ERZ773224 | MGnify/ENA primary metagenome ERZ773224 (study PRJEB29015, sample SAMEA2737743) | human gut metagenome | biome: human gut; feature: human-associated habitat; material: faeces | place: China | collected 2012 ... | reverse complement strand
CACACCGGCGCGCTCAAGCAGCTTGCCGACGAGAACGGCTTCGAGACCTACGTCGTGCCGGAGGACATCGGCGGCCGCTTCTCGGTCCTGTCGGCCGTCGGCCTGCTGCCGATTGCGGTCTGCGGGGCGGACATCGACAAAATCCTTGCCGGCGCCGCCGCCGAGCGCGAGGCGCTGTTCGCGGCGGGGCTTTCCAACGACGCGTACAAGTACGCGCTGTACCGCAACGCCTTCCTCGCCGACGGCAAGGAGGTCGAAATCCTCTGCTCCTACGAGCCGGCGCTCCGCTCGCTGACCGAATGGTGGAAGCAGCTCTTCGGCGAGAGCGAGGGCAAGGACGGCAAGGGCATTTTCCCCGCCTCGGCCATCTTCTCGACCGATCTGCACTCGATGGGGCAGTACATTCAGGACGGGCGGCGGATGCTGTTCGAAACCGTCGTGCGCCAGACCGAATGCGGCTGCGAGCTGAAGATTCCGTTCGACGAATCCAATGTGGACAAGCTCAACTACATTGCCGGTGAATCGCTGTTCGACGTCAACGAAAAGGCGTTCCTCGGCACGCTGTACGCGCACCGCGACGGGGGCGTTCCCTCGCTGGTGGTGGAATACGGGCGGCGGGACGAGGAATCCTTCGGCGCGCTGGTCTACTTCTTCTGCCTGGCCTGCGCCGCCTCGGCCTACATTTTAGGCGTCAACCCCTTCAATCAGCCGGGTGTCGAGAGCTATAAGAAGAACATGTTCGCTCTGCTGGGCAAGCCGGGTTATGAGAACCTGACCGCCGAGCTGGAAGCAAAGCTGAAGTAAGAGCAAGCGGAACAAAAAAAGATCTCCCGCCGTGAGGCGTGGAAAATACAGGAGGACAGAACTATGATTAAACTGATTGTTGGCACCAAAGGCTCCGGTAAGACCAAGGCTATGATCGACATGATCAATGATTCGGTCAAGACCTCCAAGGGCAACGTCGTTGTCGTCGAGAAGGGCATGAAGCTGACCTATGAGGTCCCCAACGCCGCCCGTCTCATCGACCTGGACGAGTACAAGATCGCCGGCGGCGAGATGCTGTACGGCTTCGTGGCCGGCCTGCTGGCAAGCAATTATGACATCACTGACCTGTACATCGACGGCATCCTGAAGGTGCTGGATCACGACATCAACCGTCTGGGCGTCGTTCTGGACGAGATCGCTGCTGCCGCCGGCGACTCCATCAAGGTCACCGTCACTGTCAGCGCTGATGAGGCTGCTCTGCCCCACGATGTGAAGAAGTACCTGTAAAATAACTCTGAAATTTCTGATTTGAAGCATCCCAGACAGGCAGGAAACCGGAGAATTTGAAATTTTTTCGGTTTTCTGCCTGTTTTGGTGTTGACAAAGGGCTGTGTTGGCGCTATACTAACAAAGCAGCCTTTTATGAGGTGTACTATGCAATTTGACCTGAGAAAGTTTATCGTATCCGGCACGAAGCCTTACGCCGCAGAGTTTCAGTGTGATTTGTCTGCAAAGGATTTTGCCGGTGCAAGGATCGAGCAGCCTGTGACGGCCCGCTTTGAGGCGGTGCCGGATGGCGAGGAGATCCGGATGACGCTGCGGGCAAACGCATTGGTGCACGGAGAGTGCGCCCGCTGCCTCGACCCCGTCGAACGGGAAGAGACGGTGCAAGCAGAGTGGACGGTCAGGGAGCGCGATCTGGATGACCCGGATTTCGACCTGCCCCTCAACGAAAAAGGACATCTGGATGTGGACGAATGGCTCTGTCAGGAATTCATGTTCCAGATACCGACGGTGCTGCTTTGCAGCGCTGACTGCCCGGGCTTGTGTCCCCGGTGCGGGAAGAAGATGGCCGAATGTACCTGCCCTCCGGCAGAAACTGAGGCCGAACCCGCAGACGCAAGGCTAGCGATACTCAAATCACTGCTGAACTGAGAAACCCATCAAGGAGGTGCAAAAATATGGCAGTACCTAAGAGACATCTTTCCAAGGCCCGCCGCGACAAGCGTCGCAGCAATGTTTGGAAGCTGGAGGCCCCCGCACTGGTCAAGTGCAGCAACTGCGGCTCTCTGAAGCTCCCCCACCAGGCATGTGGCAACTGCGGTTACTACAAGGGCGAGGAAGTCATCAAGAAGGGCTAATTTGCGCAGAATTGGTGGCACATTGGTGTTATGTACAGAAGGGGAGGGCGCAATGCCTTCCCCTTCTTGCTGTTTATGGAACGGATGAAGCTTGCTGGATACGCCAGAGGCTCCCCTACTAGGGGAGCTGGCGGGCGCAAGCCCGACTGAGAGGTTGGACGAAGGACGGCCTGGCCGGATAGCTTTTGCTGGACTCAACCTCTCCGTCATTGCTTCGCAATGCCACCTCCCCTACCGAGGGGAGGCCTTGGCATTCCGCAAAGCTTTGCCTCCCCCCTCTGGGGGAGCTGGCTGCGAAGCGCCTGAGAGGGTTCGACCCTTTTCCCCCTCCCGTTCTGCTACCCTAGAAAGAGGGGGTGGGGCTTGTGCGGACGGTCATCTATCTCGATGTGCTGCTTCTGGTGAATTTCGTGGTGGGGGCGGCGTTCCTGCTGGCGGCAGGGCTGCTGTGCGGGGCGTGCTGTTCGCCGCTGCGGCTGGTGGGCGGCGCGGGGGCGGCGGCAGTGTCGTCGCTGGCCCTGCTGGCCCCCACCGCCCCCTGGCCGCTGGCCCTTACTTATAAAGGTACGTCCGCCGCCCTCTGCGTAGCCGCTGCCTACGGCTGGCAGGGGGCGCGGAACACCGCCCGGCTCACGGGGTGGTTCGTCCTGCTCAATCTGACCCTCACGGGGGCGCTTTTCCTGCCCGGTGCGGCCTGCAATAACCTCAGCTTCTATCTGCCGGTGTCGCCGGGGCTGCTGCTGGCGTCCACGGCGGGGGTCTGCGGCGTGGTGGAGGGGGTGCTGCACGTTCTGGGCCGCAGCGGCCCGGCCTGCTTTGGGGCGGAGCTGTCGGTGGCCGGGCAGGTCGTCCCGCTGAGCGTCTTCTGCGACACCGGCTTCCATCTGCAGGAGCCGCTTTCGGGCCGGGCGGTGGTGCTGGTGCGGCTGGATGCCGTGTCTCTGCCCACTGAGCTGAGGGCGTATCTGGACGCCTGCCTCGCGGGCGTCGGCGCAGAGCCTCGCCCGGAGTGGGGCGTGCGGTTCGTACCCTGTCAGACCGTCGCGGGACACTGTCTGCTGCCCGCCCTGCCTGCCGCGCTTGGGTCAAACGGTAGAAAACAGGACGGAATATACGCAGCGTTTTGCGATATGCCGCCTCCGCCGGGGGGATGGACGGCTCTCGTCAGCGCGGAAACGGCGGCGCTGCTGGGTAAATGACAATACAGTGGGAGGAATATACCTGTGTTTCAACGATTTGTAAATCTTTTGCAGCGCCTCTGGGCCAGACTGAGCTGGACGGGCGGCGTACATTATCTGAACGGCGGGCCGGGTCTGCCGCCGCCCCTGACCCCGGAGGAGGAAAAAGCCCTTCTGGCCCGGATGGCCGACGGCGACCCCGCCGCCCGGGATGAGCTCATCACCCATAACCTGCGGCTGGTGGTGTACCTTGCGAAGAAATACGAGGGCAGCGGCGTCCCCTCGGAGGACATGGTGTCCATCGGCACCATCGGGCTCATCAAGGCGGTGAACACCTTTACGCCCGAGCGGAGCATCAAGCTGGCGACTTACGCCAGCCGCTGCATCGGCAACGAGATCCTGATGTATCTGCGCAAAAGCTCCAACCGGCGGCAGGAGGCCAGCATCGACGAGCCGCTGAACATCGACGGCGACGGCAACGAGCTGCTGCTGTCGGACGTGCTGAGCAGCGAGGAGAATCAGGTGGGCCAGCGTCTCGAGCAGGACGCCGAGCGGGCCAGCCTCCGCCGGTCGGTGGAACAGCTCTCGCCCCGGGAGCGGCAGATCATGGAGCTGCGCTTCGGCCTGCTGGACGGCGTGGAGCGGACCCAGAAGGAGGTGGCAGACGCCATCGGCATCAGCCAGAGCTATATTTCGAGGCTGGAGAAGAGGATCATACGGCAGTTGAGAGAACAATTAGGGGAGTAGCCCCCTAAATTTGGAATGAATGTTATCCTGCCCCTGCGGCCATACTTCCGGTGAAACTGAAACGAAACCGGAGGGTAGGGGATGTACAACAAGGTGGAGCTGTGCGGCGTGAACACCGCCGAACTGCCGATACTGTCCGAGCAGGAGAAGCGCGACCTGCTCACCCGGGCGCGGGCAGGGGACAAAAAGGCCCGCCAGAGCATGATAGAGGGCAATCTGCGGCTGGTGCTCAGCGTGGTGCAGCGCTTTTCGCAGCGGGGCGAGAACATGGACGACCTGTTTCAGGTGGGGTGCATCGGGCTCATCAAGGCCATCGACAACTTCGACCCGGCCCAGCAGGTGCGGTTCTCTACCTACGGCGTGCCGATGATCATTGGCGAGATACGGCGGTTCCTGCGGGACAACAACGCCCTGCGGGTGAGCCGCAGCCTCCGGGACACGGCCTACCGGGCCATGCAGTCCCGCGAGGAACTGGAAAAGCAGCTGGGCCGTGAACCCACCGTGGACGAGATCGCCCGGAAGACCGGTCTGTCCCGCCGCGAGGTGTCGGCGGCGCTGGAATCGGTAGTGGAGCCGCTGAGTCTTGAGGAACCGGTCTACGCCGACGGCGGCGATGCGGTGTACGTCATCGACCAGGTGCGCGACCCCGACGGCGAGGACAGCTGGATCAGCGGCCTGCAGTTCCGCCAGACCGTGGCGGGCCTCACCCCGCGCGAAAAGCGCATCATGGAACTGCGCTACCTCAAAGGCAAGACCCAGATGGAGGTGGCCCGGGAGATCGGCATCAGCCAGGCACAGGTGAGCCGGCTGGAAAAGGCGGCGCTGGAACAGTTCCACCAGATGACATGACAAAGCGGCGGTGCCTGGACACCGCCGCTTTCCGCTAACGAGGCTTGTGGTATTTTTCCCGGGTGGCCGCGCCGCCCCGCAGATGGCGCTCGGCCTTGTTCCGGGCCAGCACCATCTGCACCTGCCGGAACAGCTCCGGGCCTACCGTCCGCAGCCGCACCGATACGTCTTTGTGTACGGTGGACTTGCTGCAGCCGAAGGCCCGCGCCGCCGCCCGCACGGTGGCCCCATGCTCCACGATGTACTCTCCCAGCAGCAGCGCCCGCTGTTCCGGATCACCTTTCATGACTGCTCCCTCCCGCCAAAGTGTGCTTGTTCCAGAATATGTGACCCGGCGGGCCGATATACCGCCGGGGACTTGACTTTTGGCGGAGAGCGGCTATACTGAAAGCGGACATGAAAACAGGGGCGCCGTGAGGCTGAGATCTGCTGGAAGCAGAGACCCTTGAACCTGATCCGGGTAATGCCGGCGTAGGTAGTTTGCGGAAAGGTCCCGATTTTCACAAACAGCCCGTGCGCCTGCCAGCAAAAGCAGGCGCATTTTTGTTTTTGTGTACTATTATTATGAGAAGAGGAATCCTCATGTCGAAATCCTACTCCAAGACCCGGGTGCTGGTGGAGTGCGCGCTGATGGTGGCCATCGGCACCGTGCTGGCCAACATCAAGATCTTCACCATGCCCAACGGCGGCAGCGTCACCCTGCTGAGTATGCTGCCCTTCGTGCTCGTCTCCTTCCGCCACGGCGTCAAGTGGGGCCTGTTCACCGGTCTGGTGAACGGCTGCCTGCAGATGCTGCTGGGCTTCTGGGCTCCCCCGACGCCCACCTTTATCTACTTCCTCGGTGAGATCCTGCTGGACTATCTGGTGGCCTTTATGGTTCTGGGTACCGCAGAGTTCTTCGCCCGTCCCTTCAAGAACCGGATGGTCGGCGTGGCCGTCGGTACGGCCATCGCAGGCTTCCTGCGCTTCATGTGCAGCTTTCTGTCCGGCGTCCTTGTCTGGGGCAACCTGAATGAGGGTCTGAGCGCCTGGACCTACAGCCTCGTGTACAACGCCAGCTACATGCTGCCGGAGACGCTCATCACTGTGGTGGGCGCTGTGCTGCTCATCAAGGCAGCACCCCAGATCTTCGACCGCCAGTACACCAAAGCCTGAGTTCTCCTGAACGCAAGTCCCGCCGGAGGCAGAAATGCACCCGGGGGGGACTTTTTTTGCACGAATTTGAAAAAAGCTGTTGACAACTCTCCTTTCAGCTGGTATAATAACACACGTCGTCAGGGACGACACAGGCTATGGGGGATTAGCTCAGCTGGGAGCCCGGTTGGTATCAAAACACACCCCCAGTCAGATAGTCCTGCGACAATCAAATTCCCAACAAAAAACTCCATCCAAGAGGTTCGCTTCTTGGATTTTATGGGGGATTAGCTCAGCTGGGAGAGCGCTTGCATGGCATGCAAGAGGTCAGCGGTTCGATCCCGCTATTCTCCACCAAAAAGACACTGCACAGTTTGTGCGGTGTCTTTCTTTTTTGCACTTTTGCTGCGTGAGTGAAAAACAGGAAGATGAACGGTGCCGATCGGAGTTTTGACGATTTGCGTCGCTGTCCTGATGCAGTAAACCGTAAGATAAAAGCAGAAGACGCTCTTCCCCGATGGAAAGGGCGTCTTCTGCTTTTTCAGCCGTTCTTCACGCCCGCCGGAGCCGGCTGGGCAGAGGCCGTGTCAAGGCCGACGAGATATTCCGAATCGACCCTGTCCTGTGGTTTCTTTTTTGATAGCATGGTGATTTGCCCCTCCTAAGAGATTTCGCGGGGAGCACTTCTCCCCATCTGACAGGGAGAAGTATACATTCCAAATCTTAGGAAATGCCCGAGAGATTTATTAAGAAGGACGTAAGAGGTTTGAATTTTTTATGAAAAAGTTTCACAGGACGTAAAAGCCTCTCCCTTTGGGAGAGGTGTCACCGCAGGTGACGGAGAGGGCAAGGATGCTGAAGAAAAAGTTTAGACACAGCGATAGTATCGCTCTGACAAAAGAGCTTGCTTATCGCAGTGCGGCGGCGCTGCCATCCGCAGATTGCGGATATGCACCATGACGGTGCTGTTGGAGACGTAGAAATACGGCTCGCCCCACACGGTCTCGTAGATGACCTGTACCGGGAAGATGCGCTGGGGGCTCTGCATCAGCAGCTTGAGGATCTTGTACTCGGTCTCGGTCAGGTCGGCCTCCTGCTCGTCCACCCAGACCCGGTTGCAGTCCAGCGCGATGCGCACGCCGTCCCGGATGTCCGGGTCATCCTCTACGATCATGATGGTCTGCATAGTCTATGATTCCTTTCCTGTATTGCATAGTATCCGTATAGCAGATTTTCTGCATTGTGGACAGCTTATCACATACTTCTTGGGATTTGTGGGATAAGATCCTAAGGAATTCTTAAGAAAGCGGCCATTTTGCCTCTTGCGGAGCGGGGCGGGGGAGAGTATTCTTATAGAAGAATACACAGGAAGTGAGGGTATCCCTATGCACAAAAAAGTTTTGGTATGTCTGCCCCTGAACGACGCTCACCGCGCCGCGCTGGAGGCATCCGTGCCGGAATTTGAATTCCGTTTCAACGCGCTGGACGACGTCCACGCCGAAGATGTGCTCTGGGCCGACATCGTGCTGGGCAACGCACCAGTGTCGATGATCCGCCAGAACAAGCACATCGAGTGGTTCCAGTCCAACTCCGCCGGCCCCGACGCCTATCTGAAGCCCGGCGTCCTGCCCGAAAACTGCATGGTGACCAACGCCACCGGCGCCTACGGTCTGGCCATCAGCGAGTGGATGCTGGCCATGTGGCTGGGCATCCAGAAGGATATGTTCCTCTACCGCGACCGCCAGAACCAGCGCCAGTGGGCTCCCATCGACCGCCCCGTGAGGGGCATCACCGGGGCGCGGGTGCTCTGCGTCGGCATGGGAGACATCGGCTCCAACTTCGCCCGCCGCGCCCATATGCTGGGCGCTGAGGTGGTGGGCGTCCGCCGCACGGTCCACCCCGACACGCCCTGCCCGGACTACTGCCTGCGTGTGGTGGCCCAGAGCCAGCTGGACGAGGAGCTGCCCGAGGCCGACCTCATCGCCCTGAGCCTGCCCGGCACCCCCGAGACCAACAAGCTGTTCAACGCCGAGCGCTTCGCCAAATGCAAGGACGGTGCCATCCTCATCAACGTGGGCCGCGGCACCACCGTGGACAGCGACGCCCTCGTGGAGGCCCTGCGCAGCGGCAAAATTTTTGGCGCGGGCCTCGACGTCACCGACCCGGAGCCTCTGCCTGCCGACCACCCGCTGTGGGGTGAGCCGGGCGCTATCATCACGCCCCACAACTCCGGCAAGTTCAGCCTGCCCAAGACGCTGGACAACATCGTGGACATCTTCATCCACAACCTCAAGCGCTACGCTGAGGGCCTGCCGCTGGACAATCAGGTCAGCCGCACCACCCGCTATGCCGCCGACCAGAACGGCGGCCACCGCCTGCTGAGTACCCTGTAAAATACGATAGTGTGATAAAAAGCCCCTCTGCACCGCGGTGCAGAGGGGCTTTTGGTTTAGAGATTCATCGTGCCAGCACCACCGAGAGGGTGACTTCTTTGGCGTCGGGCGAGAGGTCGAAGCTGCCGCCGTCCTGTGCGGTGAGGCAGATGGTGTAGACCTTCTTCGTGCTGAGACGGGCCGGGGCATCGTCGAAGTGCCAGTCGGACACCTCGTGGTAGCGGCCATCCGTGCCGAGGGCGAAGAGCTTATAGTCGGCGGCATTTCCGGTCAGGCCGTTGATGCGGAAAGAAACAGCAGTCGCGGGGTGGAGGTTGTCGAGGGTGGCGGTGTGGAGCCAGCTTGCGGGGGTGCCGGTGCCGCCTGCGGCCTGGAACTCTGCCGCCGAAAGCACCCGGCGGGAGGTCTTGTCCAGATCGACTTTGCGGTAGGGCATCTCAGGCAGGAAGACGAAGCGGTCCTGCAGGCGGAGAAGCTCTTTGTAGCCGGTGGGGCAGTAGAGCTTGTTGCCGTCACGGCCTGCGTACATACCGATGGCCATGTTGTTGTAGCCGTAGAGGGAGGCGACGTCCACAGTGAGGACGGTCTTTCCGGTGTCGAAGTCCAGCACGATGTACTGCCACATGCCGCTGTCCACGTCCTGCACGAAGCCGTAGATGTAGCCGGTGGCGGTGGAGAGCTTCATCATGGAAGTGTCGCTGAGGTCGCTGCGGCACCAGACGCTCTTCATGGTCCAGCCGTCGGCGGTGCGGATGGTGTCCACCCGTTCGACGCCGGGCATGATCATACAGTTGCCCTTGAGCAGCCAGTTGCGGTCGTAGATGTTCTCGTAGCTCTGGATGGACGAGTCGCTGTCGGGCTTTGCGAGGTTGGGGCTGCCTGCGCCGAACCAGTTGCAGACGATGGTGCTGACCCGGCCATTGCCGTGGTCGTAGACGATGGCCGAATTTTCCACCGACACCGGCATGTTGGCGGGCAGCTCGTCGATGATCGGGTGGCTGGCGGCGACTTCGCCGGTGCGGATGTCCACAGCCATCAGGCTGACGGTCTCGAGGTTGTCGGTAAAGAAGACCAGCTCCCGGCTCAGAGAGGGCGAGCAGCCGCCGCCCCATGCCAGACCGCCGCCGGTGGTGGCAGCGCCTTCGCGGCTGTCTTTTGCGCCCACGCTGTCGTAGGGGGTGCGCCAGACGACTTCAACGCCGCCGTTGGCACGCAGCAGGTAGCAGGCAAGGTTCGTCAGGATGACCGCACCCTCCCGGCAGGAGGCAATGCCATTTTCAGCACCTTCGCCCGGAGCGGGAGCGTAGACATGGACTTCGTGGTCGAGGTCGGCGGTGCCGCCGGCAAGGATGGTTTCGATGGCGTTGTGGGAGATGTAGCCCATCGCGCCCTGCTGGCCGCGGCTGGGGTAGATGCGGAAGCCGCCGGTGACGAACCAGAGGTTGCCATCGTAGTCAAAGACGATGGAGAGCAGATTCTGCTCGAGGCTGCGGCCAAGCACCCGCTCGGCGGCCTCTTTGATGTTGATGTCCAGTACCTTTTCAAAAACCGGCAGAGGCGTACCCTTCTCGTCGGTGGCACGAAGCATCAGCACATGGTTGTGGCTGGTGGGGCAGACGATGAGGTTGCGCCCGTCCACAAAGGAATAGGAGCTTTGGATGAGATAACCGCCGCCGTCGTGCTTGGCGGGAGAGAAAAAGCCGATGGTGCGGACTTCTTCTGCGTCGAGGTCGCGGATGGCCAGACCGCCCAGGAACGGGCTGACGGGGTTATCGAAGTTGTCGAAGAAGATGGCCGGGGAGGCGTTGGGGTTCGTCTTTTCCATTGCCACGTTGACCTCGGGGCAGATGCCCACGGGGAGGACGGCGTCGGTGGAGTCGGTGTTGTAGCAGTCGTGGTGGATGTTTGACTCGCTGCGGCCCATAAAGGGGTTGGCGTCCACAACTTTTGCCGTCAGAGGCTTCGGCGGCAGGGCGGTGTCTGCGCCGTGGAAAAGGCCGGACAGAAGGCAGTCTGCCCTGGCGGCGGGGGCCAGCTGGCAGGACAGCAGTGTGAGAGCGGAAGCGCTGAGGAAATTGCGTCGGGTCATTTTCATGGTGGAGTCCTCCTTTTTTGATAACATGACCTCTCAGCCTCCCCTCGGTAGGGGAGCTGTCGAGCGAATGCGAGACTGAGAGGTTAAAGGTTCAATAAAATATTCACCCGGAACAAACCGTTCTCGGTCTCGACGGTCATAGAACCGCCATATCTGGAAACGGCCGTCTGGATGGAGACGAGGCCGATGCCCATTCCGTCGTGTTTCGTGGAGTGAAGGATGCCCTGCTGGCGCTTGAGCACGCCGTCATAGCGGTTCTCCACCAGCAGGCCCAGCATGGCGGGGCTCAGCATCCGGGCCAGCACCTTCACCTGCCGCTGTTCGGGCGGCAGCTTCTGGCTGGCGTGGAGAGCATTTTCCAACAGATTGCCCAGCATCATGCAGAAGTCAGCCTCCGGGATGGCCAGCTGGCGGGGCAGTTCCAGCCGCCAGTCCACCGGCACGCCGAGGCTGTGAGCCTCGTGGTCGTAGTGACCGGCCAGAGCGTCCACGGCAGGATTCGCGCAGAGGGTGGGGCGCTCCTCGCTCAGCTCGGATTCGTACTGGTGCAGGTAGTTTTTCAGTTCATCCACCTGCCCGGCCTCGGTGAGTCCGGCGATGACGTGGAGGTGCTGGCGGAAGTCGTGGCGGAGATGCCGCGTCTGCTCCATATAGGTCCGCAGTTCGGTGTAGCGGCGGGATTCCACGGCCAGAAGCTGGTTCTCCCGGTCGAGCTGGGCGCTGCGGGTGTACTCCCGGGCAACCTGATACATCTCGTACAGCAGCAAAAAGATGCCCAGCAGAGAGATGGTGACGGCCAGGACAGAAATGATCATCAGACGGTTGATGAGCACGACGGCCGGGTCCAGCGGCATACAGAAGACGAGGAAAGCCGCGTAGATGGTGGGCAGCGGCCACGCCGACTGCCAGAAGGCTTCGCCCCGGTACTCCCGCAGCAGCCAGCGGCTCCACTGGACGGCGGTGAACCAGAAGATGATGCAGAGCACTGCCGAGAGTCCCAGCTTGAGCAGGGAGGTGGAGACGAGACAGACCGGGGCGTCGTTGCCCACCTCAGCCCGGGCGTTGAGCACCGTGGAAAGCAGGGTGCAGACCGCCGTCATGACGCCGGAGACGGCGAAGAGAAAGGCGGTCTGGCTCACGGAAACTTCCGAACCCACCCGCCAGCGCAGCAGCCAGAACGCCGCCAGCAGGGTGGGTAGGAGCAGGATGTTGCTGTCCAGCTCGAAGATGGCGCAGAGGGCCGCCGCTGCAAGGCAGATGACCGTGACGAGAGTGGCTGCCAGCACAGCGGTGCGCCGGGGGGCTTTCACATGCTCCCACAGGGGCGCGAGACAGAGGAATGCCCCCGGGTAGAAGACGGCGAGGTCCAGAAAATAGCGTCCAAATAAAGAAAAGTCCAAGGTCGGGCCTCCTCTCGGCGTCATAGCTCCCGCCGCATATGGCGGAACTGATATTGTGTGAACTGGGCGAACAGGGTGTTCTTATCCTTCTGACGCACGGGCAGGCAGGTGCCGTCCAGCATCTCGAAGCAGTCGCTGTCCAGCCGGAGCACCTTGTCCATGTTCAGGATGACGCCCCGGTTGCAGACGATGAAGTTCTCCTGCGCCCGCAGCAGCTGCTCCACCTGGGAGAAGGTGGAGACGGTCCGGCACTCGCCGTCGTCGCTGACGATGCGGACGTAGTGATTCTGGGCCATGGCGTACTGTATCTTCCGCAGGGGGAGATGTACCTGCTGCCGTGCGATGCGGACTTCCAGCTCCGGTTCGGCCCGGAAGAGCACCCGCCGCAGCTCGTCGGCCAGCTGGAAGAGCTTTTCTTCCCGGTAGGGCTTGAGCAGATAGTCGAAGGGGTGGACGGGGAATGCGTCCCATACGTATTCCGGGGACGAGGTCACGAACACCAGCAGCAGGTCGGGGTCGGTCCGGCGCAGGATGCGCGCCGTCTCGATGCCGTTGGTGCCTTCCATGCAGATGTCGAGAAAAACGACCTGATAATTTTTTGAGGGGAACGCCGCCAGAAAGGCGTCGCCGCTCTCATAATGGTCACAGACCAATGGTTGCCCGCCGCCGAAAGCCAGCCGCAAAAGGCTCTCCAACCGCTGAGCGTCGGGCAGGCGGTCTTCTACGACCGCAAATCGAAGCTCCATCCTCAAGTTCCTCCCTTATGACCATATTATAACATAACCATCGGGGCTTAGACACAGCGATTCACGCAGAAAACGACCCCATTCACGCAGGTTTGACAGCCCTCAAAAAAAGGACGATGGAAATTTGTGATGAGAGGATGAAGTTTTGTGTTGTTGAAAACTTTCGGCAGACATAGAAAAGCGCACCCCTTCTGCTTCTGTATGGAGAAGGGGCGCGCTTCGTTTATACTTCGAGTTCAGGCAAATGCTCTTATTTTTCCCATCTCTTTTCCACTTCTTTGCCAAAAAAGTGAGATGAAGCACACAAAAGACAACGAAATGCCCGGCACAGAGTAAGCAAAATACTCTGTGCCGGGCGGAGATGAGAAAAAGTTTCTTAGTGGTTGGCGGCGTGGTAGATGGCGATCATGTCGTCGAGGCTGAGTTTTTTGGCCGAGCCGAGGGCGGAGCCGCAAGCCTCGAGGCAGCGGCGGGCCATCTCGTCGATCTGCGCGTCGGTGGGGTCGATGCCCAGCTCGTGGAAGCTGGCGGGCATCCCGATGCTGTGGTAGAAATCCACCATGGCGTCGATGCCTTTCAGGGCGATCTCCTCGTCGGTGCCGTCGGCGGTCACGCCCATGACGTTCCGGGCAAAGCGGACGAAGCGGGGCAGGCAGTCCTTGTAGACGTACCGCGCCCAGCTGGGCCAGAGGGCGGCGAGGCCCGCGCCGTGAGTCACGTCGAACATACCGCCCATCTCGTGCTCGAGTTTGTGGGACATAAAGTCGCCTCTGGCGATGCCGCAGCCGGTCAGGCCGTTGTGGGAGAGGCTGCCCGCCCACATCACCTCGGCCCGGGCCTCGTAGTTGGCCGGGTCGGTGTGGAGGATGACCGCGTTCTTCATCACGGTGCGCAGCAGGCCCTCGGCCAGCGCGTCGGTCAGCTCCATATTGCCGCCATTGGTGAAATAGCGCTCCATGGTGTGCATCATGATGTCAGCGCAGCCGGACTCGGTCTGATAGTCGGGCAGGGTCTTGGTGAGCTCAGGGTCCATGAGGGCGAACTTCGGGCGGCTGATGTCGTCGTTGTAGGCCCGCTTCTGGTGGGTGTCCACCCGGGTGATGACGCTGCTGTTGGATGTTTCACTGCCCGCCGCCGCGATGGTCAGGATGCTGGCCACCGGCAGGCACTTCCTGGCCGTGCGGGTGTGCTCGTACAGCTCCCAGACGTCCTTTTCCGGCTCGGCCAGGCCGTAGGCGATGGCCTTGGCCGTGTCGATGACGCTGCCGCCGCCCACGGCCAGCAGGAAGTCGATGCTGTTCTCTTTGCCGATGCGGATGCCCTCGTAGACCTTGTCGAGGTGGGGGTTCGGCACGACGCCGCCCAGCGTCCAGCTGGAAATGCCGGCCTCGGCCAGCGACTTTTCAGCCCGGTCCAGCACACCGGAGCGGACGGCGCTCTTGCCGCCGTAGACGATGAGGACACGGGTGCCGCCGTATTCGCGCACCAGCGCGCCCACGCGCTGTTCGGTGCCTTTGCCGAAGATGACCCGGGTGGGGGAGTAGAACTCGAAATTGCTTGCCATAGTGGTCTGCCTCCTTGTAAGTGTTGCTTTCTGAGCAAAAGTATACACGAAATAGATTCGAAAGTCTACAGGCCCTGCGCCTGCCGCCGCAAAATATTCGGGACAAAACAAAACCCGCATCCTCCCGGCAGGAAAACGGGAGGATGCAGGCTTCATTGGAAAACATCAGACAAAAAAACCTGCCGACTCGAGGCGGTTGCAAGCCCTCAGTCGGCAGGATGCTTACTTCTTCGGAGTCATAGCCTCTTGACCTCGATTTCTTCATTTTTCGGTCTGTACCGGACGTTTCATAGAAGATTCTCCTTTGAAACGGTGAAGAACGATCAGCAGGGGAATGAATTTCTTAGTACATTGGAATGACCCTTTTCTTAACTGTTGGAGTGCGGGATACGAATCACAGAGATGAATTTCATATTACCACATTCTTTCGAGTTAGATTTGCGAAGGGAGTGTCATTACTTAGTACATCGGAGTTTCTCCTTTGGAGTTATTCAAATAAGACGTTCCGTACAAAAGCTTTCTTCATTGGGATCACCTTCGGCGGATCTATTTGAACGCGAGGGATTTTATTTCACAGACTGTTCTGTTATTCGCTTTATTGATGCTCAAGAACGGCTCTTGTTGTTGTGTTTTTATACGGGGGAAGCATCCCGTTTGTGGTGAGCCTCTGTTTTGCTTCTCAGCGAACCCCGACAGTCTGTGCGTACTGTGCGGGTTCCATATCGACCATCGGTCTTCGCTCCTTTCTGCTTAAAGTCAGCGGGGTTAGCTCTCATTTGAGCTTCTGCTGTACTTCTCTGGTTCCTGGCTTTATTATACACGCGCGAGCGCGGTTTGTCTATTCGCAGAATGCACAATAAATTGGACATAATTTTTCAAGAAACAACTAAAAAATTGTATTGTTCATACAAACGCACGACTGAAACAGCCTCCCTGCGCAGTCTGGACGGCCCGCAGGGCCTTTTGTGGAAAACCTCTGCACAAGAACTGCCAGACTTCTTCCGTGCTATCTTCCGCCGCGGTGAGCAGAACGCCCGGTGAGCCTATATCCTATATTATAAACAGGTAATATTACTTAATAAGAATAAGCCGCTGATTAAGAAAATTTCATGGATCACACACTTGACAGCTATATGAATTTTATATACCCGATATACATGGAGTGTATAATTCTGCCGGAAGGGTTTCGTTTTACCTCAAAAATGAAACGAACCACTAAGGAGTGACGAAGAATTTGGTCAAAATGGACAGTTTGGCTGCGCATTATTAAGCAAGATGCACAACGCTCCCGGCCAAGGTGTGAAATAAGATATAACAAAAAGTAGAATATCGACCAAAGGTCTTATCAAACGGCACCAATCGTGCTATGATACCAGACGCAAAAGGGCTGCGCTGAGCGCGAAAAGAGGGTGTGTTTCCATAAAAACAAACGCACCTTCTTTGATTTTTAGCACAGCTGCTTTAATAAAAGAAACGAAAGGAGATAGAGTGAAAACGAACGATACCTTTACGCTTCAGGATAAGACTCTGCTCAGAAAGGAGGCAAAGCGATGAACGCATTGACTGCGGCCCTGAAAGAAGAGCTGAATGTGGAGATGATCTCCCTCGGCGGCCTGCAGGTGCCGGAATCCGTTGTGGTCAGCTGGGGCATCATGCTGTTTCTGGTCATCGTCTCCATCCTGCTCACCCGGAACCTCAAGGTGGACCACATCTCCAGGCGGCAGGCCATCCTTGAGATGGTCGTCACCACCATCGACAACTTCTTCACGGGCCTGCTGGGCGAGCAGGGCAGACGGTATGTGCCTTACCTCATGACGGTGGCTCTCTACATCGCCTGTGCGAACCTCATCGGCGTGTTCGGCATCAAGCCCCCCACGAAGGATCTGAATGTCACCGCTGCGCTGGCGCTCATGAGCATCTGCCTCATCGAGTATTCCGGCATCCATGCCCGGGGCGGCAAGGGCTTCCTCAAGAGCCTCGCCGCTCCTACCCCCATCATGACCCCCATGAACATCCTCGAGATCGCCATCCGCCCTACCAGCCTGTGTATGCGACTGTTCGGCAACGTGCTGGGCGCTTTCGTCATCATGGAGCTCATCAAGCTGGTGGTCCCGGTGTTCGTGCCGGCCATCTTCAGCCTGTACTTTGATTTGTTCGATGGTCTCATCCAGACCTATGTCTTTGTCTTCCTCACCTCGCTGTTCATGAAAGAGAGCATTGGTGGAGAAGAGTAAACCTCTCAAAAGCCTCTCCCCTTGGGAGAGGTGTCATCGAAGATGACGGAGAGGGCAAGGATGCTGACAAAAAGCAGAAAACACAGCGATGACCTCGCTCTGACGAAGAATGTTCTTATCGCTGTATGGAAGCTCTGAGAAAGGCGGCTTGCCCTCTCAGGCGCATTCGCGCCAGCTCCCCCAGAGGGGGAGCCTCAAGAAGAATATTGATTTATAAAGGAGAAATAATTATGAACGGACTCGTAGCTCTGGGCGCTGGTATCGCAGCGCTGACTGGTATCGGCGGCGGCATCGGCATCGGCATTGCCACCGGCAAGGCAACGGAGGCCATCAGCCGCCAGCCGGAAGCTTCCGGTAAGATCCAGACCAACCTGCTGCTGGGTGCAGCTCTGGCCGAAGGTACTGCAATTTTCGGCTTCGTCGTTGCTCTGCTCATCATCCTGTTCCTGGGTTGATAACGGAGGCATGACGAATGCTGACTCTGAATCTGAACCTTCTGTATACAGTCGTCAACATTCTGGTTCTGTTTTTGCTGCTGCGCAAGTTCCTGTACAAGCCTGTCATGAACATCATCGCACAGCGCCAGAAGCAGGTGGATGACGCACTGAACGCCGCCGAGACCTCCAAGCAGGAGGCCGTTGCGGCCCTGAACGACGCGCAGGCAAAGCTGCGCAATGTGGACGCTGAGGCTGTTGCCCGCCGCACTGCCTACGAGCAGCAGGCCGAAAAGGACAAGCAGCAGCTGCTGGCTGACGCCCAGAAGCAGGCCGACGCCATCCTGGCCGAGGGCAAAGCTGCCGCCGAGGCCGAGCGCCAGCACAAGCTGCGTCAGGCTGACGCCCAGACCACTGCACTGGCCCGCGCCATGTGCGAGAAGCTGCTGGCCCGCAGCCTGAACGAGCAGGACGACGCCCGCCTGCTGGACGACCTGTTGGAGAAAGCGGGGGCTGAAAATGGCAAGTGAATTCAGCACCGAGTTCTTCTCGGCCAACCGCATCGTCAAAGCTGACCTCCGTGCCGCCCGCACCCCCCGCGAGGAGGACCTGGAGCGCATCAAGAAAGAGGTCGCGAAGCTGTATGACGCCACCGAGGTCATCCTGAACGTCACGGTGGACGACAGCCTCCTCTCCGGCTATGTGCTGCAGATCGGCGACCGCGTCTTCGATAACTCCGGCCGCCACGCCATTGACCAGATGATGGCCGACAAGCCCTCTCTGGCCACCCTCAAGACCCGCATCGAGGACTACAAGCCCGCCGCCACCAGCGAAGAGGGCGGTGTGGTCATCTCCTCCGCCGACGGCATCGTGGAAGTGGAAGGCATGGACCGCGCCGTCTACGGCGAGATCGTCACCTTCGAGAATGGCGCCAAGGGCATGGTGGAGAGCGTCGAGCCGGGCCGTCTGGGCATCATGCTCTTCGACGGCGCTGAGACCGTCGGCGTCGGCACCATGGTCACCCGCAGCGGCAAGCGTGCCGGCATCCCGGTGGGCGACGGCTTCCTTGGCCGGGTCATCGACCCGCTGGGCGAGCCCATCGACGGCAAAGGCCCCATCGAGGCCGTGGGCTACAACCCCATCGAGAAGCAGGCCCCCGGCATCCTCGAGCGCCAGAGCGTGGACACGCCGCTCCACACCGGCATCCTCGCCATCGACTCCATGTTCCCCATTGGCCGCGGTCAGCGTGAGCTGATCATCGGCGACCGCCAGACCGGCAAGACCTCCATCGCCACCGATGCCATCCTGAACCAGAAGGACACCGGCGTGCTCTGCATCTACGTCGCCATCGGCCAGAAGGCTTCTTCCATCGCCCGCGTGGCCGAAGACCTGAAGAAGCACGGCGCGATGGGCTACACCACCATCGTGGCGGCTACCGCTTCCGACAGCGCCCCGCTGCAGTACATCGCACCTTACGCCGGTACGGCACTGGCTGAATATTTCATGGCGCAGGGCAAGAGTGTCCTCATCGTCTACGATGACCTCTCCAAGCACGCGGTGGCTTACCGTGCCATCTCCCTGCTGCTCCGCCGCTCTCCGGGCCGTGAGGCTTACCCCGGCGACGTCTTCTATCTGCACTCCCGTCTGCTGGAGCGCTCCTGCCGCATGAGCGACGCACTGGGCGGCGGCTCCATCACCGCACTGCCCATCGTTGAGACCCAGGCAGGCGACGTGTCCGCTTACATCCCCACCAACGTCATCTCCATCACCGACGGTCAGATCTTCCTCGAGAGCGCTCTGTTCAACGCCGGCAACCGCCCGGCTGTCAACGTGGGCCTGTCCGTCTCCCGTGTCGGCGGCGCAGCCCAGACCAAGGCCATGAAGAAGGCCAACGCCAACCTGCGTATCGAGCTGGCTCAGTACAAGGATATGGAGTCCTTCGCACAGTTCAGCTCCGATCTGGACGCCGAGACCCGCCATCAGCTCGAGCACGGCAAGGCTCTGACCGAGATGCTCAAGCAGCCGCTCTATCAGCCCAAGACCGACGCCGAGCAGGTGGTCATCCTTGTGCTGGCTTCCCACGGGATGCTGGACGAAGTGCCTCTCGCTGAGCAGCGGGCGCGCACCGCTGCCTTTGTTCGCCAGTTCCATGCAGATGTGTCCGGCACGATGGATGCCATCACGGCCACCGGCAAGCTCACTCCCGAGCAGACCGACACCATCCTGAACGCATGGAAGGCCTACGAGGGAGGCGAGAGTCATGGCGTCCAGTAAGCTGCTGAAAGAGCGCATCGAGAGCATTCAGGATACCCGCAAGATCACGAACGCGATGTATCTGATCTCTTCCTCCAAGCTGCGCAAGGCACGCAAGAACTACCAGAACGTCCTGCCCTACTTCACCCGCATGAGAGACACCATCTCCCGTGTCGTCCCCCATCTGCCTGATGAGCCGGTGCATCCGTTCTTCCACGAGCGGCAGAGAGAGGACGGCGATCCCCGCCGCGCCTATCTGGTGCTGACGGCAGACAAGGGCATGGCAGGTTCTTTCAACCAGAACGTGCTGAAACTCCTGCTGGAAAAGGCTGACAGGAACGACCGTTTCTATGTCATCGGTCAGGTGGGCTACCGCGCCCTCCGCAAAGACCCCCGCCTGGTGCGGGAGTTCCAGTACGGCGCGACTGCCCCGTCGCTGCAGCGCGCCCGTGACATCACGGTGGACGCCATCGACGACTTCAAGTCGGGCAAACTGGATGAGATCTATCTTATCTACACCAAGATCCAGAACGCGCTCACCAGTGAGCCGGTCATGGTGCGTCTGCTGCCGCTGGACCGCGAACATCTGCAGCCCGCCCCCAAGGGTCTGGGCGACCCCCGCGGCGAAGTCGAGCTGGTGCCGGACGCATGGACCGTGTTCGAGCAGACCGCTCCTATCTATATGCACGGCATGATCTTCGGTGCCATGACCGAGAGCTTCTGCGCAGAGCAGAGCGCCCGCATGACCGCCATGGATTCGGCCACCAAGAGCGCCAACGATATGATACGCGACTTGCAGCTGGAATATAACCGCACCCGCCAGGGCTCCATCACCCAGGAGATCACCGAGATCATCGGCGGCGCGTCTGCGGTGAAATCACAAGAATAACTTTTCCGCATAGCCTCCCCTCGCCAGGGGAGGCGGCACGACGCCAGTCGTGACGGAGAGGTTGACACATCTAATAAACGAGGCAAATCTATGATACAGGGAAAAATTATTCGCGTGGCCGGCCCTGTGGTGGACGTGCAGTTCACCGCAGGCCGACTGCCTGCCCTGCAGGAAGCGCTGACCGTGACCGCAGAAGGCACCGAGCGCACGATGGAGGTGGCGCAGCACGTCAACGAATCGACGGTGCGCTGCATCATGCTCTCGGCCAGCGAAGGTCTGGGCAAGGGCATGGAAGTCACCGCCACCGGCCACGGCCTGACTGCCCCGGTGGGCGAGGCCACGCTGGGCCGTATGTTCGACCCGCTGGGCCGCCCCATCGACGGCAAGGGCTCTGTGGACGATGTGCCGCACTGGCCCATCCACCGCAAGGCCCCCAGCTTTGCAGAGCAGAAGCCCGCTACTGAGATTTTGGAAACGGGCATCAAGGTCATCGACCTGCTGGCCCCCTACGCCAAGGGCGGCAAGATCGGTCTGTTCGGCGGCGCAGGCGTCGGCAAGACCGTCCTGATCCAGGAACTGATCCACAACGTGGCCACCGAGCACGGCGGCTACTCCATCTTCACCGGCGTCGGCGAGCGCT
>ERZ773224.2264-NODE-2264-length-20804-cov-23.536604_pt1 | contig 20804 bp, 18 predicted proteins | sample MGYA00580526_ERZ773224 | MGnify/ENA primary metagenome ERZ773224 (study PRJEB29015, sample SAMEA2737743) | human gut metagenome | biome: human gut; feature: human-associated habitat; material: faeces | place: China | collected 2012 ... | reverse complement strand
TTTTGCCGTTTTTTCGCATAAAACAAATGCACCGGTCTTAAGTTGATGACATTGCTCCGGCGGGGAAGGCTTTGGGACGCCGCAGTCCGTCCGCGCATCATCCAAGCTTTTTATCCGACACCAAAGCAGGAGGTGAGTTTATGATCCTGAAGCAATGGCATTCCTTCTGTCTCTGCGCGGAGGACAACACGCTTTTTCCGCAGGACGCGCGGCCGTGCGGCGCTGCGTTTGCGCCGCTGGTGTTTCTCGTGCGGCGCGTTCCGCTGTGCTCGCGCGGATTATTTTATATCCATGATCTGGCCGAGCTTTCCGAGCCTGAGACTGTCCGCTGCCTGACGCCGTGCAGTCCGGCCTCCGGTGAGCTGGCCGGTTTTGTACGCGCACATGGGGCGGGCGTTCTGAACGTCTGCTTCCAAAACGCATTTGCCGTTCTGGAGGCGTGGCAGCGGCCGAAGCGAACCGGTCTTGTCCTCACGCTCGTCGGCCTTGGCGACGTGGGCGGCACGGCGCTGCTGGCGCTGAAGCTGCTGGGACATGAGTTTTCCAGGATCCAGATCTTTGACCCCAACAAGGCCCAATGCGCCCGGTACGAGCTGGAGCTGAACCAGGTGCTTTCGCCGGACGGCCAGCCGCTGCCGGAGATCGTGATCTGTGAGGAAAAGGACCTGTTTGCCTGCGACCTGTTTGCGTTTACGGCTTCGCGCGGCGTGCCGGGACTGGATACGGCGGTGAAGGACGTGCGTATGGCGCAGTACGAGGCCAACCGCGCCATGGTGGGCGCGTATGCCCGCATGGCGCGCAGCACCGGCTTCACCGGCCTGTTCTGCCAGATCTCCGACCCGGTCGACCACCTGTCGCGCTCTGTTTTTCTGCAAAGCAATCAGAACGGGGCAGGGGAGTATGATTTTTCCAGCCTGCTCCCCGAGCAGATTCAGGGCTTCGGCCTCGGCGTGATGGCCGCGCGCTGCGCGTATTACGCGCGGCAGCTGGGATTAAATGAAGAGAAGCTGCGCGTCTACGGCCCGCACGGGCAGGGACTCGTCTGCGCGAACAGCTGCGGCCCGGACTATGACGCGGCCCTCTCCGCAAGGCTGACCGAACAGACCCGCACGGCGAATCTGTGCGTGCGGGAGCTTGGCTTTAAGCCGTATCTGGCCCCCGCACTGTCCTCAGCCGCAGTGAGTATTCTGCGGCTCGTGCGCGGGCAGGAGCACTTCGGTGCGGTGCCGCTCGGCGGCGCGTATTTCGGCTGCCGCAGCCGCATGACGCCGTTCGGCGTCAGCCTCATCCGGGAGAAGATCGCCCCCGCGCTTCTGGAAGAATTACAAACGACGCATACCGCATTGGAGGCGTTCGAATACTGACATGGAACAGGAACTGACGTTGGTGCGCATCGGCCATAGTGCGCGGCTGGAGCGCCTGCTGCCGCAGGCGCTGGCCGGGCTCCGCGTGAAGGAGCTTCCGCCGGAGAGAATCGAACAGGCGGCGGGCTGCCGCCTGCTTTTTGCCGCCGCGCTGGATGAATACGGCCCGGATGAGACGGTTTGCCGCCTGCTGCGGACGCTTCGGAAGCATCCGGACTGTCTGTCCGGCAGCTATGGCGGCGTGATCGTCGACGGGGCAGGGGAGCTTTATACGAAGCAGACCGCGCGGGAGCTGGTTCTTGCGGCAAATCAGGCAGGCTGCGCGTTTCCCGGCAAGCCGCTCGTCGAGGGGACGGGTTCTCTTTACAACCAGCATATTCAGGCTGGGATCCTGCATCTGAGCTGGGAGCAGACCTATGCGCACCAGCTGCGCCAGCTGGCACAGCGGCTTTTGCAATTTGAACTGCCAAGCTTTGACCGGCCAAAGCTTCTCATGCTCCACGCGTCGGATAACAAGCGCTCCAATACGGTCTGGCTCGGCGAACAGGTGCTTGCGCATCTGCCGGATGCATTTGAAACAAAGACCATTTCCCTGCAGAACGGCTCCATCCACGACTGCCGGGGCTGCTCGTATGAAGCCTGTCTGCACTTTGCCGCGCAGAGCCGCTGTTTCTACGGCGGAAGCATCTCCGACGAGGTTCTGCCCGCCATCAGCGCCTGCGACGCGATGCTCTTCCTGTGCCCAAATTATAACGACGCGGTCAGCGCCAATATCATGGCGCTGTTCAACCGCCTGACCAATCTGCTCGTCAAGCAGGATCTGTATCAGAAATATCTGTACGGCATTGTCGTTTCCGGCTATTCCGGCAGCGATATCGTCGCGCGGCAGCTGCTGGGCGCAATGTGCCTGAACAAGACGGCCATCCTGCCGCCGGACTTCTGCCTCATGCAGACGGCGCACGACCCCGGCTCCGTCCGGACTGCGGACGGGATCGACGCACGGATCACGGAATTTGCCGCACGTATTGCGAAAATTCAAACTGTACAAAAATGAAAATCCGGCGGGCATATAGTTTGTCAAACCTGCACGCTTGACGAATCGGGATGCCGGGTGTAGAATTGTTCCATCATTTAAAGCTTCACTCAATAAAAGAATATCGCAAAATGCAATGAGGAAGAAAAGTAACGCGGGACATGGCCGCAGAGAGCCGGGGATGCTGGGATCCCGGCGCCAACGCCTTCGTGAACGAACACTTCTTAGCAGCGACCTGAACCGGAACACCGCAGTAGGGAAGACGCGCAGCGCGGCGTTAAAGCGCAGGGGCTTGTCAGAGTCCCGGAAAAGAGACTGGGTATTCCAGTAAGTTAGGTGGCACCGCGGATCGGCAGCAATTCGTCCTAAAATTTATTTTCAGGCAATGCTGCGCAAATGATTCGGAGGTGCTTTTTATGTGCGCAATTCTTGGTTTTACGTCCCCCAGTCTCAAAAAGGAACAGATTCTCCCGTATTTTGAAAAAACAAAATCCCGCGGCCCGGACGACACCCGGCTTGAGCCCGCAGGCAGCGGTATGCTGGGCTTCCACAGGCTGGCCATCATGGGCCTGCACCCGGAGGGAATGCAGCCGTTCCATCGCGGCAGCGATATGGCCGTGTGCAACGGCGAGCTGTACGGCTTCCGACCGGTCAAAAAGGCGCTCGAAGCCAAGGGCTATGTCTTCGCGTCCGATTCCGACTGCGAAATTATCCTTCCCCTGTGGCAGGAATACGGCACCGAGATGTTTGCCGGGCTTGACGCAGAGTTCGCCATGATCATCTATGATTCGGCTTCCGATTCCCTTGTCGCCGCGCGTGATCCCATCGGCATCCGTCCGCTGTTCTACGGCTATCTTGCCGACGGCTCGATCATCTTCGCCAGCGAAGCGAAAAATCTCGTCGGCCTCTGCGCGCACGTCTTCCCGTTCCCGCCGGGGCACTATTATAAGGACGGCAAATTTGTCCGCTATACCGATCTGACCACTGTCACGAGGTATTCAAGCGACGATCTGGACACCGTCACGAAGAAGATCCGTGAAAAGCTGATCTCCGCCGTGGAAAAGCGGCTCGACGCGGACGCGCCGCTCGGCTTCCTGCTCTCCGGCGGCCTCGATTCCAGCCTCGTCTGCGCGATCTCGGCCAAGCTCCTCGGCAAGAAGATCCGCACGTTCGCCATCGGCATGGATTTAGACCCCATCGACCTCAAATACGCGAAGGAAACCGCTGATTTCATCGGCGCGGAGCACACCGAGGTCACCATGACGCGGCAGCAGGTGCTGGACTCCCTCGAAACGGTCATCGCTCTGCTCGGAACCTATGACATCACGACCATCCGCGCCAGCATGGGGATGTACCTGTGCTGCAAGGCTATCCACGAGCAGACGGACGTGCGCGTCCTCATGACCGGCGAAATTTCCGACGAGCTGTTCGGCTATAAATACACCGATTTTGCCCCCAGCGCCGAGGCCTTCCAGCAGGAGGCAAAAAAGCGCGTGGACGAGCTTTATATGTACGATGTCCTGCGCGCCGACCGCTGCATTTCCGTCAACTCGCTCGAAGCCAGAGTCCCGTTCGGCGATCTGGATTTTGTAAAATACGTCATGTCCATCCGTCCGGAGCTGAAGCTGAACACGTATGACATGGGCAAATACCTCCTGCGCAAGGCGTTCGCGGACGATCATATCCTGCCGGACGATATCCTCTGGCGGCAGAAGGCGGCCTTCTCCGACGCCGTGGGCCACTCCATGGTCGACGATCTGAAGGCGTATGCCGAAAGCCTCTATTCCGATGAAGCGTTTGGAAGAGGCTGCGAAAAATACACGTTTGCAAAGCCGTTTACAAAGGAAAGCCTTCTGTACCGCGATATTTTTGAGAAATACTATCCCGGTCAGGCGGACATGGTCAAGGACTTCTGGATGCCGAACAAAGCGTGGAAGGGCTGCGATGTAAAAGACCCCTCCGCCCGTGTCCTGTCCAACTACGGCGCAAGCGGCAAATAAGCGCCTGCCTGCCGGCAGCCCGAAAAAACGCCACCGCTTTTCAGCGGAGGCGTTTTTTACGATCGGGTCTGTAAGCCGGGTTCTGTAATCGACAGTCATCTATCTAGGCGCACCGTTGCCGGTGCGCTCCAGCCACCTTCTCGGAAGCAGCCGGGCAGGCCTTGCCTCCTCTGCGGTGTTGCTCCGGATAGAGTTTACAGCAATGGACGCTTTCACACGCCATTGGGTGCGCTCTTACCGCACCTTTCCACCCTTGCCGGAGGCGGCACGAGCCGCCTCCGGCGGTTTATTTCTGTTGCACTTTTCCTCAGATCGCTCTGGGCGGGCGTTACCCGTTATCCTTGCCCTGCGGAGCCCGGACTTTCCTCATGCGCGGCCTTTCGGCGCTGCGCCCGCGACTGTCCGACCCGGTCGCGGAAGTATTGTACTTTATTTGCAGGAAAAAGTCAAATGGATTGCAATTTCTTTCCCGCGCGGATATAATACAGGCAGGAAATTTTAAAAGAGGCTTTTGGATATGAATCATCTTGTCGACCAGTATTTTGATTCCCTGATTGATAAAAAAATCGCCGTGCTCGGCATCGGCGTGAGCAACCGGCCGCTCATCCGGATGCTCCTTGCGCGCGGACTGCACGTGCTGGCCTGCGACAAAACGCCGCGGGAAAAGCTCGACGCGGAGGTTCTGGAGCTGGAGCGGGCGGGCACCGTGCTCCATGTCGGAGAGCATTATCTTGACGATGTGCAGGCTGATATCGTCTTCCGCACGCCCGGTATGCACCCGGATATCCCGGCGCTGCGCCGGCTGCGCGAAAAGGGCGCGGAGCTTACCAGTGAAATGGAAGCGTTCTTCGAGGTCTGCCCCTGCCGCATCATCGCCGTGACCGGCTCCGACGGCAAAACGACCACCACGACCCTGATCGCAAAAATTCTGGAGCACGCGGGCCACCGCGTCTGGGTCGGCGGCAACATCGGCGCGCCCCTTCTGCCGCAGGCGGCGGACATGACGCCGGCGGACATTGCCGTGGTCGAGCTCAGCTCCTTCCAGCTCATGACGATGGAGCGCTCTGCCGACATTGCCGTCGTGACGAACGTGGCCCCGAACCATCTGGACGTGCACAAGGACATGGCCGAGTATGTGCAGGCCAAGAAAAACGTCTTCGAGTATCAGAACGAAACCGGCAAGGTCGTCCTGAACTACGATAACGATATCACGCGCGGCTTCGCCGCCGACGCGAAGGGAACCGTGGAGTTCTTCTCCCGGCTGGCAAGGCCGGAAAACGGCGTGTATCTGGAAGATGGCGTGATCTGCCGGAACGGAAAAAAGATCATGGCCGCCGCCGGCATCCGCATTCCGGGCGTCCACAACATCGAAAACTATATGGCCGCCGCCTGTGCCGTCGAAAGACTTGCGGAGGACGGGGATATTGACGAGATCGCGCGCACATTCGCGGGTGTGGAGCACCGCATTGAGTTCGTTCGCGAGCTGGACGGCGTGAAATATTATAATGACTCCATCGCGTCCAGCCCGTCGCGCACGATCGCGGGCCTGCATTCGTTCCGCCAGAAGCTGGTTCTCATCGCGGGCGGCTATGACAAGAAGATCCCATTCGACGCGCTGGGGCCGGAGATCTGCGCGCACGTGCGCCTGCTGATCCTCTGCGGCGCAACGGCGGAGAAGATCGAAGCGGCGGTCAAGTCTGCGCCGAACTATTTGAATGAGCAGCCCGAAATTCTGCACGCGCAGACGCTCGAAGGAGCGGTGCGGCTGGCAAAGCGGCACACTGTCCCCGGTGATATCGTGACGCTGTCCCCGGCCTGTGCCGCGTTCGACCAGTTCAAAAACTTTATGGTGCGCGGCGAGACCTATAAAACGCTCGTGCGGGCGCTGTGAACAGGAGAAACGATATGAAGCTGGGTGAAGGCCTCCGTAAGGGACTTGCGATCAAGGAAAAAATCGGGCGGCCCTACTGCGCCGCCGTGATCGTCGCCGCAGGCACATCCTCGCGCATGGGCGGCACGAATAAAATCCTGACGGTGCTGGAAAACCTGCCGGTCATCTGCCGGACGGTCGACGTGTTTGACAAATGCGCCATGATCGACGAGATCATCGTCGTCACGCAGCAGGAGCTGCTGGAAAAGGTCAGCCGTTATCTTAAGGCGTATGACAAAATGCGCATGGTCGTCGCGGGCGGCGAAACGCGGACGGATTCCGTCATGGCGGGCCTAGCCGCCGTGTCCGACCGGGCGCAGCTCGTCGCCGTCCACGACGGCGCACGCCCGCTTGTGACCGACGAAGTGATTTGCCGCGCTGTTTCCAAGGCGAAGAAGTTCGCCGCCGCGGCGCCCGCCGTGCGCGTCAAGGACACCATCAAAGTCTCGACCGGCGGTGCGGTCGACGGGACCCCAGACCGCAGCACGCTCTACGCTGTTCAGACCCCGCAGGTCTTCGACCGCGATCTGCTTGCCGCAGCGCTGCAGAACGCGAAGGAGCAGGGGATCACGCTCACGGACGACTGCAGCGCCGTCGAGGCGCTCGGTATGCCCGTGCAGCTGACCGACGGCGATGAGGAGAACCTGAAGATCACGACGCCGCTCGATCTGGAGCTGGCCGCGCTGATCCTGCGCCGGAGGGCAAACGCATGAGGATCGGCCACGGCTACGACGTTCACCGGCTGGTTTCCGGCCGGGCGCTGATTTTGGGCGGGGTGACGATCCCGTATGAAAAGGGGCTGGACGGCCATTCCGACGCGGATGTGCTCGTCCATGCCGTCATGGACGCGCTGCTCGGCGCGGCGGCCATGGGCGACATCGGCAAGCTCTTCCCGGACAACGACGACCGCTATCTCGGCGCGGACAGCATGGAGCTGCTGCGCGAGGTCAGCCGCAGGCTTGAAGGGGCCGGATACCGCCTCGGCAACCTCGATGCGACCATCATCGCCCAGCGGCCAAAGCTCGCGCCGCATATCGAGCAGATGCGCCGGAATATCGCGGGCGCACTGCATACCGGTCTTGGGAACATCAGCGTCAAGGCAACGACGGAGGAGCGCCTCGGCTTCACCGGCTCCGGCGAGGGGATCGCCGCCCATGCCGTCTGTCTGATCGAATAGTCAACGGGGCTGCAGCGTGTTTCATTTCGCTGCAGCCCCGTTTTTCTGGCCGTCAGAATGCTGACCGCAGCAGCCGGGTCGCGTGCTGCGCCTGCCGGACATGAAGCCCGTATTGACGGGATAAAAGTTCTTCAAACATAGCGCGCGATAAACTCTGCAAGCTCCGGAAACGGCTCGGCCCGCCAATACCGGCCGCCATCCGGCGTCCGTTCCAGAAGCCGCTTGTTGTACAATTCCCGGCGAAGCGTCGCCGGGTCGTGGAACAGCGTCCATGCATTCAGAAGCTCGTTCAGCTCCGCTTCGGTATACTGCCGTCCGGCCTCGACCTTCCCGGCCAGATACCAGAGGGCCAGCAGCTTCTTTTTATGCTTGGCCGGAAACGAGCGCAGACGCTCGTCCCCATCCAAAAAGGGCGTCAGCTCGGATCGCATACTGTTCATGTCAAATCCCTCACGATTCTTCGTTTTTCCGCTTTTTGAAGTTCTGCGGCGCGATCAGGCAGCCGAACGCGCCGACCCAGAGCAGGCCCGCGCAGATCCATTACCGCGTAAGCCCCAAAAGTATCCCCGCCAGCAGCATCAGAACGCCTGCCGCCGCCAATAATCTGACTGCTTTCTCCATGCTTCTCGACTCCTTTTGCGTCTGGCATATCAATTTTAAATATGTATTTCAGGTTATACCAGTAAATCGCCGATTTGTCAATCACCTCCTGCCGCCGGGCATTCTTACCGCATCACCCGTGACGGTAGATTTTCTTGTCCAGCGCGAAAATGCGGTTGGAGAAGCTTCCGACGGGCAGATCCTGCAGCGCCTCGGCGTAGATCTCCATGCGGCTGTCGATGAGGTCGATCTCGGAGAGCAGCTCTGCCTCGGCGCACATCGGGCGCACAGCCGCGCCGAACTCCGGTTCGCCATGGTGCGAGAGGATCATGTGCTGCAAAAGCAGGCTCTTTTCCTCGGAAATGCCAAGCTCCTGCGCGCACTGCTGCACCTCCTGCGCGCCCATCACCAGATGGCCGATCAGCTGGCCGGGCAGCGAGTAATCCGTGACCAGCCCAAGGCCGGAGAACGTAAATTCCTTTTCCTTTGCAAAATCATGCAGCAGCGTTCCCGTCAGCAGCAGGCTCCGGTCGATGATCTCCCCGTAAAGCCCGGCCAGAAAATCCGCCAGCCGCAGCATATTGGACGTGTGCATGAGAAGCCCGGACAGAAAGCTGTGGTGGACGCTCTTGGCCGCCGGGATGGAACGGAACGCGTCCAGATGCCGCGCAAGCATCGTGCGGGCGACGGACTGATACTCCCCGTCCTCCATGGAGTCGATCATGCGCTCAATTTCCGCGACACGTGCGTCCGCGTCGATGGGCGCGGTCGGCACAAGGGCGGAAAGATCATACTGGTCGTTCCCATCCGCCATGCGGATGCGGCCCGCCGTCAGCTGCGGCGCACCCTTGAACTCCGACACCTGCCCACGGATCTTGACGACGCGGCCGATATCGTCCGGCCGCGCGCCGATGGGGCCGGAATAGTCCCAGACCTTCAGATCGATTACGCCGGAGCGGTCGGCCAGAACGCCGGACAAAAACGGCTTTCCCGCCGCCGTCGTCTTCAAAAACGCATCCTTCAGAACATAAAAGCCCTCTACATCGTCGCCGGTATGCAGCTCGGCGATCAGCTTGTTGTATTCCATGCTTCGTTTCCTCACTGTCTTTCAGATAAAATCTATTATATCAGTCTTTTCCCGTATCTGCAATCATACAAATGAAAAACCACTGTCTGTGAACAATTCGTGAAATCCGCAAAGGCGGCGGCGGGCAGGTTGTTTTTTGCCGTTTTTTGTGATATACTGAGGCAAAATCGGAAATCAGGAGGAACAACAGGTGTCTGATTTTTCAAAGTTCCGCACGGCGGTCAGCGGCTTTAACCGCACTGACGTTGTCAATTATATCGAATCGACCTCCATCGAGCACCAGAAGGCGCTGCGCAAGCTGACTGATGAGCGCGATAAGCTTGCCGCTGAAAATGCGCGCCTTCAGGTCGAACTGGCAGGTCTGCAGAAGCGTCTGGATCAGGCACAGGCGGACAACGACGCGCTTTCCGGGCAGGTGAACGCGCTCGCGCAGGAAGGCTCTGATCTGGCGGAGCAGCTGAAAAAATCCGAAGAGGCCCGGCAGGAGCTTCTGATACGCCCCGCCCCGCAGCCGGAGGAACCGGCAGAGCCTGCGCCGCAGCCGGAAGAGCCGGAAGAATCAGAAGAACCGGAGGCGGCGCAGGAGCCGTCGCTCACCGAAAAGGAGCTGACCGCTTACCGCCGCGCCGAGCAGACCGAGCGCAATGCCGCCGTGCGCGCCCGGCGCATCTACGCGCAGCTGTCCAACCTCTGCGAGGATGCGCGCACCCGCTACATGGATTCCGGCGAGGAGATCGCCGCGCTGGCCGCCGACCTGTCTACCGGCCTTTCCCGCCTGCAGGACGCGTTCGCCGAGGTACAGGTGATCTTCGACGACGCGCAGAACGCCTTCGACGATATGCAGCTGCCGGAAACGGCCGCGGAGGAAACAGCAGAATAACGGCTCCCCTGACTGAGGGGTTGCAGCAGGCAGGGGCGAAAAGCATAGACCGATGCACCCCCGTGTGCACCACCAAATTTCATTGTAGGGGCCGATGTGGGCATCGACCCCTACAGGACTGCCGCAAATCCGTACTGCCCTATAAATCCGCAAAGTCTTTATGCACCCTGACTCTTCCCTCCCACGGGAAGATTTTTTTACCTGGAGGTATCTATGAAACTGGTATCCTGGAATGTCAACGGCCTGCGGGCGTGTCTCGGCAAGGGCTTTCTTGACTACTGTGCGCAGGAAAATGCCGATGTGATCTGCCTGCAGGAGACGAAGCTCCAGCCGGAGCAGGCCGTCTTCGAGCTGGACGGCTATCACCGCTATTTTTATTCCGCCGAGAAAAAGGGCTATTCCGGCACGGCGATTCTGACGAAGCAGGCCCCGCTTTCCGTCCAATATGGGCTGGGCCTTGACGCGCACGACCACGAAGGTCGGCTCATCACGGCGGAGTACCCGGAATTCTATCTCGTCTGCTGCTATACGCCCAATTCGCAGGACGGCCTCAAGCGCCTTCCATACCGCATGGAGTGGGAAGACGCGCTGCGCGCGTATCTGCTGCGGCTGGACGCGGAAAAGCCGGTCGTTTACAGCGGCGATCTGAACGTCGCGCATGAGGAGATCGACATCAAAAACCCAAAGGCGAACCGGCAGAACGCGGGCTTTTCTGATGAGGAGCGCGCGAAAATGACCGAGCTTCTCTCCTCCGGCTTCGCCGATACCTTCCGCCGCCTGCATCCGAACCTGGCGGGCGTATACTCGTGGTGGAGCTACCGCTTCCACGCGAGGGAAAACAACGCAGGCTGGCGCATCGACTATTTTATCGTCTCTGAGCGCCTGCTGCCGCGTGTTTTGTCATCGGAGATCCGCACGGACGTGTTCGGCAGCGACCACTGCCCGGTCGTGCTGGAGCTTACCGTATGACGCCGGAGGAATTTACCGCCCGCTATATGCCGCAGTTCAGCGAACAGCAGAAGGCCGCCGTCCGCGAGACGGAGGGGCCGGTCCTGCTGCTGGCCGTGCCCGGAAGCGGGAAAACGACGGTGCTTGTGACGCGGCTGGGGTATATGGCGCTGTGCCGCGGCATCGACCCGGCGCATATTCTGGCCGTGACCTACACCGTCGCCGCCACGCGGGAGCTTCGCGCGCGCTTTACCGCGCGCTTCCCGGAGCTTGCCGGGCAGACGCCGGAGTTCCGCACGATCAACGGCCTGTCTTCCAAGATCATCGAGGCCTGCGGACGGCAGCGCGGCCCGGCGTTTGCGCTGCAGGAAAACGCCGGCGAGCTTGCCGCGCTGGTCGGGCGCATCTATCAGGCGCTGAACGGGGACTATCCAACCGACAGCACCATCCGCGAGGTGCGCACGGCGATCACCTATTGTAAAAATATGATGCTGTCGGCGGACGAGATCGCTGCGCAGGACTTCGGCCTGCCGCGCTTTTCTGAGCTTTACATGCACTACTGCGCTGCGCTGCGCGAGGCGCGGCAGATGGATTACGACGACCAGATGGCCTACGCGCTGGCGATCCTCAGAAAGCAGCCTGAAATTCTGGCGGAGTTTCAGGCGCGCTACCCCTATCTCTGCGTCGACGAATCTCAGGACACGTCCCGCGTGCAGCACGCGATCATTGAGCTGCTGGCAAAGAAAACCGGGAACCTCTTCATGGTCGGCGACGAGGATCAGAGCATCTACGGCTTCCGCGCGGCCTATCCGGAGGCGCTGCTGCGCTTTTCTTCGGTCTGGCCGGGCGCAAAGACGCTGCTGCTGGAGGACAATTACCGCTCCACGCCGGAAATTCTGCGGCTGGCGGGCGCATTCATCGAGGGGAACCGGGATCGTTACCCCAAAACCATCCGCGCGACAAGGGCGAAGGGCTGCCGGGTGCGCCTTGCGCACGCAGCCTCCCGGCAGGCGCAGTACCGCTATCTGCTGGCGCTGGCAGGGGAGCGGCGCGCGCCGTTTGCCGTCCTGTACCGAAACAACGACAGCGCCCTTCCGCTCATCGACGCGCTGGAGCGCGCCGGGCTTCCGTACCGCTGCCGCAGCTTTGACGACACGTTCTTTACCCACCGCATCGTCTGCGACGTGCAGGACATCCTGCGCTTCGCCGCAGCGCCGGACGACGCGGAGCGCTTTCTGCGCATCTATTATAAATTCGGTGCGCTGATCTCCAAGGAGGCGGCGCAGGCCGCCTGCGTGCAGAGCGGACGCACGCACGCGCCCATTCTGGACTGCCTGCTTGCGCAGGCCAGGCTTTCGGACGAGGGCCGCGAACGCGTCCGGCGCGTAAAGGCGGGCCTTGAGCAGCTGCAAACGCTGCCCGGAGAAGCGCTGATGCGCACGATCTGGGGCACGCTGGGCTACGGCGGCTTTGTGACCGAACGGCGGCTCGATCCCGGAAAATATTTCATTCTGCAGATGCTTGCCGCGCGGGAGCCGTCGGCGGAGGCGTTTCTTGCCCGGATGGACACACTGCGGCAGACCATCCGCACGCATGAGGACGCACCGGACGCGCTGCTGACGCTTTCGACGATCCATTCGAGCAAGGGGCTGGAATACGAGCGGGTGTATCTGCTGGACGTCCATGACGGCGTGCTTCCGTCCCGGCCGGACGCGGCAGACGGAACGGAGGATGAGCGCCGGGTATATGAGGAGGACCGCAGACTCTTTTACGTGGCAATGACGCGTGCGAAGGATGAGCTGACGCTGTTTGAATACCCGGATGCGCCGTCTGCGTTCATCCGCGAGGCGCGGGGATATCTGCCCGTTCCGGTGTGCGCAAAGGACGATTTTGCCGCCATCGTGCCGGAAAACGCCTGCGGCCTGCGCTATCGCCACGAAACACGCGGCGAGGGGAGCATTCTGGCGCAGTGTGAGGACGAGCTGCTCATTGCCTTTCCGGACGGCGACAGCCTTATGCAGGCGGGCCGGATGCTGCTCGAACGGAGCCGCGCGGAGGTCTTCCAGCTGCCGGACGCACCTGCAGCAGCGCAGCTGCCGGACGCGCAGGCATTCATACCGGGAAGCGTCATCCGGCATAAAAAATACGGCATGGGCCGCATCGTATCCATAGACGGCCCGTTCGCCGATATCCGCTTCGAAGGCGAAACAGCAGCGCGCCGCTTCCATCTGGCGCAGTCGCTGCGCAGCGGCTTCCTGTTTTCTGCGGGCTGAAACATCTTCCGTTGCCGCGCGGGGCTTCATAGAAAAAACGGGCGCGCCAGTTGGCGCGCCCGTAGTGGTATTGGGGAATTACAGCTTGGAATAGGCGACAGCGATCTTGCTTGCTGCGTGCGCATTGTTGTAGGCCAGCTCCAGATTGGCGGCGAAGGACTTGCCCTCGGTCATGTCCTTGATGTGCGCCAGCAGATACGGCGTGATGGCCTTGCCGTGGACGTGCTCGGCGTTTGCCTGTGCAACAGCCTTGTCGATGATGGCGTCCATGTAGTTCGGATCCATCGCGTACTGCTCGGGGATCGGGTTGCCGACGACGGCGCCGCCCTTGAGGCCGATGTCCCACTTGGCCTTCATGATCTTTGCGACCGTTTCCTCATCCTTGCAGTTGTAGTCGAGCTTGAAGCCGGAGGTGCGGCAATAGAACGCGGGCAGCTCGTCCGTGCGCAGACCCAGAACGGGAACGCCCTGCGTCTCGAGATATTCCAGCGTCAGGCCGAGATCAAGAATGCTCTTTGCACCCGCGCAGACGACGCAGACGGGGGTGTTGGCCAGTTCCTGCAGGTCGGCGGAGATATCCATGGTCTTTTCCGCGCCGCGGTGCACGCCGCCGATGCCGCCGGTGGCGAAGAAACGGATGCCTGCCATGGAGGCGATGATCATGGTGGTCGCAACAGTGGTCGCGCCGGTCATGCCGGTTGCCAGATACACAGCCACATCGCGGCGGCTGACCTTGCCGACGCCCTCAGCCTTGCACATAACGAGCAGCTCTTCAGCGTTCAGACCGACCTTCAGCTTGCCGCCCATGATCGCGGTCGTCGCGGGGACAGCGCCCTCTGCGCGGACGATCTCTTCGACCTTGTGCGCGAACTCCACGTTCTGCGGATAGGGCATACCGTGGCTCAGAATGGTGGATTCCAGTGCGACGACGGGCTTGCCCGCGTCGATGGCCTCCTGAATTTCAGGGGTAACAGACAGATAATCCTTCAGATTCATATGAATAACTCCTTTCAGATGGGTGTACAAGATCAGATGCGGTGCGCCAGCAGAATTTCTTCGAGCAGCGCAGTGCTCATATTCGGATTGATGGTCCGCTCATGCGACACAGCCGCAATCCCGGCAGCCATGGCATAGTCCAACGTCTTTTTGACGTCAAAGCCATGGAGCGTGGCGTACAGCATGGCGGCGGCAAACGAATCGCCTGCGCCGGAGGCATTGACCATTTTTGCCGGTCTTAATTTGCGGCGCAGAACAGTACCGGCTGCGTCCATGTACAAGCAGCCCTCCGCGCCAAGACTGACAAACAGCCGCCGGAGGCCCTTATTCAGAACGGCCTCGCCCGCGCGTTCCAGATCGCTGTCGGACTGAATTTCCATTCCGGCCAGAATTCCAAGCTCCATGCGGTTGGGCTTGGCGGTGTGGAAGCGGCCGATAAACGGCGCAACGACACGCGCATACGCGCACGAAACAGGGTCAACGCAGATGATCTGCCCCGGCGTGCACAGGTCCAGCAGCTGCAGCAGCGTTTTTTCACCCATGCAGGGGTCGCAGGTGACAACATCCGCGCCCTGGATCAGCGCTTTTTTCGACGGCAGGTAATCCTCCGGCATATCCTGCTGGACAATGCGCATATCGGACATACCGACCAGCATATCGCCATCCGCGTCCAGAATGGACAAATACATGGAGGAGCTTGCGCCCCTTGCCTCATACAGATGGGACGCGTCGATCCCGGCGTCTTCACAGGAGCGGCGGATGAACGCGCCGAAGGTATCATCGCCCACGCAGCTCAAAAGCTTGACATCCGCACCCAGCCGGGCGAGGTTTTCACACACGTTGCGCGTCACGCCTCCGGCGGACAGGCTGATGTGGCCGGGATTGGAATCACGCAGATGGATGGGCGCAAGGGACGCGCCGTTGAGGTCTGCATTCGCAGCGCCGACGCCGACAATATACGGCTGTTTGTCCATGAAAAACGCCTCCTCTTTTCTGGTGAAACTGTATCATAGCGAATCGACCCGAAAAAGTCAAGAGAAAAAATATGTACGTTTTGTAAACCCTTTCGAGCATAGAAAAACCGGGCGCGCCGGAATGGCGCGCCCGGAAACGTGATCTCAGCGGGTGAGGAAGAACATGAGGGCGAAGAGGATCGTGATGACCCAGGTGCCAGCATTGATCTCCTTGATCTTGCCGGTGAAGATCTTGATGAAGACATAGGAAATGAGGCCGAATGCGATGCCGTAGGAGATGTTGTAGGTCAGCGGCATGAACGCGACGGTCATGAAGCCGGGAACCGCAGCGGCGGGATCGTCCCAGTCGATGGAGCGGACATTCGCCATCATGAGAACGCCGACATAGATCAGAGCCGCAGCGCAGGCGTAGGTCGGGATGAGCTGTGCGACAGGCGCAAGGAACATCGCGATGAAGAACAGAGCAGCAGTTGCCATGGAGGCAAGACCGGTGCGGCCGCCCTCGGCAACGCCGGCAGAGGACTCGACGAACGTGGTGACGGTGGAGGTGCCGCAGACAGCGCCGCAGCAGGTGGCGATGGCGTCAGCAAGCATGGCCTTGTCCATGTTGGGGACGTTGCCGTCCTTGGTCAGCATATTACCGGCCGCGCAGGCGCCGTACAGCGTGCCAAGGGTATCGAACATATCGACCATGCAGAATGCAAGCATGGTGGTGAGGAACATAACGATGAAGTTGCTCATGCCGTGCTCGGCAATGTACGGGCTGAAGTTGAAGCCTTCGGTGAAGACCTTGCCGAACGCCTGTGCGCCGAACTCCTTGAATGCACTGAAGAAATCGGAGGTCAGGTTGGGAGCGACAGCGGTAGCATAGAAATCAGGAATCGTGATGAGGCCGATGACGTAGTAGAGAACTGCGCCGCCGAGCATGCCCCACAGGACAGCGCCCTTGACCTTCTTCTTGGACATTGCGCCGATGGCGAAGACCGCGATGATGGTCAGGAGCATCGGGAAGATGCTGGCCCATGTCGCGGAGCCGGAGAAGACGTTGAAGGAAGAGAGATTGACGAGCGTTGCGCCGTCGTCCACGACGATACCGGCGTTCTGCAGGCCGATGAACGCGATGAACAGGCCGATACCGGCGGAGATCGCGGTCTTGACAGCGGCCGGGATGGCGTCAAAGATCATCTTGCGCAGGCCGGTGACGGTCAGCAGGACGAAGACGATGCCGTCAACCAGAACGAGAACCAGCGCGTTTGCGTAGCTCAGGCCGAAGGTGAAGCAGACGGTGTAGACGAAGAATGCGTTCAGGCCCATGCCGGACGCCTGCGCCAGCGGCAGGTTGGACAGCAGACCGATGAGAACGGTGCCGATGACGGCGGAGATGGCGGTCGCGATGTAGATCGCGCCGTAGCTGACAGTGCCGAGGCTGGAGAACATACCGGCGTTGACCATCAGAATGTAGGCCATTGCCATGAAGGTCGTTACACCGGCCATGATCTCGGTGCGCACGGTCGAGCCGTGTTCCTTCACTTTAAAGAAATTGCTCATGTAGGGAAACCATCCTTTCTTTTCTCGCGGGCGGGCAAAAGTTTTTAGCCCGCCTGACTTTCTGACAGATTGATTATAGAGGAAAGCGCCTATAAATACAAGAGTCGACACCGACAAAAAAGTTCACGGAAAATTCACACTACTGCACAAAAAATGTGTCGTTTTCGCCAATGGCGAAAAAAACAGGACGGAAGAAGGAATTGACAAGCTGGCGTTTGGCCGGTATAATATTTTTTTGGGAACGACCCGACGCATGTAAGGATATGAAGGAGAAGATTCTGCATGAAATATAGAATGAACATTGCCGGCCTTGACCGGGATCTGCCGCTGTGCAAGGTATCCGACGATCTGTATATCGGCGCGTTCGTCATGTTCGGCGACGCGGAGATCACCGTCGCCTGCGCGCGCGAGCTGCTGGCCAGAGCGCCGAAGGACTATGATTATCTGCTCACGGCTGAGGCCAAGAGCATCCCCCTCATCCACGAGATGGCCCGCCAGTCCGGCGCGAAGGAATATTTCGTCGCCCGCAAGGGCCTAAAGGTCTATATGCCCCGCCCGCTGCACGTGACGGTCCGCTCCATCACGACCCAGCACGATCAGGACCTGTACCTGTCCGGCGAAGAGGCCGATAAGATCCGCGGCAAGCGCGTGCTGATCGTCGACGACGTGATCTCTACCGGCGAATCGCTTCGTGCGATGGAGGAGCTGGTCGAAAAGGCAGGCGGCACGGTCGCGGGCCGCATGGCCGTCCTCGCCGAGGGCGACGCGCAGGCGCGCAAGGACATCATCTACCTCAACAAGCTCCCCGTCTTCAACGCCGACGGCACAGTCAAGGAATAAGTACATATCATATCGCAAAACCCTCTGCCGCTTAAATGCTGCGCAGAGGGTTTCGTCTGTTTTCAAAGGCTCTGCTGAAAGGGGAGGCCAAACCGTGTGGGGGCCTACTCAGCCTCTTCCGCCAGATCGATGCCGTTGAGCTCGACGCCCTCGTCGGCCTTGATGAGGATGTACCGGATGCCGCCGAGCGTGCGCGTCTCGATGAGATCGGGCCGCTCGGGGTTGACGGTGATGGACACATCCGGCGTCTTGACAACGCACTTTTTCACGTCGATCAGGTTCCGGGGGTTGAGCACCGCGCCGCCGCCGAAGGATTCGTCGAACTGCGCGCCGAACTGCATCCGCTTGTCCTCCGACACGCCGCAGCTCTCCAGCATGTCCTTCAGCTCGTCGCCGCTGACGACCAGCGGATCGTCGCTTTTTGCCTCCTGCCACGCGTCGATGCGGTCCTTGATCTCCTGCCGCACCTGCTGGACGACGGCAAGCGAGCATTCGTCGTCCAGCGCATTGCGCAGCACGCCGCTGAAGGTGTCGCGCTGCTCGTCTGCGGGCATCGGCGGCTGGACATGGAACAGCGCGTCGATGAGCGGCTGATTGTCCGCGCCGGAGGAATGCGTGTAGAACAGGCAGTTATACAGATTTGTCCGCCGTCCGTCAAAGGCGGGGAAGAGGAAGCCGGCCTCCGGCATACCGGCGGCCCAGCCTGCCGAGCGGTTGTGGAAGGTCTTTTCCTCGGCAATGTAGCTCAGAAGCTCCCTGCCCGGCTTGACGGGGCAAACGGTGCAGACAAAATAGGAGAAGACCTCGCTGCCGTCGTCGAGCTTCGCGCCGTCTTTCGCCTTGAACGGCACGTCGTAGCGCTCATGCGCCAGCAGGATCAGGAAGTTTTCTTCAAAGCTGACCGCGCCGATGATGGTCTGGAACAGCTTCTGCCGCGCCTCCTCGTCGTCCAGCGCCGTCTCGCGCAGGCGCATGAGCAGCCGGTGCTCGTCGGAATCGGCGACCTGCTTTGTGGTGAACGAGAGGTCGAGCAGGTTCTTATCCGGCGTGCCGGACAGCGCGCGGCGGAAGATCGCCAGATATTTTTCTCTGTCCTCCTCCGTCATCAGGCCGAACGGCTCCCGGAACGTGGACAGAACCTCGCCGCTGGACGCGACATAGCAGCCGTAAACAGCGGTCAGATTGGTGCGGTCAGGCTTCATGCGGCGCCGCAGCTCGCCGATCTCTTTGTTTGTCATGGGAAAAACTCCTTGTGCTGAAAGTCTATTTATTATATCATAGATGAAAGCTGATTTCCAGCCGGAACTCTTTTGCACAGAATTCGTCCAACCCATCAGAAGGGAGAGACTACCATGATTTTTTATTTAAAAGAGGAATTTCTGTCGTTTGACCACTTTGATATCTGGGACGAAAACGAGAACCTTGTCTACAGCGCGGACCGCGAGTTTTTCAATTTCGGCAAAAAGCTGATCGTGCAGGACGCCTCCGGGCGGCAGGCCGCCGCCGTGCAGCACGTGCCGTTTTCGCTGCCGTGTACCTATGCGCTGACCATCGGCGGGCGGGAATACGACCTGACGCGGAATTTTGCGTTCTTTTCCCGCAGCTATTCTCTGGACGAGCTGGGCTGGGAGATTGAGGGCGACTTTATGAGTCTGGACTACGAGATCACGCAAAACGGCCGCCGCGTCGCGGCCATTTCCCGCGCCTTCCTGACCCTCGGCGACCGCTATGCATTAGAGGTTGCCAACCCGCAGGACGCGCTGATCGCCCTGTGCACCGTCCTTGCCATCGACTGCTGCGACGAGGAGCACAGCCGGTAACGGACGCGTGCGCATCCGCTGAAAGGCAGCTCCCCGTATCATGCAGGCCATGATACGAGGAGCTTTTTCCGCGCTGCGCGCGAACGCCTTATTGTTTGCGCACCGGGCAGCAGGCTTCGGTGACGAATTCTTCGGGGTTCTGTGTTTCGTGCGGGCTGACGTGGTAGATGTTGAACATCGGGCCGTCGCATTCATAGCCGTTATCCGCGATCCACGCGGCGATGGCCGCGTAGACCTCGCCGATCCTTTCATACGGGCCGCGGAACGTGCAGCTTGCGACGGTAACGGCGGGAAGCGTTCTGAATTTCACGTGCGCTGTATCGGGATAGCTGCCCTTGACGGTCTTCCACGCTTCGATCTCTACGTCGTGCTCCTTGTATTCCCCGTCGAGGAACGTCACGGCGCAATAGCACGGCTCGTCCGGGACGAGGCGCATCCCGTCCGTCTCCTCGCAGAGCGTCTTCCAGACGCTTCCTTCCTCCGAATAGCACGGGATGGTCGTATGGACACAGGCCGCATAGCGTTCGGGGATGGTTTTGATGGTCACATTGTACTGCATGATGTCTTCCTTTCCCAGCCGGTTTCGGGCTGATTCCAGAAGCAGCAGCTGCCGCGCTGTTTTTGCCGCGTCGGCTTCCAGCTCGCGCCGTCTTGCTTCAAAGTACGGTGCGAGCTTTTCCGCGTCATGGCCGATCTCGGTCATGCGGCACACGTCGGCGAGGGAAAAGCCCATGTCCCGCAGGGCCGTGATCCAGCTGATCTGCGGCAGCTGATCCTCGCGGTAATAGCGGTAATCCGATTCCGGATCAATATACGCCGGGTGCAGCAGGCCAATCTCGTCGTAGTAGCGCAGCATACGGATACTGACTCTGGACAGTTTTGAAAATAATCCGATTTTCAGCATTACGGTACCTCCATGCTGATTTTTTTGAGCTCAATGACAGCATACAGCCTGACACAGTGTCAGAGTCAAGTGCTTTTTATTTCTTTTTTTCGCCCTGTCCGACCAACCGCAGCACAGCCATCACGGCGCCGTACAGAATACCCGCGATCGCCCAGATGAACCAGCTGTATTTGGGCTGCGCGTTGCCATACGGCCCGAAGGTGTAAAACATGAAAATGGCTGTCACGACCAGCCAATAGCAGACACTGACCGTCCCGATCAGGCGGCTTTTGGACTTTCTCTGGCGGGTGTAGTCGCCCTCTTCCAGCAGCTTTTCCATCGCGGCAGTCTGCGTCCCGGCATAGACGAACGCGAGGCAGGCCAGTGCGACAAAGCCCAGCAGCAGGCACACCGCGCCGATGTACATGAGATCCGAGCCGGAAAGGCACAT
>ERZ773224.2251-NODE-2251-length-20913-cov-11.299837_pt1 | contig 20913 bp, 26 predicted proteins | sample MGYA00580526_ERZ773224 | MGnify/ENA primary metagenome ERZ773224 (study PRJEB29015, sample SAMEA2737743) | human gut metagenome | biome: human gut; feature: human-associated habitat; material: faeces | place: China | collected 2012 ... | reverse complement strand
CCGGAACCACTGACAATTTATTGCCAATTAAACCCGGAACCGTGGCAATTTTTTAAATAACTTTCTAAAAATCCATCTATTTCTCCATCCATTACAGATTGTACATTTCCTACTTCGTAATTTGTCCTATGGTCTTTTACCATTGTGTATGGACAAAATACATATGACCTTATTTGGCTTCCCCATGCATTGTCCATTTGTATACCTTTAAGATCTTCTATTTTTTCTTTTTGCTCTTTTTCTTTTAGTTCAAATAATTTAGACTTTAACATTTTCATTGCTGTTTCTCTATTTTGTATTTGTGATCTTTCTGATTGACAACTTACTACTATATTTGTTGGTATGTGTGTTATTCTTACTGCAGATGAAGTTTTGTTTATATGTTGACCTCCTGCTCCGTGATGCTCTGTATGTATCTACCCTTAAATCATCTGGATTTATTTGTATTTCTATATCATCTGTAATTTCTGGTAATACTTCTACTGATGCAAATGATGTATGTCTTCTTCCTCCACTATCAAATGGTGATATTCTTACTAATCTATGCACTCCTTTTTCGCATTTCATATATCCATATGCATATTCTCCTATTATTTCAAATGTAACACTTTTTAGTCCAGCCTCTTCACCTTCTAAGTAATCAAGCTCTTTTATTTCATAATTATTTTTATTTGCCCATCTTGTATACATTCTATATAGCATTTCTGCCCAATCTTGTGATTCTGTTCCTCCTGCTCCTGGATGTATTGTTATTATTGCATTGTTTAAATCATATTTTCCAGATAACATTGTTTTTATTTCTAATTTTTCTACTTCTTTTTCTAAATTTTTTGTGTTTTTTAAAATCTCTGTTTTTATTTCGCCATCAAAATCTTCTTTCATTAATTGTGTAAGTTCTATTAAATTCTGAGTTTCGTCCTCTAATTTTTTTACAGTATTACATATTTTTTTTATGCTTTTTATTTTTCCCAAAACTTTTGTAGAATTTTCACTTTTCCAAAATTCTTCTTTTAATGTTTCCTCTTCTAATTTTTTTAATTCATTTTTTTGTTTACCTATGTCAAAGAGATTCACTCAAATCTTTTATTTTATCTTTTAGGTTATTTATTGTTTTTAAATTTTCTTCTAATTCAACCATTTTCTCACTCTCCTTGGTATATAATACAACATTTAATATAAAAAAACAATATTATATTTAAAAGGAAGGGAATTTACCCTTCCTTTTTTTAAGTGAACTTATAAAAGGTTTTGTCTTCTTTGCTTTTGTAGCTGTCGCTATCTTTTGCAAATATAAGCATTATAGTAAATGCTGCAAATGCAAAGATTCCCTCGCCTATGATGCCTAAGGTATTTTTCATTAACCCCACTCCTTTAAGTTAAAATTGGTTATGTTCACCATATATTTATTATATCATATTTAGTTTTATATTTCTACTTGTTTTTTAAAACAAATTTAAGTGTTCTGCTAATATTTTAACTCCTAACAATACTAATATTATTCCACCAAGAAGTTCTGCTTTATTTTCATATTTATCACCAAATCTATTTCCTATTTTCGTTCCAATTACAGATAAAATAAAAGTAATAATTCCTATTAAGCTAATTGCAAGAACCAAATTTACATTAAAAAATGCAAATGTTATTCCAACTGCTAATGCGTCAATACTTGTTGCTATTGAAAGGATAAGCATTGTTTTAAAACTCACATCATCATTATAATTTTTAGTTTCTTTACTGAATGATTCTTTTATCATTTTTATTCCTATAATACTTAATAAAATAAATGCTATCCAATGATCAATATTTGTAACTACACCTTCAAATGTTGTTCCAAGAAAATATCCAAGCAAAGGCATTAATGCTTGGAATCCACCAAAATATATTCCAATTATTCCAGCTTTTTTTAAACTCATTTTTTTCATAGAAATTCCCTTACATACAGAAACAGCAAAGGCATCCATTCCAAGTCCTATGCTTAGTATTATTAATTCTATTAATCACATTTTTCTACACTCCATAATTTGTTTTTTAATTCCTCTATTGCTTTTTTTCTTGCACTTATTTCGTTTTTTTCTTTATTTGTTAATTCTGCAAGAGTTTTTCCATTTTCCAGCTCAAATATTTCATCAAATCCAAATCCATTATTTCCTCTTACCCCCTGTGCAACATAGCCATCTAAAATTCCTAATGTACATACCGCTTCTTTACCATTTGATAAAGCAATTGCAGTAATAAATTTAATTTTTCTATTTTCTTTAGGAATATTTTTTAATTTATCAATTATTGCTAAATTTCTTTGTCTATCAGTCCCATTAAGCCATCTTTTTGTTTTTACTCCCGGAAATCCATTTAAGCACTCTATTTCTATTCCAGAATCATCTGCAATACACCACTTTCCATTAAGTGCTTTTGATATTTCCATTGCCTTTTTTATTGCATTTTCTCTAAATGTTTCTTTGTCTTCTTCAACTTCTATGTTTATTCCAATATCTTTCATTGGAATTATTTTATATTCATCTAAGATTTCCTGTGCTTCTTTTATTTTTCCTTTATTTCCAGAAGCAATTACTATTTCTTTTTCCATCTTATTTCTCCTTTTTTTATGTAAATAATTTTTATATGATTAAAGTTTTGTTACTTTGTTAAATCCTCTTTTCCATATTCGAATTTTTCTATTTCCTTTAGTATAAATCCCATTACCGTAATAGATAATGTTAAAATAATCAAACTTATATTAAGTGCTATTACACTTCCACTCATTCCTGCAAATAATAAAATTGAATAACTTATCATTCTTCCAAAATTCAAAATTCCTTCCCTTATTGAGAAAAACTCTGATTGATCTTCTTTATTAATTATGTTACTATCTGCTATATTAAATAAACGAATTGATCTGCTTAAACTTAATATACCATTTACAAATATTTCATAACATAAGCTATAAATTATAATAGTTATATTATTTGTGTTAAACAATACTAATAAAACTGATATTACAGGAACAATGCTTGATAATATTAATATTTTTTTATCTGGTTCATTTTTAAATAATTTCTCATATAATTTAATAGAACACATAGAAAATATTGTTGAAATTGAAGTTATAATTCCTAAGTTCATATCTGTTTTAAATGCATTAAAAATCAATATTGTAATCAGTGTACCTAATGCACCATCACTTATACTAAATCCTATTAAAAATTCTACTATACACATTTTTCTTACTTGTTTATTCTTATTTATCTTTTTCCATGTTTTGCCAACATGATATTTTTCTAATTTACTTACATGCTTATCTGGGATAAGCATAAATGATAAAATTATTTGTATTAAAGATATTATCAATATAATAGTTGACGTCAACTCAAAATTTGTTATTGTAATTGCCGTTCCTAGTAATACAGGAAACAGAACTCCTATTGAACTAACTATTAAATTTTTCTTAACAGTATAACTCGTTCTTTCAGAGTTTTCTATTTTATCTATTACAAATAAATTATATGGGAACCAATATGCACTTTGAGATATACCATATAAAATAGAAATTAACCACAAATTGTCTACAACATTTTCTTTTAATATAACAATTGACATTATATAAATAAAATTGGCTATTACACCTATTCTAAACATTCCAATTCTGAATTTGTTCTTTATAATACTTGCTACAATAAAACTACCTATTGCAAGTAATAAATATGACAATATATAATAAATTGATAAATCTACCATACTTTCACTAGAAGTTTTTATAAAATATGCCGTTAAAAATGGTCCTAAAAATATTGTCATTATTTTCTTTAAAGCATCTATTGCTATTATTGTATTTGTTTCTAATCTTCTTTTTATTTCATTTTTTGTTATATTTAATTTAATCATATTTCCTCTATAATCTCCTTTAATTATTAAACACAATATATATCTTAGATTTTTAATTTTTTTATTTAGCAAACTTCTTTACAATACATGCTCCTCACTTAATATATTTTTCATATAAATTATCTACTAATTCTTTTATCTCTTTACTTGTTTCACTATCATTACTTCCATTGTAATCTCCACCTTTATAAAGAATTATCCACTCATTTAGTTTATTATTATATATTTTATTTGTAGTTGTCCCTGCATCGCTCATTTGATTTTTATTATCAACTTTATACTCGTCTTGAACTTTATTTGCTAATTCTTTCAATCTTTCTAATTCATTTTTGGTCAATTTATTTTTTTTCAATTCTTTTTCATTATCAAACTTATTATATTCTTCTATAATTCCATTATTATAAATGATAAACCCATAACTTTTTGCCCCCATGCATAGTTTTCATATGAATGTATAAATAACTCTGTTTTTTCATTGTTTTTTAACATAAATGCTATTCCAATTGCTACTAATAAAATTAATATCATTACAACTATAATTATAAATATTTTTTTATTCTTCATCCCTCTATAACATCCTTTCAATTATCATTTTCTGTATTATTTATTAACATACTAAGAAAGATTGTTACATGCAATCTCTGGTGTCCAGGCCCTAATATTATATTTACATAAAACTGTAAAGTGTGTTAATTCCTCCCATAATAGGTTACACCACAATTTTCTTCCTTAGATTTTATCCACATCAATCCCTAACTTTTTAAAATTTTCGTTAATTTTAGTCATATCTCTATACATACCTTGTTTTAACTCAAATCTATAGTTTTCTCTTTCAATATTTAACTTTTCATCTTCTAATTCCTTGTCAATATCATAAGGTACTTTTATAAATTGAAAAGAAATATCTGAAGAATATTCTTTACTTCCATATTCTCCTTCAATTATTAAATAATTACTTTTCGTAGTTTCTAATACATTGCTATCTTTGTTTTTATTCCTTATTGCATCAAAAGAATTTCCCACACTTCCTACATTTATTATAGTTTTATTATATAATTTATCCATATATGGGTGATGAATATGACCATATATTACAATATCTGCAATATTTTGAGATTGTGTTTTTTCACTTGGTAAAAACATTTGATATTTTGTTTCAATACTATCAACATTTAATATTGCTTTACTATTAGTAGTAGGTGTTGCATGAAATAATCTTACTAAGCTTCCACTCATATAAAATTCATAGCTAATTGGTAAATTTAATAAATATTCTCTTTCCTTTTTATTAATTAATGACTGATTCCATTTTATTCTTTTTTGTTCTTGCTCATTAATTTCATGGTTATTCTTATATTCCATTGCAAAATGAGCATCACAGTTTCCTTGTAATACTATTTCACATTTTTGCTTTATTAATTTTATACATTCTTTTGGATGCACTCCTTTTGCTATTATATCTCCTAAACATATAATTTTATCTACTTTTCTTTTTTTCATATCTTTTAAGGTTGCTTTTAGAGCTTCAAAATTTCCATGTATATCTGAAATAATTGCAATTTTCATCTTTATTTACCTCAATTCTTAATTTGTTCTTTGCTCATATATAAATTATATTTCTTCTAATCTTAAGGTTTTTGTTGTAGAAAAACTATCTATATATTCATTAACTTTACCTTGTAAATCAATTATTGTCTGTTGAATTTTTTTATATATTTTCATATTTTTATTATAAAATGGTATTAATCTAAAAAGTTGACCAATCTGAATTTTATCAAGTTTACTTATATTAGCACTTTGTATTGCATCAAATATTTTACTTTTTATTTGTCTATCATTATCAAAATATATTATTTCTCTTTTTATCTCTGAATATTTATCACAAAAAAACCTAATAACTATAATTCCAATTAGTATAGAAGATATTATTATAGTCATTTTTATATTTCTCTTTGGTATATAATTATTGTTAAAATTGCTACAGCCATCACACTTGAAAGTCTTAAATCTAAACTAGCTAATTGTCCTATCGCAAATATAATTATTAAAACTAAGTCTAATATGTATGTGAATTGTTTTTCTATAAAATTCACTATATTATTTACATCATCTGTAGAATTCTGAACTAAATCTGCAAGTGAATTCTTATAGAAATCCTGATATGTTAAGTTTTGTATATGGTCAAATAACTTTAACTTTAATTCAAATTGAAATTCTTGTTAATATATACTTTAAAAACTTCATCGTATTTTTCTCCTTATGTTTGAATTGTATCATAAATGTATAAATTGTACAATAAGTTCACTAGACATTATCTAGTGAATTTAAAAATTATTATTTTAAGTTTTATCTACAAACATTCATATTCATATTTTGCCTTTTTTATATCAAAACTATAGTTAAACTAGTTGTCTAAACATCTTTCATTTGTTTATTATCATTAATTTATTTCATCAAATCGTAATTAAACTTGTATTTAACCTTTGGTAAATCTTTTCTAGCCCATAAGATTGTTTCTGTAGAATGAGTAAATGTTTTACAAGCAAGATTTGGTGGGAGATTTGTTTTAACACTTTAAACGTGTCATTATCTATTAAAACTGCTCCACCACCGACAAATGGTTCAACATATTTTTTTATTGTTCCATTTATTAAAATTTTTTAGTCAAAAAAATAGAAGGTCACTCTCCTATTTCTTAATTTCCTTATTTTGTTTGTTATCTAATAATTGTATGTTCAAAATATCTCTCTTGAAATTCTACTAATGCATTAATTGCATCATCACTATAAATTGTACCATTAGGTACAATTATTAATTTATCATCATTGTCATTAGTTCTATGGATTATTGCTATACATTTACCTTTATAATGTTCTACAGGTTCAAACACACCTAATAAATAGCAATCCAGTTCTTCACCATCATTGCTAATTGTATTTGGAATAAACCCATAATTGACTGGATATATAAATCCATGTTTTGGATGTTTGCTTCCAAATGGTCTATCAATCTTTATATCTATGATTTTCCCAATATATTTTGTATTATTCATATAATCAACTCCTTTTAGTTTTATTTTTTCTGTGCTATTACTATATACACATGCCAAAATTTACTTTTTCCATTAGCAGTATCCTTATAGTATTTTTCCTCAGAAAAATATTGCATTTCAAAATCTTTAAAATACTCTAATAATTTGCTCTTTTCAATTGTAGTTCTAGTTTCATTCCAATCATCTTCTTTTCCTAAAAAGTTTCCAACAAAGAATCCCTTTTCATATATCTTTACTCCTTAAATTTTTGTATTTACTTTTATCAATGACTATAATAGCATAAAATACAATTTTTCTCAACCAATTTTGGCTTATAAAAATTCTTCTTTTTTCAATTTCATTTGGATTTTCTTCGCCCATTATTTCTTCAATTTTCATATCTGTTAGTAATCTATCTTGACTTTGTTTTTTCATTAAATTGCTTGTGCAAGTGATGATGTGCTTTCGTTATATTGCATTATAACCAGTAATATTTCCTGTTCATCTTTGGTCAAATATGAGATTTCTGCTGCTGGTCTAAATGCAACTTTCTTTTCATCAACCATTTGCAATATTTCTGGTATCAATTTTGTTAATCTTATATATCTTCACTTTTCTTTTTTGATTTTCTAATAATAAATCATGATTACAAATAATTGCACCTTTACTATTCTGCATTTTTTCTCTTTTCTTTATAAAACTACAAGTATAATAAGAAGAACACTTCTGAAACCTACATTCATTTATATTTATTTTATTCCATATCTCTTCAGACATATCATGTAAATTAGCTCTATCATTTAAATATTCATTTTCTTTTAAGTTATTAAATTTTTCTTTTATTGATTTATCTCCAATATTAAATAATCTTTCTTTACATAAATAATTATTTTTTCCTTTTGCAATTGTAATATCTATTGGTATTTCAAGCAACTTTGATAATTTTACTATATCTTTTTCAATTTGCTCTTGTAAAGTAATTGTAGATGTAGAAATAATAAAAGGCTTTTTAGTAATTTTATAATAATACATTAATGGTATTAAATATGCATATGATTTTCCAATACCTACACTTGCTTCTACTATAATATCTTGATTATCTCTAATACTTTCAATAATATCATATGACATATCTTGTTGACCAATTCTATCTTCATAACCTAATTCTGCCATTCTCTCAAAGAAATTCAAGGTTTCTTTCATAACATCTTCCCAAATCGCTTTTCTTTTTGCTACATCATTTTTCCATATTCCATATATTAAATTTTGCATTAAAACTCCTTCTACATCTTTGATTTTAAAATTTTATTCTCTATCATTAGTTAATTTTTTTATATCCTTTTTTGTTAATTCTTTATAATTTGTTTTTTCTGCAACTTTTTTACCAATTTTTCCTTCAATATCTCTTCTAGCTTTACCAGTTATTTTTCCTGCTTCTTGCACATCATCTTTTAATTCTTCTAATCCAAAGCTATTATTAGTATTATGCATTTCATTTGCAGTAACTTCTGCTAAATTTGTTATCGCAAGTTCTAATTTTCCCATACTATCCCTTAAATTTCTCTTCGTTTTATTAATTCCTTTTAATTCTTTATATTGAGTGGTATTCATATTAAATGTGCTTTTATATATTTCATCTGTTAGTATTGCATAATCTCTATCTTTAGCTCCTCTTTCTTTCCAAGTATCAGTAAGTTCCTTTCTACTATCTATTGATTTTAGTCTTTGTGCAATCCACGAATCTTCATAGCCTTTTCTTATATAAGTTTCCTTTGCTCTATTAATAGCAAGTTCTGGATTTACAATTTCATCCAGTCTTTCACTTCCTACTTGTGCTAACCACAATTTAAATGGTTCTGCTTTTGGTGAAGGTATAGATTGTATAATTCTTAATATTCCTTTTGTATTTGATGTTCTTATCTTTCTTATTTTTCCATCTTTAGCTTTCATTTCAACTAGGGTACAAATTGTACCCCAGTTATTATTTAATTCTTCATCTCTAGCTTTCAACTTTTTTATGTATTGTTTTACATCTACAGAGTCTGTTAAGATTTGAACAACATCTTCTACTGAAAAATACCAATCTTCATTGTACCATTTCCTTCTTATTTCTTTTTCCTCAAATAAAGCCAATTTATTTTCTTGCATAATACCACTTCCTTATTTATTTTTTGATATTATATAACATTTTTCTATTGTTGTCGAACATTTTTTTGCTTTTATAAAAATTAGCAGTTACTTAAAATCAAATAACTGCTTTAATTATCTATCTCCTATTTCTTATTATTCTTATTCTTATTCAGATTAATTTTCTTTACCATATCTCCTGGATAGTCAAATAATGCTACAGTATTAAATTCTAAACAGAAAGATTTAAAGTTTTCTTTTAGTGTCTTTTGCAAATTCAAAACTTTATTATAGTCTTCTCTTTTCATCATTAATTCCATATGGCACTTTACAAGTATTTTCTTTGATATTACTCATTAATTCTTCTACTTTTTTAATTTCATTTTTTCTATAAAGCTTATTAAAGTTATTCTCTTACTCATTTGTGTTTTTCCACCCTTCTTAAATGAATTAAATAATATGCTAGTCCTATTTGAAAAATCATAAATATTGCAGATAATCCAAACATATATTTAATTCCCATTTCATACATTATTCCACAGAAGAATACTCCTATTGCTTCACCTAAAAATCTTATTATATATCTTATATTAGCAAATGATAATTGATGTTCGTTTTCTACACGATTTATATACACTCCATCACATATATTCTCATATGCAGTTGAAATAAGAAGTGACCATGTTATTGCTATTAAAGTTACATTTAAGTTGTTAGATATAAAAGCAATTACATATCCCATAAATCTTATTCCAAACTTTATTGTTATTGTTAAATAATCATTTTTAGGTGTTAAATATTTAAGTGCTAATATTCCTATTCCATCTGCAATTAACCCAACAATTAGTAAATAGTTTGTAGCAATACTGTCAGAAAATCTAAAGTAATTCGTTAGTGTTAGCATTTTCAATCCTAATGCTGTTGACATTGCTATCGTTCCCACAAACATATCTAACAAATATAATGACAATATTTTACTTTTCAAGATGTACTTAAACATTGAATCTTTTTTCTTTTGTCTTTCTTTCATGTGATTAATTTTTATATTCATCATAGTAATTATTGAAATTACTAAAAATATATTTGAAATGATTAAGCAAATATTATAGTTTACTAATATTCCTGCAATACTTTTTCCTATAAATATTCCACCAAATAAAATGCCTATATCTCTAAATAAATATTCTGTTAATTTTCTTTTACTGTATATTGTATCACTCTTTACTATTGTAGTTATTAGTGGATATATACTTGTTATTATTATATATTCCATTATTATATCTATTATTATGGTTAAATTTATCAATTTCGTTTGACTTGTTCCATTCAAATAATATAATGCTAACATATTGATAAATTTTATAACTAAAATAAAAGTTAATGTATTTTTTAGTTTATTTAATGTTACATATTTTCCAATTAAAGCTATTCCTATAACACTTATAAAAGTTCCTATACTTATAATATTGCTTATCTGTGTTACAGAAAAGTTATTATCTTGTAACCAAAGTTGTCTAAAATTCCCCCATAGTCCAATTGATATACTAAAAAATGCTAACATTATTAATATTTTATTTTCATCTTTTATCTTCTTCATTTTGTTTCGTCTAATTCTCCTATATATTCATATATTTTAGTCCAATTATTTAAATCAACAATATTTTTATTATTACAAATTTCATTACTAATTCTTATTACTTTTATGCCTTGTTTTAAAACATCTAAACAATTATTTAATTGGTCGTCTATAAACAAATCAATATTTTCATTTTTACATACTGTTCCTTTTTCTCTAGCATTTACTATTAATTTATCATATTCTATATTATTTTTATCTAACCAATTTTTACTTAAAAGATATGGATCATCATGAAACTCACTATCTCTTGCTGTTATTATAATTATTTTATGACCTTGTTTTCTTAATCTATTAATTGTTTCTACTGCATTAAATCTAGGCTTCGCCATATTTGTTATTTCTTCTTGAATATTCTTTAAAAAATATTTTAGTTCTTCATAAGAAAATTGAAATTTCTTTTTGTATGTATCTCCATTATTTTTTATATCTTCAAAAGGATTTTCAGCATTCTTAATATTCTTGCCTAGTTTTACTGCATATTCATACGCTGCATTATTTAATTCTTCTTGAACTTCTGTTATTGTATTGTCTATATCAATTCCTATATTCACTTTTTACTCCTTATGATATTTATTTATGGTTACTATACCATAAATAGTCAAAAAAATAAAGCATATAACAAATTAAATTGTTATATACTTTACATGGTCAATTGAAAAAGTAATTTCTATTTGATTAAAGTACAATATAAATAAGTGTTACATTATATCTTATTGTAAGATTAAATTATAGTGGTATAATTAAATAGTAGATGTTTCTTGGGAAAGAAGGTTTATTATGTCTTTTAATGGAAAACATCTTTCTTTGGAAGATAGAAAAATTATTGAAGAAAACATCAACAAAGGATTAAGAAAATTTGAAACAGCAAAAGAACTTAACAAAAGCCAATCAACAATTGGAAAAGAAATAAGAAACAACAGAAAACGTAGATATTCACAAACAGAAGATTCCCCATGGAAATGTAAACACTATAAAGATTGTAAAGTTTGTATTGGAAAATGTTCAAGTTTTATATCGTCTGCATCCCAAGTTAAATCACATAAATATTTCTTGCCATCCAATATAACAGAATTCCATGCATGTCCATGGTCATCTTGATAGCCCATTCTTTCCGCATATTTTTCCATATCTTCAGGATTTCTTCCAATATATTGTGCTTTTATACCAAATTCTCCTAGTACATTTTTTAAAATATCTGCATAACCAGCACAAACTGCTTTTCCCTCAAGTAAACCATCTTTTAGATTTCTGCAAGTTATTCTTAAATCATCATCTTTTCTTCCTTCTTCTGTAACCGCATAGTTATTATAATCTATCATTTTACCTAAAACTGTATATACTTGCATAAATATTTTCTTTTCTCTATCTCTATCTGATTCATCAGGAATTTCTATCTGCTGTTTTATTTCTTCTATTTTATGTTTTATTCGTATAAAATCTTCTCTTAGATATGGTTCTTCTTGTTCACTATCACAACGATTTTCTTCATCTATTATTTGAATTTTTAATATTTCTGGATGTTGTATTAAGAATTCTGTTGATATATCTTTAGTTCCGCTTACAATAATATTACTAGGAATTTGAAGTTCACTATTAAATTTTTGATAATCTTCAATTTTTAAAAATGGAACTATTTTATAATCTTTACAAAATTGAAGAATTTCTTCTATTCTGCCTTTAAAAATTTCAGGATTGCTTAAGTTAAAAGCCATTTTTCCATGACGCTTATAAAATTCATTCACAACATCGTTAATACTTGCATTGCTCATAGGATTATTTCCAACATCAACTGCTAATTCTTCGTTTAATTTAGATATTATATCAAAATCTTTAATATTATTTTTTCCTAAAATTAATACCTTTAATTTTTCAAACTGATTAAATACATTTACATCAACATTTGACAAATCAATATTAGATATTTGCAAGTCGTTTAACTCACTATTAACTCTTGATAAAAATGTCATATCTACATCAGATACCACATTTTCATTATGTGCATATATATATAATCCTTTTAATTTCATTACCTCTAAAACATTAGCTAATTCTTCAAAAAATGTATTTATTTCTTCTTTTGAAATATCGCCAATATCAATATATAAAAGTTTTATTTTTTTTAAATCTTCTTCTTTTACTTCTCCATTTGTAATTAGATTAATTTGTTCATCTTTTGATTCTTTATTATAAGAGATAATTGCATTATTAATTTTCTCTATTACTGACTTATTATTTATTATCATACTTTCTCACCTATAAAATTTAAAATTTATAAATTCTTCTACTGAAAATATGTATACACTTGTTCACCTTTTTTTGTTTCAGTTTTCTTCTTATTATCCAACATAATTTTATATCAAAAATCGTAAAAATGCCAATGAATTTAACTTAATTTTTAAATTCTTTTTATCCACGCAAACCTTTATTCTATTTAGTTTACACCTTTTTGACAGTTTTATTTTTCAAACCTTGAAACCCTGAAATTTTAGAGTTGAGCAAAATGGTGTATTATCCCCTTATGTTCATAAAAAAATAATACAACCATAAACGAAACCCCTCATTCCGTCGTCTCGCTTATGGTGATCTAGTATGTAGATTTAAAATCTACTACTGATGCTGACTTTATAAGTCTTTGTGCATACTTGCCCACACTTTTTACACCAGTATATCCATCATACAAGTTTTGCCCCCTAGAACTCTTTGTTTATTGTGAGTTTGCGTTACGAAATCTCACCTACACATATATTTTTAATAGACCGTTAAAAATACTGCAAGTCATTTTATAGCGTTCGCTGACCAGACGTGTCACTTTATTATTTTATAACGAGTTTATGGCATCTCTCGTTATAGCACGAAAAAAAGACACCTATAAAAATTATAGATGCCCCTTTTCAGCTTAATATTTAATTAATTCTACATACCTGTTCTTGGTAACTTCTTAACATTTATTTGTTTTTCATAAACTTTAGTTGTGTGATCGTCATTATCCCAAACTTTGGTGTTAGTATAGATATATAGACACTCCTTTTAATTTTACATAATATTATATCATTTTTTTGCCGATTCGTAAAATTTTGTGTCTATATATCTATACTAACACCAGACTATATTAGGCACATACCAGTTTTTAATCCAATTATATACAGATTGTCTAGGAATATCTTTAATAATCGAATCAGATTCAAAATAAGATAAATCATTAATTGAAGATGATGTATCGCGTACAGATTGAGCTTGTGAGGTTGAAACAGCTTTAGAAATAGCGATAGCTTTAACAATAGGGTCATAATGGTCATTTTTTGGTAGGTCAAAAATTTTATCTATATAAAAGAATTTTTTATTGGAATGTTTAGAAACATAGTAAGTTCTTTTAAAGGTGATTTCACCAACAATAGTGATTAATGTTCTAGAAACATTAGATTTATTAACAAAATATCGAGTTTTTCTATAAGTAGATTCTTTAAAATCATTATCTAATTCTTCAAACGTAGAGATAACAATAGATTTAACCATTTCTCTAGCGGAAGTTTGAATTTTATAAATAAGGTTAAAATAGTGATTTGAGCCATCATTAACAAACAGATTATTCAATAAAAATTCCACATCATTAAATAATTTTAAAGAAATTATAGGAATTATTTTATTTTTTAACACATTTAATAATTTTTGTGATATAATAGTTTTCATAAAAGAAAGTCCTTTCTTTGATTTATTTAGTCGTAAATTATTATATCAAAGGACTTTCTTTTTGTATATTCCGAAACTATTTTACACTATTATATAAAAAATAAAATTGACAAATATTGGAAAATATGGTATAATAAATTTATTCGTAAATTTAAAGGCAAAGAAACGTCTAAGGAGGATGAAACATTATGGGACTAACTAAAAGAGAACGAGCAATAGTAAATTATGCTAAGCTCGATTTACGGATGGCACCAGAGGGTTCCGCTGTTGAAATGGAATTCAAAGAATCCCTTTCTATTTTAAAGATTAAGGTAAAGTGGTGCAATAAAAAAGTAGAGACTCTTACAGTGCACAGAGATGTAGAAATTGAATGTGCAAAAAAAGTAAAGAAAATACTTAGAAAGGAAGAGAATAAAAAAGGGATTTTTGTTGTGTCAAATTTTTAGTTATTTGCCACAAAAGGCACCATATGGTGCCTTTTTTATATAAAAATTTTTAAAACTATAGTTATAATTTTTCATTTAAATCAGAAATACTTACATCTTTTTCTTCAAAGGTATCTACAAAGCCTACTTTGGCAATATTGTCTGAAGTATTAATTCCTTGAATCCATACAGGTCTACTATTATAAAAAATATCAAATTTTTCATCATTATTTAAAATTGATTTAACACGATTTAATTCCATCACCAAAACCTCCTAAAAAATAATTGTTATATTAAGTATATCCAAAATGAATAATAAGTATTCTTAAATTTAAGTACAATCATTTAATAAAAAAAATTAAAATATTTACAAAAAATTAAGCAAGACCTTGAAAAAATAAAAAAAGGTGGTATAATATAAAAAATAAAAATAAAAAATAAAAACAAGGACACGGTAAATAATAAAATTACTTTACAGAGAGCCAAATAAAGCTGAAATTTTGGCAAGGAAAAATTATTTATTATCACCTATGTTATTGCTAAACTGAAAGCCAATAAAGGCAAATAAGTTAGACGTAAATCTGCGTTAAAGATAAAATGAGAGAATATAAAATTTGTTTTATATTAAAATAGGTGGTACCGCGGAATTTGAAAGCTATTTCGTCCTAAAAGATAGGACTAAATAGCTTTTTTTGATGATAAAATTAGAACTTAAAGACATTATTATAATAAATTTTAAGTTCTTAAAATAATAAAAGGAGGAATTTTAATGTACAAAAAAGTTGAATTAAAACAAGACGGATTTGTTGGAATGGAACGAGAAGTTGCAAAAACTTGGAAAGAAAAAAATGTAATTCAAAAAAACTTTGACCTAAATAAAGGAAAAAGATATTTTACATTTTATGATGGACCACCAACAGCAAATGGAATGCCACATGCAGGGCATATTATAACAAGGGTTATGAAAGATATAATTCCAAGATATAAAGTTATGAAAGGCTATAGAGTAATTAGAAAAGCTGGCTGGGACACACATGGACTTCCTGTAGAGCTTGAAATAGAAAAGAAATTAGGAATCTCAGGAAAAGAACAAATAGAAGAATATGGTGTTGAAAAATTCGTAAAAGAATGTAAAGAAAGTGTATTCCAATATGTGCATATATGGGAAGAAATGACAAATAAAGTTGGTTATTGGGTAGATATGAAAAATCCATACATAACATATGATAATAAATATATAGAGTCTGTATGGTGGGCATTAAGCACATTATGGAAAAAGGGCTTATTATATGAAGGGCACAAGGTTATGCCATATTGCCCAAGATGTGGAACAGCACTTTCATCACACGAAGTAGCACAAGGCTATAAGGATGTAAAAGATTTAACATGTATTGCTAAATTTAAAATAGTTGGAGAAGATAAGTATATTTTAGCGTGGACAACTACACCATGGACATTACCATCAAACCTTGCATTATGTGTAAATAAATCATATGAATATGCTGAAATTAAAGCAAACATCGGAACAGAAGAAGAACCAAAATATGAAAACTATATATTAGCAAAAGACTTAATAGAATCAGTTTTAGGTAAAACACCATATGAAATAGTAAAAACATTTAAAGGTCAAGATTTACTTGGAACTAAATATGAACAATTAATGCCATTTGCAAAAATAGAAGGAAAAGCATTTGAAGTTATACATGGAGACTATGTAACTCTTACAGATGGTACAGGAATAGTTCACATAGCACCAGCATATGGTGAAGATGATAGTTTAGTTGCTAAGAAAAACGGAATAGCATTTGTAAATTTGGTAGATAAAACAGGTAAATTTGTTCCAGAAGTGGAACCATGGGCAGGAAAATTTGTAAGAGATTGCAACGAAGATATATGTAAATGGCTTGCAAATGAAAATAAACTATTTAGTAAAGAAAAACATTTACACTCATATCCTCATTGTTGGAGATGTGATACACCATTATTGTATTATCCAAAAGAAAGTTGGTTTGTTGCAATGAGTAAACTAAGAGATGAATTAGTTGAAAATAATAGCCAAGTTAACTGGTACCCAGAAACAATAAAAACAGGAAGATTTGGGAAATTCCTAGAAAATGTTATAGATTGGGGAATTTCTAGAGATAGATATTGGGGAACACCACTTCCAATTTGGACATGTGAAGATGAAAATTGTGGACACAGAGAATGTATAGGTTCAATAGAGGAATTAAAAGAAAAAGGAATAGATGTACCAGATGATATAGAACTTCACAAACCATATATAGACAATGTTTATTTAAAATGTCCTAAATGTGGTAAAAAAATGAAAAGAGCAAAGGAAGTTATAGATTGCTGGTTTGACTCAGGCTCAATGCCTTTTGCACAATGGCATTATCCATTTGAAAATGAAGAAATGTTTAAAAATAACTTCCCTGCACAATACATATCAGAAGCAATTGATCAAACTAGAGGATGGTTCTATACACTAACAGCATTAGGTACAGCATTATTTGGAAGAACGCCATTTGAAAATTGTATAGTACTTGGCCATGTATTAGATGGAAAAGGACAAAAAATGTCTAAGTCTAAGAAAAACGGTGTAGATCCACTTGTTCTATTAGATTCAGTTGGAGCAGATGCAACAAGATGGTATTTCTATACAGGATGTGCACCATGGCTATCATCTAGACTTTCAATTGATAATGTTAAAGAAAGCCAAAGAGGATTTTTAAGTACACTTTGGAATGTATATTCATTCTATGTTTTATATGCAGAAATTGATAAATTTAATCCATTACAATATAAAGATTTTAAAATATCAAATGTAATGGATAAATGGATTATTTCTAAACTAAATACATTAGTAAAAGAAGTAGATAATAAATTAGATAGTTATGACATTACAAATGCAGCATTAAAAATAGAAAGCTTTACAGATGAACTTTCAAATTGGTATGTAAGAAGAAATAGAGAAAGATTTTGGAGTGAAGATTTAACAGACGATAAAATTGGAGCATATGTAACACTTTATACAGTACTAGTAACTCTTTCTAAAGTTGCAGCACCATTTGTACCATTTATGACAGAAGAAATATATCAAAATTTAGTTGTTAATTTAGACCAAAATGCACCAGAAAGTGTTCATTTATGTACATGGCCAGAAGTTGATGAAAGTTTAATTGATGGCAAACTTGAAGAACAAATGGACTTAGCATATAAAATTGTAAAACTTGGAAGAAGTGCAAGAAATTTAAGCAATATAAAAAATAGACAACCACTTTCAGAAATGCTTATTTCTGTTGATACACTTCCTAAATATTATGCAGATATAGTAAAAGAAGAATTAAATGTTAAAAAAGTAGAATTAGGCGCAGAAATGTCTCAATATGTTGATTTTGAAATAAAACCTAACCTACCAGTTCTTGGAAAAGAGTATGGAAAGCTAATACCAAAAATAAAAGAAGAAATTGCAAAGAAAAATCAAATGGATTTAGCAAACAAGGTAAAAAATGGTAAGGTAGAGACAATATTAATAGATGATACTGAAATTAATTTAGATTCTAACAATTTATTAATTACAATGCAAGGAAAAGAAGGATTTGCGTTTAGTGGTGAAGGCGAAATAGGAGTTGTTTTAGACACGCACATTACAAAAGAACTAAAAGAAGAAGGCTATATTAGAGAAATTTTATCTAAAGTTCAAAACATGAGAAAAGATAAAGGCTTTGAAGTTCTTGATAATATTAATTTATATGTATGTGGAAACGAGATGCTAGAAAAATTAATAAAAGAAAATGAAGAATTAATTAAACATGATACATTAACAGTAAATATTAAATATGGTGAAAAGACAAGTGATTCTGTTGAGATGAATATTAATGGGGAAAATTTAAATATAGATGTTAAAAAAATATAACAAATTTGACATATTATGTTAATTGTGATATAATAAAAACAGCTTAGGGCAATTTGCTCTAATTTATATATATTTAATTTTTTACAGCAATAGCTGTTAACATATAAATAAAATTGACAGGAGGAAAAAAAATGAGCTATTGTTATTATGATTCTAGGGAAAATCTGAGAGGAGTAAAGATGCACCTTGAAAGAATTAAAAGTTCCCAGAAGGAGGAAGTTATTAAAAGGGAAAGGAAAGAGCTTTTTGAGCTTGTCCGTGAACTTAAGAGTAACAATGATACCTACGTTCTTATGGGACTTTCAAGTGTAGAAAGTGCCCAGTTAAAAAAAGAACTGTTGGGAACGGAACTTGAGGGAGTAGTTTAACCCCTAAGAATCTATTGCAAGGAGTTAGCATTATGCTAACTCTTTTGCATTTAAAAATAAGTAATTAAAAAGAAAACTAAATACTTGAAAAAAAGCTAAAAACAATGTAAAATATAAAAAGTAAAATAAAAAAGAGAGGTACAAAAATGTATTTAATAGTTGGACTTGGAAACCCAGAGAATCAATATAGTAAAACAAGACACAACATGGGATTTGATACAATAAACAAAATAGCTTCGTCTTATAATATAGATATAAATAAAAATAAATTTAAAGCAGAGTATGGAACAGGAATAATAGAAGGAAAAAAAGTAATATTATTAAAACCACAAACATTTATGAATTTAAGTGGTGAATCTATAAAACAGTGTATGGATTTTTACAAATTAAAATTAGAAGATTTAATAGTAATATATGATGATATGGACTTAGAACCTGGAAATATTAAAGTAAGAATAAAAGGTGGACCAGGAAGTCATAATGGAATGAAGTCAGTAGTTTCAAACATAAATTCTGAGGACTTTGTACGTGTAAGGGTTGGAATTGGAAAACCAGAAAATAAATCAGATATGATAAATTATGTAATAGGACATGTTAGTGAGGATGAATACAAAATATTGGAAGAAGGAACTAGTCTTGCAAAAGATGCAACAGTTGAAATAATAAAAAATGATGTAAATTCATCAATGAATAAATTTAATGCTAAAACAAGATAGAAAGAGGAATAAAAATGCTAGAATTATTTGTATGTAAAAAAGACAATATTAAACAAATATTGCTTGTAAACAACGGAAAATTAATAGAAAGATATGAAGAAGAAAAAGGTGAAAGAAGAAATGAAGGAAATATTTTTTTAGGTAAAGTAAAAGATGTATTAAAAGGTATGGAAGCTGCATTTGTAGATATTGGAACAGAAAAAAATAGTTATATACACATAAAAGACATTTTGCCTAAAGTAGATGAAAAGAATAATAAAGATTTACAAATAAAAGAAAAAATAGAAGATATTATTAAAATAAATGATAAATTGTTGGTTCAAGTCCAAAAAGATAGTAATGAACAAAAAGGTGCAAGAATATCTACACACATAAAATTACCAAGCAAATATATTGTATTAATGCCAAACACAAGTATAATCACAGTATCACAAAAAATAACTAATAAAAAAGAACAAGAAAGACTAATAAAATTAGTAAAAGATAATTTAAGTCCAAATAATGGAGCAGTAATTAGGACATCTGCAAATGGAAAAACAGAAGAGATAATTGAAGACATAAAAAATATAGAAAAAAAATGGAACAGTATAAATGAAACTTATAAAAAAGAAAAATCAAATAAACCAAAATTAATTTATAAAACAGATGGAATTGTAGAAAAAATATTAATAGACCTATCATGTAAAAAACTTGAAAAAGTTGTATTTGACGATAAAGAAGAATTAGAAAAAATAAAAAAATATATAATGCAAAATAAAGAGTTTGATAATTTAAAATTAGAATTTAGTAATAGCGATATATTAGAAACGTATGACTTAAAAAAACAGATAGAAAAATCAGAACATAGAAAAGTTTGGCTTAAATGTGGAGGATTTATAACAATAGATAAAACAGAAGCATTAACTGCAATAGATGTTAATACTGGAAAATTTACAACAGGAAAAAATTTATCAGATGTTATATATAAAGTAAATTCAGAAGCAACAATAGAAATTGCAAAACAAATAAGACTAAGAGATATAGGTGGAATAATAATAATAGATTATATAGACATGCTAAGAGAAGGTGACAAAGAAAAAATAGAAAATTTATTAAAACAAGAATTAAAAGAAGACAGAGCAAAAA
>ERZ773224.2243-NODE-2243-length-20964-cov-29.737051_pt1 | contig 20964 bp, 20 predicted proteins | sample MGYA00580526_ERZ773224 | MGnify/ENA primary metagenome ERZ773224 (study PRJEB29015, sample SAMEA2737743) | human gut metagenome | biome: human gut; feature: human-associated habitat; material: faeces | place: China | collected 2012 ... | reverse complement strand
CAATATTATATTCCATATGTATCAATATGGAATGTAAAGTAGGTGGAAAAAATGAAAAAAAAGGCAATATTAATTAATTATACAGGAAGAAAAGGCAGTGGAACGTGGGATGCCTACGGAATGGCAAAAGCATTAATAGCAAAAGGAATTTGTTGTGTTGGTGTATTTTCAAGTGATGTAGAAAATAAAAATGAAATACAAAAACTTGCTTTTGATAAGATTGTTTTTATACCAACATATTCTAATATGAAAAGCTTTATATTAGAATCATTGAGATTTTCTAAAAAACATAGAAATAATATTATAAAAGAATTTGAAAATTATAATATAGAAAACATCTATTGCCCTATGGACACACAATGGGAAAAGAAAATAAGTGATTGTTTTCCTAAAGCTAAAGTATATTTAGTATGTCATGAACCATTGCTAAAAAAAGGTGATAATTGGATAACGTATAAGATATTTAGAACTCATATGAAAAAGGCTGATGCTGTTATTGTTCATTCGAAGGTATTTATAGATGTAGTAAAAAGAATATCAAAAAAACCCACATATTATATGCCATTAGGACAAATTAATTATTATGGACAATATGATGATAAAAAAAGTATGGTAACCTATTCAAATAGTACAGTGAATTATTTGTTTTTTGGAAGAATAGCTGAAAATAAGGGGTTGGATATTTTAGCAGAAGCATATCGAAAAGTATATGATGAACTTGATAATAGTGTATCACTGAGTGTTATAGGAAACGGAGATTTTTCATTATATGAAAAATTATATCGGGACTTAAGCAATGTAACTATTATTAATAGATGGATAGAAGATAGGGAAGTTGAAAGCATTTTCCTGGGACACAATTTAATACTTATATGTCCTTATAAGGAGGGGTCACAGTCAGGGGTTATTCAGGTAGCTAGAGATTATGGAATACCAATGATTGTTACTAATGTTGGCGGTTTATCAGAACAAGTGGAAAATGAAATTACAGGATTAGTTACGAATGTTGATGCCGATGAAATAGCTGCTGCAATGATACGATTAGCAAATGATAAAGAATTATATAATCAAATAAGTAGAAATGAAAAAGAAGAAGCAAAGAAATATACTTGGGAGAATTCAGCTGTATATTTAATTGATATTATGGGAGAAAAAAATGAAAATTAGTTTAATTATTCCTGTTTATAACAAAGAAGATTTTGTAGTTCGTTGTATAGATTCTTTAATAAATCAAACATATGAAGATATTGAAATTATTGCAATTGATGATGGATCGACAGATGATTCATTAAAAATCTTAAATGAATTAGAGAAAAAAGATCAAAGAATGAAAGTGTTTCATCAAGATAATGCAGGTGTTAGTGCAGCTAGAAACAGAGGCTTATTAGAAGCAACAGGTGATTATGTTTATTTCATTGATGGAGATGATTATTTAATTAAAGATGCATGTGAAAAAATGATAAAAGCTACAAATAATGGTATTTATGATATGGTAATCTGTAAATATCAAATAGAAAATTCAAATGGAAGAGTAAATGTTCCGGTAGAAATTAATAAACAAGAGTGGGATACTGGGACAGAAAAAGCAGTTATAGATTTTTATTATACAGGGAGAAAAATAGGAACAGGAATTGCAAATAAAATGTTTTCAATGAAAATAATTAGAGAAAATAATTTACAATTTCCTAAATTAAAAATTGGAGAAGATACGATTTTTATTATAGAATTTCTGAAAAAATCAAATAGATGGTATTTTATAAACGATGTTTTATATTCTTATTGTATGAATAATAACTCGGTTATGCATACAGTTGATATATCTATTGTTGATAATATGATAGAATTAATGAATGCTTATAATAATACGATAGTGGGTTTTGAAGATATTAAGGAAGCAAGAATTGCAATTTCTACATTTTGTGTAAGAGATGTTTTTACTATATCAAAATTTGCTTATAATAGTAAAACGAAATTTAAAGATAGATATAGATGGTTTAGAAATGAAATGAAAAAAAAGGAGATATATAACTTTATAAATGAGGCAAATATATCAAAACTTTCTTTTAAATTTAAAGTTGTATATTGGTGTTGGAAGTACAAATTGCCATTAATGATAGTATTAATGGTTAAGATGTATAAATTAACAGTTAATAATTAATTACAAATTCGGATAAGAAATAAAAGGAGTTTAGCTATGAAAACAAAAATTTTAGCAATGTATTTGCCACAATATCATACATTTAAGGAAAATGATGAATGGTGGGGAAAAGGACATACAGAATGGGTAAGCTGTAAAGCATCTAAGAGTTTATATAAAAATCATTATCAACCAAGAATTCCGTTAAATAAAAATTATTACGATTTATCAACGGTAGATGAACAGATAAAACAGGCAGAGCTTGCTAAAAAATATAGTATATATGGATTTTGTTATTATCATTATTGGTTTAATGGAAAAATACTGATGCAAAAGCCGTTGGAAAATATGTTAAATACACCAGAAATAAATATTCCATTTTGTATTTCGTGGGCTAATCATACATGGACCCAAAGCCCTAAAAAATCAGACCAAAAAAGGGTGCTGATAAAACAGGAATATGGAGATGAAAAAGATTGGATTAAACATTTTAATTATTTATTAAATTATTTTAATGATGATAGATATATAAAAATTGATGGGAAACCAATGCTTATAATATACGATGCTAAAGGTATAACAGAGTGGTCTAAAATGCAAAAATGTTGGAATAAATTGGCTGTAGAAGCTGGATTTAGTGGAATATATTATGTATCAACAATAAAATATGAAAACGAAATAGAAATTACAAGTAATATGAATTTTGATGCTCAATTTGAATATCAGCCTACATATGCATTATCAAGAGGTAATTTTTTGAATTATGCTTGGTATGCAAATATTAAAAGAGTTGTTTGTAGAGATATTATACATAGGCCTTGCGTGCTTAATTATGATAAGGTTTGGAAAAGGGTTTTAAAATCAAATCATAATGGACAATTAAAAACATTTTTAGGTGCATACAATGATTGGGATACAACAGCTAGATGGGGCAAGGCAGGAATTGTTCATCAGGGAGCTAGTCCAGAAAAATTCAAAAAATATTTTCAGATGCAATATAAAAGGTCAAATAATTTAAAAAATGAATTTATGTTTTTTACAGCTTGGAATGAATGGAGCGAAGGAGCATATTTAGAAGCTGATGAGAAGAATAAATATGGGTATCTTGAAGCAATAAGAGATGTTGTAAAAAATGACGGGAATAAATAATATGAATAAAAGAGAATTTAGAGATTTATTTCCAATGATATGTGAAATAAGGTTGTTTGTCAAAAAATGTGAATTTCAAAGAAAATGGAGAAAAGCAAATAAACATAATCAGACTAGAGTTGAGAGTATTTTTGACATTAGCAGTGTTAAAGTTGGAAATGGCACATATGGTATTATTAATACATTAACTTATAATAAAGGATATCATCTAGAAATAGGAAATTATTGTTCAATTGGACCAGATGTAATGTTTATGTTGTGTGCAGAGCATAATGTATTAAATGTATCTACATATCCTTATAAAGCACAATATTATGGTGAGCCAGAAGCAATATCTAAAGGAAATATTGTTGTAGAAGATGATGTTTGGATAGGTGCAAGGGCAATAATTATGTCGGGAGTAAAAATTGGACAGGGAGCTGTTGTAGCGGCTGGAGCTGTTGTAAGTAAAGATGTTCCTCCTTATGCTATTGTGGGCGGTGTTCCAGCCAAAATTATTAAATATAGATTTGATGATAATTTACGTTTTTTATATAAGAAAATAGATTATTCTAAGTTAGATATGGAATTTATAATGACACATATTAATGAATTGTATGGTGAATGTCAAAATATAGCTGAATTTCCTATAAAGGGAAAAGATAATTGAACTTTATATGATACTGTTTATTTTGATAGATGTAAAGGATTACATAAAATATTGAAAGTAAATATTAATTTTATTTTGATAATTAGGAGTAATTAAATAATTGTGAAAGAAAAAAGTATAAAAATAAATGCTGTTTTAAATGTGATAAAGACTATTTCGAGCATTATATTTCCGTTAATTACATTTCCATATATTTCTAGAGTATTGATGCCAGATAATGTAGGAAAGGTGAATTTTGGCTCTTCATTTGTATCATACTTTTCACTTATTGCATCACTAGGAATTACTACATATGCTATTAGAGAATGTAGTGCAAAAAGAAAAAATAAAGAGAAATTATCTAGGACAGCATCTCAGATTTTTTCAATAAATGTTATTACAACTATAATTGCATATGTATCAATGGCAATAATTTTGCTATTATTTAGAAATTTAGATTCATATAGAACACTTATTATTATTCAGAGTACAGCTATATTGTTTGCTACATTGGGATGTGATTGGCTGAATTCTGCAATGGAAGATTTTGCTTTTATAACTGTACGAACAATTGCATTTCAGATTATTTCACTTGTGTTAATGTTTGCATTTGTACGTAAGCCAAGTGATTATATTACTTATGCTGCAATTACGGTTCTTTCATCAAGTGGTGCTAATATTATTAATATTTTTTATAGAAAAAAATATTGTACCGTCAGATTTGTTAGACAAATGAATTTAAAGAGGCATTTCAAACCGATTCTTCTTTTGTTTGTTATGTTATTGGTACAGACGATATTTAATAGTGCAGATGTTACAATGCTCGGATTGATGAAGGGTGATTATGAGGTAGGACTTTATAGCATAGCAGTAAAAATAACAAATTTGGTGTGTCAATTAGTGAATTCAATATTGTGGGTAGTATTACCGCAATTAACTAAATTGTTTATAGACGAAGATTTTGAAAGAATAAACGGAATGTTAAGAAAAATTTTTCAAGGATTTATTTCTTTAGGATTTCCGTGTGCTGTAGGTTCTATTTGCCTTGCAAATGAAATAGTTGTAGTGGTTGGTGGACAGGAGTATAAAAATGCAGCTACATCGCTTATTATTTTAATGGTTGGTTTTGTTTTTAATCTTTTAGGTGGTTCATTTTTAGGTAATATGATTTTACTTCCATCAAATAGAGAAGCTGTATTTATGAATATTTGCACGATAGCTACACTTATTAATGTAATATTGAATTTTATATTAATTCCTAAGCTTGGAGCTGTCGCTGCATCAATTACAACAACTTTTTCATATTTAGTAATGTTGATTTTATGCATTATTACGGTTGATAAAAGAATACAATTAAAAGGGATAAAGAATAGTATTACTAGCTCAATAGTAGGTTGTTTTGTGGTTATTATTTTATGTGGAGTTATAAAAGGATTATTTTATAGAGAAATTACTATTATAATGTTAGGTATTTTAAGTAGTGTAGTATTCTATCTATTAACTCAAGTTATTATGAAAAATGAATTTGTATGTGAAATAATTAATTCAATAAATAATCGGAAAAAAAGTTAAAACAATTCAATATGGTATAAAAATATGAATAAAATTAGATTAAAAATATTAAATATAGTTACAAAATTAAGATATAAGCTTTCTGCTTGTTTGTATACAGTTTTTTTTGTGATGAAAAATAATATTTGTGAAAAATACTACATATGTAGTAGAGGAATTGGAGATACAATTATATTTTTATCGCGCTTAAATAATTATTATGATAAGTATGGTAAGAAAGTAAATATAATTATTGCAGAAAATCAAAAATGTTTGATTAAACCATATAAAAATTATATAAATAAAAGCATTGTATTGCCAACCTCAAAAATTATTTTGTTAACAGAAATGGTTTATAATTATAAAATATATGAAAATAAACTTCAATTTATTCTACCATCAGATGCAGAGAAATTATTATCTAAAAGTAATTTGTTTGATTTGATGGGTTCAACTCTTGATATTACAGGGGATGATTTTGAACCACCAAATTTTGATGAATTGGATGTTAATGATGTTTTTGTTGGAGAGTTAGAAAGTCTAAGAGATGAAAAATATGTATTTTTGGCACCTGCTTCAGTTTCAGTTTCACAAATGGAACAAAGTGTGTGGAAAGAAATAGCTGATATATGTAAAAAATACGGATTTATTGTTGTAGAAAATGAAAATAAAAATTATCAGCAAAAAATAGGAGATATTGAGGTGTTTAAATCGATTGATGAAACATATTTAATTGCAAAAAAAGCATCATTTATTATTAGTGCCAGAAGTGGTCTAAGTGATTTGTTAGCATATACGAAATCACCAATGATGGTTATTTATCCTAATAAATGGAGTTTAGAAAAATTTACTTTTAGTAAAATGCCATTTTCTCGACATATAATTGAAATAGTTGAGGATGGTAAATTAATACAAATTGTGGAGGAAATGTTATGTCATTGAATTACATTATAGTTCAGGCGGGTGGTAAAGGAACAAGAATGGAGTCATTAACAGCAAATAAACCGAAGGCTTTAGTTCCAATTGATAATTTACCAATGATTTTTCATTTGTTTAGAAAGTATCCAAGTAAAAAATTTATTATTATTGGTGATTATAAATATGATGTTTTGGATAGATATCTAAAAGAGTTTGCAGAGGTGGATTATAAAATTGTATGTGGAACTGGACATACAGGTACATGTGCAGGTCTTAAAGAGGCGATTGCTTATATACCTAATGGTAAGAGGTTTATGCTTATTTGGTGCGATCTAGTATTATCAGATGATTATGAAATACCGCAAACAGAAAATAATGTTATTGGAATTTCTAAAGATTTTCCTTGCCGTTGGAAGTATGAAAATGGGGAATTTAAAGAAGAGAGAAGTCAAGAATTTGGTGTAGCCGGACATTTTATATTTAAAGATAAATCATATTTAGAAGATTTGCCAGAAGATGGAGAGTTTGTTAAGTGGCTTCAATCGAAAAATTATAAATTTGTTGAGCAGGGATTATATCACACACACGAGTATGGGATTTATGATCAGTGGGAGAAACTTCCAAAAACAAAATGTAGACCTTTTAACAAAACTTGGATAGATAATGGTAAGTTTTATAAAGAAGGTATTGATAAACAAGGAAAAACTCTTGCAATTAGGGAAAATGCTTGGTATGAGGCATTAAAAGGAAAAAAATTTAAAAATCTGCCTCAAATTTATGGATATAATCCTCTTTGTATGGAATATATAGATGGTGGAAATATCTATGAATATTCTGATATTTCATTTGAACAGAAGAAGATTATTCTTAAGCAGATTGTAGATTGTTTGAATGAAGTGCACAAATTGGGAAGTATCCCAGCAGATGAAGAAAGTTTTAGAGTTGCTTATATTGATAAGACATATGATAGGTTAAAGAAGGTTAAAAATTTAGTTCCGTTTGCAAATGATGAGACTATTATTATAAATGGGAAGAGATGTCGTAATGTTTTTTATCATAAAGAACAAATAGAACATATGATTATGAAGTATTTACCAGAAGAATTTAAGTTGATTCATGGTGATTGTACTTTTAGTAATATGATATTAAAAGATGGAGATACCCCTATTTTAATTGATCCACGAGGATATTTTGGAAAAACAGAACTTTATGGTGACGAAGCATATGATTGGGCTAAGTTATATTATTCTCTTTTTAGCAATTATGATCAATTTAATCTGAAAAGGTTTAGGTTACATATTGGAGATAACTCTGCAGATTTGGAAATATATTCAAATAATTGGGAAAAACTAGAAGATTACTTTTTTGAACTGTTGGATGGTAAAGTTACAAAGTTGCAAATGAAGTTATATCTAGCAATTATATGGCTGAGTTTAACAACATATGCCTGGGAAGATTATGATTCTATTTGTGGTGCATTCTACAATGGATTGTATTATCTTGAAGAGGCTTTTTCTATGACAAGTGCATATGATTATTATTTCGCTTCAGATGGAGAAGTCATTATGACAGCGTTACAGTCAGTTGATATTCAGGAAATGGATAGATTAATTGATGCCTGTGAAAAAACAATTAAATCAGGAAATAAAATAATTGCATCGGGATTAGGAAAAAATGTTCCAATTTGTGATAAATTTGTTGGAACAATGCTTTCATTAGGGCTTAATGCTAATTTTTTACATACTAATTCTGCTGTACATGGCGATATGGGAATGGTTAAATCAGGTGATTTGGTTATTATTTTAACTAAGAGTGGAGCAACCGCAGAGTCTGTATATCTTGAAGAGCTATTAGAAAAGCGAGAGGGGGTTCAACTTTGGCTTTTGAGTTTTAAGAGAGAAAGTATATTAGCAAAAAAAATGAATAATAAGATAATTATTGATTTGTTACATGAAGGTGATATGTGGGATGTTGTTCCAAATCATTCAACAACAATTAATCTGATTATTTTACAAAAAATTGCTATGGAACTAGCTAAGAGACTAAAATTGGATTTGTATAAAAACTTTAAGCCTAATCATCCAGGCGGAGCAATAGGAGCATCTTTAAATAATGAATAAATTAATTTTGTCAACATTAGCACATACTTGGATATTGGATCTTGATGGTACAATTGTAAAACATAATGGATATAAGTTGGATGGAACAGATACTCTTCTTGAAGGTGCTAAAGAATTTTTAGAAGATATTCCTGAAAAAGATATGATAGTATTCTTGACATCAAGAACTGATGAGTATAAGAATAAGACGATAAATTTTTTGAATGAGAATAATATAAGATATGATCATATAATTTTTAATGCACCATATGGCGAGAGAATATTGGTTAATGATGATAAGCCGAGTGGATTGCATATGAGTATAGGAATTAATAAAAAGCGTGACGAAAAATTGTGTATTAACATTGAGGAAGATTCAATGCTTTGATTAGTTAATTTTGGAATATGGTTGTATTATAAATATTGTGACAATGGATTTATTATTCCAAACATAATGTGATAATTAATTTGTATTAGTTGTACTGTGTGTTATTCAATTGTATAGCTAATACAAATTTTTTATGTATAAATATATTAATGATAAGAAATATGATATTATAGATTAAGAAGCAAGGTAAAGGCTCCAACCCATGTACCTACAAATACTCCGAAAAATTTGATATAACCATAATAATCCAGTTGCACAAGTTGTACTATTTTAACAAATTGTACAATTCGTACAATTATCACAAATTTTTCAGGAGGTTATAATTATTGAATGCTAAAGAGCTGGAAACACAGCATAATCTTAAAAAGTGGGCAGCCATAATAAAGGAATGCCGTTCAAGCGGCATGAAGATACTTCAATGGCTTGAGATAAACAACATATCAAAAGACCAGTATTACTACTGGCAGAGAAAGCTCAAAGAAACATGTATTGATACACTTGAAAGACAGGCAGCTATATTTGTGGAACTTCCTGTAACTAAAGAAGTCCCGGCATCAACAGAATTAACTGTTACACATACTATATGTGAAAACAAAAATGATGGCTGTTCTTTTAAAGATAATACAATAGCTGCTGTAATAAAAACCAATGGAGTTACATTTGAAATCACTAATACTGCTACACCTGATTTTATAAAAAATCTTATAGAGGCATTTAATCATGCTTAATGATGCAGCCGGTTTTAAACGCATATTTATAGCAGTCGGCTACACGGATTTACGGAGAGGAATAGACGGACTTGCAGGAATCGTACAGTATCAGTTTGAACAGTTAATGAAAGGCTTTGAGATTATAGCAAAACGCCCGATTAAGCCACAGGATAATCCTGGAACACTAATGTAAACATTGTGCAGAAAGTAGATTTTTTATAATATAAACAATTTTCAAAACTATAATCGTGACAGCAAATATATGGATTATCCACTAAATGCAGGACATAAAAGAATTAATACATCCCTGTGTCCTGCCTTATGTGGATAATAGTTCTAAAGAACCAGAAATACCGGCTTTTTAGAAGTGTTATCCACCGTCATAATGACGAATCAGACAAATGCCATGAGTGGCATAATAACACGATTTCTGCTATACTTAATGCCATGAAAAGGAGTATGTGGTTATGGAGATTAAGTATACAGAGCAAGAACTGAATAGCATAGATAAGACACTTCTTATAAAGATGTTTCTTAATCTTCAGAACCAGATGGAAACTCTTACAGTAGAAATGAAAGCACTTAATGATAAGATGCAGAAAATGATGTACCGTTCAGGATATATGTATCCAGATGAGCAGATAGTCCTGTATGAATACCAGCGTACAAGAAATGCTTCACATCCAAGGCAGTTTCTAAAAGATTATTCCGGGGTATGTGTAACTGATGGTTATCAGGTATACCATACAGTAGACAAGGAACTGGAAGATCTTAGGATAGCCGGATGCTGGGTACACTGCAGACGAAAATTTGATGAGGCATTAAAGGCAGTTCCAAAGGCTGCCCAGAAAGAAAGCCTTTCATATCTGGTAATAAAACAGATACAGGCAGTCTACCGTGAAGAGGATAAGCTGAAAGAGCTTAAGCCAAAAGACAGACTTAAGCAGCGTCAGGTGGTAATAAAGCCACTGGTTGATGCTTTATTTGCGTACCTTAAATCAAACGAAAGAAAAGCCAGCACAGCTAAACTGAAACAGGTTGTCACTTATGCACTCAATCAGGAAAAATATCTGAGAGTATTTCTTGAAGATGGTGAAGTCCCAATGGATAACAATACATCGGAACGTGCAATAAGAGGCTTTTGTATAGGCAAGAAGAACTGGGAAATGATAGATACAATCAATGGAGCTGCATCCTCAGCAATAATATACAGTATTGCAGAGACAGCTAAAGCTAATAACTTAAAGCCTTATGAGTACTTTGAATATCTGCTGACCCAGATACCGGAACATATGGACGATACAGACCACTCATTTCTGGAAGATCTTCTTCCATGGTCACCAAAGCTGCCAGAATACATCAGAAAACAAAAAGACCGTGGTTAACGGTCTTTTAAAAGTCAAGGTACATGGGTTGGAGCGTTTACGAATGAACTAGACAAGGAACGGACACGCAGAGGACACAGATTTGTGCGCTATGCGGATGACTGTATGATATTCTGCAAAAGCAGAAAAAGTGCAGAAAGAACCTTGGAAAACATCACACCATTTATTGAAAGAAAACTTTTTTTGAAAGTAAATCGAGAAAAGACTTGTATGGCACATATCAGCAAAGTCAAATATCTTGGATATTTTATAACTACCGAGGTAAATGAAGATTTAGAGTACACCCAAAGTCAGTTACAAAGATGAAGAATAGAATCAGAGAACTGACAAATAGAAGTAATAGATGGGGAAATGAATATCGTGCATTAAAACTGACACAGTTCATAAGAGGATGGGTAAACTACTTTGGAATGGGAGATATGAAGAAGCTCTTAAAAGAAACAGATGAATGGTTGCACCATAAAATAAGGGCAGTCTATTGGAAACAATGGAAAAAGGTTACGACAAAATTTAGAGAACTCAAAAAGCTGGGTGTGGATAAGGAAAAGGTGTGGATTTGTGCCAATATGCGAAATGGGAACTGGTATTGCAGTGGATATTTTGTTTTCCAAACCGCATTTAACACCATAAGAAACTCCGTGAACTTGGATGCCCAACATTCACAGAGTTCTATTTGGAAATATGCGAAAACTAAAGAACCGCCGTGTACCGAACGGTACGCACGGTGGTGTGAGAGGTCGGCTAATCAACTAATGATTAGCCTCCTACTCGATTTTGTTTTCAGATTTGAGGATTTATTTCCTGTAATAAGTATTGATTTTATTTTATAAAATATTATTTCATGCCCTATTTTGTTAAAAAGGTAAATTTTTAATGATAAACAAATGAGGGTGTGATATAATAATATAGATAATTCAATATTATCCATCAGAAAAGAAATTATAAAATCAAAGATTATTATATTTGGGCAAAGTATCGGGAATTTCATATTCGTTATACAAGACTATAATTTCCATTTAACATTAATATAAGGAGCAACTATGAATTATGAATTGAAAGATATTATAGAACTTTTTTGCACTATTTTTGGTGTATTAGCAACTGTCGCTGGAACAATGTGGGCGACTATTAAGGCTACTAAACGTTATTTTGAAAATAAAAAAATAGAATTAAATACATATTATATTGCAAGAGGAGTGTTTTCAGATCGATTAGGCAGCTTAAATGAAATCCAGCGTGCAGTCAATAGTAACGCTCGCATAATCAATGTCTATGGGAAAAGAGGTATTGGTAAAAGTGCTTTTTTAAGATTTTTTTGTGATTCAGTTAATCATAAATTAAATCGTTTGAATAAAAAAACGAGGAAAAAATTAAAAATTGGCAAAGGAATAGCCATATACATTGAATTATCAAGTTACGGAAACGCTTCTATAATAGAGCAAATACTAAATACTGTAGCTACCAAAGATGTAACATTCGCACAATATATCGATGAACTGCTATCAAAGACACTACGCAAGAAAAAGATATATATTGTATTAGATAATGTAAATACGAATGCACTAGGTAAAGAAATTGAAACAGTTGTGGATATTTTATTTAGCCATTCACCTAAATTTTGTGTTATTGTTGGTTCAATTGAAAAACAGCCGTTTATAAATTCAATAAATGAAAATATTATCAAATATGTGCAATTAAATACATTTGATGAGAATGATATTTTTGATTTTGCCGAGAACAATAATTGTGACATACCTCCTAATATGATTCAGAAAGTTTTATCTTTTTCAGAAGGTCTTCCGATTTTTGTAAGCCTATTTTTGAAAAACAATGAAGAATATCTGAGGTTTAGCGGTGAACGAATAGATAAATATTTAGAAAGAATCTTTGATGATTTGTCATCTAAAAGTAAACAAATTGCCATTTTTATAGCATTTTTAAGTATTACAAATGCTATTATTAAATTTCAACTATTGCAACATTTTATGTGTTCAATTTCCGAAAATGATCTAGAAGAATTAGAAAATAGTTCTCTTATAGAATATGATAAAGCAAATGCAAATATAAAAATGCATGAGCTATTCAGAAATTATATAGTCAAGAAATGCAATAATGAAAAGAACATTATAGGATTGATATATAATTATTATAATAACGACAATAAAATATTTGAAAAAACGTATTATCTATTAATGCTGAATTATGAGAATAGAAATTCTGAAATCATTAGAGTAATTGAAAAGGCAATTGACGGAGAAAAGTATTCGTTTCTTTTGCTTTTAGGTGAGCACTATAAATTATTATACGATTGGAACAATCAACGTTCTGGAATTGAGTCAAAGACATTTTTATATGTGATTTATGGTTATGTATCAGGACTAATAGGGGTTGGTAATTATCCGGCAGCAAGGGAAGTAATTGATACATGTCGTATTTCCGCAAATAATCCTGAAACAATATTGCAATTTAAATTTTCGCTTTTAACAGCACAACTTTATCATTTACAAAATGAATATGATTTGTCAATAGAAACCTATAATATTTTATTAAATAATATTGGAGAAAATGAATTATTTCAAAAATATGAAGCCAAATGTTTATGGGGGATTGCGCATTCTTTGAGACATAAGGGTTACGACTTGGATTGCGCTATTGATTATTATGATAGATCTATTGAAGCCGCAATAAGACTTGGAAGAGAAAGTGAAGTTTTAAAAAGCATGATGGAAAAATTGAATATTTATATGCTGCAAAACAAGGTCGAAAATGCAAGGGAACTCCATAATAAAATAGTAAGAAGGATTCATAATTTGGCCTCTGGAATGTATAAAGGAACCAAAAATTCTTTCAACAAATTAGAATCACGATATGTTAGAATAATGTTAAACACGAATATTGAATTGCAATTTAATTTACTACAAAAGACACTAAATGAATATAAGGTTCAAAAAAAGAGGTTACAATATAATACATATTTTGAACTTGGAGAATATTATAGGAGGCTCGAAAAATATGAAGAAGCAAAGGAACATTACAATAAAGCCTTAGCTTTTTCAAAACAAAATAACGACTATAACTTAAAAACACTTTCTCAAATTGCATTAATTGTTCTTAATATTTCAATCGGGAACTACGTATCTGAGCAATTAATTTCTGCAATAATTGAAACATTTCGAGAAAGTGAGACTAATAACTTGTATACCAACAAGTTATTAGCTGAAATGATATTAAGTTTTTTGCAAAATGAAACCCCAGATGCAAGTGTGCTATCAGAATTTGTTCGACTAGAATATATGTCCGCTGTAGATGTATGTATCGAAAATTCTTATATAGCATACAAGAGTTTAAATTTATTCCTTATGTAGATGTAGCTTAAAGTTATCAATTACGTCATCAGGAAACGTATACATAATTTTTTTTGGTGGAAGTTTTTGCTTTATATGGTCAATAAAAGGTGCATTAGGCGTGGTTGTTCTTAATTCATTTAGGATATCTCCAATCAATTCTAATGCATCTTCCTTCCAGCCATAACGAGCTATTTCTTGTGTACCCAGACGTATACCTGTATTATCAAATAAATTTTTTTCTTTGGTATTTAATGTTACTCCATACTTTAAAGCATTATAATATATCTGATTCATTTCATCAGAGGCACACTTTATAAATAACTGATGTGTATTTGAGTAATATTCTTGCGGATGCAACATTTGAAAGCCTTTTTTTTCTAAAATTCCCCCTAAAATGTTAGCTGTCAATATTATATTTTTGGCATACTCCTGCCCGTATACTTCGTTCTCTATAAGAGCAAGCAGCAGACTTATTACTTGATGCATTTGCGTGTGTCGCAAATACTTTGGGTTTATGTTCCTTTCAATTGTTTGATGGATTTCTTCATTATTTGTCATAATAAGTCCTGACGCAGGTCCCGGTAATGTTTTATGCGTTCCACCCAATAAAACAACATTAGATGATATTTTAAGAGGATTACTAATTTGTTTTCCGGCAATTAATCCCATAATTTGGCTTATGTCATACAACAGAATGCTGTTATCAAGCATTAAGTTTTGTATATCCATAGGTTTAATTATATCTGATGGAGCCAATAAAATATAGTGTATATTTTCAGCCTCTATAATGTAGTTTGCTTCTTCGTAATTTAAATCAAAATTGATATAATCATAAGGTAATTCATATACATGCAAACCTAATCTTTCACAAACAGGCAGAATAGAGGGGTGTCCGCCACTTGCAGGGGATAAAATAGCAATCTTGTCACCACTATTGGTAAGCGACATAAGCAGCGTTGTTACACAATTCATACCACTTAACGTCCTCGCATCTGTATATCTTGTATCAAATAGCAACTTGCATACATTATGAATTTGTTCATATATCGGAACAAGATATTGGCTTCCGATAAAATTATTTTTTTCAGAATATGTATAGTAATTTCCCATAATATATCGTTCCTGAATATCTCCATCTAGTGGTAATTTGCAAAAATTTGAAATAACATTTTCAGCAGCACATAGTGGAATTCTTGATTTTTGAAAGTTACTTAAATTATCTAATAAGGAAAATATTTTCTCAAAATTGTATAACTCACCCATAATTCAATTCTATTTTAACCTTTCCATTCACTAAGACTTTATATACTTTTGGCATGATTTCATCATTAGAAACAATAATTATATCTGCTCTTTTTCCAATAACAATAGAACCATATTCATCCTGAATTCCTAATGCAATGGCAGGATTAAGAGTTGAATATTTTACAGCTTCATATAGTGGTATATTTGTTTTTTGAGCAATTGTGAATATACTTTGTAATAAGACAGGGGTATAGTAATCTGAACATATTATATGTGCATATCCTGCCTTAATTAAATCTAACGCTGAAACATTTTTATTGTGAGAACCGTTTTTCATAATATTGGGAGCACCGACAAGATTATAGAATCCTTGTTCATGAGCTTTTTTGGCAATATCAAAATTTAAAGGAAATTCGCAAATACTGATTCCATTTTCTTTCATAAATTTAAGTTGTGATTCTTGTTCAACATCATGAAATGCTATTGGAATATTTTTTTTTTGCGCAGTCTTTAAAAGATTTTGTATTTGGCATTGAGACAATAAAGGCTTATTTTGACATTCGCATATAATTTCATTTACTTTTTTAGGGGATATGTCTCCATATTGTTTTCTTATTTCAACTTTAAAAACCTCCAAACTGGAATATTGTCCTTGACCAGGAGTGTGATTCATCAATGATAATTCGTGTATTACCCCACTTTTTAAACATTCCAATATTGGGAAATACGCTTCAATGGTATTTAGTTCAAGGCGAGCATGAAAACGATGATTTATTAACATTTCTTTATGGTATTTAAATATGTCATCACCTATATCAATCATTTGTTTTACAGATAAAGTACGTTTTCTATTGCAAATAGTTGAATTTGCGATTGAAATTGAATGATACATAGTCGTAATTCCCTGACTAGCAAGTTCTTTATCAACTTCGCTAAGAGCTGTATAATTGTTGAAAACTATGCCTTTACGTGGAACTATAATATTTTCAACAACATCAGAATGAATATCTATTAAACCAGGCATAATAAATTTACCGGCACAATCAATAACTTCACCATATTCTATATTTTCATTACAATCTACAATTTTATCAATATAGCCTGATTTGATTCGTAAAACGCTGTTTTCTAAAATGGTATCTTCTGTTATGATTTTGCCATTTATCAGTGTAGTATATTTGGAGTTCATAATAATTCCCTCGTATTCTTATTTGTCTATGAATGAATGGTAAAAATTTAAATAATTTCTTTTCTGATGGATAATATTGAATTATCTATCAATAAGCAACCTACAGCTTAAACGCTATAGATTGCTTAATAAGAAATTATATTTTAAAATTTCTGCGAGGATGTTTTGTTGCTAGAATATCGCGCTGTTTAGCCATTGCGACATGAGTATATATTTCTGTGATATTAATAGAACTATGACCAAGCATTTCTTGAATATATCTTATGTCGACATCAGCTTCAAGAAGGCTGGTGGCAAATGTGTGCCGGAACATATGTGGAGTGATGTGCAATTCTATGGCAGCCAAAGAGCAGTATTTGTTAATCATTCTACGAACTGACTGGTCAGATAAGGGAGCATTGTTTTGGTTTGTAAAAAAATGATGACAGAAGTTGATTTCAGCAGTAAATTCTTTTTTATATTTGCGTAAAATTTCAAGAACATCATTGTTTCCAATTTGAATACGACGTTCTTTAGAGCCTTTTCCATAAATAAGTATAGTTCCATCGTAAAGATTAATATTATCAGGGGATAATGAACATAGTTCTGATATTCGCATACCGCTTGAGAATAATAATTCAGCGACGGCGGCATCACGTAACGCATTACGACGTTGGTACAATGTTGGGGCGTGTTCATATTGGTCATAAATTGTAGACAAAAATAACTCCAAAGTATGTAGAGGGATTGTTTTTGGAAGTTTTATCGGTTCGCGAAAATGTAGCTGCATACGGTTTAATGGACTTTGGCTGATAATTTCCTTATATTCTAAATAATGGAAAAATGCTTTTAGTGTTGCAATTTTTCGTTTAACAGTTTTAGGCTGATATTGTGAATGAAGTGCTGCAATATAATTTTCTAAAATAGGTGAGTTAATTTCGGCGATTTTTTTATCATAAATATTCTTAGAAAATTGCTGCAAATCAATCTGGTATGCTTTTAAAGTTTTTTCGTCTAATCTCTTTTGAAATTTGCAATACTCCAGATAATTTTGAATAAGTGTGTTTAAATTGTTCATTGTAAAGACTCCTTTATGTATTTTAAAAATATATCATAATTGATTTAATTGATTAAAAATAGTAATATATTATTACAAAATACAAAAACAATGAGTGTGTATGATGATATCAGAATAGTTTCAATATGTACAGATTATTAAAGATTATTCTGGCGAGGTTGTTTTTGTTGAAATTAATTATGGCGTTGGTAAAGCTTGAATATATAAAACTGACTTGAAATTATGGAGGGGGAAAAGTGTTAATTTTAAATGTACCATATAAAGAAAAAGATCAGGCAAAGGCACTTGGAGCAAAATGGAATCCAGACATAAAGAAATGGTATGTACAGAACAGGCAGGATTATATTAAGTTTTGTAAATGGGTTGTGCCACAAGGAAATATAATAGTTTGTAATAATCTTTATGTGTTAGAAGGAAGACAGAGCTGTTTTAAATGTGGTAAGGAAACAAGAGTTATTGGTTTTGGAATAGAAGATTTTTATGATTTTAGTGATTATGATGTGGAGGAGAGCTCCTTAGATGAAGTTGAGTATTGGAGTGGGGTAATAAGAATGGCAGGTCACATCAATCCGATTCCAGAAAAAATACTTACATATCTTCAAAAGAATTATAATTATAAGATGAGATATTCTAAAACAACTAATGAAAGTCACATAAACAATTGTTGTGATAATTGTGATGTGCTTCAGGGAGATTTTTATTTGTTTTCTGATGTGGATAGCCCGTTTTGGATAGATTCAGAAGAAAAAGTAAAGGCTTTGAAGATACATAAGATACCATTGAAACAGGATATTATAATAGATGCGAATATTGGATATTCAAATACAGATGAATGGTTAAAGCTGTATGGAAATATAGAATTATTAGATATTGAAAAATATATTGGATAAAATTTGCGGGAGCAATTCAGCAGATTGAATTAATAAAAAGACAGTATAAAAAAACGCCTGTAGCTACTAATAAATCGCCCAAAAAGCAATCGTAAAAAAATACGATTGTTTTTTTGCACATTTCTGCATATAATATATTTAATAAGAACAAAATGGAGGCAATTGATATGCGTGAAACAAGGACATTAGAGTTCAAAGAAACGATTACGAACACATTTTTAAAAACAGTCAGTGCCTTTTCAAATTATGACGGCGGAATAATCCTTTTTGGAGTAGATGATGATGGGAATATAAAAGGTTTGTCAGATGTAAAGCAAGCTTGCCTGGATATTGAAAACAAAATAAATGACAGCATTACACCGCAGCCGGACTATATGCTTGAGATACAGAATAATGATCAGATGATAAAACTTACTGTGAAAAGCGGATTCCATAAACCATATCTATATAAATCGAAAGCATACAAGCGTAATGATACAGCAACGATAGAGGTAGATACACTGGAATTTTCAAGGCTCGTATTGGACGGAAAAAATATTCGATTCGAGGAATTGCCTTGCCAATATCAGGAGCTGTCCTTTGAAATTTTACATCGTAAGTTGAAAGAAAATATCCGGATTAAAAATTTTGATAAGGATACGTTGAAGACATTAAACTTATATGATGATGTAAATGGATTCAATAATGCAGCAGGGATTTTAGCAGATAATAATCATTTTCCGGGAATTGATATTGTTAAATTCGGAGAAAACATCAGCATTATTCAAAAAAGGTCAACTTTTGAAAATATATCAGTTTTAGAGGTATATGAAAAAGCAATCAATGTATTCAGGGACTATTACCAGTATGAAATTATACAAGGTGCTGCTCGAAAGAAGATGGACAAAATACCGGAAGAGGCTTTCCGAGAAGCAATCGCAAATGCTTTGATTCATAGGGTATGGGATGTAGATTCGCAAATTAGAGTTTTGATGTTTGATGATCGAATCGAAATTGTTTCTCCAGGTGGGTTACCATCTGGAATAACAGAGGAAGAATATCTATCTGGTAAACTTTCTGTTTTAAGAAATAGAAATCTTGCAAATGTATTTTACAGATTGGGATTCGTAGAGATATTTGGAACGGGAATTACAAGAATAAAACAGTTGTATGCGGAAGGCTTGATAAAACCGGCGTTTGAAGTTTCAGAAAATGCTATAAAAATGGTGCTTCCGATATTTGAAAAAAATGCTGATCTGACAGAAGATGAAATCGTTATCTATAAACTTTTAAGCAAGACGATACTAAAGCCAATCAGTGAAGTTGCACCATATGCACCTTTTGGTAAATCAAAGACAACAAAGCTGCTAAAAGAAATGAGTCAAAAAGGTGTGATTACAGTGGAGGGAAAAGGTAAAGGCACTAAATATATTATTAGCTAAGATTAAAATTTCCTAAGCAGTGTTTATGTTTTTTTGCGAGCGTATAATTATATAAAAGAGATTTTATATTACTAAATGCTGTGAAAAAAGTTGGATTTTAAGAATACTTTTCGAGATATGACCTAGAAGAGATTCTGGTTGGATTCGCACCAACAGGGAAAGATTTCTCTATTAAAACGGCAGTTCATATCCGTATAATGTTTGAAAAATTCGGATATTATTGAGCCGATATCTGGACACGGAAAAGGCAAATATAAGTTTAAAAATCAATAATCAGTTTGAGGTGTTGGCAAAATGCGATTTTCTATTTTATGAGAGTAAGGATTAAGAAATAGTAAATTATGATACAGTAAGGGGAATTCCAGAAGATGATGATAGAATTGAATTGTTAAGATTACTTGAAATAGAGACTAGTCAACCAAATTTGGAATCAATTGAGAAACAGTTGATAGAGGAAACTCAGCCAGATAAAGAATATCTACCTATTGATTCATCTGAAAGAGTAAGAAAAGATGTGTTCTGGAATGGTAATATTATATGTGATTACGGTGGCTGTAATATTGGTTGGAAAAGTATTGTGGACCTGTTATAAAGAAGAGGGGGATTTTTATGTTATTCAATTATATTCCTTGGATATATAAAGTTATAATAGAAATTCTTAATACAATAGATATAATAAGCATAAGACCGACAATCCAATAAAGTAAAGACGAGGAGTGAGGGCAATTATGAAGGACTTAAATATTTCTGTTGGAGTATCGGATACAAGACTAAGTGTATTTGGTAGTTCCAGACAGCCATCCGGTCTTAAGCAGACAAAGGAGATTTCTTTGTAATCTGCCGGGACTTC
>ERZ773224.2240-NODE-2240-length-20970-cov-5.850299_pt1 | contig 20970 bp, 20 predicted proteins | sample MGYA00580526_ERZ773224 | MGnify/ENA primary metagenome ERZ773224 (study PRJEB29015, sample SAMEA2737743) | human gut metagenome | biome: human gut; feature: human-associated habitat; material: faeces | place: China | collected 2012 ... | reverse complement strand
CCGGGGGTGTAGGCCAGGGACAGATCATCCTTGGTCTTGCAGGGTACCTTGCAGATGACCTCGATCTTGCCGCCCCACTCCTCGTGAAGCCGCAGAGATTCTTTTGCGTAATCCATTGTTATTTCTCCTTTGTCTATGTTAAGGTAGTCGTTTGCAAAATTCAAAAAACCTTGAAAATCAAGTGCTTTCGCCATGAGCAGTAGCGGCTTTTTCTCCGCACTTCTCACCTTGTCATCGTCAAAAGAGTTTTACAATTCCCTTTTGTAGCCAACAGAAATTTTCTCCTCAATGAGGGGGATTGACGCTAAAATTTCTATTCAATTTTCATTTTTTCTGACTTTTACAATTGCCTACTATGTTAAGGAACATCTGATTAAATCGGCAAGATCTGGTGATGAGGGATTCCCCGCAGGTAAAAGTTCTGAAAATTATGGAATACTGTATGGATTCCCCGTTTTGAGGACTGCATAGATGGAAAAAGACCCATCATCCAGCCGAAGGCGATTTATTCAGAGATTTCTTAAGACTTAGGCAGCAGCTGCCTAAGTCTTTGTCGCAGCTTAAGCCTCGAATGGGAATTTATAGTCCAGGCCGCACTCACCCCGCAGCTGAATAAATTCCTTCTGAATAGCTTCGCCAACGGGAACACCCTTGTCCTTGCGATCCAGCCACGCCAGATGCTCCTTTTCTCCTGCGGTGTAGATACGCTCGGCGCCGGGAGCTTTGGTGGAATTCCGCAATGCGCGCAGGATATCGCCGGTGGTATGGCAGAAAGTATCTTCACCCATGAAGAAGGCGGGATTGATTACAAAGAAGAAGTGACCCAGGCGATACATGCAGTTCTTTCCATTTTCATCCTTGCCGGACAATGCCTTCGTGTGGGGGCCGCCAGACAAAGCCGCAGACAGGATTTCAACCACAGTCGTGAATCCATAGCCCTTGTAACCTCCGGTTTCCTCGCCCATACCGCCAAGAGGCAGCAATGCGCAGTTACCTGCCCGCATTTGTTTGAGAATTTCGCCGGACTCAGTCATGGTTTTGCCATCCTTTGTGACCACAAGGCCGACGGGAGTTGGCTTCCCCATGCGCTCATAAAACTCAATCTTGCCGTTTTGTATGGTGGAAGTGGCACAATCAAAGTTAAAGGGGAATTCCTCATCCGTAGGCATGGTAAAGGTCAGGGGATTGGTACCCATCATGGGCTCAACGCCAAAGGTCGGAGCCACGCTGGGGCGGGCATTGGTACCAGAGATGCCGATCATGCCGGCTTTTTCCGCCATGGTAGTCCAGTAGCCGGCGATGCCGTAGTGGGTGGAATTCATGATGGCACCGCCTGCCATGCCGTAGACCTTGGCCTTCTCGATGAGCATTTCCATCATTTTGTGAGAAGCGACCATGCCCATACCGTTATTGGCATCCATAACTACGGTGGTGGGAGTTTCCTTGAGGATATCAATTTTGGTCACGGGAAGCAGCGTGCCGTTTTTGATGCGATCCAGGTAGATTGGCTTAAACCGGTTGCAGCCATGGCTCTCAATACCCCGGCGGTCAGATTCCAACAGCACATCGGTGCAGATTTTGGCATCCTCCTCGGGAACCCCGTAGGCTTTAAACACGTCCACCATAAAGTGATTGACGAGATCCCAAGAGACATAAGGTCTCGTTTCCATAATCAATTCCTCCATTTTTAAAATAGTTTATGATTAACATTTAAGAAGCATATGGTTTCCAAACGCTGCAAGAGATGGATGAGATGTGGTTAGAACCTTATCAAACAACATAAGAAATGCCATATTTCTGTTCAAGCTCGCTGATATATACAATCCGCTTTTCCTGAGCAGACAATTCGGCGGCAAAGGAAACCAAAGCGCTGTTAATACCTTCCTGAATGCCGGTAAGGGGCTTTCTGTTAAACCGAATGCAGTGCGCAAGTTCACGCATGCTGGGAAGAATATCATCGCTGTGTGCCTCAAAATTTTCACGCTGATAGTGCCAATGCTGCTCTTTTCCGTTTTCGCGGTTCCACATGTAAACATCGTCACCACGCATTTCCAAACGTCCTTTGTCGCCCAGCAGACCGATTCCCAGTTCGTTGAGAGATGAGCCTTCTGCCTTTTGAGGCGCAAATAGGCACAGTGAAAGCATGGCACGAACCCCGTTTTCGTATTCAACTGTGACAAAAGCACTGTCAAGAATATCTGTATTGGAGTACACAGTCTGACCGTCGCCAGAGGCATATACGGAAATCGGCTTTGCGCCGGCAAACCAGTTGAAAAGGTCAAAATGGTGGCAATTCTTTTCCAAAAGGGTACCGCCGCTGTATTTCTTCTGAATAATCCAGTCCTGAATCTGACCAACCTTATGGAGAAACGGCGGTCTGAATTCGTTGCATGTCAGCATCTTAATATTGCCCAACTGGTTTTTCCAGTCCTGAATCTTTTGCGTGGGGGATGCGTAACGCAGCTCCAGACCGATCTGTAATATCTTCCCGCTCTCTTCCAGGCACCGCTGGATATTCGCACAGCCCTCCGGAGTAATGGCCAGAGGCTTTTCCAGACGGACATGACGGTTTGCACGCAGACATGCGCACGCGATTTCCTCATGGGTGTAATCCGGAGACACAATGTTTACAAATTCGCAGTCTTCTTTTTCGAGCAACTCCTGATAGCTTGTGTAGCAATTGACTGGCAGTCCCCGTTCCTCAAAAAGCGCCTTACAGGCTTCCAGGTTCGGCAAATATGGGTCACAGATCGCCGTAATATTGAATTCCGGCAATTTCCACAGACAATTTCTGATCTGGGAGTTGCCCATCATTCCAACGCCGATTACAGCAGTGGATATTGGCTTTGTTATGTTTTCCATATTTTCCCCTCTATTAGTGCAGTTCTCCTACGGGCAGTTCCGCTACATAGCTGGCAAGGGTCAGACTTGCATCAGGATGCTTCTGGAAGAAGGAAGCGGGAACAAACCGAGTAACCGGTCCAAGAGTGATCTTTCGTACAATGCCGCGCTGCCATGTGCGGTTCATGTAGAAGCGAATCTTTCTTGCGGACAGAATTTCCTTCATTCCAATGGTAATGCACTTGCGAGGAATATAATCAATGTAACCATTGGCTGCGGTAACAGAGTTGATGGTTCGGGTTTCACGGGTAAGGGACAGAATTCGGGTAGGAAGCGCAGCAAATTCTTCGTCGGTAATGGAAACATCGGCTTCGGGCGGCTCGTTAAAAGCGATATGGCCGTTGATGCCAATGCCGCCAAAAGCGATATCGACACCGCCCAGCTCTTGAATTTTCTCCCAGAGAGCCCCTTCTTTACCGGGAATTGGATACCAGCGGTTTTCTACGGGCATATTCACCAGATCATACCATTCGCGGCTCATAAACCCGTAGAAAGACAGCGGGTGCTCAGGCGGGATTGGGTTGTTGTTGTCGTCCAAGTATTCATCCATGTTAAAAAAGTACACATTGGACAAATCAGTGTGAGCCGCATTTACCTTTCCGGCAAGTACTCTATACTGGCCGATTGGGCCGACAGGGACGATAAAAACAGTATTCCTGCCTGCTTCATTGTTACGGACGATCTCTTCGAACATGACCGTGGCCATATCCTCGTAGATGTCTGCTTCCGTTTCCACCACTCTGATCGGGACTTTCGCAGTCTTCAGAAGTTCATCCTTTGTAACGTTTTCAAAAGTCATTTTTTTCTCCATCCTTATAAAAGTAATTGTTGACGATTGTACCCTGAAGTTTTCCGTTCATATCAATCAGGTTAAATGCGGCGATCTTGCCCGGCAAAATATCCCCACGGTCATCCAAGCCAAGCAATGTGGCGGGATTCTTTGTGGCAGCAAGAACAGCATCTGTCAGAGGAATACCGGAGAACCTGACTGTGTTCTCAACCATTTTGCTGACGCAGGCAATGCTGCCGGCGAACAGATTTTCTCCATGCAGAATGGCAGCATCTTCCGTCACGTCGACCTGAACGCATCCTTCCCCGGAGCCAAGCGTATATTGCCCAGGCTTGAGACCAGAGGCACGGATACTGTCTGAAATATAGATCACTTTATTGCGTCCCTTTGCCCGGAAAAGCAACGGGAGAAGTTCATAGGGAATTCCGTTGCCGTCAGCAAGTGCTTCCACATAAAGCCGGTCATCCACAAGCGCGATTTGTGTCAGCCCGAGACGCTTCTTGGGGGAGCCGACACGGCTTATACCGGAGGAACAGCAGAAAACATGGGTAACACTGCTCATTCCGGCTTCAATAGCTGCATTAATGGGATCATCATATCCGTCGTCATGCCCACCCGAAATCACAATTCCGTGTTGCGTACAGAATCGAATGAAATCGGTTATTCCATCCAGTTCCGGAGACAGAGAGATCAGCTTCACATGCTTTGCATGCCGCTCCATAAAATCGTACCATTTCTTATCGGGCGTGGTAAGCAGTCTTTCGAGGTGTGCCCCTCGGTTCTTCACAGAGAAAAACGGGCCTTCCATATGAACACCGGGAATATCCACAGGAACAGGCGGCGTGTAGTGCTCAATAAGATCAAACACATCCTCGGTTTGTTCCATGGACGCAGTCAGAGTCGTTGGAAGGAAAGTTAACTCGCCATGGCGAAAGTGATGGCGGCAGATGGCATCCATGGCCTCTTTTGATGCGTCCATAGTATCATAGCCAACTGCACCATGTGTATGCTGATCAACATATCCGGCGCAGAGCACCAAACCTTTAGCATCAAAGTACGCTTCATCATCCACCATCCGGAGGGAATCCATAGAGCCAATTTCTGTAATGAAACCGTCGGCGTACCTGACAAATGCATTTTCCAGTAATTCTCCATTTGAAATGATTTTACTGTTTACAATAAGCAATTTAGATCACCACCGTTATAAAATCAGAAGGCTTATGTGTGGAAAGTAACATAGAACCTACTGCAATTTAGCCCTTTACTGCGCCAGATGTCATGCCACTAATAATTTGTTCCTGGAAAATAACATAGCCGATGATAGACGGAACAATCGAAATAACGATTGCGGCATACATGGAAACGTAGTCGGTTGAGAACTGATTCGTAAAGTAGCGAATGCCGACCTGAATGGTACGCAGCTTATCGGAGGAAATGAGCAGATTCGCAAAAACGAACTCGTTCCAACAGGTCAGAAATTCAAAGGTTGCTGCTGTTACAATACCGGTACGAGACAACGGAAGAATAACATGGAAAAACCGTCCGAAGAATCCGCAGCCATCAATGTAGGCGGCTTCCTCAATCTCGAAGGGAATAGAATCCATCAGTCCGCGAATGATAACCGTGGACATGGGAATTCCGATGGCTGTATAGAGCAGAACAATTCCTGCGTATGTGTTGTACAGACCCAGCTTATTAATGATCAGGAAATATGGGACCATCAATGCGTTCAGCGGGATTAGAATGCCAATGGTAAACAGCAGGAACAGCTTGTCACGCCCCCGGAACCAGAATCTGGACACACAGTAACCTGCCATGCTCGCCACAATGGCATTTAGCAAGGTTGCCGCAATTGCAATGACGACGGAATTGATCATCATGCGGCCGAGTCCTGCCACGGTAAGCGCATTCACATAGTTTTTGAACTGCCACACTTCAGGCAGTGAAAACGCACTCTTTGCCAGGAATTCGTAGTTCGTTTTGAGGGAGGAAATAACCAGCCACACCAGAGGCAGAAGCGTATAGGCGGCAAAAAAGATGACCAGAACCCACCGGAAGAAAACAGCAACCCAGCCCATGAAGGAATTAGGTTTATTCGCTTTCATTTCACCGCACTCCCTTCGTTTTTCTCTCTCTAAAGAGCTTTGTGATCATACTGATAAACAACGCACCGACAATAATCAGAACTACCGCAGCGGCACTGGACATGCCATAGCTTCGATTTGACATCTTGTTGTACAGATAAAGGACCATGGTGACGGTTGTGTTTGCAGGCTGACCGTTAGTAAGCATGTACACCTGCTCAAACTGGCGAAGACCCATGACGGCCGCGAGCGTAACACAGGTCAAAACCGAAGTTCGCTTAATCAGCGGAATGGTAATATAAATCGCCTGCTGGAACCCGGAGGCACCATCAATGGTAGAAGCTTCATAATAGCTCTGATTGATAGTGGTGATATCAGCCATAATTATGACCATATAATAGCCGATATAGAATACCCAATAGATCAAAACAGCCGGGAAAGCCGTCGCAACCTGCCCCAGCCAGTCGCACGCAAGATTGCCCACGCCAACAGCGCGAAGAAAGGCATTCAGCAAACCGGTATCCGCCTTGTAAATCGCGCGCCACAGCGTTGCAAGCGCAACGCCGGAGATGACCTGTGGGAAGAAATAAACCGTACGGAAGAAACGCCAGCCCTTGATCTTTCGGGAGAGTATAATTGCCATGATCATAGCCAGAGGCACCTGAACGCAGGACGCCACCAGAGACCATATGATATTATTGGTTACCGCGCGGATAAAGACCTTGTCCTTGAACAGAGTTGCGAAGTTTTTAAAACCCACAAATTCTGGAGAACCAATGCCTCCCCATTTTGTCAAGCTGATGACAGCAACATAGCATACAGGGATAACAAAAAACATGAATACCAGCGCGACAGCTGGGATTAGAAACAGGGTCATCGCCCACCTATCAGATTTTGTTGTTTTCATATTGCCCTCCTTAGGGGGTAGCATTTAGGGTGCGGCATCAGCCGCACCCTATCATAGTGTGCCCGGCATGGGTAATGACTTGGTGGTAAAAGTCCACTACGGACTCGGTAGCAGGAACTGTTAGCCAAAGGCAAGGGTGTCCACCGCGATGTGGAATCTGAAAGAAGCCGGATATTGGGGATTGAATGTGGCCCCAATGGGCAAAGTTCCGGGCCAACGAACAGAAATCGCATAGGAGGCTGTTATAGGTGGGCGACTCTGCTATACAAGAAGAAGTCCAATGCTACCCGAAACTTATAGCAGTAAATGCGGCGGCTACACGGAATGAAGGTCATTGCTCTTACCCGGGGAAGTCTGCGAGATATGCTCCCGACAAGAGGCGTGAACGAATCGCCACAGGGGTAACCCATGTTGGAAGGCATGGCTGAACTCGCAGAAGTCAGTCTGGGTCATAATACCGAAGAAGCTTGTGAAAGCAGGCAGAGGGAAGGACTCGGCGGTCACCAGGAGACAGAGACTGCTTACCAATCAGTGCAGAAGCACAGAACCCGAAAGGGGGTAGCTGCCAGAGGATAGGCTGGAAGCCGAAAGAAAAGGGCAGAACCGCAGAGCTGTTGCGGATAAGCAGCCCAAGGCAAAGGCACATCTCTTTGATGACTGAACCGCCGCTTGCGGAACCGCATGAGCGGTGGTGTGGGAGGACGGGGGTTAGCCGCCCCCTCCTACCCAATTGAAGGAATGTGTTTACGCGGCATCAATAGCAGCCTGGAGCTGATCCACAAAACCCTGTGCATCAACCTGGCCAAGGACGAGTGCAGACACCGCGGCGGGGAACTCAGAAGCTGCAGCGGAGGGGAACTGATTATTAAAATAGTTCAAAGTAAAGGTGGCGTTGTTGAGAATATCGTTGAACTCCTGCGCAATGGGAGTGACATCGGCCGAGGCCTCATGTTTGATAAAGAACATTGCGCCGGAAGAGGCAGACCACTCGGCAATACGCTCCGGGTCGGTGATATACTGTGCAAACTTCACAACCGCAGCTTCCTTAGCAGGATCATCCTGCTTCGCAAAGCCGAGACAGCCCTGAACAGCAGTCACAACACTGCCTTCGCCCTTGCCGCCCTCAAACTTGGGGAGAGTAGTGACGCCGATAACCTCATTCAGGCCGCCGTTTTCTTCCTTGTAGAAGTTTGCGATCCACCAGGGGCCGTTCACGTAAACAGCAGTATCGCGGTTAATGAAGTGGCCATTGACATCGGCAGCGCCGGCAGAAATAGCACCGTCGAAGCTATAGTTGTACATCTCTTTCAGAATTTCGGCCGCCTGAACAAAAGCGGGATTGGACAGGCCATCAGCGTAGACATCCTTACCACCGATCGCTTCCACAATCAGGGAGTACCAAAGCATGGAGGTCCAGGCGTTTTCACCGGCCATCTGTCCCATTGCGTTGTAACCCTTGGACTTGATGTCCCTGAACATGGCGAGCATATCATCGAAGTTATCGGGGAAAGTCTCATAGCCGCACTCGGCCAGGATTTCGGTGTTGTAGCACACGGGGAACACAGCGGTTTCGATGGGCAAAATGGAAACCTTGCCATCGTAGGTAACAGCATCCAATGCGCCATCAACCCAATCGTCCTTCCAGCCTTCCTCCAGATAAGGAGTCATGTCCATAAACAAACCAGACTGTGCATACTCTGCAACGTCGGCATAGATATCGATGTTGCAGACGTCAGGAACATTGCCGGTGGTAATCAAGGTACGCAGCTTATCACGTGCGGCCTGATAGTCGGGCTGTTCTTCCACAACAACCTTGATGGAGCCTGCATTCTCTTCGTTGAAGGCAGCGATCATTTCAGCCAGGTACGCAGCCTTGGAGTCAGTGCCGACCCAGATGCTGGGGTAGTTGATAATGATTTCTTCGTGTTCGCCTTCCGTAGCGGCAGGAGCGTCGTTCTTTTCTTCGCCAGAAGAGGCAGAGGATCCGCATGCGGCCAAAGAAAGGCACATGGCTACGACAAGAAGCATCGCAATCAGTTTCGCTGTTTTCATTTTCTGTGTCTCCTTTTTTGTTAAAATTGGTTTATATTTGGCTAACACTGTTAAGCAATGTAAGAACAAGCTCAGCAGTGCCTCGCCCTTTCGCATATTAGTATACAGAATATTTGCTTTTTTGTAAAGCCAAAATTGGATGTCATAATAGCAGAGTTTTCGCTCCTGTTTTTGAGCAAAACGTACAATTCGTGCTCATCTGTTTTGCTCATTTAGTGTTCTTTGGAGCATCATATTATGTGATTCTTTTTAATGAAAGCCGGGGAGCGAGAGGTGTATCTGAGAAAACATAGTCCCCGCCTGGACACGTGGCAGGTTTATTTTCCCAAATTAACAAATTGGATGCCTACTCATTATACCATTGATCAGCATTCTCATCGGATGCAATCTTTGTGGTAATCGCCCTGAAGGACGGCTCGATAAAAAAGGACATCAGAAGGCAGATTACTCCCGGGAGAAACACGAAGGAAAGCGGAATAAGCCATGCCACAAAGAACCAGGCCGCCAGCAGGATCACCAGGACAAGCGTTCTGCCAATATTGCGGATGGAAATAAAAAAGGTGTACTTGATACTGTCCATTGTCCGGTTTTCAAATCGGGAAACATAGGCAAAGATCCAAGGCAATGTGATCAAAACTGGGAAAAAGGCCGTCACCGTCAGAGCCGTCAGAAGCGATGAACCGGGAAAAACTTCAAGAACCAATCTGAGGTCGATTATGCCGATTATGACATAGGCAAGATAGATGAGCCAAATTAAGGTTGCATGCTTGAAGTTTGAACGGAATGCTTTGAAAAAGGATGCGGTTAAGGTGCCTCTTTGCCGTCGAACGCATTTGGCAATGCAGTAATAGAGCGCTTGAGATGCCGCCCCCACGGTTATGATGGGAAGCGAACAAACAATCCAGAGCATCCCCGCCCATACCACATCAATCGCGTTTGATAGGGCATCCATGAAGGGAGATTCAAACAGCTTTTTGCGCATGTCAATATCTGTAAACGTCGAAGCCGAACATATTGGCCAGAGTTTCCAGCGCATCGCCGTATGCTCCGCGGATTACCGCAAAGTGCGGTTCAAAGCCATTCTTTACGCTGCACTCAACCAATTCTCTGCAGGGCGCATCCGTACGGACAACAATAGAGGTACCGATGAACTGTTTCGGTTTATCCATAGCTTCTCCCTCTGCGATAAAAAATCTGACGCTTCCGTCAGGCTCACGGCCAATGCGGAAAATCGTGGCTTTCGGGAAAGCTTCGCAGCCAAAGTCCATGGCGGGGCCAATCTTTCTGTTGGGATGTACCCCTACTACTGCACCGGTATCGTGTCTGGCAAGGGAACACGCAGCCGCGCCACAATGCCAGTAGGTTACAGTGTTTTCACGCTCGTCCAGAGATACCGGGTCACCAAAGAACGTCGGAGAACCGGACAACTGCATGCCGACCCACATGGAAAGTGCGCCGTAAATATCCGCTTCACAGGCGCAGGCAACTCCATCGTCATTAAGCATGGAAAGCACAGAACAAACAGGAGTTCCGTAGGAAGTGAAGAAATCGGGCCAGCAGCGGGAAGCCAGCGCGCCGATGTTGTTCTGCTTGACATACTCGCTGTATGCCCTGTAAAGGCGGGAATAGTCGCAGAGGTTCCGCTCCGGTGTCGCGTCTAATCCGCACATTGCGCAGCGGGATTTTTCCAGATAGTCGGCACAGTCCTCGGCAGAATACGTTTTTGCTTTTTCAATCAGCTCTCTGGCTTCAATGGACTCCAGTTCCACGCCAAAAACGCTCATCAGTTCGCTGTCCAGCCCTCGCCCAAAACCGAAGCCCTGCGGAGTGTGCCCAACTGCGGCCACCTTCAGGTTGCGCATTGCCTTCTTTATCTTTGCGGCGGCGGTGCAGTTTTTAACGGTGTCAATGACCTGTGCCTCTTCAGGGCCACCGAAAATATATTCAAAGTTGTCCACACCAAAGCTATGCATAGCGTTACCGGCCGAATACGCACCGGTCAGAGAATTAAGGCGGAGTCTTCCACCATCAACAGCAGGCTCCCGCAAAGTCCAAAGCAGCAGCGGACAGTCAAAGCGGCGCATCACCTGGCTGATAAAGGCGGCGTTTGCGAAGGTAAGATTCTGAAATACCAGCAGATCGGGTTCAACGGAATCCAGGTACTTGCACAGGTCATCAACAGAAAGCAGCATTTTCTCCGGGCAGACAAAAGAAGCGTCAACTTCCCTGAGTACTTTGATGGAACGCTGGAATTGATCCTCGGCGCTTTCAAGATGAAAGGTGGGTACTCCAACTGGGACGTATACCGGGCAAAAATCTTTCATTTAAATCACTCCTGTTTCAATATAGTGTCGTTCTCTGAGAGCGAGCATGGGGCAAAGTGAACAAGCAGCAATAATAATGTGAGTTAACTAAAGTGCGGGTTCCCAAAAATCATAGCAGGAATCGCTTGAAAGGTCAATTATGAAACGGAGAAAAAATTTTTTTTAGTAAAAGTGACTATAACGATGCGCAAAAATTGTACATAGTGTAGATTGACAGATATTGAGAAATGTGATATTAATTAATCGAATTAAATAAAGGAAGGTGAGGTTATAATGACCTTAACAAAATTGAACGAAATCTGCAAAGATATCCGCTGTGACATCATGACCTGCATTGGTAATTTGGGCGTCGGTCACATCGGAGGATGCCTTTCTATCGTGGAAGTGCTGGCTGCCCTGTACTTTCAGGAGATGAATATCGATCCCTCCAACCCCAAAATGGAAGGCCGCGACAGGCTGGTTTGCTCCAAAGGCCATGCAGGCCCTGCGGTGTATGCCACTTTGGCAAACCGTGGCTATTTTGACAAAAAGGAATTGCTTACGCTGAACCAGGGCGGTACCCATCTGCCCAGCCACTGCGATATGAACCTGACCACTGGCATTGATATGACCACCGGCAGCTTGGGTCAGGGCTTCTCCTGCGCAGTCGGCGTAGCCTTGGGTTCCAAGGTGGAGAAGGATGGCGCAACAATCTACTCTATTATTGGCGATGGTGAATCTCAGGAGGGTCAGATTTGGGAAGCCGCTATGTTCGCAGCCGCGAAGAAGCTGGATAACCTTGTTGGTATCACCGATTTCAACAAACTGCAGATCGACGGTCCCGTAGCCGAAGTTGTGGATATTGCTCCTTTGGCTGACAAGTGGAAGGCATTTGGCTGGAATGTTGTTGACGTTGTCGATGGCAATGACATGGAGCAGGTCGTAGCGGCTTTGCAGCAGGCAAAAGCAAACCGTGGAACCGGAAAGCCCACTATGGTGATTCTGAACACCGTCAAAGGATGCGGTGTTTCCTTTATTGAATCTGTGGGCGCAGGCAACCACAATATGAATATCAGCATGGCAGACGCCCAGCGTGCCATTGCAGAGATCAGAGGAGAATAATGAACTATGGAAATGAGAGCAGTTTATGCCGAGTGCATGGCAGAATTGATGCGCAATGACAAGCATGTTTGTATCCTTGACGCTGACCTCGCGAAGGCTAGCGGCACCAGGGGCCTTTACGAGAAATTTCCTGAGCAGATGTTTGACTGCGGCGTTGCCGAGCAGAACATGGCTTCTATTGCAGCCGGTCTTGCAAGCTACGGCTTCAAGCCATACATCGAGAGCTTTACCGCATTTGCATCCCGCCGCATCTGTGATCAGATTGCGATCTCTATTTCCTATGCCAAGAGCAATGTCAAAATTGTGGGAACTGACCCCGGCATTTCTGCTGAACTCAACGGTGGCACCCACATGAGCATGGAAGACATTGGTGTCCTTCGCTCTATTCCCGGCGTTGTTATATTCGAGCCTGTTGATGCTGTCCAGCTCCGTGCTGCGATGCCTGTGATTAACGAATACAACGGCCCTGTTTATATTCGCCTGTTCCGTAAGGAAATTCCCGACGTATTCCCTGCTGATTACAAGTTTGATCTGTTCAAGGCGGATACCTTGAAGGAAGGCAAGGATTTGACCATTTTTGTCAGCGGTCTGCTGACGAAAGATGTCCTGCAGGCTGCCGAACAGATGAAAGCCGAGGGCATTGACTGTGAAGTGATTAATGTTCATACCATCAAGCCCATTGACGCCGAAACCGTGGTTGCTTCTGCAAAGAAGACCGGCGCTGTGCTGACTGTTGAGAATCATAATGTCATCGGCGGTCTGCATTCTGCTGTGTTGGAGGCTCTGGCAGCCGAAAAGATTCCCGCCGCAGCCGTAGGTGTGAAGGATCGCTTCGGTGAGGTCGGTAAGATGCCTTATCTGCGCGGTGTGCTGGGCTTGAACGTTGAGAACATTGTTGATGCGGCCAAAAAAGTCTTGGCGTTGAAATAATTGAGGAGGAATTGATAATGAAACTGGCTATTGGCAGCGATAAATCCGGCTTTAGTGCAAAAGAGGCCATCAAGAATTATTTGAAAGAATGCGGTGCTGACTTTGAGGATCTGGGCACTCTGGATGAAGAACATGTCCAGCCTTACTATGCTGTTGCAAATAAGATTGCACCCCTTGTCCAGAATGGTACATTCGACCGTGCAATTCTGATCTGCGGTACCGGCGCGGGTATGAGCGTTGTGGCCAATAAGTATAAGGGCGTTTATGCCGTTGCCTGTGAGGGCGTTTATTCTGCAAGAATGGCTAGAGCAATCAACGGCGCGAATGTACTGTGCATGGGCGGCTGGATCGTTGGCCCTGAAATGGCTGTGGACATGACAAAAGCCTTTTTGAATACCGAGTGGCTCGAAGGGCTGGAGGATTGGAGACAAGTAAACCTGAGAAAGTTCAATGCTCAGGTACAAGCAATTGAGGACGAAATTTATGGTAAGTAATTTCCTGTTTTATCAGCCGGTAAAAATATTCTTTGGAGAGGGAAAACTGGCTAAATTGGATGAAGTTCTGGCACAGATGGGTATTGAGCGTGCCGTCCTGGTTTGCGACAGCTTTTTCGCAGCAAAAGGTCAGGCTCTATGCGAAAACAGCAGCCGTATTCATGCGGTTTTTGCCGGTGTCGAGCCTAATCCCCAGTTATCCGGAGCAAAAGCTGCGGTAGAGCTGTGTCGGCAGCACAATGCGCAGGCAGTGATCGGCATGGGCGGCGGCAGCTCTATTGATACTGCAAAGTTCACAGCGGCCATTGCGATGGGCGAGCATGCACCCGAGGAGTACTATCAGGGGCTGCCGTTCCCGGAAAACCGTCTGAAGATTGTGGCGATTCCCACCACTTCCGGTACCGGAAGCGAAGTGACTCAGGTTTCCGTCATGAATAATGGCAAGGAGAAAAAGACCATTAATAACCCTGCATTTATGCCCACTGCAGCGGTTATTGATCCGGAACTAATGTACTCTGTCCCGCCTAGAACGACCATGATTACCGGTTTGGACGCGCTGTCCCATGCTTTGGAAGGTTACTGGAGCAAGAACCATCAGCCGCTGACCGACCTGTGTGCAATTGAGGCTGTCCGCTATGTGTTGGGCAATCTGGAGCGAGCATATCAGAACGGCGGCGATAAGGAAGCCCGTAATAATATGGCATATGCCGCTTTGCTGGCGGGCCTTACCTTTGGTCAGCCCAAAACTGCCGCGAGCCATGCCTGTAGCTATCCTTTGTCAATGGATTATCATCTGCCCCACGGCGAGGCGTGTGCGTTTACGCTGGACAGTTTTGTTCGGATTAATGCCGATGAGCGTCTGGAAGCTCTCTGCGTGGCAGTTGGTCTGAAGAACACGGAAGAGCTGGCAGAACGGATCCGTGATCTGAAAGCTCTGGCGGGGTTGCGCAAAACCCTGGGGGATCTGGGTGATGTGGACGTGGATAAGCTGGCAAAGGATTGCGCTGCACATCCCTTAATGAACAACAATCCGGTTGCTATGGATGCTTCTGCCCTGAAGGCAATGTTTGAAGCTCTGAGATGATGAGTAATAAATGCTTGAAGTCACCGCTGATGATTGGCAGCATGGTGCTTTCCTGGTCCATCTACTACGCAGTGTCCAAAGTTGTTGTAAGCATTACCGGTTCACCTCCGGTGACCGGTATGCTACTGCGGCTTGCCGCCCTGATTTTTCTGAGTATACAACTGGGTGTCACAGGTAAGCTCACAAAGCTTATAAGGAAAGGCAGAGTTGCACTTGTGTTGACCTGTATTGGCATCTTTGGATTCCTGCTGGATCTTTTTGCCAATCTCGGTTACGCATCTGGATCACTCAGTACGGGAACGGCGCTGCTGAAAACAGATGTTTTGATGGTCAATTTGGCTTCCGTTATTGTCTACCGCAAAAAGCTTTTCCTTTCAGACTGGGTGGGAACTTTTGTAATGCTTGCCGGTGTTCTGATGGTGCTTGGTGTAAATTTTGGTGTCATGACCTTTCAGGCTACAGACCTTTATTTTATTCTGAGTGCCGCCTGTGTGACCGCAAATGCGTTTGTCATTAAGTCCGCACAAGAAAAATACCAGGAAGATTCGGACACAATCTCATACTATAATAATGGTGTGGTATTGTTGCTGTTCACTGTAAGTTCAATAACTGCGGGACATATCTCAACTGCCAGTATTCCTATGACCATTTCTTTTTGGATTTTGGTCCTTGTGGGCGGCTTGGCACAGACCGGCATTTATTTCTTCTATTACAGAAACCTTCGACAGCATGAAGTGTGGGCCGTGAAGCTCTATCTTCTGTTTATGCCGGTGGTCAGCTGTTTCGTTGGTGTTCTGTTCCTTGGCGAAGTGTTGACGGTTTCCAAGATGGCGGGAATTCTCATTGTGCTTGCGGGAGCATCCGTGATTTTGCTAAGAAACCGCATCAACAGTAGCAAAATATCCGATGCCGGTTGACAGGCATCATCATTATATCGGGAGGAAAAACATAATGGATGTCGTGAAGCAGCTCCGGGAAAAAAATCCAGGTCTGCAGATTTACTCCGTTCTTGACCCTGAATTTTCTGAATATGGCGTCGTACTCAAGGGAAAAGGATTGTCGGCTCTTTCCTTGGCAATGGCCGAAACGCCGATTCCCGATGTTGGAAATATCTATACAATGTCCGATGGAAATCTGGAGCAGACTGAGGCATTTCACTGGATCCGCAGAGAAGTTTTTGGCGCAATGGACGCCCAAGTAGGATACTGCAATGGCAGGGGATATACTCTCAATGCCTTGGAATTCCATAAATGCAGCGAAGTAAATTATTCCACCACCGGTTGTGTACTGTTGATGTCTCTGCAGGAAAAAATCTGCGGTGGTATTCTGAACAGCGCGGATGTAGTAGGGTTCTATCTTCCACCAGAGATTCTTGTGGAAGTGCTTCCCGGAGTGTTGCATTTTGCGCCGTGCAGAATTGGCCAGGATGGATTTAACTGTCTGGTCGTTCTGGAGAAATACGTTAATGAAGAGACGGTACAAACCCAAAATCCCGATGGAGAAAACACAATGCTGTGGCGCAGGGGGAAATGGATGATATGCCATCCTGATTCTCCGCAAGCAGCCAATGGCGCCTATGTTGGAATTCAGGGCGAGAATATTCAGCTCTGTATCTAACCAGTTGAATTTAGGTGCGCAATAGCTCCGCCAGGAGGTTGCCTATCTCATGAGGTTTGAGCGGTATGTTTTTATCCAGAGGTTCTTTAATAAGGTCGTTTACACATTGTATTTCAGCTGGTAGGCTGTTTCTGCAAACTTTGGTGTAAATCAGGATATTCCCCTAATTGGCTCAAAGTCGCTAATGAATACATGAAGGGAGACTTAATAAATGGAATTATCGATTCAGAAAGACAGCTTAATTATCCGTTATCAGGGAAAGACCCTGTTGACGCATAGTATCGGTGATCCCATGTTTTTTCTTGGAAAAGGGCAGGAAACGGTGGATATGTATCGCGGCAACTTCAAAATTGAAGATTATCTGGAAGAACGTTTTCCACTGCGACAATTTTGCTGTGAAAAAAACACAGAGGGATATGTAATAACGTTTGAACAGATTCTGAAAGTGGAGATTTTGCTACGGGACGACGTGTGCCTGATGAAATTCTCGTGTGCTGATCCTGCCTGGAACCGGTTTTGGATGCGTCTATCCGCAGATGCGGAAGAGAAGTGTTACGGGTGCGGCGAACAGATGTCTTATTTTAACCTTCGGGGACGTCTTTTCCCAATCTGGACGTCTGAGCCGGGTGTAGGACGCGACAAGACCACATATGTGACTTGGCGATCCGATGTGGAGAACAGGGGCGGCGGCGACTATTATAATTCCAATTTCCCTGCACCAATGTTTGTTTCTTCCAAACATTATTGGTTGATGTCTGACAGCACTGCCTATGCGGTATTTGATTATACCCATGAAAACTTCCATGAACTGCAGTTTTGGAATATACCCGGGCAAATCCGTATTCAGACTGGCAGCAGCTATCTGGATCTGGCGCAGAAGATTTCTGCTTACCTCGGACGTCAGCCAGAGCTTCCAGAGTGGGTATATGATGGTGCTATTTTGGGTCTACAGGGAGGAACACAGCGAGTTTGCGACTTGTTACAGCAGGCTGAAGATAACGGTGTGCTTGTTTCCGCTATCTGGTCACAAGACTGGGAAGGCAAACGGGTAACCTCTTTTGGTTCTCGGCTGAAATGGGACTGGCTGTGGAATAAAGAGATGTACCCTGGTCTCCCGGAACATATGAAGGAATGGAAAGATAAGGGAATCCATTTCTTAGGGTACATCAATCCCTATTTGGTTGATGATGGCACCTTGTTCCAGGAAGGCGCTGAGAAAGGGTACTTTGCTACCAAGGCTGATGGAAGTATTTACCTAGTTGATTTTGGCGAGTTCAACTGCGGCGTCGTGGACTTTACCAACCCGGAAGCTTACACCTGGTTTAAAGAGATCATTAAGAAAAATCTGATTGCATTCGGTCTGGATGGGTGGATGGCTGATTTCGGTGAGTACCTGCCTACAGATTTGATGCTCAACGATGGCTCAGACCCAATGATTGCACATAATCGTTGGCCTGTGCTGTGGGCAAAGTGTAATTACGACGCGTTGGTTGAAACCGGAAATCTGGGAAAAATTCTGGTCTTTATGCGCTCAGGCGGTATTGGAACACAGAAATACTGCCCACTTCTGTGGGCCGGAGACCAGTCGGTTGACTTTTCTATCCACGATGGGCTTGCTTCTGTAATTGTGGGCGCATTGAGCGCTGCAATGTCCGGTTGCGGTCTGCATCACAGCGATATTGGCGGATATACTTCTTTGTTTGGAAACTGTAGGACAAAAGAGTTGTTTTTGCGTTGGGCAGAAATGGCCGCCTTTACACCTGTTATGAGAACGCACGAGGGAAATCGCCCCGGAGAGAACTTCCAATATTATGATGACGCAGATGCTACAAGAGCATTTGGCCGGCTGACAAGAATCTATAAGATGCTCAGCCCATATATACGGGATGCTGTTGCCGAAAACTCCCGGAACGGCATACCGGTGCAGCGGCCTCTGCTGCTGCACTATGAGGAAGATATTCATACCGCAGGCATCCAGACTGAATATCTGCTGGGGCGGGATCTCCTGGTTGCGCCTGTATATCAGGAAAAGAAGACTACCTGGGAGGTATATCTGCCGGAAGATCAGTGGGTTCATCTTTGGTCTGGAAAGTCCTATACCTGCGGCAATGTGACTGTTGATGCGCCAATAGGCTATCCCCCTGTGTTTTATCGCGCGGATTCTGATTATGCGCGGCTGTTTGAGCAGATTGGCAGAGAATAAGCCCTAGATTCGGCATCTGCGAAATCTTCGTACATGAAGTATTCGGCCATCATTTATTTTGCTCACGGTTTAATCATTTAACTGTTATTGAATTGCTTCTTTCTTCCCCCTTTCGGGTGGCCGGAGTGCAACTGCTTCGTGAGACAGAGCAGGGGCATTCCGGCTTTTCTTAGGCTCTATGTCAATAGTTGGGGTAGAGAGAAAAGCAAAATAATTTAATGCTTATTGACTTAGGGCCTATCTGGAAACTCAAACCTCATATATAAATTGCACAAAATCCAAAAATGCAGTAGAATAAAAGAAAAAGCATAGGGGTGATCTTATGGCAGCAAAGCGATACGAGCTGACCGATACCCAGTGGGACAGGATCAAGGATCTGATTCCACGAGCTAAGACTGGCAGGCCGCCAAAGGATGACAGGATGATGCTCAACGCAATGCTCTGGCTGGCCAGAAGCGGCGCGGCCTGGGCGGATATCCCCGCACGGTTTGGGCCACATCAGACCGTTTACAGCCGATTCTGCAAGTGGCGTGACGACGGAACCCTTTTGCGCATTTTTCAGGAATTGAATGCGGATGCAGACTATGAGAACCTGTGTATCGACAGCACGAGCATCAAAGCACATCCGCAGAGTGCGGGTGCAAAAAGGGGGCTGTAAATTCGGAAAACAACCAGTTTATCGGTGTAAGTCATGGTGGAAAGACTACAAAAATCCATGCTGTTGTGGATGCGTTGGGAAATCCCGTCCACTTTCTGCTTACCGGCGGAAACATCTTTGATGCCAGTGTCGCCGTCGATCTGCTTTCGGAAGTGAAAATTTCCGGAAGCAACATTCTGGGTGATAAAGCATACGGAACAAATTCCATTCGCATTTACATCACAGAGCAGAGAGCATCGTATACGATCCCACCCAAAAGTAATGTGATCGAGCCTTGGTTCTGCGATTTCCACACCTATAAGGAACGCCACCTGATTGAGTGTTTCTTCAATAAACTTAAAGTTTTCCGCAGGGTCGCTACACGCTATGATAAGCTTGCTGTGTCCTTTCTTGCTTTTGTCCATCTTGCTTCCATTTGGATTTTGTTGAAATAGTACAAGAATACTTTGTTTTCAGATAGGCTCTAATTTAACTATAAATGAGCAAATTTGTGAAAATGCCGAAAGTTACCCTATCCCTAGCATAGAGAGGGGCATTCCGTTCTTGCCGCAGTTATAAACATACTGCACAACGTTACGCAGAACAAGCTTCTGCCAGTATGCGTACCCCTCTGAAAAAGAGCACAGTACGCCGCTGCCCACACAGCACAGGAAATGGGTGAGCGACATAATAAGCCAGAACCGGCGTATTCCGGTTGCGGAACGAAGCTGATATTTGTCCAGAGCAAGTTTCCCCTTGGTTGTACGGAAAAACACCTCAACAGGCCAGCGCTTCGTATACAGGCTCAGAATATATTCTGTAGACAATGCGGCATTTGTACACAAGAAAGCCCGCAATGCTTTCGGCTTTCCAAAAGCATTTTCTGGATATGTGAGAATAACAGCAGCTCCATCAGTGCCGTTTATCTGTCCGTCATACCGGTAAACCCAATATTTCCGATTTCCTACGGAAATCAAACGGACTCCAGAATCTGTTTTCCGAAGTTTTAAGGCAAACTCGCTTAACGGTGTCCGAATACCGCAGGGATAGAGAATGCGATTGGTTTTCAATCCCGAGATGGTATAAAAGCCTTTGCGAACGAACGCGTCCATCACCTTGTCACAGGTATACCAGCTGTCACAAAGCAGATAACCAATGTTCGGAGGCTCCGGAAGCGTGTTGGCAATGCTGCTTACCAAATCAATCTTACTCTGACTTTTGTCATAAAGAAGGATCGCGTAGTTCAGAACCAGTTCTCCGCAAGCCAGCATGACACCGATTGCCTGATGCCCATAGTCCATCCGTCCCTTTAAGTGAGACATATGGTCAGAGGTAGCTTCCATGGGATGCACCGCCTGTGACGAAGGCCGTGTTTTAGAAGCAATGGTGTCGTCGATGATGCAAAGAACCGGCTGCCTGGTTTCACGGGAATGCTGATAGACCTTTTCAATAACGGATTGACGAAGACTTGTTTCCAACGCAGCGGAATCCCATTTCCCTTTGTTCGGTCGCTATACCGGGCAAAATCCACCGTTTTTCCCCGGTATCCACCGAAAAAAGCAGGATTCGATTATTCGCAGGATGTTATTACGCACACACGCTGTATAGGTATCGAGAGATTTTAGTTCGTTTAATGCCTTGACCAAATCGATATTGTGTACTATACTGAGTTCCATAGACATCATTCCTTTGTCGTGTTGTTGGGCGGGTGGTAACCTCAGTATACACGATTTTGGGAATGATGTCTTTTCGTCATTTTAACAAATTTGCTCTTTTATAGATAATAATTCAAAATGCTTATCGACTTAACACAGCACGCTACAAGATGTAGCGACAGCTCTGGTCA
>ERZ773224.2235-NODE-2235-length-20999-cov-24.106236_pt1 | contig 20999 bp, 14 predicted proteins | sample MGYA00580526_ERZ773224 | MGnify/ENA primary metagenome ERZ773224 (study PRJEB29015, sample SAMEA2737743) | human gut metagenome | biome: human gut; feature: human-associated habitat; material: faeces | place: China | collected 2012 ... | reverse complement strand
CCCATCAAAGGGGCGGTTTCCCGCTTCCGGCGAGCATCGCCGGAAATCCCCGCCTCCTGCCCCCTTCCGCCCGCTTAGGAGGTGCGAATTATTTCGCACCTCACGCGCTCGGCTTCAGCCGCCCCGGCCCCCTCGCTCTTGCTCCCGCTTCCCCGCTCTTGCCCCGCCCCCGCTCTTGTCCCGCTTTCTCCGCTCTTGCCTCGGGCTTCCCCCCTGTTCCCCTCCTGATTTGTTTGCGCTCCGAGCTTTAGCTCGGGTCTCCCCGTGTTCCCCCTCCTCCTATCCCTTGGCTCCCATCAAAGGGGCGGTTTCCCGCTTCCGGCGAGCATCGCCGGAAATCCCCGCCTTCTGCCCCCCAAATTGTTTTCCCCTCTTTTGTTCTTGTGCCGCTGGCTTGCCAGCGGGCGGAGTTTCGCTCCGATCCGTTCTTGTGCCGCCGGCTTCCCCTCCTTTTCCCATCGCAAAGGCAAATCCTTGCGTTGCCCCGCAAAAATTCGTACCTTTGCAGTCTAATCCGCAATGACAAAACTCGACATATTCATCCTGATTGTATTCGTCGTATCCGTCGCCTGGGGCTTCCGTAAAGGTGTCATCGTCCAGGCCGGAGCCCTCGGAGGCCTCATTCTCGGCGTCCTCCTCTGTCATATCGGAGGCGATTATATCGCAGCGATGATAGCCTCCAAAGGAGCCGATGCCGCTACTCAGCCCGGATATGTCGATAAGGTGATGGCCAACATCATCCTGTTCATAATCGGCTACCTGAGCGTGCGAATCGTCGCCCACTTCTTCAAGACCGTCGTCCGTTCCCTCAGCCTCGGAGTGCTCGACCGCATCGCCGGCGCCCTGTTCAGCTGCTTCGAGTGGATGCTCGCCTTGAGTATCCTGCTCAACCTCTGGCTTCTCGTCAAGCCCTCCACTCCTTTCCTGGCCATGTCGACTATCGGCAACGGCCATGCAATCGAGGCCATCCTCTCCCTCGCCCCCGCTCTACTCGGCTGGGCCGTCGGCGGCTGAAACTCTTTCCCCATCCGCCGCGTTATAATGATTGTCTACACGAATCCTTTTATGGTTCGCTTATATAAATCCTCTTCAACAGAGGCTCGGAGAGCCGATGTCGTGGTCATAAAAAGGATTGTAGAATAAGAAAGTCAACTACCGTTATGGACAAAAGCAAAGACCGTCATACCGATTCCTCCTCGGGCAGCGTTCTCGACAACGTCACCCGCGGCGACTATAAATACGGCTTCGTCACCGATATCGACACCGACATCATCCCCGTAGGCCTCAACGAGGACGTCATCCGCCTCATCTCGCGCAAGAAGGGCGAGCCCGACTGGATGCTCGACTTCCGCCTCAGGGCCTACCGTTACTGGCTCACCCTCACCCCGCCCAAATGGGGTCACCTCAAGATGCCCGATATCGACTTCCAGGCCATCAGCTACTACGCCGCCCCCGTCAGGAAGGAGGGTCCCAAAAGCCTCGACGAGGTCGACCCCGAGCTGATACGCACCTTCGATAAGCTCGGAATCCCCCTTCAGGAGCAGAAACAGCTCGCCGGAATGGCCGTCGACGCCGTAATGGACTCCATCTCCGTCAAGACAACCCATAAGGAAGCCCTCGCCGAGCGCGGTATCATCTTCTGCTCCATCTCCGAGGCCGTGCGCGACTATCCCGATCTCGTGCGCCGCTACCTCGGCAGTGTCGTCAGCTACAAGGACAATTTCTACGCGGCGCTCAACTCAGCCGTGTTCTCCGACGGCTCATTCGTCTATATCCCCAAAGGCGTGCGATGCCCCATGGAGCTCAGCACCTATTTCCGCATAAACGCATCCGGCACAGGTCAGTTCGAGCGCACCCTCATCGTGGCCGACGACGATAGCTACGTCTCCTACCTCGAGGGATGCACCGCACCCATGCGCGACGAAAACCAGCTCCATGCCGCCATCGTCGAAATCGTGGTCGAAGACCGCGCCGAGGTGAAATATTCCACCGTACAGAACTGGTACGCCGGCGACGAGCAGGGCCGCGGAGGCATCTACAACCTCGTCACCAAGCGCGGCCTCTGCCGCGGCGACTATTCCAAACTCTCCTGGACCCAGGTCGAGACCGGCTCGGCCATCACCTGGAAATACCCATCCTGCGTCCTGGCAGGCCGCGGCGCAACCGGCGAATTCTATTCCGTGGCCGTCACGCGCAACTACCAGCAGGCCGACACCGGCACCAAGATGATTCATCTCGCGCCCGATACGCGCTCCACAATCGTCTCCAAGGGCATCTCTGCCGGCCATAGCGAGAATTCCTACCGCGGTCTCGTCAAGGTGACTCCCGCCGCCGAGGGCGCGCGCAACTACACCCAGTGCGACTCCCTCCTGCTCGGCAGCGAATGCGGCGCCCATACTTTCCCATACATCGACGTGATGAACCCCACCGCCGTGGTCGAGCACGAGGCCACCACCTCCAAAATCTCCGAGGACCAGATTTTCTACTGCAACCAGCGCGGAATCTCCACCGAGGAGGCTGTCGGCCTCATTGTCAACGGCTACGCCAAAGAGGTGATGAACAAGCTCCCCATGGAGTTCGCCGTCGAAGCCCAGCGTCTGCTCTCCATCACCCTCGAAGGCTCCGTAGGCTGATAAACATACCTCCCATCCCTTCCAAATTTCCCATAATACCCATCTCTCCAATAATTCTCAATACCCCCATCCCTCCCAAACCCTCAACCACAAAATGAGCAACGATATACTTCTGAAGGTCAGCGACCTTCGCGCAAAAGTCGACGACAAGGAGATTCTCAAGGGAATCAATCTCGAGATTCATCCCGGCGAGGTCCACGCCATCATGGGCCCCAACGGCTCGGGAAAGTCCACACTCTCCAGCGTTCTCGCCGGTAATCCCGCCTTCACCGTCACAGGAGGCTCCGTCGACTTCCACGGCCTCGACCTGCTCTCGCTCTCTCCCGAGGACCGCTCCCATGAGGGTCTTTTCCTCTCCTTCCAGTATCCCGTTGAGATTCCCGGAGTCTCGATGGTCAACTTCATGCGCGCGGCCGTCAATGCCAAGCGCGAGTATTTCCATGAGCCCGCCCTCTCGGCCGGCGAGTTCCTCAAGCTGATGCGTCAGAAGCGCGCCATCGTAGAACTCGACAACAAGCTCGCCTCGCGCTCGGTCAACGAAGGCTTCTCCGGCGGCGAGAAAAAGCGCAACGAAATCTTCCAGATGGCCGTACTCGAACCGCGCCTCTCCATCCTCGACGAGACCGATTCCGGACTCGACATCGACGCCCTTCGCGTAGTGGCCGGCGGCGTCAACCAGCTCAAGAGCGCCGACAACGCCACCATCGTCATCACCCACTACCAGCGTCTGCTCGATTATATCCGTCCCGACTTCGTCCATGTGCTCTATAAGGGCCGGATTATCCGTACCGGCGGTCCCGAGCTCGCCCTTGAGCTTGAGGAAAAAGGCTACGACTGGCTTAAAGACCAGGAAGCCTGATCGTTAATCCTACTTCTCACAACCGATGAACGCACTTACCCAATATATCGACCTCTTCCGGCAGAACCGCGCGGCCATCGACGCCCATAGCGCTACGGTGCTCAACGCGGCGCGCACTGCGGCCCTCGCGCTTCTGGAGAAAGTCGGCCGTCTCCCGGACCGCGGCGACGAGGGATTCGAGAAAACCTCTGTCAACGATATGTTTGCGCCCGATTTCGGCGTTAACATCGAGCGACGCGACCTCCCCGCCGATGTCGCCGCCTCGTTCCGTTGCGGCGTCCCCAATCTCAGCACTCTCCTCGGCCTCGTGGTCAACGACCGCTTCGCCGCCACCCCGGCGCTCCTGAAGAATCTCCCCGAGGGCGTCGATGTCTGCTCGCTGGCTCAGGCCTCCCGCCAATGGCCTGATTTCGTGGCTGATTACTACGCAAAGCTTTCCTCGGCCTCCCAAGGTGCCGCCTCCTCCCATGCCGCGCTCAATACGCTCCTTTGCCAGGATGGTGTATTCATCCGCGTGGCCCCCGGCGTGCGCCTCGAAAAAGCCATACAGCTCGTCGACATCTTCCAGTCGCAGTTCCCTCTGATGGCCGTGCGCCGCGTTCTGCTCGTTGCCGGCGAAGGCTCGTCGGTATCGGTGCTCAAGTGCGACCACACACGCCCCGACAGTCAGAACTGCCTCTCGAGCGAGGTTGTCGAAATTTTCGCCGGACCCGGTGCCTCCGTCCAGTGGTACGATATCGAGGAGTCCTCGCCCGCCACTTCGCGCTATTCCCAGCTCTTTGCGCGCCAGGACGATGGCTCGTCGCTCACGGTGTGCGCCTCCACGCTCGCCAACGGCACCACCCGCAATGAATTCCATCTCGACGTGGTAGGTGAGCATACCGTTACACGCCTCTCCGGCATGGCCATCGGCAGCGGCGAGCAGCACATCGACAACTCCTCCGACCTTCGCCACGCCGGCTTCTACGGCCATAGCTCCCAGATGTTCAAGTACGTGCTCGACGACGACGCCACCGGCGCCTTCGAGGGGAGCATCGAGGTCTGCCACGGCGCCCGCTTCGTCGAGGCCTACCAGAACAACCGCAACATTCTCGCCTCGCGCAGCGCCCGCATGCATACCAAGCCCCAGCTCCTCATCTACAACGACGACGTAAAATGCTCCCACGGAGCCACCACCGGCCAGCTCGACGACCGCGCCCTCTTCTATATGCAGACGCGCGGCATACCCCTCGCCGTCGCCCGCCGCATGCTCATGCAGGCGTTCATGGCCGACGTCATCGACGCCATCGAGCTCGAACCCCTGCGTTCGCGTCTGCTCCATATGGTGGAATGCCGCTTCGCCGGCCATCCCGCCTCCTGCGGCGAATGCAGCCGGTAATCCCTGTAATCAGTTTTCTGTCAGACTCTCCGTCCAAAACAATATCTTCCCAGCCGCCATGTATTCCGTCGATGATCTTCGCAAAGAGTTTCCCATACTGAGCCGCAACGTCTACGGCCGTCCGCTCGTCTACTTCGACAATACCGCCACATCCCAGACCCCGCGTCGCGTGGTCGAGGCCATCGACGATATGTACTATCAGCACAAGGCCAACGTCCACCGTGGCGTCTTCTCCATATCCCAGGAGTCCACGTCGATGATGGAGGCCACCCGCGAACGCGTCCGCGCCTACATCAACGCCGCCTCAACCCGCGAAATCGTCTTCACCCGCGGCACCACCGAGGCAATCAACCTCGTGGCCTCCAGCTTCGGTTCCTTCCTCGAAAACGGCGACGAAATCATCCTCACCGTTATGGAGCATCACGCCAACATCGTCCCCTGGCAGCTCCTCGGCGACCGCAAGCGCATCCTCCTGCGCGTCGTTCCCATCCTCCCCGACGGCAGTCTCGACATGGAAGCCTTCCGCTCCTTCTTCAACGAGCGCACGCGTCTTGTCAGCGTCTGCCATGTCAGCAACGTCCTCGGAACCGTCAACCCCATCGCCGAAATCACTGCCTACGCCCATTCTATGGGAGTCCCCGTAATGGTCGACGGCGCTCAGGCCGCGCCCCACATGCACATCGACGTCCGTGCCCTCGACGTCGATTTCTATACCTTCTCGGCCCATAAGATGTACGGCCCCGCCGGCGTCGGTGTGCTCTACGGCAAGGAGCATTGGCTCGAGGCGATGCCACCGTATCAGGGTGGGGGAGAGATGATTTCCCACGTCAGCTTCAAGAAAACCACATTCGCCGAACTCCCGCTCAAATTCGAGGCCGGCACCCCCGACTTCGTCGACATCGCCGCATTCTCCGCCGCCCTCGACTTCATCGAGAGCGTCGGCCTCGACGACATCGCCGCCCACGAGCACGAACTCCTCGAGTGGACCACCGCCGAAATGCTCAACATCCCAGGAATGCGCATCTTCGGCACAGCCCCCGGCAAATCCCCGCTAATATCCTTCCTTATCGGTAAAGCCCACCATTACGACACCGGAATGCTCCTCGACAAACTCGGCGTAGCCGTCCGCACAGGCCACCATTGCGCCCAGCCCCTGATGGAATCCCTCGGCATCGAAGGCACCGTCCGCGCCTCCTTCGCCGCCTACAACACCCTCGCCGAGTGCCAGACCTTCATCGCCGCCCTCCACCGCATCCTCCCCCTCCTCTCCTGATTCCCCCTTTCCTCTTCTCTTTCCTCCTCCCAGGCTCTCCCCCCTCCCGTCAAAAGTGCGGCTTCCCGCTTCCGGCGCCTATCGCCGGAATGCCCCCATCGCCTCCCTCCTTGCGCCGGCTTAGGAGGTGCGAATTTTTTCGCACCTCACGCGTTCGGCTTCAGCCGCCATTTTTTCTTCCCCAGCTATCCCCCTCCAAAATCTCCCTCTCTCAGCTGCTCCCTCCTAATTTGTTTGTGCTCCGAGCTTTAGCTCGGCCCTTTCAGTCTCCCGTCCCCTCGAATCTGTAAACGTAGTTCTGTGGGCGAGCTTCAGCTCGCTGCGATTTGGCCGTTTGCGCGGAAAGTAGTAAATTTAGCAATCATTTTACCCTCCCACGAATGGAAGAAAACTATATCGTATCGGCGCGTAAATACAGGCCCACCACCTTCTCGAGCGTGGTCGGCCAGAAGTCCCTCACGGCCACGCTCCGCAACGCCATCGCCACCAACCGCCTGGCCCACGCTTACCTCTTCTGCGGTAGCCGTGGTGTAGGCAAGACCTCCTGCGCGCGTATTTTCGCCAAATCGATCAACTGCGAGCACCCTACCCCTCAGGGCGACCCCTGCAACGAGTGCCACTCCTGCCGCGCATTCAACGAGAACCGTTCGCTCAACATCCTCGAGCTCGACGCCGCCTCCAACAACTCCGTCAACGATATCCGCGAACTCGTCGACCAGGTGCAGATTCCCCCCACCGAAGGGCGCTACCGCGTGTTCATCATCGACGAGGTCCACATGCTCTCGCAGGCGGCCTTCAACGCCTTCCTCAAGACGCTCGAAGAGCCCCCTTCCTACGTGGTCTTCGTGCTCGCCACCACCGAAAAACATAAGATTATCCCCACCATCCTCTCGCGCTGCCAGATCTACGATTTCGCGCGTATCACCATCGCCGACATGATCGACCATCTGGCCTATGTGGCAGAGCAGGAGGGGATTACCGCCGAGCGTGCCGCCCTCAACGTCATAGCTCAGAAAGCCGACGGCGCCATGCGCGACGCTCTCTCCATCTTCGACCAGGTAGCGGCCTCCTCAGGCGGCAACATCACCTACCAGAGCGCCATCGACAACCTCAACGTGCTCGACGAGCGCTACTACCACCGCCTTGTCGAGGCGTTCGCCAAGGGCGACGTTCCCTCCGCCCTCCTTATTTATCGCGAAATCCGCGACCACGGTTTTGATTCCCACTTCTTCATCACCGGTCTGGCCGACTATCTGCGCAACCTCATGGTGGCCCGCGACCCGCGCACGGCCGCGCTCCTCGACTCCACCGACGAGGTGCGCGCCTCTATGGCCGCACAGGGTGCCGCGCTCGCTCCTGAGTTCTTCTACAAGGCAATGAGCCTCTGCAATGAGGCTGACCTCGACTACCGTCAGGCCTCCAGCAAGACCTTCCTTGTCGAGCTGCTGCTCATCAGGCTGTGCCAACAAGTCTGCCCTTCCCCCGGCTCTGAAAGCGGCAACGGGGAAGGGCGCGGACTAAAACCTATCCAGCCGCTAAGCGCTCCCTCCCCGGCGCCTCCCGCCCCCCCCTCCTCTCCAACAACTCCTAAATCTACCGCTCCCTCCCAGTCGCCTCAACAGCCTGCTCCGGCCCCCGCAAGGCCGCAGAGCCATGTCGCACCACCTCCGGAAGCACCATCTCAGCCTGCGGGCGTGGTAATGCCCCCCAAAGGGCCTGAAATCGTCATGGCGAGGGCTGCCGCTCCGTCGCGACCTGCCGGTCAGGGACGCCCGCTCATGGGGCGCGGACACATCAGTTTCGCCCGCGTGGTCTCCGGCGCCGAATCCGCCCCTGCCCAGGCCGCCGCTCCACGCCAGCTCCGCGAGGAGCCCTTCACCCACGGCCAGGTACTCCAGCAGTGGGACGCCTACATGACTCGCGACCCGAAGGCTCATCTGCTCAACAATACTCTCCGCATGCATAAGCCGGCTCTCCCCGAGGGCGCTTCGGCCCGCGTTTCAGGCCAGCGTGAGGCCGCCTCGTTTGTTGTCCGTGTGGTCAACAGCGCCCAGGTCGACGTTCTCAATCAGGAGAAGCCGCGTCTGCTCGAAGCCATCCGTTCGGCTATAGGCAACGACTTCTTCGATTTCAGCATCACCGTCGACGAGGCCGCCGTTCCCTCCACCGCGTGGTCCGACCGCAAGGTGCTCGACCATCTGGTGGAGCGCACCCCCTATATCGCCCGCTTCATTACCGACCTGAAATTCACGCTTTCCTGATTTCCCGCCGGTTGCATTCAGAATTATACATCCTGCTCTCCCGCATTTTCTCTCTTCCCCCCGATTCCTTACCATGAACGATAAAAAGCTCTTCCTGCTCGATGCCTATGCCTTGATATACAGGGCATACTACGCTCTGATACGCGCGCCGCGAATCACCTCCAAGGGGTTCAATACCTCGGCCATCTTCGGCTTCTGCAACACGCTCGACGAGGTGCTCCGCAAGGAGACCCCATCGCATATAGCCGTATGCTTCGATCCTCCCCACGGCGTAACCTTCCGCCACGACATTTTCCCCGAATACAAGGCCAAGCGCGAGGCTCAGCCGGAGGATATCACACTCTCCGTCCCCTATATCAAGGAGATTGTGGAGGCCTATCGCATCCCCGTGTTCGAAGTGAGCGGTTTCGAGGCCGACGACGTAATCGGTACGCTCAGCCGCCTGGCCTCGGAGCAGGGCTTCACCACCTATATGATGACGCCCGACAAGGACTACGGCCAGCTCGTCAGCGATTCAGTGCTGATGCTGCGCCCCTCGCTCCGCGGCGAGGGGGGCGAGATACGCGGCCCCAAGGAGGTATGCGCCAAATACGGTATCGAGCGCCCCGAGCAGGTAATCGACCTCCTCGCCATCGAAGGTGATGCCATCGACAATATCCCCGGCTGTCCCGGAGTCGGCGAGAAGACCGCCGTGAAGCTCATAGGCCAGTATGGCAGCGTGGAGAACCTGCTTGAGCATGCCGACGAGATAAGCGGTGCCCTCGGCCGGAAGATCCGCGACAACGTGCGCCAGATCCGTCTTTCCTACGACCTTGCCACAATCCGCCGCGACGTACCCATGGATGTGGATTTCGACCTGCTGCGCCGCGAACCCGAAGATGTCGGGAAACTCGCCGATATATATCGCCGTCTGGAATTCAAGTCGTTCCTTGTTCGTCTGGGAGATTCCGCCTCCACATCTGCCGTCTCCGGAAAAAGTTCAGCTTCAGCTGCTTCCGAAGTTCCTGCACAGCCGTCGCTGTTCGACTTTATCGAAGGGGAGGAGAGCGCGGAGTCGGCCGCCGGTGCGGCGCCTGCAACCATCCTCTCGGCCGACAACGACTACGCCGAGGCCCTTACCCCCGCCGAAGTCGGCGAGGCCGTAGAGGCCGCCGTCGCTTCGGGCAAATCGGGCGTGGCCCTCTATGCCGTTGGTGCCGAGGCCATGTCGGCACGTCTCGAGGCCATGGCGATCTCGGCTGCCGAGGGGCGCGCCACGATGGTGCGCGTTCCGCTCGATCCCGCGCGCCGCAAGGAGCTGATGGCCATTCTCGAACCTCTCTTTACGTCGCCCGCGGCCACTGTGGTGAGCCACGATATAAAGCGCGACATGATTCTCCTCCGCCGCGAGGGAATCGACCTGATGGCTCCATATTTCGATACATCGCTGGCCCACTACGTGCTCCAGCCGGAGATGCGCCACCGTCTGGCCGACGTAGCCATGCAGGTTCTCCACTATCAGACAGCTGATTACTCCGACGCGCCTGCTTCGCGCAAGGCTACGGTCTCTCTCCCCGACGAATTGCTCACGGCGCGCCTCTGCGAGCAGGCCGACATCTGCCGCCGCATGATGGAGCCGCTCGAACAGCTTCTCGCCGAAAACGGTCAGCTTCAGCTGCTTCGCGATGTGGAGCTCCCCCTGGCGCGTGTGCTCGCCGAAATGGAGTGGACAGGCGTGCGAATCGACATCCCCGAGCTCCGGGAGCTTTCGGCGCAGCTCACGGCCCGCGAGCAGGCCGTGGAGGAGCGTTGCTTCGAGCTTGCGGGCGAACGCTTCAATATCGGCTCGCCCATGCAGGTGGGCGAAGTGCTCTTCGGCCGCCTAAAGCTCGACCCGAATGCAAAACGCACTAAGACAGGGGCATTCTCCACCACCGAGGAGGTACTTGAGAAGCACCGCAACGACCATCCGGTTGTCGGCCTCATACTTGAGGCCCGCTCCCTGAAAAAGCTCCTCGCTACCTACGTCAACGCGCTCCCAGAGATTGTAAATCCCGCCACGGGAAAGATTCATACCACCTATAATCAGGCCGTTACGGCCACCGGCCGCCTCTCCAGCGCCAATCCCAACCTCCAGAACATCCCCATCCGCACCGACGACGGCCGCGAGGTGCGCAAGGCTTTTGTGGCCGACCCGGGATGCCTCCTGCTCAGCGCCGACTATTCTCAGATTGAGCTGCGCCTGCTGGCGGCTCTCAGCTCCGACCCGGAGCTTACGGAGTCGTTCCGCGAGGGGCTCGACATTCACCGCGCCACGGCGTCCAAAATCTTCCATATTCCCTTCGAGGAGGTGACCGACGACCAGCGCCGCAAGGCAAAGACGGCCAATTTCGGCACCGTCTACGGCATCTCGGCCTTCGGTCTGGCCGAGCGGCTCGGCATTCCGCGCGCCGAGGCCCGCGAGCTGATCGACGGCTATTTCCGCACCTATCCCCACATCCGCGAGTTCATCGCCGAATCCATCGAGCGCGCGCGTAAAGATGGGTATGTCAGCACTATACTGGGCCGCAAGCGCTTCCTCCCCGATATTAATTCGCGCAACGCCACGGTGCGCAGCTACGCCGAGCGCAACGCCGTAAACGCTCCGCTTCAGGGCTCGGCCGCCGACATCATCAAGGTGGCCATGATTCGCATTTTCAAGCGGATGAACCAGAGCAACATGCGTTCGCGCATGATTCTGCAGGTACACGACGAACTGGTGTTCAACGTCGTTCCTGACGAACTGCCTGCGCTTCAGGCTCTCGTGGTCGAGGAGATGGAGGGCGCCTTCAAAGGCTCTGTGCCCCTGGAAGTTGCCGCCGGTACCGGCCAGAACTGGCTCGAAGCCCACTGACCGGAAGTCCATTGATGATCACCGATTGCCATACCCATACGCCCGCACCCGGTGCCATAGCCTCCGGCTCGCCGGAGCAGGTGAGGCGCTGGCTCGCCGATGGCGCGCCCGGCGCTTTCAGCGTGGGTATTCACCCATGGGCCACCGCAGCACTCTCACCCGAAGCCTTGGCCGCGCAACTCTCGGAAGTTGAGATGCTTGCGCGCTGCGAGCGCGTAGTGGCCATAGGCGAGGCGGGGTTCGACCGCCTGCGCGGAGGTTCCCCGGCCGTTCAGCGCGAGGCGTTCGTGGCTCAGTCGAAAATTGCGGAAGCGGTCGGCAAACCGCTTGTGCTCCATGTGGTTAAGGGGATTGACGACGTTCTCGCCGCGCGGCGCGGACTCTGCTCCGGAGTGCCATGGATATGGCACGGCTTCCGTGGCAACGCCCTTCAGTCCGCGCAGATAATGCGCTCTTACCCCGGCATTTACCTTTCATTCGGCGAAAAATTCAACGAGGCGTCTCCCGCTGCCGTGCTGCCCGACCGTCTTCTTGTCGAAACCGATGAATCCGCATTGCCAGTCAGTGAGATAGCATCGCGGCTCGACAACGCCCGCGGCTCCATCCCGGGCTCCACGCTCAGCCTTACGGGCGCGAATCTGCAGCGGCTGCTTGGCGGCTGCGGCGTTTTTCCAGAGCAATCCAGATAAAAGTTATCAGTCCGAGAATTATCAGAAGCACTGTCTGCGAGGCGATTATCACATTGCCGAAGGCTGCTCCTACGGTCATGAACTGCGAGTGGGCCACCCCTGCGGGTGCAAACAGCGTCAGGCCGAAAATCAGCGTGGTCTGATAGGGGCCGATGCCCCCGTTCGACGGGATTCCCATTGATATTGAAGTGAGTATGAAGCATACCAGCGGCAGCGTGAGCCCGTTGGCGTCGAGCATCTGGCTCGTCAGCGGGAAGGAGCGGAACGCCACCACAAGCTGCAGGAAATAGCAGCCCCAGATGCAGCCCGTCAGTCCCAGCCAGCGCCATTTGTGCTCCATGCGCACGAGCGCGGCAAACCCCTCCCACATACCGAGAACGAACCTCTTTATTTTCAGCACTATGGAGTTTTTCGAGCGTGCAAGCAGCCACCAGGCCCCTCCGGCGAGCACAATCATCACCCCCCAGAACCAGGGTGAGCCAAGGATATTTGCTATCGCCTGATAGGCAGCCGGATATGTGCGCACGAAATCCACAATCGGACCGCGTGCTATGATAAACGTAAGCAGCGTCAGCAGTCCCACTGTGAGCAGGTCGGCGAAGCGGTCGCCGATCATCGATCCGAACACCGCCGAAAAAGGAGCTTTCTGCCTGTAGGAGATATAGCCCGACCGCCATACCTCGCCCAGACGCGGGAATACGATGTTCACGCCGTAGGTGCCGAAAATACTGAGCACCAGCGCATGTGTCGGCACGTCGATACCCAGCGCCTTCAGCTGGATGCCCCAGCGCAGCCCGCGGAGCATCATCGGCGCGATGCTTATGGCGAGCATCAGCGCGATCCAGCGGAAATCGCAGTCCTGGCGTATCACAGCCATCATCTCGCCGAAATCAATATCGCGGAACATGGCCACACACAGCCCCACCGTCACCACAAGCGGGATGCCGAACTGCACCACCTTCCCTGCAATTCCCTTCTTCCCGCCTTTAGGGCTTTCAACAGTATCTTTACTCTTTTCCATCACTCCAAAGTTACAAAACCCCCGCCAACCCGCCAAATCTCACGTTGCCGTGTTGCGGTTTCCGAATTTTTTCGCCATATTTGCAGGCGGATACGCACTCCACCCCCAGGGGGATTATTCCTGATTCCAATACCGAAAAGAGATTATTTTACGCAATTTTTTATGAAAAACTTTCTACGCCTTGCAACGGCGCTGCTGGTGGTGGCCCTCTTCGGTCGCGCCGACGTCAGCGCCCAGGTTGTCACAACCCAGCCTGAGGTGATTACTCAGGATACCAAAAACGTCGTTATCACTTTCCATGCCGACTGGGGCAACCGCGGCATGGTCGGCCTCTCATCGTCGGCCGCCGTCTACGCCCATACCGGCGTGATCACCAACAAGTCCAAATCCAATCAGGACTGGCTCTACAGCACCTCCGACTGGGAAACCCCCCAGGCCAAATTCAAGATGACCTACGCCGGCCCCAACCTCTGGACGCTCACCATCCCCGACATCCGCCAATGGTACGGCGTCCCCGAAGGCGAGACCATCGAGAAGCTGACCTTCGTATTCCACGCTACCTCAGGCACTAAGCCCGAGGGAAAGACCCTCGTAGGCGGCGACATCTACCTGACGCTCTTCCCTGAGAATTTCCCCCAGCCCAAGGAGGAAGCATATCCCGGCGGCACGCCGAAGCTGGGCGTAACGCCCAACGCCGATGGCTCCGCCACATTCTGCTTCGTGGCTCCCGACAAAAAATCGGTCGTGCTCCGCGGCTCGTGGAACGACTACGCCATCACCCCCTCGCAGCAGATGAACTATACCGACTACAACGGCAACCGCTACTTCTGGTGCACAGTCCCCGGCGTGGCCAACGGCCAGAACCAGACCTACTACTACCTTGTCGACGGTCAGATTGAGGTAGGCGACCCCTACGCCCACCTCGTGCTCGACTATGAGAACGACAAGACCATCCCCGCCTCCGTATTCCCCGACATGCCCGCCTATCCGGCGCGCCTGGTGGCAACGCCCTCCATTCCCCTGGCCGTGTTCAACAGCAAGGAGAACGACTACGCATGGGAAGTCGCTGATTTCCAGGGTCCCGCCCGCTCCGACCTCGTAATCTACGAGCTGCTCGTCCGCGACTTCACCGGCACGGAGAATGCTGCCCGCGGCGACGGCACCATCGAAAAGGCCATCGCCAAGCTCGACTATCTCAAGGCCCTCGGAGTCAACGCCGTGGAGCTCCTCCCCATCATGGAGTTCAGCGGCAACCAGAGCTGGGGCTACAACCCCAATTTCTATCTCGCACCCGACAAAGCCTACGGAACCCCCGACGCCTACCGCCGCTTCATCGACGAATGCCATAAACGCGGCATGGCCGTGATTCTCGACATCGTATTCAACCACGTCGACGGCCGCCACCCGTGGTACAACATGTACCCCGGCATCTCCACCAAATTCTTCAACGCCGCCGGCTCGGCTCCCCACGCATGGTCCGTATTCAACGACTGGAAGCAGGAATGCGACCTGGTGGAGCAGCATTTCGAGGACGCCCTTAAATACTGGATTACCGAATTCAAGGCCGACGGCTTCCGCTTCGACCTCGTCAAGGGCATGGGCTACAACGATTCATACAACAACCCGACCTACAACGCAGCCACCAACCAGTGGGGCAGCCCGTCCAACCTCGACGCCCTCACCGGCGCGTTCAACGCCTCGCGCGTGGCCCGCATGAAGGCACTCCACGACGCCGTGCGCACCGTAAAGCCCGACGCCTACATGATCAACGAAAACCTCGCCGGAGTGGAGGAGGAAAACGACATGGCCCGCGACCAGGAGCTCAACTGGGCCAACGTAAACTACGCCTCCTGCCAGTTTGCCATGGGCTTCGAATCCGGCGCCGGCCTCAGCCGCTTCTACGCTCCCAGCGACGGCGGCCGCCTCTGGGGCTCCACCGTAAGCTACGCCGAGAGCCACGACGAGGAGCGAATGGCATATAAGGTCAAGACCTACGGCGCCAAGGGCGTAAAAGGCAACGCTCCCATGATGATGCGTCGCCTCGGCTCCGTCGCCGCCCAGATGCTGCTTACCCCAGGTTCCCACATGATATGGCAGTTCCAGGAATTCGGCGCCGACCAGACGACCAAAAACGCCTCGGGCGGCAACGACACCGGCAATAAGCGCGTGGTCTGGAGCCTCCTCAAAAATGCCAACAACAAGAGCCTCCACGAGAGCTACCGCCAGCTTATCCATCTGCGCACGCTCAATCCCACGCTCTTCGCCGAGTCGGCCGAAGCCACCGTTTCGCTCGACGCATGGAGCGGCGGACGCACCCTGACGCTCACCGACGGCTCGCGCGAGCTCCTTCTCGTGGTCAACCCCAACGTAAGCGGCAAGGCCGACATCTACATTCCGGCTACCGTCAGCCCCCGCAACATGGTTGTTCTCGACCAGAGCCCGCTGCTCTCGGGTGAGTCGCAACCCACTATATCAGGCGCCTATATCAAGGGTGTGCCTGCCGGCGCCTATCTGGTCTACGCCTCCGAGAATACCCTCGGCGTCGACGGCGTCCTCTCCGACAGCAACCCCGACGGCTGCGGCTTCACCATGAAGGTAGTCGGTTCAGACCTCCACGTCTATGCTCCCGACGGAAGCGAGCTTTCGCTCGCTGAATATCAGGTGTATACCGTAAGCGGTGCCCGTGTGGCCTCCACATCGCTCCGTCGTGGCGTCTACCTCGTGAGCGCCCTCGGCTCCACCCGCAAGCTCGCCCTCTGATTCAGTAAAAAAAATGTGCAGGTGTCGGATTTCGCAATCCGGCACCTGCTTTTCCTTTGCCCGGTTCTCTTCGGGCAATCTACTAATTGCCTATCTTATTTGTATTTAAAAATATATTTTGCCTTTGAATCTAAATACGGTTGTAATTATTTGGCTGCCATTCGCTTGTAGGGATGCACCCTGGTGCATCCGCATATCTGCGAATTTGGTTGTGGGGGCGGATGCAGCAGGGTGCATCCCTACATCTTATTTCCATCGCCCGTGGCTGGCAGCGCCACTGCGATACGGCAATGGCTGAGGCGTGGGTCGGTTGGGGACTCGCGTATAGGGTATATATCGTTTCATCTGGGATTGCGTGTGCGATAATGTGCGTAGTATTTCGAAAGACTGGTGTAAGTGCTGGTGTGTCGGTGCTTTTCGCGGGGGAGAGGGGGAATCCGTGCTTGTGTTAAGAACGGCCCGGATGTGTGTGTTCGACTGGCTGGGATACCTAAACAATCTTCTGACTGCAAATATACTGAATCGTATCCCCTTTCTGCAAATCAATTAACCTAATTTCCGAAAACTTTGTTAAAAAGCTGAAATCTCAGCTACATTTTGTAGTTGATGCCGCTACAGCGCTCAGCGTGGCAGCGAGGCGAGAATACGCTTCATGGCGCGCTCCACTCGGCTGTAATGCTCCAGATGGTCAGCCACATAGATGAATGCCACCTGTAGGTGCGTCCCCTCGGAGCCGGCGATGTCGCCATGGTTCAGGCGATAGGCCTCGCGGATACGGCGGCGCATCTTCACGCGGTCTACGGCGTGGCGCAACTTGCGCTTAGGCACGGAAATCAGAAACTCCACCCGCTCCTGCTGCGCGTAGCCCACGGGCGAATCGGCCCATACGGCTCGCAGAGGGTAGGCGAGCATCGAGCACCCCTCGCGCCGCATGGCGAAAAGGGTGTCTATGGCCGTCTGGCTGCAGAGTTTGTGGGCTTTGCCGAGTGTATATCTGCGCTGCATCTGGATGGATCAGGATGGGGATGGAGAGGGGGGTGCCCCCGGCTGTCAGGCGTTCTTCTCCTTCAGGAAGAGGTCGAGCGCGGCAGTAATCGAGGGGGCTTTGTGCGACGGAGCCGAGAGGTCGAGGCGAAGCCCTGCCTCTTCGATGGCCTTGGCGGTCGAGGCGCCGAAGCAGCCCACCTGGATGTCGCCCTGCTGGAAGTCAGGGAAGTTCTTGAGCAGCGAGTCGATGCCAGCCGGCGAGAAGAACAGCAGCATATCGTAGTCGAAAGGCTCGTCGGGAGTGAAATCGTTGCTCACCGTGCGGTACATCACGGCCTTGGTGTAGTTGATTTTGGCCTTGTCGAGCATCTCGGCGTTGGTGTCGTTCTTATGCACGTCGCTCACCGCGTAGAGGAATGTCTCCTTGTTGTGCTTGGTCAGCGAGGGGAGCATGTCGGCGAGCTTGCCGGTCTCGCCGTGGAAAATCTTGCGCTTGCGGTATACGATGTATTTCTGCAGATAGAGCGCTATCGACTCCGTGGTGCAGAAATATTTCATGGTGTCGGGAATGGTAAGTCGCATCTCCTCGCAGAGACGGAAAAAATGGTCGATGGCCGTACGGGCTGTGAATATTACGGCCGAGAAGTCGGTGATGTTGATTTTCTGCTGGCGGAATTCGCGGGCACTCAGGCCTTCTACCTTGATAAAGGGGCGGAATACCATTTCCACGCCGTGGCGTGCTGCTATATCAAAATATGGAGATTTGTCGGAAGATGGTTTGGGCTGGGAAACGAGAATTTTCTTAATCTTCATTGCGCTTTTACACAAATTTCCGATGCCAGAAGGCAAGCGGCGATGACTGGGACTATTTCCAAGGTGCAAAGGTACAAAATAAAGTAAAGCAATGAGGGGATTTTGTCGTAAAAAATTCTAAATCCTTTATATATGTAGCATAAACGTGATAAAACGTAAAGTATGCCCCCCGCCAGCAGCATGTCGCTCCGGAAGGCCGGATAGAAGAGCGCCACCATGGCCGGGGCCGTCAGGGCGATGCCGAGAATGGCCGTCGAGGCGTTCAGTCCGCGGCGCCAGAGCGAGGCCGAGAGCCGGTCGGTGAATGTGAAGCCCACCATAGAGCAGGCCGCCAGCTGGAAGAGGTAGAAAGCCACCATCAGCGCTATCAGGGCCGTGATGGTGGAGAATACGGTGGCCGCGGTGGTAAGCGGACCGATGCGTCCCAGCCAGAGGAAAAGCAGCAGGCCCTCCATTACGGCGGTGCCGAGCAGCAGAAGGGCTATCACGCGGGTCTCGTTGGCCGTATGCTCGTCGAAGGCGTTGTTGCGCCGGCGCACCGACAGAAGGTCCTGCGGCAGCGACGAGAAGATGCGGCGCACGTGGCGCATGTTGAGCCCTACAAGCACCAGCATGGCCACCAGTATGGCCAGTATTCCCGAGTCGGTGGCCGGCGTGAGCGGCCGTGGCTGCCCCGCGTGGCCGTGGGTCCATGCCGGAGCCTGCGAGCTGTAGAGCTCGCGGTCGGCGGCCGACGCCGGGGCGTCGGCCTCGGTGGCGGTGTTGAAGGGGTTGGCCGAAAGGGTTGAGGCCATCGTGGCTCGGTAGGGTGGGTTAGGAGGTTCGGGGGGGAAGGCGGTTTACTTTTTGTTGCGGAATTCGTCGCGGATGGTGTCTACCACGTTGATTATGAAGTCACCGGCCTTTTCGAGGGTCGAGATGATGTCCATGTAGTAGATGCCGCTCTGATATTCGTAGTGGCGCCCGTTGATGTTGGCCACGTTGGCCGTGCGGAGCTGGTTGCGCAGATTGTTGATTTCGCGCTCGCGGTTGTAGCAGGCTATTATGTCGTGCTCGTCGACATTCTCCAGATTGCTGAGCACCTTGAGCATGCCGCCCACCGACTTCTCCACGTAGCCGAACATCAGTTCGATGTTCGAGTATATCTCATCGTTGAAGTGAACGCCGCTCTCCTGCTTGCGCAGCAGAATCTTGCCCACGCCGAGCATCGCGTCGGCTATGCTCTCGATTTCGCTGTCGATGCTGAGCATGGCCGTAAGCCGCCGCTTCGACTCGTTGGAGAGACGCCCTTCGGCGCAGCGGTTCAGGTAATTGGCTATCTCAAGCTCCATGCGGTCCGAAATCTCCTCGTATTTCTCCAGCCGCGAGTAGGAGCGGTTGAAGTCGTCGCTTCCCGCCTTGGTGTGCACCAGGTCGCGTGCCATGGGGAGCATCCTCCCTACGCGCTCGGCAAATACGTACATCTCCTTCTCGGCCTGCGAGATATTCAGCTCCGAGGCCGAAAGGATGCCCGCCGAGATGAATTTCAGCTGGAACTCGTCGTCGCCCGTATGCTTGGCCGGCACGAGTAACTCCACGATTCTCACGTAGACGTTGGTCAGCCAGATCATTATGCTCAGGTTTATAAGGTTGAAGACCGTATGGAATATCGACAGGCCGAACGATACGCTCACCTGCATCTGGGCTATTACCGAGCGGTGGTGGAGCACCACGCCGTCGTCGGTCGGAAGGCCCGCGGCCATCACCTGGTTATACATCCCCGGGTCGGTGGCCTGGAGATTGCTCACGTAGTTGTAGAGCCCTGCGGGATCCCCCTGGCCGATCTCCTCGGTAATCCAGCTGTTGAGGTCTACGAAGGGGAAGAACACCGCCAGAGTCCAGAGCGTGCCTAAGAGGTTGAACAGCAGATGGCCCATGGCCGTTCGCTTGGCCGCCACGTTGCCGCTCATCGAGGCAAGCAGAGGAGTTACCGTCGTGCCGATGTTCGAGCCGAGTACAAGCGCACACGCCAGGTCGAACGTTATCCACCCCTTGCTGCACATTATCAGCGTGATGGCGAACGTCGCCGCCGAGCTCTGGATAATCATCGTAACCACCACGCCTACCAGGCAGAATATCAGCACCGACCCGAAGCCCATCGAGGCGTAGCGCTGCAGGAAGGCGAACATCTCCGGATTGCTCTGCAGATCAGGCACATATTTGCTGATCATGTCCAGGCCCATAAACAGGAAAGCGAAACCGATGGTGAACTCGCCTATCGATTTCGTCTTGCTTTTCTTGGAGAACAGAAGCGGCACCGCCAGGCCGATCAGCGGCAACGCGAAGGCCGAGATGTCGACCTTGAAGCCGAAAAGGGCTATAATCCAGGCCGTGAACGTGGTGCCCACGTTGGCGCCCATGATTACGGCCATCGACTGTGCCAGCGTCATCAGACCGGCGTTCACGAAGCTCACCACCATCACCGTCGATGCCGAGGAGCTCTGTATCAGAGCCGTGATAAAGAAACCCGTCACCGTGCCGGTGAAGCGGTTGCGGGTCATCGCACTGAGGATATTGCGCAGGCGGTCGCCCGCCGCTTTCTGCAATCCCTCGCTCATCACCTTCATTCCGTAGAGGAAGAGGCCTACGGCTCCGAGAAGCCCTAAAAAGTCCAGTATCGAATAATTCATCGTTGCTGTGGGTGGAAAGCCCGGCGGGGATATTGTTAGTGAATGGATTGAGAGAGCGCTTCGGGCCGCTGGCGACCCTGGCGGTTCCGGAACTTTCCGCACGCAAATTTAGCAATAAATTTCTCGAAACAAAATAGCCGTTTCCGCCCCTCCCCAACAAATTTCCTCTCAATCAACATATTTCCCCCTCCCGCTGTATTTTTTTCGGCCTCCCCCTCCCCGCCTCTTAATTTTTCTCCCTTCCGGCCCCCCATTCTGCGTTCGCGCCCTCCCTAAGGTCCCTAAAGTCTCTAAGGTCTTTAAAGTCCCAAAGGTCCCTAAGGTCCTTAAGGTCGTTAAGGTGTAGAAGGGCGGCCGGGGAATTTCGCAATCCGTCGGCCGCAGGGATGTCTGCCCGGTATCTTTGCGCCGAGGCGAATGCGTGAGGTGCGAATCATTTCGCACCCCCTGTGTTGCATTTTTTTTGACTTCGCAATTGATTGAGGGCCAGTCTGGTGCAAAACAAAACGCAGGTTGTGGATTTTTTGGACAGGCAGCCGCCTGAATCGGTTGTAACTTTGCATTCCCCGTCGCGACGCCAAAGATGCGCCGCTATAAAAAGTCGCCAAAACCCATTAATTACGAGAACACCATGATACTCCCTTCGCCGCTTTTCAAGATGGGACCGGATCTGCTGCCGGTCGACTACAATGTGCCGCCCGCGCTGAAGCCCGAGCCCGGAGGCCGACGCTGGCCGGTGGCTGTGCCGGCTCCGCGGCGCCGTGCGGAGGCCGATGCGGCGCTC
>ERZ773224.2228-NODE-2228-length-21024-cov-7.868425_pt1 | contig 21024 bp, 20 predicted proteins | sample MGYA00580526_ERZ773224 | MGnify/ENA primary metagenome ERZ773224 (study PRJEB29015, sample SAMEA2737743) | human gut metagenome | biome: human gut; feature: human-associated habitat; material: faeces | place: China | collected 2012 ... | reverse complement strand
AGGCGAAAAATCCCTCGCTGTTGGTCATATTCCCGGTTTTCAGATAGACCCTAAATTTCCATGAAGGAAGCCCCGGCTTCGCATCAGCGAAGCCGGGGCAGTGGTTTTTACTTGGAATGCTTAGCTGGCTCTGATGACCAGATCCTTGCGGATATATCTGGTGTCGCCGTCGGTCATGGGCATGGCCTCCACCGTGGCGTCATACCATTCCTGCGTGTCGGTGTTGCGCAGCTCGGTTTCGATCTGGTAGTCGCGGTAGGTGGTATCGCTCTTGCCAACGAAGTACATGACATGGTAGCCGTACTGGGACTCGATGATGCCGGTGTTGCCGGTCTGGCGGCTTTCGTCGAAGCACCAGTCGTTGAAGCTGGACACCATCTGGCCGGGGTAGACGTTCTCGTACAGGCCGCCGGTGGTGCCGTTGCCGTCGTCGGACTTCTCATTGGCCAGAGCAGCGAAGGAATCCTCGGTGGCGTCGCCGGACATCCACTCGTCCAGAATCTCCTCGGCCTTCTGCTTGGCAGCTTCCTTCTCCTCGTCGGAGTAGGTGGTGGTGCCGGTGGTGGAATCGGTGGTGCCGCCCTCAAACTTGATCAGAATGTGGCGCACGTTCACCAGCGGGAAGGTGTTGTCGTTGGAACCGGTGAAGAACACGGCATAGTAGCCCTGCGTGGTCGTGGTTTCCTTGCCGTCATCATCGGTAGAGGTGGAAGTATTGGCGATGACAGTCTTGTCGCCTTCCTTGCGGGCGCTGTCGATGACCCAGTCTCTGATGGTGGCGGAGACGGAGGAATACTGCTGGTCGGTGTAGGCGGTGCTGGAAGCCTCGGTGTCCCGGTTGACATCCAGAGCGGCGATGGCGGCGTCAAAGTCCTCGACGGTGGCGACATCCTCGCCGATCAGGGAATCAGCGGCTTCCTTGGCGGCCTTCACGGCCTCATCGCTGTCCGCGTCAACCTCATCCGTCTGGAACTTGCTGGCGGCGAGGTAGTAGGTGTTGTAGGTGAAGGAAGAATACTTCTCGTAGTTCTCGCTCTCAGCGGCGCGCAGGTCGGCGTCGGTGTAGGTCAGGGAAGACGAATAGCTGTTGCGGTAGGCACTGGCGAGGGCGTTGAGGGTAACGTACTGTCTGTAGCTTTCCTCCGTTGCGCCGTTGCCGTACTGGGCTTTCAGGAAGTCCTTGGTGCTGGAATAGCCGTACAGGTTGGCATAGAGCTTCATGTTGTTAATGGCGCTGTCGATATCGGCAAGGTCGTCTTCGGACAGGGTGAAGCCTGCGGCCTCAGCGGCGTCTGCCAAGGCGTAGGCGCTGCGGGCGTTGTCCTTGGCGGTGTTCAGAAAATCGTCCGCCCAGGTCAGGCCGGTGTCATTGCTGATGACCTGCTCGTTCAGGGGCTTGGAGGTGTCCAGACCAAGCATGGCGGCGTAGCTGCCGTAGTTGGAGTTAAAGTTGTTGATGGCGCTCATATAGAAGTAGTTCAGCTCGGCATTGCTGATCTCGTGATCGCCCACGGTCAGTGCCACGGTGTTCCGCTCGTGGACACCACTGTTAGTGATGCTTCTGGTGACGCCAATGGCGATCGCGAATACCACCATGACAGCCAGAACGACGACAAAAATGGTGGTGTAAAGCGTCAGTTTCTTTGCTTCCTTCTGCTCAGCGACCTGTTTTTCCGTCATTTTGGCGGTCTGCTGCTCATTGCGAAGCTTCTTCTTGCTGGATGCGCTCATGTAATCAAATCCTCTCATTTGTCCTTTTGGTCATAACGCGATTGGTTTTACGCACAGACCAGAGTATTATAATCTATTTTCCCGCCGGTTTCAAGGGGCAATCTGCTGAAGAAGACGGAATTAGAAAAAAATTTACAGAAAATCTGCACCGGCTGCCCTACAAGGGCGCGTATATGACCCGCAGGTGCGATAACCAAGGGTGAGAAAAACGTTGCTAAGCCGAAGGCGATCTGGTCAGAGTTTCCCCCAATAAAAAACACGGGGAGCCGAAGCTCCCCATGCACCCCGCTTTAGCCGTATCGCATCCAATTATGACCTGCACGAAAAGGCAGGTGGGATGCCGCTCCCGACCATTACTGCTCCCAGCGTCCACCATCCGTCGATGCGGGGGCGGGAGGTCTGCAAACAGGCCGGGAAGTCTAACGTCCCAATAAGAAAATGTGGGTCCAAAAGGACACGCTACGCACCAAGCAGGAGGAATACCGCGCTTATTCCGCGTCCTCCGAGTAAAGAGAATCCATAATCAGGTCGTACACGGCCTGCAATTCCGCCTCGTCCTCGATGGCGCAGAGAATCGGCTCTCCGTCTTCCTCAATGGATTTGAAAATGCTGACCTCCAGATCCAACGAATCGGAACCGTCGTCGGCGGGAATGACTGCCATATAGGTATTGCCGTTGTACTCCAGTGTGCTGAGTACCTCCAGCTCGTATTCGGTGCCTTCCTCATCCACGATGGTGATGAAATCAGAACCGTATTGGTCTGCCAAGGAAATCGCCCCCCGCTTTTGATGCCTATATTCTACCGCAGGGCGCGCGCAAAATCAAGAGGTCATTTTGTACAGAAACAGGGCGGCATTTTAGGACAGAAAATCTTCCAGAAACTGATTCAGTTCGTCCTCTGACCGGACGGGGATGCCTTTTTCCAGAGCCTCCCGGTCGGCGTCGGGGAGGGAGGACACCTGACAGGGGAAAATTTGCTTCGGTTCGGAAGCGCCTTTGTCGAACAGCGCCAGATACCCCCGGAAGCACCCCAATGTGAGGTACAGAAGCAAAATAAGGCTTGCCGGTTTTTTCAGCATATCATGCATTCCTCCTTTTGCTGCTAGTATTTCCCACAATTAAAACTTTATTTATAAATTGGGGCTTTCGTTTTTTCATCCGGTATGGTATAATGATATGAGTAGTGTTATGCGAATATGACACTGGTTATAATGGATTTACCAGGCAGGCACGTCCTGCTTCTATTGGAGGTACCCTATGGCAAATGAAAAAAAGCCCAGGAGGCGCAAGAAGCTCCGGCAGGAGTGGAATCCCCACTGGTCGCTGAAACTGCTGTATATGATCTTCTCCGTGGCCGGTTCCGTGCTGAAAATTGCCGTCGGCGCGGCGGCGACGGTTCTGCTGATCGTGCTGATCTGCGGTACGGTTTTCGTCGGTACACTGGGAGATTATCTGCAGGAGGATATTCTGACGGAGGCCGCCGACTGGTCCCTGGACGACTACGATCTGGAACAGACCTCCTTCATTTATTATGTGGACAACCACGGCGATATCCAGCTGCTGCAGCAGATTTATACCACCACCGACCGTCAGTGGGCGTCCATTGACGAGATTCCCGAAGACCTGATTCACGCCGCCGTGGCCATCGAGGATAAACGGTTCTACGAGCATCAGGGCGTGGACTGGATCACCACCATGAAAGCCTGCCTGAATATGTTCTTCGGCGGCGACGAGCAGTTCGGCGGCTCCACCATCACCCAGCAGTTCATCAAAAACCACACGGGTGAAAAGAGCGTTACCGTCCAGCGAAAAGTCATGGAGATTTTCCGGGCGCAGATTTTCGAGCGGGAATACGACAAAGACCTTATCATGGAGTATTACCTCAACGAGATTTATCTGGGGCGGGGCTGCTACGGCGTCAAGAGCGCCGCGGCGGAGTATTTCGGTAAGGAGCTACGGAACCTGACCACCGCCGAGTGCGCAAGCCTCATCAGTATCACCAATAACCCGTCCCTGTTCAACCCCTATTCCGAGAGCGTGTATATGTACAAGGGCGAGGAGCGGGACGGTGCCGGACGGAACCGCTACCGTCAGCTGAACGTTCTGAGCGAAATGCTGGATCAGGACTATCTGACGCAGGAGGAGTACGATGCGGCTGTGGCGCAGGAAATGGTGTTCAAAGAGGGCATCGATGATGCCGACCGCTGGACGATCTGCGACAACTGCGGCTATGAGAACACCCGCAGCCACTTCACCGGCGAGGGGGATACCTGCTACTGCCCCCAGTGCGGCGAGCAGGTGGCCGTCAGCACCGACGCTTCCCAGCACATTTATTCGTGGTTCGTGGACGCTGTGATTGTGGACTTTGCCAGCTATCTGGCAGATCAGGACGGCAAGGTCTGGGATGACTTAAGCACTAACGACCAGAGCATCTACCTCAACCGCATCCAGAAGGGCGGCTACCATATTTATACCACCTTGGACATGGACGTGCAGAAGCAGGTGGACGCGGTTTATACCGACCTGAGCAACATTCCCACTACCCGCAGTGAGCAGCAGCTCCAGTCCGCCATCGTGGTCATCAACAACGAGACGGGCGACGTGGTTGCTTTGTCCGGCGGCGTGGGGGAGAAGACGACTTTCCTTGCCTACAACAAGGCTACGCAGGCGAAGCTCCAGACCGGTTCTTCCCAGAAGCCCATTTCCGTTTACGCCCCGGCATTTGAGTCCGGCGAGGTCACCCCGGCGTCGGTGATGAAAGACCTGCCCATGACCTATACCGACGGCAACAACTGGCCGAAGAACGATAACCGGCAGTACCAGTACGCGAGGACTGTCTATCAGGGCATTGTTTCCTCCGTCAACACCGTTTCTGCCCGGACGCTGGACACCATCGGCGCGGATTACGGCTACAGCTTCGCCAAGTATAACTTTGGCCAAAGCTCCCTGACAGATCATTACCCCCTGCCAAACGGGCAGAGCCTGTCCGACGTGGGTCTGGCGCCTCTGGCGCTGGGCGCGCTGACGGTCGGCTCCACTGTACGGGAGATGTCCGCCGCCTACGCGACCTTCGCCAACGACGGCGTTTACCGGGAGCCGAGACTGTTCACCAAGGTCTACGACAGCAATGGCCGGGTCGTGGTGGACAATGAGCAGGAGTCCCGGAAGATCCTCAGCCAGAAGACCGTGGATTATATGAACTACTGCCTGTTCAACGCGGCGAACAACGGCACCGGCGGCGCGGCCATCTTTGCGGGACAGAACATCGCGGGCAAGACCGGTACCACGTCTTCCAACCGCGACCGGTGGTTCTGCGGCTATACCACCCACTACACCGCAGCCGTATGGTGCGGCTACGACATCCCCGAACAGATCTACCTCACCGGCAGCAGCGCCAACCCGGCGGCACGGCTGTGGAAGGCGGTCATGCAGCCCATCCACGACGGTCTGCCCAGAGAAGGATTGTATAACGGCAACGCTTTCCACAGCGTTGGCGTGTGTCTGGATTCCGGCAAGAAGGCCACCGCGGCGTGCAGCGCCGACGTGCGCGGACTGGAGCGCGTGGTTTATGTGAACGTCTACGACGGCGACGAGCCGGAGGGAACCTGCGACAAGCACATTCAGGTGGACTATTGCGTCACCGGCGGCGGTGTGGCGACGGACTACTGCTATATGTTCAGCGACGCCCAGATCGAGTCCCGGTCTCTCGTGAAGCTGACCCAGGCCGAGGTGGACGAGATCAAGGCGGCGGACGGCTTCGGGCTGAACGACATCTACACCGCCAACTACTATGTATATCTCATTGATTCCGACGGTAACCCAGCTTCGTGGCACGGGTTTTACAACAACCTGAACAACGGCGTGGACGCGCCTTATATCATGTGCCCGCTGCACAACCAGAGCTCCTGGGAGGAGTATCAGCCCGGCGGTACGGAGGAAGACACCACCGGCGGCTGGGACAACAGCTCGGACGGCGGCTGGCATGGCGGCTGGGACGGCTTCGTCGGCTGAGATAAGGAGAAAGAGGGAGGAGACCCAATGCTCTGGATTTCCGATGAATGGAAGGAATATGAGGTGCTGGACACCAGCGGCGGCGAGCGGCTGGAACGGTGGGGCAAGTTCATTCTGGTGCGCCCTGACCCACAGGTGATCTGGGATACGCCACGGACGGTACCCCAATGGAAGCGCTATGATGCCCGCTACGTCCGCTCCAATACCGGCGGCGGACACTGGACGGACAACAAGCTTCCCGAACGCTGGCAGATTCACTATAAGGACTACCTGACCTTTAACGTCAAGCCCATGAACTTCAAGCACACGGGCGTTTTCCCGGAACAGGCGGCAAACTGGGATTTCATCCGGGAGAAGGTGGCGGCGGCTTCCGCCCGCCGCCCTGTCCGGGTATTGAATCTGTTTGCCTATTCCGGCGGCGCGACACTGGCGGCGGCCGCCGGGGGAGCGGAGGTGTACCATGTGGACGCCTCCAAGGGCATGGTGGCATGGGCGAAGGAAAACGCCGTGGCTTCCGGCCTTGCCGACCGGCCCATCCACTGGATCGTGGACGACTGCGGCAAATTTATCCAGCGGGAGATCCGCCGGGGACGGCGCTATGACGGCATTATCATGGACCCGCCCAGCTATGGCCGTGGGCCAAGCGGTGAGATCTGGAAGATGGAGACCAGCTTTTACCCCTTCTTACAGGAGACGGTGAAGCTGCTGTCCGACGACCCGCTGTTCGTCATCATCAATTCGTACACCACCGGGCTTGCGCCCTCTGCCGTGGCTTACGCTTCCGACGTGGTGTTCGGGGCGGCACATGGCGGCAAAACCGCTGCCGGTGAGCTGGGACTGCCGGTGAAGCAGTCCGGACTGGTTCTTCCCTGCGGTGCCACCGGACGGTGGACGCCGTAACAAATAGGAGGATGCCTGATTTGAGCGACATAATTTCTGTAGAGCATCTGGCATACACGTACCCGGGCGTGGAGGACACGCCCGGTGTTCCCGTGTTTGCGGATTTGAATCTGACCATTGAAGAAGGCAGCTTTGTTGCCGTACTCGGCACCAACGGCTGCGGAAAATCCACCCTTGCCAAGCATTTCAACGCCATTCTGCTTCCCTCCGGGGGAAAGGTCTACGTCTGCGGCATCGATACCGCCAATGAAGACCGGCTGATCACCATCCGCCGGAACGTGGGCATGGTATTCCAGAACCCGGACAACCAGATCGTGGCGAATGTGGTGGAGGAGGACGTTGCTTTCGGCCCTGAGAATCTGGGCATTGCCAGCCCGGAGATACGCCGCAGAGTGGACAGCGCCCTGAAACAGGTGGACATGTACGAGTACCGCACCCATGCGCCCCATTTGCTGTCCGGCGGACAGAAGCAGCGCATTGCCATTGCGGGCGTGATTGCCATGGAGCCGAAGTGCATCGTTCTGGATGAGCCCACCGCCATGCTTGACCCGAGAGGCCGCCGAGAGGTGATCGACACCATCGGACGGCTGAACCGGGAAAAGGGCATCACGGTGGTTCTGATCACCCACCACATGGACGAAGCGGCCAAGGCGCAGCGCGTCGTGGTGCTGGACAAGGGCAAGGTTGCGGCGGACGGCACACCGAAGGAGGTCTTCTCTCAGGTGGAGCTGCTGCACGGCATCGGACTTGCCGCACCGGAGACGGTGGAGCTGTGCTGGGAGCTGAATCAGGAGGGCTTTGACCTTCCGCTGGATAAATTAGACCCGAAAGAATGCGCGCAGGCACTTTACGATATGGTGATGGCCTGACCCGCTGGGAGGTATTTTCTTGAAACCCATTCTGGAAGCGAAGAATCTCACTTATATTTACAGCGCCGGGACGCCCTTTGAGCATAAGGCGCTGGATGACATATCCTTTTCCGTGGAGCGGGGTGAATTCATTGGCATCATCGGCCACACCGGCTCCGGGAAATCCACCCTGATGCAGCAGCTGAACGGGCTGCTGAAGCCTACCTCCGGCACGGTGCTGCTGGACGGGCAGGACATCTGGTCGGACAAGAAGCTCACCCGGCAGGCACGGTTCCGGGTGGGGCTGGTGTTCCAGTACCCGGAGTATCAGCTGTTTGAGGAAACCGTGTACAAGGACATTGCCTTCGGCCCCAAGAACATGGGGCTGTCAGCGGAGGAAGTCGATCGCCGCGTCCGGGAAGCCGCCGGGTTCGTGGGGCTTACGGAGCAGCAGCTGGAGGTTTCGCCCTTTGACCTTTCCGGCGGGCAGAAGCGCCGGGTGGCCATTGCGGGTGTGATTGCCATGGAGCCGGAAGTTCTCATTCTGGACGAACCCACCGCCGGCCTTGACCCCGTGGGACGCTCGGAAATTCTGGGCAATATTCAGTCCTACCGCAAGGCGAAGAACGCCACGATCATGATGGTCTCCCACTCCATGGAGGACGTGGCGCGGCTGACGGATCGCCTGCTGGTGATGAACGGCTCCAAGCTTGCCATGGACGCGCCCCCCGCGCAGGTTTTTACCCACGCTGAGGAACTGACCCAAATGGGACTGAACATACCCCAGGTGACACAGGTATTTCTGGAGCTGAAAAAGCTGGGGCTGGACGTGAAGAACGTCTACACCATCGAGCAGGCCGCGGCGGAGATCAGGCGGCTCAAGGGGGGAAACTGCCATGCTTAAAGACATTACCCTCGGCCAGTATTTCCCTGGCAATTCCGTCATTCACCGCCTTGACCCAAGAACGAAGCTCATTGTTCTGGTCGTATACATGGTGACGCTTTTCGTTGCCTCTGGGTGGGTATCCTACGGCGTGCTGCTCCTGTTCCTGCTGACAGTAATCAAAATTTCCGCCATTCCGGGAAAATCCATCGTCCGGGGCATGAAGCCGCTGGTGATGATCCTTGTTTTCACCGGCGTGCTGAATCTGTTTTTTAACAAGGACGGCAGGGTGCTGGTGGATTTCTGGGGCATTACCATCACCACCGGCGGCGCGGAGCGTGCGGCCTTTATGCTGGTGCGTATTCTGATGCTGGTCACTGCGACCTTCCTGCTGACCTACACCACCTCGCCCATCTCCCTGACGGACGGGCTGGAAAGCCTGATGAATCCGCTGAAGGTCATCAAGGTGCCTGTCCATGAGCTGTCCATGATGATGTGCATTGCCCTGCGGTTCATCCCCACACTGATCGAGGAAACGGATAAGATCATGTCCGCCCAGAAAGCCCGGGGCGCCGACTTTGAAAGCGGCAAGCTGATGGAGCGGGCAAAGGCGCTGATCCCCATTCTGGTGCCGCTGTTTATCAGTGCGTTCCGCCGTGCGGACGAGCTGGCCACCGCCATGGAGTGCCGCTGCTATCAGGGCGGCGAGGGGAGAACCAAGATGAAGCAGCTGCATTATCAGCGTAACGACTTTGCCGCGTTCGGCGCGGCGGCGCTGCTGACAGCGGCGGTCATTATTCTGAAAAAGTTTGGTATGTGAGGGAAATATGCGCAATATCGCCCTGTTTTTGACTTATCTCGGCACCCATTACCACGGCTGGCAGGTGCAGAAAAATCTGCCCACCGTAGCGGAGACCATGGAAAAGGCTGCCGCCATGGTGGTTGGGCATCCGGTGCATATGACGGGCTGCGGCCGGACGGACGCGGGTGTTCATGCACGGGTGTACGTGGCGAATTTCCGCACGTCCTCCACCATCCCGGTGGAGCGGCTGCCCTATGCGCTGAATACCCACCTTCCCTGCGACATCGTGGTGACAAAAGCTTTTGAGGTTCACGAGAATTTCAACGCCATCGGCTCCTGCGCCCGGAAGGAATACACCTATCAGATTTACAATTCCCGGTTGAAAGACCCGTTTTATGTCAACCGTGCATGGTTTTACCCCCGGCACTTGGACGAGAACGTGATGCAGGCGGCGGCGAGCCAGTTCGTGGGCACCCACGATTTTGCCGCCGTAAGAAGCGTCGGCACGGATGTCAAATCCACCGTCCGCACTGTATACTATTACAATGTGGAGCGTCACGGGGAGCTGATCACCCTCAGGGTCTGCGCCAACGGTTTCCTTTACAACATGGCGCGGGCCATGGCGGGGACGGTAGTCTACGCCGCCGAGGGAAAGATACGCCCGGAGGAGATCGGCGAAATTCTGGCCTCCGGCAACCGCACCGCCGCCGGCCCGACAGTCCCGGCGGGAGGGCTGTACATGACCCGTCTGTGGTATGACGATGGAATCGAAAAGTTTGAGGTCGGAAGCGACGGAACAAGATAACCGTTGTTCTGTCAAACAGGAGTGTAATTTATGGAATTTGGTTCGCTGGAAGAGGTAGAGGTTCGCCATCTGTGGAAACATGAGCAATACGATTTTTCCAACTGGTTAGCCAGACCGGAAAGCATAGAACGGCTCAATGATGTTCTTGGGCTTACCCTGACGGATGTGAAAAAGGAAGTCTTTGTAGGCGCTTACCGCTGCGACCTTGTTGCAAAAGATGAAACAACGGGAACAAAGGTCATCATTGAAAATCAGCTGGAAGCGTCCAATCACGACCATCTGGGAAAAATCATTACTTACGCTTCCGGGCTGGACGCCAAGGTGATCGTCTGGATCGTGACGCAGGCGAGAGAGGAACACCGAAGCGCAATCGAATGGCTAAACAACAATACGGGAAATGACATAGGCTTTTTCCTGATCGAGCTTCACGCCTACCGTATCGGGGATTCCCTTCCGGCACCCAAATTTGAAATCATTGAAAAACCGAACGGATTTATCAAGTATTCCAAAGAAAACAGCGATAACAATGAGATCAACAAATCTCAGTCAGAGCGTCTGGTGTTCTGGACACGGTTCAACGAGATGGTCGCGGCGAAGGGCAAGCCCTTCAATATCAGAAATGCGACCACCGACCATTGGTACAATGTTGCGATTGGTACAAGTGAAGCTTGCGTTTCCATAAATCTGGTCAACAAGCTTTCCAGAGTTACGGTTGAGATTTATATTGCCGACAATAAAAATCTGTTTGATTATCTGGCTGAGCGTAAGGACGAAATTGAAAATGCGCTGGGATTCCCCATGGAGTGGGTGCGGCTGGACAATAAGAAGGCGTCCAGAATTAAGTACGCAATACCGGGGCTGAATTTTGATGACCATTCCAACTATGATGCTTTGATGGACAAAATTATCGAAAAGGTTATCGTTCTGAAAAAGGTGTTCCCGGAGTATATCGCACAATTCTGATGCGTTCATAATTTGTTTTACCTTTTTCAGACGCAATATGCTATACTGCACCGAAAAGGAGTGAGCGTTATGCAGCCAAAAATGTGCAGCAAATGTAAGAAAAATATTGCCGTTGTGTTTATTACCAAGGTTGAAAACGGCGTTACCATGAATGAAGGCTACTGCCTGAAATGTGCCCGGAGTCTGGGAATTCCCCAGATCGATCAGGCCGTGAAGCAGATGGGCATTTCCGACGAAGATCTGGATATGCTCAGCGACGAAATGAGCAGCATGTTCGGCCAGAAGGACGACAGCGACAGCTCTGACGACGATGAGATCGACAGCCAGACCGCCACGTTCCCGCTGCTGAACCAGCTTTTCGGCGGCAGCAATACCCCCGCGCCCCAGCCCCGTCCTTCCAGAAAGGAAGAAGGAGAGCCGAAGGAAAAGAAAAAGTCCAAGCGGCATAAATTTCTGGACAGCTATTGCATGGACTTGACCGGCCGGGCACGGGAGGGCAAGCTGGATAAGGTCATCGGCCGGGATGTGGAGACGGAACGGGTCATCCAGATCCTCAACCGCCGCCAGAAGAACAACCCCTGTCTCATCGGCGAACCCGGCGTGGGCAAAACCGCCATTGCCGAGGGACTTGCCCAGCGGATTGCGGCGGGGGATGTCCCCTACAAGCTGCGGGATAAGGAGGTTTTCCTGCTTGACCTCACCGCGCTTGTGGCAGGTACCCAGTTCCGCGGGCAGTTTGAAAGCCGTATGAAGAGTCTGATCGGTGAGATCAAGGAATGCGGCAACATCATTCTGGTCATCGACGAAGTCCACAATCTGGTGGGTGCGGGAGACGCGGAGGGCAGCATGAACGCCGCCAACATCCTGAAACCCGCTCTGTCCCGGGGAGAGATTCAGGTCATCGGCGCGACGACCTTCGCCGAGTACCGTAAGTATATTGAAAAGGACGCCGCTCTGGAGCGCCGTTTCCAGCCCGTCACCGTGGCCGAGCCGACCATCGCGGAGGCAAGCCAGATCATGCAGGGCATTGCCAAATCCTATGCCGAGTTCCACGGGGTGGAGATTTCCCCGGAAATCGCCCACCAGTGCGTCGTCCTCTCCGAGCGCTACATCACCGACCGGTTCCTGCCGGATAAGGCTATCGACCTGCTGGACGAAGCCTGTTCCGACGTCAACCTGCAGTGCAAGGAGATTTCCCAGCTTGCCGAGCTGAAAAAGGAGCGGGACGACTACGAGCTGGAACTGCGGATGCTCAACGAGAACACGGAGAATCAGGACTATGAGCGTCTGGCGCTGATTCGCAGTAAGCTGATGCAGCTTGCGGCGAAGATCGAGGAGATGGAAAAGCTGCCCAAGCCCGCCGTGACCATGGAGAATCTGGCGCGGATCATCGAGCTGTGGACGAAAATTCCCGCGTCCAAGATCAAGGCGCAGGAGTACGAGCAGATCAAGGGGCTGAGCGACCGCCTGAAAACCCACATCGTCGGTCAGGACGAGGCGGTGGACGCTGTGTCCCGTGCCATCCGCCGCAACCGGGTGGGCATTTCCCCCAAGAAGCGGCCCGTGTCCTTTATCTTTGTCGGCCCCACCGGCGTGGGTAAGACGGAGCTGGTCAAGCAGCTGGCAAGCGATCTGTTTGACAATGTGGACAGCCTGATTCGGCTGGACATGTCGGAATATATGGAGAAGCACACCGTCTCCAAGCTCATCGGTTCGCCTCCCGGCTATGTCGGTTATGACGAGGCCGGACAGCTGACGGAGAAGATCCGCCGCCGCCCCTACAGCATTGTGCTGTTCGATGAAATCGAAAAAGCGCACCCGGATGTGCTGAACATTCTGCTTCAGGTGCTGGATGACGGACGCATTACGGACGCCCAGGGCAGGGTGGTGAACTTTGAGAACACCATCATCGTCATGACCTCCAACGCCGGTTCCGAAGGCAGTGTGGGCGGCATGGGCTTTGGCCGCAGCGACGGCGACAAGGTGAAGGAAAAGACCATGAAGGCATTGCAGGGCTTCCTGCGGCCGGAATTTCTCAACCGTGTGGACGAGATCATCACCTTCAACCACCTGACGGAGGAAAACTTCCTTGGCATCGCGGACATCATGCTCAAGGAGCTGCAAGACAGCCTGTCCACCCGCGGCCTGACCCTTTCCTGGGACGACGATCTGCGCCAGCTGCTGGTGAAGAAAGCCTATTCCGTGACCTACGGCGCGAGAAATCTCCGCCGCACCATCCAGAAGGAACTGGAAGACCCGATTTCCGAAGCCATTATCGACAGCTTTGAGCATCCCATTTCCGCCATCCGCATCCGGGTGGAGGGAGAGACCGTCAAGCTGGACATTACCTGACATATGGGAGGGGAAAAATCCCCTCCCATTTTTTCACGAATGCTGTAAGATTTTCCCCATTCCCGCGTCTAATGGGTGTAGGAGGTGAGGCCGTGACGGAGTTTGAACAAATATACCGGGCGTATTTTCAGGATGTGGAGCTGTACCTGCGGGCGATCAGTCATAACGAAAGTCTTGCGGAGGAGCTGACGGAACAGGTATTCTTTCAGGCGTTGAATGCTCTGCCGAAATTTCGGGGCGACTGCGACGTCCGCACCTGGTTATGCTCCATGGCGAGAAACGCCTACCTCAGCCATCTGCGCAAGGAGCGCCCGTCCCAGCCTATCGACGAGCTGGAAATCAGCGACCCGAAGCAGGCGGTGGAGGAACAGATCATGGACGCCCAGCAGGCCATGGCCGTTCACCGGGTGCTACACGACCTGCCGGAACCCTATAAGGAGGTTTTCTCCCTGCGGGTCTTCGGGCAGCTTTCCTTTGGTGACATCGGAAGCCTGTTCGGACGCACGGCAAACTGGGCCTGTGTGACCTACCACCGGGCAAGGCAGAAAATACGGGATGAAATGGGGGAATATGTATGAAACTATCCTGTAATGTGATCCGGGATCTGCTCCCGCTGTATGCGGAAAATCTGACCAGCGAAGAGAGCAACGCCCTCGTGGACGAGCATCTGTGCGGGTGCGACGAATGCGCGAAGCAGCTGGGGATACTGAAAAAAGCCCAGGCGATTCCGGTGGAAACAGACGCGCCGGGACTGAAAAAGATCAGAAAGGCCATTGTGCGCCGCCGGGTTTTAGCGGTGACCATGGCTGTGATGCTGGTGATCACGCTCGTGCTGGGCGCGGCGTTCCTCTGGGAAGCGCCGGTCTGGCTGGACGCAGATCAGGCGGTGAAGGAAGTCATGAAGATGGAGGACGGCAGCATCCGTATCTACTATACGGACATTATTCAGGGAATCAGCAGTGATGACGACATGGCCGGAAACAGGGGCACTCTGTGCTGGAGCTCATGGGGCAGGGTATACTTCGGGGAGCAAATGCCCCCTGACCCTTATGTTACGCCGGATGACGCGGGGGGAACCACAGCCTACAGCTGCTACGGTGACCCCACTTTGCCGGAAGAATTGCAGGAACTGGATGCCGCGCGGAACAATTATTGGTATATCAGCCCCAAGAATGGCAGGGCGGAGGTGCTTCTGCTGAAAGGGGAGGGGGACGTGGAAGCCCCTGAGGAGCCGCTTCTGACGGTCGATCACAACGGGGCGATCTCCTGCGTCGTTCTCGCGGTCATGGCAATTATTTTGGCGATTCTGGCGTACCGTTTCAGAAAGCACCGGGGCGCCCCATGGCTGACCCATGGCGCCGCTCTTGCCGGGTGCGGGTGTGTGTCGCTTCTGGTCGTTTCCGGCGGGCAGTTTGTGGAGTTTTACGGCGACTACACGGCGCATGTGAGCAACGCCTGCATTTTGCTGATACCGATGTTCCTTACGGCGGTGTGCGCCATCCGTCTGCAAAAGCTGAAAGCGCAGGATAAGGGTTTATGAGGAAACATCCCGGAAGGACAGCCTTCCGGGATGTTCTGCGTTTGCTTGTCAAAGAACCTCGTTCATTTTGTCCTCGACCTTCCAGGCAAGGTCTTCGGCCTTATTGGCAGCCTTTGCCGCAACGCGCCGCACGGGATTCTGCCTGGGCATCATCAGAACCGCTACCGCACCCGCAGCAGCGCCAAGACCGGCGGAAAGCATCCATCCTTTTGCGTTCATAAATTCTCCCTCCCTTCACAGGTAGTATACCCCAAAGGAAAAAAATCAGGACTGGAAGGTTTTTATCTTTGCAGATGGAAAAAGTTGTGATACAATAAACAAAAAACATGCCGGAGGCGGGATTATGTCTATTGATATATTACAAGAAAAGATTCGCAAGCTGAAGAATCCTTCCGTGGTGGAGCTGATGCTGCCGCTGACCGACTTGCCGCCCAGGTATGCTCACGACGCTAAAGGGTACGGTGAATTCTGCCGGGACTTGCTCGGCGGGTTGAAAGGGATCATCCCGGCAGTTCGGCTGAGCTTCGGCGTGTTTGCCCTTCTGGGCGGCGATGGCTTGCAGGAGCTGGCGCAGACGCTGAACACCGCCCGGAACATGGGCTATTACACGGTGCTGGATGCGCCGGAACTGCTCAGCCCGACCGCCGCCCAGATAACGGCGGAAGCGTTTTTCGGCGGGGAAACCGACTATCCCTGTGACGGGTTGGTTGTTTCCGGATACTTGGGCAGCGATATCATCAAGCCCTTCCTGCCCGGCTGCCGGGAGGGGAAGAAGGACTTGTTCGTGGCAGCGCGCACCGGAAATAAATCCGCTCCGGAATTGCAGGACTTGCTCTGCGGCTCCCGGCTGGTGCATACGGTAGCGGTGGATTTGATAAACCGGTTCGCGCCGGAGGCGGTGGGAAAGCTGGGCTATTCCCGGATCGGCGCGCTGACGGCGGCAAGCTCTGCCGAAAGTCTGCGCAGTCTTCGCGGCAAGTATCCCCGGGTGTTTTTCCTGGTGGACGGCTACGATTCCCCCAGCGCCAATGCCAAAAACTGCTCTTACGCCTTTGACAGGCTGGGGCACGGCGCGGTGGTGTGCGCGGGGGAGACGATCACCTGCGCATGGAAGCAGGCACAGTCCGACGGCGGGGATTTTCTGGAGCAGGCCGTGGCTGCCGCCGAAAGAATGAAGAAAAATCTGACGAGATATGTAACGATTCTTTAAGGAGGAAACGTGATGCGTCGAACTGACCGGGAAGTGACCGACCCCGCCGAAATCGCGGAAATGATGACCCGCTGCGAGGTGCTTCATCTGGCGCTGAACACGGACACAGTACCCTACATTCTCCCCGTGAACTTCGGAATGGAGCCGGACGGAATGACCCTGTACATCCACGGTGCGCGGGAGGGGACGAAGTATGCTCTGATAGAAAAGGACAACCGCGCCGGCTTTGAGCTGGACTGTACCCACGGTCTGGTTCTGGAAAATGGGATGTGCTCCATCAACTACGAAAGCGTCATCGGCTGGGGCTATCTGGAGGACGTGACTGAGCCGGAGGAAAAGCGCAGGGCACTGGATTTGATCATGAAGCAGTACCGGGGCGAGGATTTCCCATACAGCACTGCCGTGATTCCCAAAACCCGTGTACTTCGTCTGCGGGTGCAGGCGCGGACGGCGAAACGGAGACGCATGGGATAATATGTACCGGGGCGAACTGCCCCGGGGTGTTATCGGACACCAGCTGTACCCTGACGGGCGGCGGTGTTTTCCGTGATGTCGTCCATCCCGTCCAGAGGGCCGTTGCCGTTGTCGATGGTGGCGTTGGTAGAAGGCTCAACGCTGGGCATCGTGGTGGGCGCGGTGGTAGCCCGGGTCGTCTCAGTGGTCGCGGCGGTAGGCGTCGTGGTGGGAACGGTAGTGTTTCTGCTGGGGTCCTGGTTGGTGCAGCCGCAGCCGGTAAACAGCGCCGCGGTAAGGACGAGAACCAGTACGAGAATGGCATATTTTTTCATGTTTTTACCTCCAAATGAATCTTGCTTCAAACGTATTATTTCCCGTATGCCGGGGTTTACGCTGGTAATAATACCCAGTTTTCTGCAACTTTATAAGAGCAAACACTTTTTCTTCCGTTTCCTGCGAAGTGGACGTTTTCTTTATTTTCTTTTGCGAGTTAGCATATGATAACTCGCAAAATCGGATTTTCTGAAATTTTTTGTTGCTTTTTCTTGCATAGACATGTATAATGAATGGGAATAAAAAAACGAAGGAGAGTTCTGCGCTATGAAGAAGCTCGCTGCTAAGAAAAATGTGGAGTGCATGGCATGTCTGCAATGCGTTGCCGCCTGTTCCGAGGCGTTCTATAAGGAATTTGACGAGGAGAAGAGTTGTGTCCGCATCGTGGCCAAGGGTGCCGGCGCCAAGCCCAATACCTGCATTCAGTGCGGCAAGTGTATGCGTACCTGTGAGCATGAAGCCATCACCCAGAACCCCAAGACCGGCGTGTACATGATCAACAAGAAGAAGTGCGTCAGCTGCGGCAAGTGCGCCGAAGCCTGCCCCATGCACGTGATCGTGTTCGAGGAAGGCAGCCCCGCCTCCAAGTGCATTGCCTGCGGCATCTGCGTCAAAGCATGCCCTATGGAACTGCTGGAAATCGTGGAGAAATAAGTCAAGCAACCGGGTGGGCAGCCTTTGGCTGCCCATCTTTCCGTTTTTAAGAATGGGCTAAAAATGAAAAACAGACTTGTAATCTCGGCGGCATCATGGTATAATGCTCCCTAGTGTATCTTCGACTACTATCCCTCAGGAGGAACAACATGAGCGGACGCTATGAAAGAAAAAAGCCACAGAACCAAAGTACGGGCGGCTGGAAGAAGACCGTTCTGATTATGGTTCTGGTTATTGTAGTTTTAATTGCTGCGCTGGTAGTTGCAGGTGTGGTGTATTACAACTCCATGCTCAATAAAATGAATCAGGTGCAGGTGCCGACCATCAGCCGAACCGAACCGACGACGGAGCCGGTGGAGACGACGGCTGCTACGGAAGCGACAGCCGCCACGGTGGAGACAACGGTTGCTACCGAGCCGCATGTTGCTTCCAGCGCGGACTATATCAATATTCTTCTGGTTGGTCAGGCTGCCCGTGAGGGAGAGGCTGAGCGGTTTGCCGATACCATGATCCTGTGTACGGTGAATACATACGAAAAAACCGTGACGCTGACCTCACTGCTCCGGGATACGCTGGTTCAGTATCCCAACTATACGGATACCAACGGAAAGAAGCACAGCGGCGGCAAGATCAAGCTTACCAGCATCTACCACAACGGCTACATCTGCACCAACAGCACGGCGGATGCCATGGGCCTGATGAATCAGACGCTGTATTCCAACTTCGGCATTGAAGTTGACTACGATGTGGAGATCGACTTTGACGCATTTATCAAGGCAATCAATCTGCTGGGCGGTATCAATGTTGAGCTGACTGCGGCGGAAGCCAACTACCTCAACGACTTCCATGACCGCTATTACTACGAGGTGAAGGAAGGCAAAAACTGGCTGGACGGCTCTACCGCCCTTGCTTACGTCCGTATGCGGAAGGCGGAGGGTGACGGCGAAAGCGACATCAAGCGTACCGCACGTCAGCGTCAGTTTATGGAGGCATTGCTGGCCAAAGTCAAGAAGATGAGCCTTTCCGACGTGCAGAATCTGGCCAATGAGGTTCTGCCGCTGGTGTCCGTGAGCATGACCAATTCCCAGATCACGGATCTGCTTATGAAGATGCTGCCCATGCTGTCCGGTCTGGAAATCAAATCCAGCGGTACCTGCCCGGTGCGTGCCAGAGGCTACTCGTGGGGAGATATGGTGGACATCTACGGAGACGGTATGACCCACAGTGTCATGCTGTACGATAAGGACAAGAACGTGGCCTACATGCGGGCGATCACCGAGGGCGAGGGCGAGATCCCCGAGACGGTGCCGATTCAGGACTAAGTTGTAATGGAAGAATTGCGGGAAAGCGGTGCTTTCCCGCAATTTCTTTCTGCGGGGCATTTGTTACATAAATTTCATGTTTGTCATAATTGCAAACCGCCGGGGAATATGCTATACTGTACCATAGTTTACACCCGGAGGCGTTTATGACTGAGTTGACTGAATTCCAGCGGAAACTCTCCGCTTTACTGCCCGATGTGGAGCTTCGGTTTGAAGAAGCTCTGGCAAAGCATACCTCCTTTCGCATCGGCGGAGACGCCGAGGTAATGGCGTTTCCCAAAACCAAAATCGAACTGGCGGATATCCTGAAAGCCTGCGCCAAGCTGAACTGCAAATGTGCCATTCTGGGCGCGGGAACCAACGTGCTGGCGCCGGATGAGGGTGTCCGGGGGCTGGTGGTCTGCCTGAAGGATTGCCTTGGCGGCATGGAACGGCTGGACGAGACCCACATCCGGGTGATGGCGGGCGTGACCATGGCACGGGCGGCGGTGAACGCTGCGAACATGGGTCTCACCGGCATGGAATTCGCCCACGGCATACCGGGAACCGTCGGCGGCGGCGTGTATATGAACGCCGGGGCTTACGGCGGCGAAATTTGCCAGATCTGCGAAAGTGTTGAGGTTATGGATTTGGACGGCAAGCTTTTCCGCCTGTCCAATACGGAGATGGCGTTTTCCTATCGCCACAGCGTGCTGGAAAACCGGCCGGGAATCGTGGTCAGCGCGGTTTTTGCCCTGAAAAGGGGAAATTCGGAAGAAATCTGGGCAAAAATGAAGGAGCTGATTGCCCGCCGCACTGCTTCCCAGCCGTTGGACGTTCCTTCGGCCGGTTCTGCATTCAAACGCCCGACGGGCGGTTATGCGGCGGCGCTGATCGAAGAAGCGGGACTGAAGGGCTATCAGGTAGGCGGCGCGGCGATCTCCGCGAAGCACGCCGGGTTTGCCGTCAATCTGGGCGGCGCGACGGCGGCGGATGTGAAGGCTCTGCTGTCCCAGGTGTCCGAGCAGGTCTATCAGAAAAGCGGCATCCGGTTGGAGCCGGAGGTTCGTATCTGGTAAAGATACGAAAGAATCATTAGAAGGGTGGTCTCCCCATGGCAAGCTCTTTTTCCTCTGCCGCCAAGGCGGAGGTCTGCCGGATTTTGCCCCAGAAACATTGCTGCGCTCTGGCGGAGTGCTTCGGCGTTCTGCTGTTTGCCAACAATTTCTCCACTGACGGTATTAAAATCATCACCGAAAGACGGGATTTTGCTTATATTCTGCCGAAGTTGTTCAAAAAAGCGTTTGATCTGTCCTTCGACAGCTACCCCAGCCTTGCGTCGCCGGGAAAGCTGGTGTTCCAGATATGGGACAGCGATAAAATCGAGACGATCATGGAAGCCTTCGGCTTTGACGCGCAGGACACACTGGCGCTCCATGTGAACCTGCCGGTGGTGGAGGAGGACTGCTGCAAAGCGTCGTTCCTCCGGGGGGCGTTCCTCGCCGGGGGAAGCGTCACCGACCCGGGGAAGGGCTATCATATGGAGCTGGCGACGACTCACCAGAGCGTTGCCCGGGAGACGGATTCGCTGATGCGGGAGGTCATGGGCTTTTCCCCAAAGATGGCCAGCCGAAGCGGCGGGCAGGTGCTGTACCTGAAGCACAGCGAGCTGATCTCCGATTTTCTCACGTTCCTCGGCGCACCGGTGGCGGCCATGGGCATTATGGAAGCCCGGCTGGAAAAGGAACTGAACAACAAGGTCAACCGCCGCTGCAACTGCGACGACGCCAACACCTCCAAGGTGGTGGAGGCCGCGCAGGAACAGCTTGCGGCAATTCGCATGATAAGAGAGACGGGCGCGATGGATAAACTGCCCGAAAAGCTCAGACGGGCGGCGATTGCGAGGGAGGAAAATCCCTCCGCGTCATTGTCCGAGCTGGCGGGAATGATGGAGCCGCCCATTACGAAGCCCGCCATGGGCAGCCGGATGCGGCGGCTGCTGGAGCTGGCGGAAGAGGTGAAGGCATGAGCTTTGTACATTTGCATGTCCATACAGAGTACAGCTTACTGGACGGCGCGTGCCGCATTGACGGCATCATGGATCGGGTCAAGGAGCTGGGGCAGACCGCCATTGCCATCACCGACCACGGCGTGATGTACGGCTGCATTGACTTTTATAAAGCGGCCAAAGCCGCCGGGATCAAGCCCATCATCGGCTGCGAGGTCTACGTCGCC
>ERZ773224.2220-NODE-2220-length-21088-cov-4.027956_pt1 | contig 21088 bp, 20 predicted proteins | sample MGYA00580526_ERZ773224 | MGnify/ENA primary metagenome ERZ773224 (study PRJEB29015, sample SAMEA2737743) | human gut metagenome | biome: human gut; feature: human-associated habitat; material: faeces | place: China | collected 2012 ... | reverse complement strand
TGTTGTTATCTGTTTCATTTACTCTAAAAAATCTGCCCTAACTCGTTTTAAGAGATTCATATGGTTAAAATTTAAAGGATTTATATTACTTTTGCATGAAGAAATTTCCTATAGTAATATCCGTTTAAATGGACGATAGTAAAAAGAAAATATCATTTATAATAAACCCCATATCCGGTACTCAGGGTAAGGAGCAAATATTGAAATGGCTTGATGAAAAGTTGGATAAAAGCCGGTATATACCGGAAGTAATCTATACGGAACGGGCGGGGCACGCAGTTGAAATAGCCGCCCTAAAAGCTAAAGAAGAAGCTTTTGCCGTTGTTGCTATCGGCGGAGACGGAACTATTAATGAAATAGCACGTTCACTAGTACATACCAAAACTGCATTGGGAATCATTCCATGCGGTTCGGGAAACGGGCTTGCACGCCATCTGCAAATCCCTATGGATGCCAAAAAAGCAATCAACATCATCAACGAAGGATTGATAGACATTATTGACTATGGCAAAATCAATGATGTTCCTTTCTTCTGTACCTGCGGGGTAGGGTTCGACGCATTTGTCAGCCTGCAGTTTTCCAAAGCCGGCAGGAGAGGCCCGCTCATATATCTGGAGAAGACATTGCTTGAGAGCCTAAAATATAAACCGGAGACATACGAATTGGAAATGGATGGCAGCACACTGCGATACAAGGCTTTCCTGATAGCATGCGGCAATGCCTCACAGTATGGGAATAATGCTTATATCACTCCGCAAGCCACATTAAATGACGGATTGCTGGACGTTACAATTCTGGAGCCTTTTACCGTATTGGATGTACCGGCATTATCATTCCAGTTGTTCAACAAGACTATCGACCAGAATAGCCGTATAAAGACTTTCCGCTGTAAGACGCTCCGCATCCATCGTTCCAAACAGGGGGTTATACATTTCGATGGAGATCCGATGATAATGGGCGAGAACATCGACGTAAACATAATCAAAAGAGGATTGCAGGTCATTGTGCCCAAGAATGTGGAAAAAGACTCCTCGAATGTATTGCAGCGTGCCCAGGACTACATCAATGGCTTGAAACAAATAAACGAAGCCATCCTGGAAGATATTACCCATACAAACAGAATGATATTGGATAAAGGCAAAGAACAGATTAAAAAACTTAGAAAGAACTAATGCCTTCTGCAAGAGAGCCGGAACAGTATGGAAGATTGATATTTTTCTGTCCGGCTATTATATAAAGTCGCTTTTTAAAAATAAACTTATCTGTTTTGATACGTCTGTAATATGTTTTATGTATTTTTGCACGATATTTATCCGTTTTTAGCAATGGTACATCTCTGATGTTGCATCGCCAAACAGTAAACAGTAAATTGTAAAATAGTAAATAATAAGATGTATAGATCACACACCTGTGGAGAATTGCGTATCTCCGACGTTAATAAGCAAGTGACGCTGGCAGGTTGGGTACAGCGCAGCCGTAAAATGGGCGGCATGACATTCGTAGACCTCCGCGACCGTTACGGAATCACCCAATTAGTGTTTAATGAAGAAGTAGATGCCGAACTTTGCGAACAAGCCAACCGCTTGGGCCGTGAGTTCGTAATTCAAATAGTAGGAACGGTCAACGAACGTTTCAGCAAAAACAAAAACATTCCTACGGGAGATATCGAAATCATCGTATCGGAATTGAATGTGCTGAATTCAGCCTTAACTCCTCCTTTTACAATTGAAGACAATACAGACGGCGGTGACGATATCCGTATGAAATACCGTTATCTGGATTTACGCCGTGCAGCAGTACGCAAGAATTTGGAATTACGCCATAAGATGACTATTGAAGTGCGTAAATACCTGGACAGCAAAGGATTCATTGAAGTAGAGACTCCTCTTCTCATCGGTTCTACACCGGAAGGTGCACGCGACTTTGTCGTTCCTTCACGCATGAATCCGGGACAATTCTACGCATTGCCGCAAAGCCCTCAAACATTGAAACAGTTGCTGATGGTTTCGGGTTTTGACCGTTACTTCCAAATCGCAAAATGTTTCCGCGATGAGGACCTCCGTGCCGACCGTCAACCGGAATTTACACAGATCGACTGTGAAATGTCTTTCGTACAGCAGGACGATGTAATCGAACTTTTCGAAGGTATGGCAAAGTACCTCTTCAAAGAACTGCGCGGTGTTGAGTTGACCGAACCGTTCCAACGTATGCCATGGGCAGATGCTATGAAATATTACGGTAGCGACAAACCGGATTTGCGCTTCGGCATGAAATTCGTAGAGTTAATGGATATCATGAAAGGTCATGGTTTCTCTGTATTCGACAATGCCGCATACATCGGCGGTATCTGTGCGGAAGGCGCTGCAAGCTACACCCGCAAGCAACTGGATGCCTTGACCGAATTCGTAAAGAAACCGCAAATCGGAGCCAAAGGAATGGTATATGCCCGTGTAGAAGCTGACGGCACTGTGAAATCAAGTGTCGATAAATTCTACACGCAAGAGGTGCTGCAAGAGATGAAAGCCGCTTTCGGTGCAAAACCGGGCGATTTGATTCTTATCTTGAGCGGTGATGACGTAATGAAGACCCGCAAGCAACTGAATGAGCTTCGCCTTGAAATGGGTAACCAATTAGGCTTACGCGACAAGAATAAGTTTGCATTGCTTTGGATAGTTGACTTCCCGATGTTTGAATGGAGCGAAGAAGAAGGCCGCCTGATGGCTATGCATCATCCGTTTACCCATCCGAAGGATGAAGATATTCCTTTGTTGGACACAGATCCTGCAGCCGTTCGTGCCGATGCTTATGATATGGTATGTAACGGTATTGAAGTCGGTGGCGGTTCGATCCGTATCCATGATGCTCAATTGCAGGCCAAGATGTTTGAGATATTGGGATTCACACCGGAAAAGGCTGAAGAACAATTCGGTTTCCTGATGAATGCCTTCAAGTTCGGCGCACCTCCTCATGGTGGTTTGGCTTACGGCCTCGACCGTTGGGTAAGTATCTTTGCCGGTCTTGACAGTATTCGTGACTGCATTGCGTTCCCGAAGAATAATTCCGGTCGCGATGTTATGCTGGATGCACCTTCGGTTATCGACCAAAAACAATTGGACGAGCTTAACCTTATTGTGGAGGTAAAAGAATAAAAACAAGAGAATAGGAGAGAGTGAAAGAGTCCACACGTATTTGCCGTTTTGCAGTAATCGGTACATTAAACGCCTTGATAACAGCAATTACCATCTGGGTAATGATGGATGAGTTGGACATTAATTACATGCTCTCCAATGTTACTGCATATATACTGGCACAGACTCATAACTTTATCTGGTGCAAGTATTGGGTATTCCCAACAGAAAAGAAGAGCAACACTTGGCGGCAAGTGTTGCTCTTTTCCATAGCTTTCGGAATGGCTTATTGTGCGCAATTCCTTTTCCTCATCGGCTTGGTAGAGGGATTGAACTGTAATGAATACCTCGCCCAGTTCTTAGGATTATTTGTATATGGCGGAGTCAACTTCCTGATGAACAAAAAAGTTACATTTAAATAGAAGCGCTCCTTTCTTCGGAACTTGCCTTATTTTTATTCAGCATGCTTTTGAGAATTCTTTTCTTATAGAATTCAAACAAACCCTCAGTCTAAAAAACGTTTTGTCAATCCCTCATAGGCGTCAATTCTGCGATCGCGCAGGAATGGCCACCAACGGCGGACATTCTCCGAACGTTCCAAATCCACTTCCACCACAATATTTTCCGGCTGCTCATTGCCAGCCTGTGCCAAAAACTCACCTTGCGGTCCAACTACAAAACTGTTCCCCCAAAATTGGATGCCATTTGTTTGCATAGAGGGATCTGGCTCGTGTCCCACACGATTCACCGAAATAACCGGGAGCCCGTTTGCTACGGCATGTCCGCGTTGCGAGATTATCCATGCGTTGAGTTGGCGGACTTTCTCATCATCAGTATCGCTGCTTTCCCAACCGATGGCGGTAGGATAAATCAATAATTCAGCTCCTTTCAGCGCCATGAGACGTGCTGCTTCGGGATACCACTGGTCCCAACAAACCAAAACGCCCAATTTTCCCAAAGACGTTTGGATAGGTTCGAAGCCCAAATCTCCGGGAGTGAAATAAAACTTCTCATAATAGGCCGGATCATCAGGGATGTGCATCTTGCGGTATTTCCCGGCAATGCTACCGTCACGCTCAAACACAACGGCCGTATTATGATACAGTCCCGGAGCACGCTTTTCGAACAATGAAGTTACCAATACTATGTTGTTGGCAGCCGCCAACTCCGAATAGAAACCGGTCGATGGTCCGGGAATAGGTTCCGCCAAATCAAACAGTTGTGTATTCTCCGTCTGGCAAAAATAGAGTGAGTTATGCAACTCCTGCAACACCACTAATTGTGCACCATGAGCAGCACACGATTCGATACTCTTGGCCAGATTCATCAGATTAATGCGCATATCCGCCACATTGGCCTGCTGAATAATACCGACTTTTATTTTTCTCATAATCTATATTTCTTTTAAATGTTTTTTATTTTTCCGGTCTAATCTATCCCACCAATAAGAAGTTACCAAAACGATAAGAACAGGAGCAAGCCAGGAAAGAACCTCGCCATATTCCCAATTCCATTGCTCTACAAAAAGATATTCGGAGAGATTTATAAAGAAGATAAGCTCCAACACTCCCGGTAAGTTATCCAACCATATATTCTTTTTAATATACCGCCGAAACTTAGGAAAGAGCCAACCTGCTATATACATGGCTACAAATATCCCACAAAAAACGAAATTGATAACTTTCATACCTTTATCTGATTACTCCTACCGGATATTGCATCGTGACACAATGCAGCGAGCCATGTTGTTTTATCAAAGCACGGCAGTCTACACCTACAATTTCATGCTTGGGAAAAGCCATTTGCAACACCTCTTTGGCATGCATATCATTCTCCGGCTGGTTATATGTGGGATATAACACTGCATCATTCATTATCAAGAAGTTGGCATACGTAGCCGGCAGCCTTTCGCCCTCCGCTTCTATCTTATCGGCCATCGGCAATGCCAACAGTCTATAAGGTTCTCCGGCAAGTGTCCGGAACGTTTTAAGCTGTTCTTCCATTCGGTGCAGCTCCTCATAATGCTCGTCATTCACGTCCCTGCACTGCACATAGGCAATCGTATCCGGCGAACAAAAACGGGCAAGCGTATCTATATGACTGTCCGTATCATCTCCGGCCAGATAACCGTAATCCAGCCAAAGTACCCGTTCAAGATGGAATGTAGACCGAAGATACTCCTCAATCTCCACCTTATTCAACTGGCCGTTACGGTTAGGCGACAACAAGCACTCCGAAGTGGTAAGCAATGTTCCCATGCCGTCACTCTCAATGGATCCGCCTTCCAGCACAAAGCCCAAACGGTTTATATACCGGCCTTTTAAGATTTCAGCTTCAACAGCCCGACGTGTAATTTGATTATCCTTATCCGAAGCAAACTTCAGTCCCCAGCCATTAAAAGTAAAATCAAGCAGAGACGGCCCTTCCGTATCTACCATAGTGACAGCTCCATGGTCGCGTGCCCAAGTATCATTCGTTTCACATTTCAGGAAACGAACATTATCCATATCCACTGTCGCGGAAATTTGCTTTCTTACCTCTTCAGGTTCCGGAGTTACAATCAACAGCAACTCCCGCTTGGCTATCTCGGAAGCAATGGCTATAAAACATTGCTGCACTTCTTCAAGCATATAGGCCCAATCCGTATCCGCATGAGGCCATGTAAGCTGTACGCCACTCTGTAATGCCCACTCCGCTGGCAGGTGAGGAGCGCGCGTTTCCACTTGAAAGGTCATGTTCTTACCGAAACGCACCTGACAGTCCTTTTCGGCAGCTCCGCCCAATGGAATTCCAACAAAATATCCCATATCAATTCTAAGTTATTTAATGCGTCAAGTAAGATAATGAAGCCTGAATACCGATGCCCCTTAATCTTAATTTACGCAAAGTTCTATTCTGCATTTCTAAAGTGCCACTTTAGAGTTCTGAAGTTCAACTCTACGCCGCTAAAGTTCAACTTTACGTTTCCCGTTCTCAACTTCAGGTTCGGCAATGCGCTTTATTTCTTTTCTTCCTTAGGCTTCCTGTCAAAGAACGGGTTCTTGGAAGAGGCACTGACCGGAATGGCGAATACAGTCTTGCAATCTTTCAGCCAGTTCATTCGCTGTGCGGCCAGTCCGGCAGAGAACATTACCCGGGTATCTACCCGCATGTCGGCAGCCGTGGCGCAAGCGGAGCCGACAGCAATCCCCACATCAACCGTATTCAAGGCACATGGCACACCCTCCGTACGCCCGGCACAAGTAGGAAAGCCACAATGACCGCAGTTCAATCCCTGCGCCTGCTCGCGCGTACCTATTATAACGACACATTCTGCCTGCAGGACATTTGCCGCATCACGCAGAAAGAACTTCATACCCAGTTCTTCTGCCATGGCATTCATTTTTTCTGAAAGCTTTTTCAGGTCTTCTCCTGTAACCAGTGCTGCTTCAATTACATCTACACCTTTCCCTTTAGGAGCTGTGCGTGCGGCAGTCATCATTTGCCTTGCCACGCCCAACACATGTTCATGGCGGCAATCCCGTTCGTTCTGTATCATACTTTTTCTCCCGAATTAATTAGTGACACAAAGATAAAAGTATAAAGTTATGTATGCAAATCTTTTTTCCTTACCTTTGCAACTAACGACTAAAGAATTTATTTATGCTACAAATAGAGGATGCCAGTATTGCATACGGTAATGATGTGCTATTCTCCAACTTCAACCTGCAATTGAAGAGGGGAGAGATTGCCAGCATTTCCGGCTCGTCGGGGTGTGGAAAAACATCTCTTCTCAATGCCATACTGGGATTTACTCCATTAAAAGAAGGACGTATTACGGTCAATGACATCGTATCGGATAAAAATAGCATAGACCTTATTCGCAAACAAATAGCTTGGATTCCACAAGAATTGGCACTACCGTTAGAATGGGTAAAAGACATGGTACAACTGCCTTTCAGCCTGAAAGCTAATCGAGCCACACCATTCTCCGAAAGGCAATTATTCAATTGCTTTGAAGAATTAGGATTGGAAAGAGAGCTATATTATAAACGTGTAAATGAAATATCCGGCGGTCAACGCCAACGTATGATGATAGCTGTAGCTTCCATGACCAACAAGCCGTTAATCATTGTGGACGAGCCAACTTCGGCACTCGATTCGGGCTCTACGGAAAGAGTTCTTGCCTTTTTACGGCATCAAACCCGAAAGGGAACCGCCGTACTGGCGGTATCGCACGACATGGGTTTCGCCAAAGGATGCGACAGACATATAATAATGTAATAAACCTGATAAAAATAAAGCCATGAGTTTTGCCGGATTTGTTTTTGATATGATACGCCGTGATAAGGAGAACCGTAATTTACGCCTTCTTCGCCGGGAACGTCTCAACGAGCGTTTGGATAAAATGCACAAAGGGTGCGGCATGCCCCACAACACAACCGCAGAAGATATGGAGAAAATAACCAGACTTACCCGGCAAAAGGAATGTTCCGAACAGAAACATACCGTACGCATGATGCTGATTGTTATGGGAGTTTGCATTATTATTGCATCTGTATTGGTTTTCATATTTACCCGCTAATTCAAAGTATTCATGGGAACTATCGACATATCATACCTCAGCTTGGGTATCGGACTGCTCTTGCTGTCAATCCCATTATTCTATATATGGAAATTCAAGACCGGCCTGCTACGTGCAACCCTTATCGGTACGGCACGCATGATTGTGCAGCTTTTCTTCATCGGCATTTATCTGAAATACCTTTTTCTTTGGAATAATCCGTGGATTAATTTCCTGTGGGTAATCGTCATGATACTCGTAGCTTCGCAAACGGCACTGGCGCGCACACAACTGAAGCGCAAGATACTGCTGATACCTATATCCGTAGGTTTCCTATGTAGCGTAGTATGCGTGGGAATGTATTTTATAGGAATCGTGTTGCGTCTTGAAAATGTATTCAGCGCTCAATACTTCATTCCCATTTTCGGCATACTGATGGGAAACATGCTATCCAGCAATGTTATAGCCCTGAATACCTATTATAGCGGATTGAAACGCGAGCAACAGCTTTACCGCTATCTGCTTGGCAACGGGGCTACCCGCACAGAAGCGCAGGCGCCGTTTATCCGTCAGGCTATTATCAAGGCATTCAGTCCGCTCATCGCCAATATCTCCGTCATGGGCTTGGTGGCGTTTCCCGGAACAATGATCGGACAGATATTAGGGGGAAGCAGTCCGAATGTCGCCATCAAATATCAGATGATGATTATGGTTATCACATTTACGGCATCCATGCTTTCGCTGATGATAACCATTTCACTGGCTTCGCGTAAGTCTTTCGACGCTTATGGAAAGCTACGGCCGGTCATGGTAGAAAAAAAAGGTAAAAGTAAGCCGTAATTCGCTACTTTTTCATATCTTTGCAACCAAATTTTCTACTGATAATGAAAATTAAGGAGATAGTAAGCGCCCTTGAACGGTTCGCGCCTCTGCCATTGCAAGACGGATTTGATAATGCCGGCCTGCAAATCGGATTGACAGATGCGGAAGCAACAGGGGCTTTGTTGTGTCTTGACGTTACTGAAGCCGTACTGGATGAAGCGATTGCGTTAGGATATAATCTTGTGATATCGCATCATCCGCTTATTTTTAAGGGTTATAAATCCATTACGGGAAAAGATTACGTGGAGCGTTGTATCTTGAAAGCTATCAAGAACGACATTGTCATCTATTCCGCCCACACTAATCTGGATAATGCGCCGGAAGGAGTGAATTTCAAGATTGCCGAAAAAATCGGATTGAAGAATGTACGTGTACTGGAAGCTAAGGAAAACGCTTTGCTGAAATTGGTTACATTTGTTCCTGCAACCCGGGCGGAAGAAGTACGCACAGCATTGGCATCTGCCGGATGCGGATGTATCGGCAATTATGATTCGTGCAGCTACAATGTGGAAGGCGAGGGGATGTTCCGTGCTCTTGAAAGCGCCAATCCTTATTGCGGAAAAATCGGCGAGCTGCATGTGGAAAAGGAGACGCGCATCGAAACCATTCTGCCGACTTACCGGAAAGCAGAAGTTATCAAAGCGTTACTTGCCGCACATCCGTACGAAGAACCTGCATTTGATTTATATCCGTTGCAGAACTCTTGGCAACAAGCCGGAGCAGGCGTTATCGGCGAATTGGAAACTCCGGAAACCGAGTTGGAGTTCCTAAAGCGTATCAAGAAAACCTTTGAAGTGGGTTGTCTGAAACACAACAGGCTCACCGGGCGGGAGATACAGACCGTTGCCTTGTGTGGCGGTGCAGGAGCTTTTCTCATGCCGCTTGCCATACGCAACCGTGCGGACGTTTTCATCACGGGTGAAATAAAGTATCACGATTATTTCGGCCATGACACGGATATTCTGCTGGCAGAGATAGGGCATTATGAAAGCGAACAATATACAAAAGAAATATTTTATACAATAATCCGGGATTTATTTCCTAATGTTGAAGTACAACAAAGCAAGATAAATACAAATCCCATAAAATACATGTAATTAAAATGGCTAAAGAAGCAAAAAAAGATCCCCAGGAATTGACAGTGGAACAGAAATTGAAAGCCTTGTTCCAGCTACAGACCATGTTGTCTAAAATTGATGAAATCAAGACGTTGAGAGGCGAGCTTCCTTTGGAAGTGCAAGACTTGGAAGATGAAATTGCCGGTCTGAGCACCCGCATCGAAAGAATCCAGTCGGAAGTTGCCGATTTGAAATCTGCTATCGCAACGAAGAAAGTGGAAATCGAAACCGCAAAGGCTTCTGTAGCCAAATATAAAGAGCAGCAGGAAAATGTACGCAACAACCGCGAGTATGACTTCCTGAGCAAAGAAATCGAGTTCCAGACCTTGGAAATCGAACTCTGCGAAAAGAGAATCAAAGAGTTCTCTGCCGATGAAGAAGTCAAGTCTCAGGAAGCCGCAGACAGTACCGCTGCCTTGGAAGAAAGACAAAAAGACCTTGAAGTAAAGAAGAATGAGCTGGACGAAATCATCTCCGAAACCAAACAGGAAGAAGAAAAGCTGAGAGACAAAGCCAAAGAACTCGAAACTAAAATAGAGCCGCGTCTGCTTCAATCCTTCAAGCGTATCCGCAAGAACTCACGCAACGGTCTGGGTATCGTTTACGTACAGCGCGATGCTTGTGGCGGCTGTTTCAACAAGATCCCGCCCCAAAGACAACTGGACATCCGTTCACGTAAGAAAATCATCGTTTGCGAGTACTGCGGACGTATCATGATTGACCCGGAACTGGCAGGTATTGCTCCGGAAGTGAAAGAGGAACCGGTAAAGGAAAAGACAACAAGAAGCAGAAAGAAAGCAGCAGACGCTGAATAAATTCCGCAAGAATCGCGATAAACAAATAAAGGTTTAGGTTGTTATCAATCCCATAAAATAACAACTTAAACCTTTTTTTATGACTCTAAAAGCTTGGAGCAGTACATTGCTCATTCTATGTTTCTCTTTTGCGGCATGGGCGCAAAAAGGCAATAGCTACTTGGAAAAGCCGCTTCCGCAAGGCTGGGGAACCGGCACTGCCCATACCATTTCCGGAGACGATAATCTGTTCGGCAGCCAAATACAGCCGGTAGACGATAAATGGTGGAAAGCCTTTGGCGATCCGATGCTCGATTCGCTGATAGCAACGGCATCCGCCGGGAATTTTTCGGTGCTTTCAGCCATAGACCGCATGGATATGGCTAAAGCCAATTGGCGGATAGAGCGGGGGAGTTTCTTCCCTTCCGTTTCCCTGAATGGCGGATGGGCACGCCAACAAAGCAGCGGCAATGTAAGTGAAGCACCGCAATCCATAACCGGGGCATACAGCGCCTCGCTCAATGCAAGCTGGGAACTGGATATATTCGGCAGTATCCGGCAACGGGTAAAAGCGCAACGTGAAAATTTTGCCGCCAGCAAGGAAGAGTATACCTCTGTCATGATATCGCTATGCGCGCAGGTAGCATCGGCCTACATCGGGCTGCGTGAATTACAGCAGGAATTAAATGTGGTCATCCGCAATTGCAATACGCAAGCCGCAGTGCTTGAAATTACCCAAGTGCGCTACAAGACCGGATTGGTTTCCAAACTGGATGTGTCTCAAGCCAAGTCTGTATATTACAGTACCAAAGCGTCTGTTCCCCAACTGGAGGCAGGTATCAATCAATACATCACCACTCTGGCCATTCTGCTCGGAACTTATCCCCAAGACCTTCGTCCCACATTGGAACAGAACGGCAAACTTCCCGACTATATGGAACCTGTAGGCATAGGTATTCCTGCCGACTTGCTGCTCCGTCGTCCGGATATCCGGCAGGCCGAACGGCAAATCAACGCACAGGCGGCCCTGCTCGGTGCTTCTAAAAGCGATTGGCTGCCGCAGGTTTTCCTAAAAGGTTCCGTAGGATATTCTTCCCATGACCTGAAAGATTTCACCAAACGGAACAGTATGACGTTTGAAATAGCGCCAAGCCTCAGTTGGACACTCTTCAACGGTACAAAACTGGTTAATGCCACCCGGCTGGCACGTGCGCAATTGGACGAGTCTATCCATCAGTTTAACCAAACCGTGCTCACAGCCGTACAGGAAACAGACAATGCCATGAACGGCTACCGCAATTCCATCAAGCAGATTGTAGCCCTGCGCGAAGTATGCAATCAGGGAGAGGAGACGTTGAAGCTGTCATTAGACCTCTATAAGCAGGGGCTAACCCCTTTTCAAAATGTCCTGGATGCCCTTCGTTCATTGCTGGCTTATCAAAACCAACTGACGCAAGCACAAGGAAACTCACTGCAGGAGCTCATCTCTCTCTATAAAGCATTAGGGGGAGGGTACGGAAACATCATTTCAGGATTATGATTTTAGGTACATCAGCCGCAAATCATAAATAAACATATATAATATATACATACTCAACTGAATTTAAACTGAACCATATATGAAAAATCAAATGTACATCGCCCTGCTTGCCCTACCTTTGTTGGCAGGATGCGGGAATAAAAAAGAAACGTCGCATGCAATGCCCGTACCGGAAATCAGTGTAGCCCGCCCAAGTGTGCAAAACATTACGCTTACCAAAAACTATCCCGGCTATCTGACTTCTGAAAAAACAGTGGATTTAGTGGGCAGAGTCAGCGGAACGTTGCAGACCATAGCCTATGCACCCGGCAGCCGGGTACGTCAGGGGCAGGTGCTCTTCCAGATTGAGCCTACTGTTTATCAGGATAATGTGAGGCAAGCGGAAGCCGCTTTGAATACGGCACGTGCCAATCTTGAATATGCACAGAGTAATTATGCGCGTATGCAGGAAGCAGCAAAAACAGATGCCGTCAGCCAGATACAGGTATTGCAATCCAAGTCGGATGTAGCTACTTCGCTGGCAGCGGTAAGCAATGCCGAAGCTGCATTAAATACGGCACGGACCAATTTGAGTTACTGTACGGTACGTGCCCCGTTCAACGGAACAATCAGCCGCAACCTTGCAGATGTAGGAAGCTATATAAACGGCAGCGTACAACCTGTAACTTTGGCCACTGTCTATAAAGACGATCATCTGTACTCTTATTTTAATGTAGCCGACAATCAATGGCTTGCCATGTTATTGCAGCAAGGAGACAGCATTCCCAAACAGGTTAACGTCAGCCTGGGAAAAGACGGCATACTGAATTACCCGGCACAGTTGGATTATCTGTCGCCCAATGTAGACTTGAACACCGGGACGCTGAATATCCGTGCCCGGCTGGATAATCCCAAAGGAATCTTGAAGAGCGGGCTTTATGTTAGCATCACGCTGCCTTACGGAAAACAGAAAAACGCAATCCTGATACCCGATGCTTCTATCGGCACAGACCAGTTGGGCAAATACGTGTACGTAGTCAACGACTCGGACATCGTACACTACCGTCACATCGAAACAGGACAACTGATAGGTGACAGTCTGCGCCAGATAAAACAAGGACTTTCCCCGCAGGAGCGGTATGTGACGAAAGCCCTGATGAAAGTCAGAAACGGCATGCGGATAAATCCCGTTCAATAATCCACACTGTATATATAACCATTCAAAACCAAAGAATCATGTTTTCAAAATTCTTCATAGACCGTCCCATATTTGCAACCGTACTGGCACTGCTCATCATCGTAGCGGGACTGGTCACACTGGGTATTCTGCCCATTGCGCAATATCCGGACATAACACCTCCTACGGTGCAGGTGAGCGCCGTTTATCCCGGAGCCAATGCACAGACGGTAGCTCAAACCGTCGGCATTCCTATCGAACAGCAGGTCAACGGAGTGGACGGAATGCTTTATATGTCGTCCAACTCATCCTCATCGGGGGCGTATTCGCTCACTGTCACTTTTGCAGTAGGCACAGATATCGACATGGCCACCGTACAGGTACAGAACCGCGTCAGCGTAGCACAGTCATCGCTGCCTGCTCCCGTAGTAGTGCAGGGGGTTACGGTGCAGAAGCAGTCCAGCAATATCGTTATGTTCCTGACCATGAAGTCCGACAACAAAGATTACGACGGTCTTTACCTCAGCAACTATGCCAAACTGAACCTCGTAGACCAACTGACCCGCGTGCCCGGTGTGGGTGCAGTCAACGTAATGGGAGCAGGGGACTATTCCATGCGTATCTGGCTCGACCCTGCCGCCATGCGCATCCGCAATCTCTCACCGGCTGATGTGTATCAAGCCATTCAGACGCAGAACGTAGAGGTCAGTGCCGGCAACGTAGGACAACCCATCGGAAATGAGAACAAGAATGCCTATCAATACAGCCTGACTGTAAAGGGGCGGCTCACTTCACCCGAAGAGTTCGGTAACATTATCCTCCGTACGGAAAGCGGCGGGCGGATTCTCCGTCTGCGTGACGTAGCCCATATAGACCTGGGATCGGCATCTTACAGCGTTGTTTCCCAACTGGACGGAAAGCCTACGGCTGCCATCGCCATCTACCAGCAACCGGGCAGTAATTCACTGGATGTATCGACGGGCGTCAAAGCGAAGATGCAGGAATTATCGCAGAATTTTCCGGCAGGTGTACAATATAATGTAACGCTCGATACAACAGACGTTATCCATGCATCCATCGATGAAGTAATGGTAACTTTCTTTGAAACAACGCTATTGGTAGTGCTTGTAATCTTCCTTTTTCTGCAGAATTGGCGGGCTGTCATCATTCCTTGTATCACAATTCCCGTTTCACTGATCGGCACGTTGGCAATCATGTCATTATTCGGTTTCTCTATCAATACTTTAACGTTGTTCGGGCTGATATTGGCGGTTGCCATCGTGGTGGACGACGCCATTGTGGTCGTGGAAAACTCCACACGCCTGTTGGATACGGGACGGTACACCGCCCGGCAAGCCGTAACCGAAGCAATGGGAGAGATTACAGGCCCCATTGTGGGAGTAGTGCTGGTGCTGCTTGCCGTATTTATCCCTACCATGCTTGTCAGCGGGATTTCGGGACAATTGTACAAGCAGTTTGCCTTGACCATTGCTGCCAGTACCGTGCTAAGCGGCATCAACTCACTGACGCTGACGCCCGCACTCTGCGCTTTGATGCTCCAACCCACCAAACCCTCGAAATTCCCTCTGTATAAAGGCTTCAACCGTCTGTATGACAAGACACAAGGAATGTATGACAAAACAGTGGGCTATCTGCTGCAAAGACCTTTTGCCGCAGTGATTTCATACGCTGCATTTACGATAATCGCTGTGTTGCTGTTCGTTAAGTGGCCCTCTACTTTCATACCGGAAGAAGACGACGGATATTTCCTCGCTGTTGTGCAACTTCCACCCGCATCGAGCCTGGAGCGCACGCAAGAGGTGGGGAAACAAATAAACGCTCTGCTCGACACCTATCCCGAAGTAAAGGATTACATCGGCATATCCGGCTTTTCCGTTATGGGTGGCGGAGAGCAGAGTAATGCCGCTACCTACTTCGTAGTCCTGAAAAACTGGGATGAGCGTAAGGGGAAAAAACACACGGCAGCGGCCATTGTCGATCGTTTCAACATGGAAGCCTATGGCATTCAGGAAGCTGAGGTCTTTGCAATGGTTCCGCCTGCCATTCCGGGGCTGGGCGCTACCGGCGGACTGCAACTGCAATTGGAAGACCGTAACAATCTCGGCGCCACCGAAATGCAGCGTGCCGTGGAAACTTTAATGGAAAATTACCGCAATTATCCGGCTTTGGCATCCGTCAGCAGCCAGTATCAGGCCAATGTCCCCCAATATTTCCTGAATATAGACCGCGACAAAGTGCAATTGATGGGCATACAGTTGAACAGTGTTTTCACGGCTTTAGGGTATTATATGGGAGAAGCCTACGTTAATGATTATGTACAGTTCGGACGTATATATCAGGTGAAGCTGGGTGCTGGCGACCGTGCCCAACGCATTATCGATGACGTCCTCAAGTTAGGCGTACCCAATGCTTCGGGAGAAATGGTTCCTTTCTCTTCCTTCACACAGATAGACGAGCAACTGGGTATGGACCAAATCAACCGGTATAATATGTACTCTACCGCATCCGTCACCTGCAATGCAGCTCCGGGAAGCAGTTCCGGAGAAGCCATCAAGCAAGCGGAAAACTTGATAAAGACCCAACTCGGCAATGAATTCGGCTATGAATGGACTTCCGTTGCCTACCAGGAAACGCAGGCAGGAACCACCACTACCGTAGTCTTTATCATGGCGTTGTTAGTGGCCTTCCTTGTACTTGCCGCACAGTATGAAAGCTGGACAAGTCCGGTGGCAGCAGTAATGGGAATTCCGGTGGCATTACTCGGCGCAATGCTGGGTTGCTATGTGATGGGAACTCCGGTCAGCATCTATACGCAAATCGGTATAATCCTGTTAGTGGCGCTATCCGCCAAAAACGGTATCCTGATTGTGGAGTTTGCACGCGACTTCCGTGCACAGGGCAACAGTATCCGTGACGCCGCGTTCCAGGCAGGACATATCCGGCTTCGTCCCATTCTGATGACCTCATTGGCGTTTGTATTGGGAGTTATGCCGCTTCTATTCGCCACAGGGGCGGGAGCGGGAAGCCGCGTCGCCCTTGGAGCGGCAGTGGTATTCGGTATGGCGCTGAATACATTGCTGGCAACGGTCTATATTCCCAACTTCTATGAGCTGATGCAAAAGCTGCAGGAAAAATTCGGAAAGAATAAGGGCAAATAAGGAAATGCAGTTTTTCTCTTTAAATTAATTTCATACATTTGTTGACTCGAACAAATGTATGAAATTAATAATATGAAGCTTAGATATACTTTGATAGGCGTGTTGTGTTTCAGCATAAACATCGTTCTACAAGCACAACAGCAGGCATTGGAAGGCAAAATTGCCGGTTTCCTTAAAGGGAAGAAAGCCACGGTCGGCGTAGCCGTACTGACAGACAAAGACGAAACCATACTGCACAACAACAAGGTGCACTATCCGCTTCTGAGCGTATTCAAATTCCATGTAGCCCTGGCCGTATTGGATAAAATGAACAGAGAGGAAATCCCATTGAAACATATTGTTCATGTAAAAGCTTCCCAATTACAGCCAAATACCTACAGTCCGCTGCAGCAAAAGCATTCCGGTCAAGACCTGGATATATCATTGGGAGAGCTTTTACAATACAGCATCTCGCTAAGCGATAACAATGCCTGCGACATCCTCATAGAATATGCCGGTGGAATAGGGCATATTCATCAGTACATCAGGAAATTGGGCATCAATGATTTCAATTTGTCCGAAACGGAAGATTCCATGCACCGGAATCCCCAAAAGGCATACGCCAATTGGAGCACCCCTTCTGAAATGGTACGGTTACTGAAAATGGCCGATGAGAAAAATTTATTCGCCCCCGTGTACCGGGATTTCCTTTGGAAAACTATGACAGAAACAGCCACAGGAAGCAACAAACTAAAAGGCTTATTGCCTTCCAATACGGTTGTGGGGCATAAAACCGGTTCTTCCGATCGTAATTTGAAAGGCGTGAAGATGGCGGATAATGATGCCGGAATAGTAATCATGCCCGGTGGCAAGAAGTATTATATCGCTGTCTTCGTAACGGACTCAAGTGAAACGGACGAAGAGGATGCCGCTATCATCGCACACATTTCCCGGATGGTATACGATGAAATGAAGTAGGAAAGAGTGGGGGAAGTGCATCTTTTTTGCTATCGTGTTTACATGGTTGCCGTTCTTTTCAATCCCCTCAGGAAGGTGTTCTGAAAGGGGATGTAATGAGTTAGGGAATGAAAGGCATTCACTCCCTGCCTCATTGCCTTTCATTCCCTGATTCATTACGGTTCATTCAGCCGGTAAAATCAGAGGCTTGCGTAGTCTGGAATATCTTGTAAAAAAGTATAACTGTTCTGTTCGTAATCCATACGGCAGCAATAATGCCGGATACCGTTACTTACTATCAGATAGTCCACTTTCAACACCATGTTGTAACGGGTAATCTGGTCGAAGACCTTCTGAGTGATTTCCACCTCGGGAGCCTTATATTCCACAATCATGCGTGCCGTAAGGTCACGCCTGTAAAGAACTGTATCGCAGCGCTTTTTAGTACCGTTCAACTGCACCTGCACCTCATTTGCCATCAGTGCCTGCGGATAGCCCTTATGCGTCATGAGAAAATGTACGAAATGCTGCCGCACCCATTCTTCCGGGGTCAAGGCAACATATCGGCGGCGGATAACATCGAAAATACTTCTTTTTCCATCCCTTGTAATAATCTTGGCTTCAAACGCCGGCAGGTTCAGTGAGAACATTCTATTTTAATTTCTTGTTTTTACTTTTTTATTGTATTTTTGTGAGTTAAATAATCGTTCCCTAACGGTTTTACGGAACAAATTTAATGAAATCTTATGAAAACAAAAGAAGAAATCGTAGCTAATTGGCTGCCCCGTTACACAAAACGTAACCTGGAGGATTTTGAAGAGTATATTCTGTTGACCAACTTCAACAAGTATGTCGAAATTTTTGCCGAAAAATTCAATGTTCCCATACTAGGCAGGGACGCTAATATGATTTCGGCCAGTGCGGAAGGAATAACGATCGTAAACTTCGGAATGGGAAGCCCCAACGCCGCCATCATCATGGACTTATTAAGTGCCATTCAGCCCAAAGCATGCCTGTTTTTGGGCAAGTGCGGAGGCATCGACAAGAAAAACAGGATAGGGGATCTTATCCTTCCAATCGCCGCTATCCGCGGTGAGGGTACTTCAAACGACTACTTCCCGCCGGAAGTTCCTTCACTGCCGGCTTTTATGCTGCAACGTGCCGTTTCTTCCGCCATTCGCGACCATGCCCGCGATTACTGGACCGGTACTGTATATACCACCAACCGCCGTATTTGGGAACACGATGAGGACTTTAAGGAGTATCTCAAAAAAACCCGTGCCATGGCAGTCGATATGGAAACGGCAACCTTGTTCAGTTGCGGCTTTGCCAATCATATCCCCACCGGAGCTTTGTTGCTGGTGTCCGACCAACCGATGATTCCGGAAGGCGTCAAAACCGATAAAAGCGATAACATAGTAACCCAAAACTATGTAAAGGAACATGTTGAAATCGGCATTGCATCTCTGCGCATGATTATTGATGCGAAGAAAACCGTAAAACATCTGAAATTCGACTGGTAAAACCAAAAAATATGGCCAAGCAAGAAATTACGTGCGATGATATCCTAAGAGAACTGAAAGCTGGGCAATATCGTCCCATCTATTACCTGATGGGCGAAGAACCGTATTACATCGACCTCATCTCGGATTATATAACGGACAACGTACTGAATGAAACTGAAAAAGAATTCAACCTCACCGTTGTATATGGCGCAGATGTGGACGTGGCTGCAATTATCAATGCAGCCAAACGCTATCCCATGATGTCCGAGCACCAAGTGGTAGTAGTGAAGGAAGCACAGAACATACGCAATATAGAAGAGCTTTCCTACTACCTTCAAAAACCCTTGCTATCTACAATATTGGTAATATGCCACAAACATGGCGTATTGGATAAAAGGAAAAAACTCGCAGCTGAAATAGAGAAGTCGGGCATACTGTTTGAGTCCAGGAAAGTGAAAGAATCCCAACTGCCGGTATTCATCACATCCTATATGAAACGTAAAGGAATAGACCTTGAACCGAAAGCCACTTCCATGCTTGCCGACTTCGTAGGGACAGACCTCAGCCGCCTTACCGGAGAACTGGAAAAACTGATTATTACACTTCCAAAAGGTCAGACACGTGTCACCCCCGAACAGATAGAACGCAACATAGGAATCAGCAAGGATTATAATAACTTTGAACTCCGCAGCGCCATCGTGGAAAAGGATGTTCTAAAGGCTAACAGAATAATAAAATATTTTGAAGAAAATCCGAAAACCAATCCGATTCAAATGACTTTATCTTTACTTTTCGGATTCTTTTCCAATCTGATGCTAGCCTATTATGCCCCCGAAAAATCAGAGCAAGGCATCGCAGCATTCTTAGGTCTGAAGAGCCCGTGGCAGTCCCGCGAATATCTAAATGCCATGAGGATGTACAATGGAATAAAAACCATGCAGATCATCGGAGAGATACGATATACAGATGCCAAGTCTAAAGGAGTAGGAAACCCTTCCTTAAACGATAGCGACCTTTTACGGGAATTGGTCTTTAAAATCCTGCATTGATTTTCTCATTCCATATCTTTTTAATAAAAGAAGAAAATACGAAAATGATTCATTTATGTGTCATTTTATCATATTTAGGGGGATTTTCCCCCTTTTTTTCTATTATCATGATTTATCCGGCAATTAAATATACACATAATATACTATAATACAGTATAATACATTCAAAATAAGCCTCTGAGAATCGTTTCTTTTCAATTATTCGGGTATTTATATTGAAATAAAGCAAAGAATTTATTGTTGACCTTCATAAAACTGATAACATAGAGTCGCTTCCCAATTTTGTCACCAATTTTCTTTTAGAATCGAGTATTACTTTACCAGGATTTATAAACCGGATAGAGGAATAGTTGTACTATACAACTATGAAGCATTACCAATGTAATACACAGTATTTACAAACGTATATATTACAAAGCTAAACATATTACATGTATACATAATAGATGATTAACACTTTTGTAAATAGGGGTGTTTACGTCTATTATATACATTATTGCATCTTTATCCCGTGAGCAGTTAACAACATATTAATCATAGTATATATCATTATAAATCTGATATATATAACTATTTATTAGACTTTTAAATTATAAATATAAGAAATAGACGTCAAAACATTTGTAATCTCTGTAATATTCCTATTACAATACAATATATTAAACTGCAAATCAGCATAATAATGTATTTTATTAAAGCTAATATTAGAGATGTTTTTCATGAAAAATAACCTCTTTACAAATATAAGCTTGACATAAGTAAATTTGCCGAGTACGATTGTAAATTTTAAAATATTACACTCATAATTTGCTTTTGTAAATCCTATTATTTACTTTTGTAATCGGATTTAAAGACTTATACAATTGTAATAATATCTACGCCATGAGTATAAAGGATAGATTTAAGATGATAATGGACAGGGAGCAGTTAACTGCTGGAGCATTTGCCGAAAGTATAGAAGTAGCTCAAGCCACTATTTCCCATATATTAGCCTCCCGTAATAATCCAAGTACAGAAGTTATTCTGAAACTTCACAAGCGGTATAATGACATCAACCTTGAATGGCTGCTAACAGGAAAAGGAAACATGAGCAATAATTCTCCATCCGTTGAAAACAACGGATTCGACTATCCTTTATTTGCTGACAATCCGGAAAATCCGTCCAATGAGCCAAGCACTCCGGAAAATCGCAAGGAAATCGCGTTAGAAGCTCCAGTAAATACGCCTAAAGAGATTGTAAAACAAGAGATTATCTATA
>ERZ773224.2215-NODE-2215-length-21168-cov-8.273576_pt1 | contig 21168 bp, 25 predicted proteins | sample MGYA00580526_ERZ773224 | MGnify/ENA primary metagenome ERZ773224 (study PRJEB29015, sample SAMEA2737743) | human gut metagenome | biome: human gut; feature: human-associated habitat; material: faeces | place: China | collected 2012 ... | reverse complement strand
TTGTTTTTGCTTTGCCCTCTAAAGTATCTTGTTTCATATATATTCCACCTTCCTACTTGCTCAGTTTTCTCCCTAAATTTCGTGGAACATACCAATTTTGTCTTTTATTCTCTGCATTTCATTATCTGCTTCAATGATAGCTCTTGCAGAATGAAGTAATTCTTCACTTATCTCATCATAGCCAGGCATTTCTTCAATTCCTTTTTTATAGCGAAGTTGATGTTCCAATGTTGCCCAGAAATCCATACCATTGGTTCGAATCTGTAATTCTACACGCATAGGTGTTTTACCCTTAGCAAAAAATACTGGTATTTCAACAATCATATGATAGCTTCGATAACCATTCGATTTTGGATTTTTTATATAATCTTTTATTTCAATAACTTTAATATCATCCTGTTGGGTAATCAAATCTGATATCATATAAATATCGTCAATAAACGCACAAACTATTCGAACGCCTGCTACATCATTGAGATATGTCTGTATATTTTCTGTTGTAAATTCATATCCCATCTTCTGCAGTTTATTGTAAATACTATTGGGCTTCTTAATTCTTGTTTTTATAAAAGAAATAGGATTTCGATTGTTCTCAACTGAAAATTCATCATCCAAAACCTCAAGTTTAGTTTGTATCTCCCGAATAGCACAACGATACATCATCATTAAATTATAAAATTTTGTAGCATTATTTAAAAACTGTAGTGATTCCGGACTGTTCATCCTGAGTTTTTTTACTTCATCTTTTGTCATGGAACTTTCCTTTCTACCTCATCCCTGATTTCAAAACATTGCCATACTTCAGCAGACGGTAAGCAGCCGTTATCGCGGTAAAGGTCTTGCCCGCACCTGTTGCCATCTGTATCAGTGCCTTGGGGCGGTTATCCGCGAAGGACTGATCCAAGTTGTTGATGGCGTTAATCTGGCACTTACGGAAGCCGTTGGTGTCCAGCGGCGGGAAGTGCTTCATATTGTTCCGAATGGTATCGGGCTGCCTTAGCAAATCCCGCAGCGTTTCCGGGCGGTGGAACGAGAATACTGTTCTGGAACGATACTTGATGTCCTTATAATCGGTAAAACGAATGATTTTGTCCGTTGCTTCATAGGCAAACCGAATGGCATACTCGTTCTTTATCCATTTGAAGGTGCTGTTGGCATAGCGGCCCGACTGCACTTCCACGTCCGTGATATGCTCTCCGGCTTCTTCGCGCTTGGCTTCGACTACGCCCACGGGCTTACCATCAACAAAAAGGGCATAATCGACCTCACCCGTACTGGTGGGGAACTCACGAACAGCCACACCAAGAGAAGCGGAGAGATTCAGCCGTTTCATGTCTTAAATCACCCAGCCGGATTGATTCAGCTTTTCATCAATCGCAAGACGCGCCTTTTCTTCCGGGGTCATGTTCTTCGTCATCCCTTTCGTCTATATACTCCATAATGTCACCGTAATCGACATTAAGTGTGCTACATATTTTCCCAAGGACTGTAAGCGTGACTTCTTCATCTCTGCGGAGTTTAGTCATTGTGTTCGGTGCAACGCCGGAGGCTTTCCGCAAATCGGCTTTGCTCATTTTTCTATCGACTAATAGTTTCCATAAACGGTTATACGAAACAGCCATGACGTCCTCCTGCGTATACTTTATTATGATTATACCATTCCTTGCCGTACCTCGCAAGAGTGTGCGAAAGTTTAGCAAGGCAATCGGCAAAATAATCTTCAATTTCAGTTTCTTCCATTACTATCCCGACTTTATGACTTCTTGAATGCTATCTGAAAAAGAAAAACCGCTGTGCAGCCGACAGCGGCTCATCGTCATATTCTGTTTTCAGAATAGCCAAGCAAATAACGCTGATGCAGCGACAATCAAGGCACTTCCCGCCAGTGATAGCAGCATCGGTGCTGTAACAGCAGCGCCACAAGCGCCGAAGCTGCCGCCTGTGCATAGCTGCCATCTAACAGTGCAAGGAAAGCCGCAAAGCCGCCCAGCCCGGCAAGAATCATACCAATACTGCCGCAGATACCATACAGAAGATTAAGTACAAATCCCGCCGCATACAGCAGCGCAATCACTGGCAACGCAAGTAGGCGTACAATCCACAGTACAACGATGTTGCTTCTTAAACGAGAAAACATTGATACCCCAACCATTCTTTCAGCAGTAGATTAACTCATTCAGCACAATCTCGGAAGCCACATTCTGCACATTGTTCATCTGCTGCACCCAAAGCAGCTGATTTTCGGCTTTCAGCGCTTCCGTTATGCCTTGCTGCTCGGCAAGTTGCTTTACAAGTTGGGAAAACATAGAATCCGCTTGCTCGTTGATTTCCCCAAGATGTTCGTTCAGCTTATCGGTAGCCAGCAGTTCTGTGTACAGCGTCCTCCGGCATTTTCGGAGATATTGCAGCCGTAACCGTTCCCATTTCAGGTCTGTATGTTGACTGGTGGTGTGCTTTTCCATAGCGTCTGCTCCTTTACTCTTTTCTTGTGATAGGCTTCCAAGGTTACTTTATTGTGGTTCTTTTTCCGGCAAGCATCAGAACAAAACTTTGACCGACTGCTTCCGGGCCAGTAGGTGCTGCCGCACATAGCGCAAATGCGTTGGCGGTAATAATGCTGCCCGCGCTCGGCTTCGCGTTCGGCTTGCTTCTGATCCTGCCGTGCTTGGTAGCAGCATCCCTCTGAACAAAAGGTTTGGTGACTGCTGGCTGGTATAAATATCTTGCCGCATTGGGGGCAAACCTGCTTTTTTACAAACTCACCGCCGTTTGCTGCAAGCCTTTCAGCCTTGCGCTTCTCCCGGCAGGCTTTCTCCCTTGCGCGCTGCTTTTGCAACCGTTCAGCCGCTGTCTGTGCTTCCTGTGCCTGTATCTCGGCAATTTCCTCCGGCGTGTAGTCGATGTTGACCTGCCCAACATAGTTGAAGTAAATATCAACCTTTTGGGTTCTTGCCCGGCTAACGCCCTCCGCTTCATAAACCACGATTTTGTCTATGAGTTCATAGAACATTAAGTCGGAGATCTCCGTAGGATTTTTGCACTTACGGATCAGCGCTATAAACTGCCTAATATCCCCGGATTTTTCTCTTTCCTCCGCAAGAACGCTTTTGATTGCGTCCATTTTGGTTTCGAGTTCTGTCTGCTCGACATCGTACTGCTTCATAAGCTGCCTGTACTGTCTTTCAGAAAGCAAGCCAGACATCAGATTTTCATACAGCCCGCGGACAAGGTTAGACAACTCGTCATACCGTTTCTGGCAGCGTTGCAATTCAGATTGCTGATTTTTCGGCTCTGTTTTCAGCCTTTCAATCCACAGCGATTGCAATTCGGCTGCAAAGGCGTTCTCGTCCTGCAAAACAAACTGGGAAAAGCGCTTTACGGAAGATAATACCAACGCTTCAACATTGTCGGCGCTGATAGAATGTGCCGTGCAGCTATTTACTCTGCTTGCATATCCACCGCAGCGATAGGAATACTGCACAGAACCGTCCCTTTTACTGTAATGCGTCTGAAGCGTCAGCCGTCTGCCGCAGTCGGCGCAGTATAGATAACCACTCAATCGGTTGGTGTGACTGCCCCAAGCCGAAGCCCGCTGCACACGCCTTCTGCGCCTATGTACGCTATCCCATAGCTCCTGCGATATGATAGGCTCATGTGTGTTTTGGAACAAATACTGTTCGTCTTGGGCTGTACTTTTTCGCTTATGCAGTTTGAAATTAGTGCCTACCGTTTTACGCAAAACCGTGTGTCCAAGGTACTCTTGTCTTTCCAATATGCCCCTAACCGTAGACATTCCCCACAGGTTGGGATTGGAATACTTCTGCCCATTGTACTGCTCCGGGTGGTATTCCTTTGCGTAGGCAGATGGAATCAAAACCTTTTCTTCCGTCAGCTTTTCCGCGATTGCTCGTGTACTTTTGCCTTCGTTGGCAAGTAAAAAGATACGCTTTACAACCTCGGCAGCAACAGGATCAACGACAAGCGCTTGCTTATCAGACGGAACACGGTTATACCCGTAGGGAATTGAACCGCTGCAACGCTTGCCGTCCTTCATACGAGCATCAAAAACGGAACGGATTTTGTTGCTTGTATCCTTGGCATACCATTCATTCATAATGTTCAAGAATGGAGCAAAGTCGTTGTCGGAAGCCTTGTTGCTGTCGATGCTGTTGTTGATTGCGAGGAAGTGGACTTTTTTCTGCGGAAATAGGATTTCCGTATAAAAGCCAACCTGCAAATAGTTTCGTCCTAAGCGGCTCATGTCCTTGACGATAAGGGTTTCCACATTGCCAGCTTCGATTTCACTTATCATAGCTTGGAAGCCGGGTCGATTGAAGTTCACCCCGGAATAGCCATCATCGGTGAAATGGCGAATGTTTGTATATCCGTTTTTCTGAGCGTAATCTTCCAAGTATTTCTTCTGATTGGTGATGGAATTTGACTCTCCCGACAGGTCATCATCGCGCGATAATCGTTCATACAGCGCTGTTATTTTTGAATACCTTGCTATTATCTCCACCACCTTTCTACCGTTGGACTTTTACTTTTGGTCGTTTAGATTTATCGTCCTATTAGAGTGTACCCCTCAGTGTTGATAACAAATCTTAATAATGCTAAGGAGGAACCCCATTATGAAAAAGTTTGTAACCCTGCTGCTCACCGCAGCGCTCGCCGTCACCGCCGCAACTACAGCGTTTGCGGATGATACTGCTACCCAGATTGGACCCAGCACGACCCCGCCTAGCAAGGCAATAGACGTTACTTACACGGTAAACCCCAGCTATACCGTAACCATCCCGGCAAATATAACGCTGAATACCGATGCTCCAAGCACGGCAACGGTAACGGCTGAAAATGTGACTATACCCTGTAACCAAAAACTAAAGGTTACACTAAATAGTAAAAATAATTTCTATGTGATAACCAATGAAGGCGCAAAGGGTACGTACACCGTTAAGAAAGACAATAGCACAACTCCTATTTCGAATGGTGCTACTGTTCTGGAAGCCAATTATGGCACAAAAAGTACAGTGCTTACCTTTGAATTTCAGAAGAAGAATGTTACATATTCCGGCGAATACAAAGACACGGTAACCTTTAACGTTTCGGTCGGCAACTAACACAGGAGGTTATATAGCTATGAAAAAACTGCTTTGCTTTACTCTCTCGGCAGTGCTGGCCGCCGCCCTTGCCGTGCCCGCCTTTGCCGATACCAGTGTCCCCCCGACCAGTGCCCCCCAGACCAATGTCACCCAGAGCAGCACCGATCAAAAGGCAGAGACCACCGTTCAGTTTAAAATCGACCCGGCCTACACCGTGACCATCCCCGGCACGGTAGAGCTGAAGCAAAAAAACAGACGCAGACACGAAGAAAATCACCTACGAAAAAGATTTCAACATCACAGCTGCAGATGTCCGCCTGAATGAGGGAAAGACTTTGCGGATTTCCCTTGAATCGGACTATAAGCTGGCATCCGGCGCAACCACGCTTGACTACACGGTAACGGCAAAGCAGGGAACTGCGGATGCGAAGGCGGTTAACAGTAAGGACCCGGTGTGCGCCGACTTTGAAACAAAGACTGGCGAACAAACGGTTACCCTGCATTTTGCCGCCAGCAATCCCCCGTATGCCGGTGATTACAGCGATACGGTGACGTTTAACCTTGCCGTATACCCGCAGAACTGAAAAGGAGAAAGCGTATGAAAAAGTATCTGTCCTTTGCCCTTGCGGCGGCACTTTCCGCGGCGTTTTGCGCCACGGCCTTTGCCGCCGAGGATAACCGCCAGGTAAAGGTCGAAACGCATATTGCCCCAACGTACAACGTGACGATTCCGGCCGATACAAAGGTGATTTCTAAGGCTGAGGATACGTCCTTCGGCGCAATCACGCTGACCGACGCCCAGCTTGACCCCGGCAAGTCCGTCAATGTGACACTGAAGTCCAGCGGCACACTGGAAAACGTAAACGACACAAGCAAAAAGCTCGCCTATACGATCCGCAGCGGCAAAAGCGCGTTTACATCCGCCAGCTATAAAAAGGCAGGGGAAAGCACGGCCCTGACCATCCATATTGAGAAGGACGATTGGGCCAAAGCCTACGCGGGCGACTACGCGGACACCGTAGAGTTTACGATTTCCTACAAATGAGATGCCGCGGGTGACAGCGGCAGACTGTCAAAAAAACTCCTGTAGGGGCGAGCATTGCTCGCCCGTGCCTGTTTGCCTTGGAAGAAACTTTCCCGGAAAATGCGTTGCTGCGGTAAGTTGGCGGGCGACCAATGGTCGCCCCTACACACGCAATAAGGCCGGAATGCACCTTTTCGACCCGCTGCGGAACGGTCAAGACCGTTCCCTACAAACCAGCCGAAAGTGTGCAATTATCTTGTTGGGTTTTTCGACACACAGGGCGGAGTGATACACATCATCAGCATATTTTTCCGCCCTGATACTTGACGAAAACCATTCTATTCGCTGCAATAAACACATACAAGGCGAAGATGCCCCATTCGGGTATCTTCGCCTTTTTCTATATCGCAGGGAAAGAAGAGTGGCAGTCTATGCAGGAGCTTATAGAACATCGGGATAGTAGTGCTGCCAGCTGGCCCTGCACTGTGTACCGATGACCGACGCCGTGCAGCGCAAAGCCAAAGCATCCGTATGCGGGTGACAGAATTGTAAAGGTGTGAGCAAGATGGATCAAATTGTAGTCGATTTGGGGCTTTCCGTACATGAGCGGTGGGAACTGCACAAAAATCATATCGCGCCCCTGCCGGGCAATGATGGCGGCAAGCGTCTCTGCGTTGTGACCGGCATCCACGGCGATGAGCCCGAAGGGCAGTATGTGGCGTTCCTTTTAAATCAGGAGTTGCAGCGGCACCCCGAATACCTGCGCGGCACCGTCGATATTTACCCGGCCATGAACCCGCTGTGCATCAACACGATCCGGCGCGGCGTGCCGCTGTTCGATCTGGACATGAACCGCATATTCCCCGGTTATATGCAGGGCGGGACGACCCAGCGCATTGCGGGGGCGCTTTTTGATGCGGTCAAGAGCTACCGCTACGGCATCTATTTTGCCAGCTTTTATCTACCGGGTGACTTTGTGCCCCACGTGCGCATTATGGATACCGGCTACCAGACCTCGTCACTGGGCAACCTGTTCGGGCTGCCCTATATTGTCATGCGCACGCCAAAGCCATCGACACTACGACCCTGAATTATAACTGGCAGATCTGAGAGTCAAACGCATTCAGCATCTATACCAGGGAAACAGCGCATATAGACGAGGAAAGCGCGGCGCAGGCCGTCAGTGCCGTGCTGCGGTATCTGAGCCGCGTCGGCGTGGTGAAATACACCTGCCACAGCGGGTATCTCTCCACGCTCATCAACGAGAACGACCTTGCCACGGTGCTGACCCCGGCGGGCGGTATTTTCCGCGCCCTGCGCGTACCGGGACAGGAGGTGGAATACGGCGATACGATTGGCGAGATCCTTGACCCTTTTAGCATCAAACCGCTAAACAAAAGTTACTCATTACCCGTTATTCTATTTCTTATAGCTAACACACATACTACCAGACCAATTGGAAATCCAATACCTGCAAGAACACCTGCTTGTAAGTTATCTCCTGCAATCTGAGACACATTACCTATAATTGCAGGACCGACAGAACCACCCAAATCTCCGGCTAATGCAAGAAGTGCGAACATAGCAGTACCACCTCTTGGGATTACTTTTGAAGAAATACTAATGGATCCTGGCCACATAATACCAACTGAAAATCCACAAACAGCACATCCAATAAGTCCCATGACAGAAATACTTGCCAGAGCCGCTAACAAATAACAGCACAAACAAAGTATGCCTGATGCAATCATAAAAATAGACAAATCAACCTTCTTACCAAATTTTCCATATAGCATTCGACTAATACCCATACATACAGCAAAGCCACAAGGCCCTGCCAGATCCCCCACCGTTTTCGATACATTTAATGCTGATTCCGCAAACGCTGAAGCCCACTGAGACATTGCTATTTCAGATGAACCTGCACAAACCATCAATACGATAAATATCCAAAAAAACTTTGAACCCAGTAACTGTCTCATTGTCATGCTCTCTCCTTCTTCCAAGAGGTTTTCAATAGGACAAGTTATAAAATTGTATATGTTATAAAGTGGTATTAAAGACCAAAGTAATGTAAGTGTTTTCCAGTTTTCCAGTCCAAAGCATGTAAAGAAAAGTGTTGAAACAAGAATAACTCTCACAAAACCCCAACAATAAAATGAATGGAGAAGACTCATCATTGATTCTTTATTCTCAAACGGACACGCTTCGATAATCGGACTTGCCAATACTTCTGTCAAACCGCTTCCTATCGCATATATGATAACACAGATAATAATACCTATACCGCAGGATGATGCGTGAGGCAAAGGCGGGAAATTTCGAGAGAATTTATATCTGCCGTATGAGCCAGATCAGCGGCACGGAACGGCACCTGATTTCCTTTTTCAGGCGGATGATGCGGTACAAGGTCAATGTCATTGCAACCGAGTATGCCCTGAATCTAAAGGTACCCGCCTACCATATGGGCACGATAATTGATGAAATCTGCGCCCGCAAAGGGTGGGAGCGACCTTGGTTTGTTTCAGAAAGCTCGGAACGGCATTGCGTTAGCAACGCCGTGGCAAGCACGTCATTTGGTACACCAAACGACAACTTGTTAGGGGAAAACCCCTAAGACCCCTATTTCTGCGATGGACTTAAGACGATAATTCTTGCGGGAATAATTCCTGACAGAATTATTTCAGCTACATAGGAGAACCGCTTGATTTTTTGCATGGCAGATGGTACAATAACACTGAAAATATATTCAGTGAAAACGAATTCAGCGTTATGGGAGGTACCCTATGTTCATTGGTCGCGAGAAAGAACTAGCGCTTTTGCAGCAGAATTATATCGGCAAAGCCGTAATGGTCTACGGAAAGCGCCGTGTCGGAAAGACCACGCTGATTCAAAAAGCGTTGGAGAGCCACAACTGCCCAAAAGTCTATTTTGAGTGCCTGAAGGGCACACTGCAGGACAATATTGACGGGCTTGTGCAGGAGCTGGTTCGGGCGCAAATTTTGCCCGTGCCTTTGCAGTTTACGGCGTTGCAGGATGTATTCGCCTACCTCAATACACTTCCTCAAAAGATGGTGGTTGTAATTGATGAATACCCTTACCTGAAGGCGATGAACGAGTCTGCAACGGTTGACTCCATCTTTCAGAGCATTATTGACAACCGTATCGCCAATATTGCGCTTATTATTTCCGGTTCGCATATTGGCATGATGAAGGAAACTCTGCAGGAGAAGAACGCCCTGTATGGTCGTTTCGCCGCCACCATCAAGCTCAATGAGTTGAGCTATCTGGATGCTGCAAAATTCTATCCGAACAAGCCCCCTTATGAGAAAGCGGCACATTATGCGGTTTTCGGCGGTTCGCCTTTTGTAAACCAAATGCTGTGCCCCACTGCCACATTGCGAGAGAATATTATCCATACGATTCTCAACCCCGTAAGCCCGGTGTACCTCTATGCCAGCCAGCTGCTGCTGTCCGATTACGCCGTCAAAATCAATGCAGAGCGCATCTTTGCGGTTCTGGGCAACAGCAAAAAACGCTACACCGAAATTGAGGACAAACTGGACGCAAAGAAAACAGGCAATCTTGCCAAGCAGATGAAGCCCTTGATCGACCTTGAAATTATCACCCGCAACAATCCCATCAACAAGCTCGGCGACAACAAGAAGTCCGGCTTTGAAATCAATGACAACCTGCTGCGCTTTTATTTCACCTTTCTATACAAAAACGCCAGTGCCTTGCAGATGCTGGGGGCGGAGGCTTTCTACAACGAGTATATAGCACCCGTTTTGACGGAGTTCATCTCTCGCCGGTTTGAGGGGATCTGCCGCGATTATTTCAGCTTACAGGTTCGCGCCGGAAAGCGCAGGGGTGTGAGAAATATCGGCAGCTATTACTATGATGACCCGGTTCACCGCAAAAACGGTGAGTTCGATGTCGTTTTGGAATATGCCGACGGATACGAAATCTACGAAGCCAAATACTATGCGCAGCCTATGACGTTGGATGAAATTCATCGGGAGGTTCAGCAGGTGGAGGCAATCAGAGAACTCAAGGTAAAGCAGCTGGGGTTTATCGCCATCAACGGTTTTGCAGAAGAAGAAGGCCCCTACACTTACCTGAACGGAAAGGATATTTACGCAGAGGAAAGCTGACCGGCCTTGCCGGAGCTTTCTAAAAAAGGCAGTATCCTGCCAAACATAACCCGTCTGTCTGCCGGGTTGGAATAAGAACTTTTTGCCGATTGCATTGTACGATGCAGTCGGCTTTTTTGTTGGGGAGGAATAGACAATCAGAGAACGAAACAATCGCATAACGTTCCACATGAACGACAAGGAGCTGGAAGAACTGAACCGGAATGTTCAGTGCGCCGGTATTTGCAGAGAGAAATATATCCGCTGCGCGTTGATGGGCATTTCACTTCACCCCCGCGCACCGGACAGCTGCAAGGCGCTGGCAAGGCAGGTGGCGGCGGTCGGCAACAACCTGAACCAGCTGGCGCGCATTGCCAACTTCAACGGCAAGGCAGAGGACGCGTATCTGCAGGAAGCGCAGCAGATCATGACCCGCATCTGGCTGCTTATGAAGGAGCAGCTATAATGGCGACAACAAAAATCCTGCCGGTGCGCAAGCGCCTGAAAGACTGCCTGGACTATGCTGCCAACCCGAAAAAGACCGAGATCTTTCGCGGGGATGCGCTCGACCGGCTGATGCACTACACCCAAAACGAGGACAAGACGGAACACCAGCTCTATGTCACCGGCTTTAACTGTGACCCGCAAAACGCCTGCCTGATTATGGAGGCAACCAAACGCCGCTGGCATAAGGAAGTAGGACACGGCAATGTCGGCTACCATATTATCCAGAGCTTTAAGCCCGGCGAAGCCAGCCCGGACCAAGTGCATCAAATCGGCTGCGAATTAGCCAGACGCTGTCTGGCAGATCGGTTTGAGTGTACGGTGTCCACCCATCTGGACAAGGGGCATCTGCATAACCATATTGTGGTCAATTCGGTTTCCTTTATGGACGGCAAAATGTTCCGCAACGATTTCAAAACCTACTATCAGGGCATACGGCAAATTTCCGATGACCTGTGCCGGCAAAATCAGCTGTCGGTCATAGAAACAGACGGACGCGGCATCTCCTACGGAGAATGGCGCAGCCGCCGCGAGGGCAAGCCGACACTGCGCGGTATGGTCAAAGCCGATGTGGAAATGGCGCTTGCCGAAAGTGCCGACTTTGACGATTTTGTCTGCAGGCTGCAAAAGATGGGCTATGAGGTCAAGTACGGTCCCCGCGTCAAGCACATGGCGGTTCGGCACCAAGACAGCAAAAGGTTTGTGCGGCTGGACGGTGTAGCGCCGCAGTTTTCCGAATCGGAATTGAGAGCGTTTTTCACGCAATTAAAAAAACTTCCGCCAGAAATGCAGCAGGAATATCAGGCAGAAAACCAGCCTGTGCCGCAAAGCTGGCAGAAAGAACCGGAACTGCCAATCGTTCGCCGTGCGCGCTGCCGCAGCAGACTGAACCGCCCGTATAAAAAGGTAGGCGGCATTATGGCTTGCTACTACCATTACTGCGCCTTGCTGCGCAGAAGCTACCGCGGCAAAACCGGACGGCGCTGCTACTACCTGCTGCGCGAGGATTTCAGCAAATTCAACCGCTATCGGCGGCAATGCGATCTGCTGTGGGAGCAGAAAATCGAATCCACCGAGGAACTGCGGACCTACAAGGCAAAGCTGACCCACGAACTGGAGGTGCTTACTCAAAAACGCAAATACCTGTATAACCACAAGGAAGTCCTGACGCCGGATGTCCGCAACAGGCGGCTGGAGGAACTGTCTGCCCGGATGCGGACTGTGCGCAGGGAGCTGAATACCTGCACAGACATTGAAACCGATGCAGCCGCCTTGCAGCTGAAGTGGCAGGAAGTGCGGCAGGCTGAAAAAGAAGAACGCGAGGTGAACGAAAATGAACAACGGCGGAGAAGCCGCTGACCAGATGGTGCGGGAAGCACTGCAATTTTCTGAGGTGGCTATCAAACTGACAGCGCTGGGCTTTAAGAACTCACTGGCGATAGCGCTTGCCTACGCCAAGGAAAACCCCAAAGTGCGCGGCAAGACAAGTCTTGACCGCCTACTGCGCGAGGGCAAGGAGATGAAGATCATTCCTTTGCAGACCAAGGATCTTGCCCAGTTCAAGGCGTATGCCAAACAGTACGGCGTGCTGTTTGCGTCCATCAAGGACAAGAGCGCGCCGAGCGAGAAAATCGACATTATGTTTAAGGCAGAGGATGTATCCAAGCTGAACCGCATTTATGAACAGCTTGGGTATACCGTGCCCAAAAAGATTGCAACTGACCGAAAAAACGCAGAAACTCGCCGCCAGACGCCCGATCCGATGCTGACGCGCGGGAAGACGATGGAGGATATTGACCCCCGCCCCTCGTTCAAGACGGTGGCGGCACAGCTGCGCAAGGCAGCAGCCCGCAGTGCGGAACGCGCGGTCAATGCGACCCGAAAGGAGGAACGCTAAATGTATGAGCGTATGAACATTGAGGATTGGAAAGCCAAAAAGAAGAACGACCGCGATGCCGTGCTGGCCGACCAAAAGCAGGCGCTGCAGGAGGTTTTGCAGGACGGCGCGGATCTGACCGCCTACCTGCTGGGGCGCGGCAGGCTGGGCAGCGGGATTACCTCCGGCAATGCCGCACTGGTGCTGAAAGCCTGCCCGCAGGCGACTGCCGTGATGTCCTTTGACGGATGGAACCAATTTGGGCGCAGGGTCAGCAAGGGTGCCGTTGGTATTTCGCAGTTGGTGCGGTCCGGCGGCTATTTTACGGTGGGCAAGGTGTATGACCGTTCCGCGACCTACGGCAACAAGCCCTGCCCAACGGTGGAGCTGCAGGGCGACCAGCTTGGCAAAGCCATTGCGGTATTGACCACCTTGTCACCGGTGGATGTGCAGTTTGATGAGAAGCAACCCACAGGTTTTCTTGCTGACGAAAATCTCATTCTCTATCCAAGCGGTGCAAGTGATGAAGAAGTCCTTGCGCGTCTGCCCGCGGATATTGTTCTTGCCACGGCAGCGCAGTGCTATGCAGAGGTCGGTAATGAAGAATATCTGCACCAGATGGCGTTGGCCGTGTCGGTAGAGGTGTGCGGACGGCTCGGTCTGGCAGCGCCCGCCGATGCCGCCGACAGGCTGAACGGCTTGCGGGCGCATATCCCTGCCGGGGAGGAGCGCCGCGCGTTGGAGGAAGTGCGCGAGATGGCCAAGGTGTTTGGCGATACCGTCTGCAAGGAACTGGACTTGCAGCGCCCGCGCAGTGATTTGCAGCGCGCAGAGGAACGCTGACCGCCATGCGCCCGAATAAGGATCGACAGAACCTCTGACTCTGGGTTGCCTTGCTGCTGCCGTTGCTCTGGCTGGCGGCAGGGCTGGCGCAAATCACCGAACAGGCGCACGGGCTGTCCGCCTTGGCGGCAGGGCTTACCGCACTGTTGAACGACCCGCTGAACCTGCGTTGGTGCAGCAGCACACCGAAATTCCTGCTGGCGGTCTTGGTACTGTACCCGCTGGGGGTGTACTGCTATCTGCTCGACCAGGCGGACCGCCGCCCCGGCGAGGAACACGGCTCTGCCCATTGGGGCCATGCCGGGGAATTGAACGAACGCTACCGCAACCGCAAGGACCCGTGGCAGGAAATCATTCTTTCCCAGAATATCCGCCTCAGCAACGATTCGTATCAGCACCAGCGCAATCTGCACGTTGTTGTGATCGGCGGTTCCGGCAGCGGTAAGACCCGCTTCTTTGTAAAACCGAATGCCCTGCAATGCAGCGGCTCCTACTTCTTTTTGGACCCCAAGGGGGAGTTGACCTATTCCCTTGGCGGTGCTATGGAGAGAAACGGCGTCACCGTAACGGTCATTGACTTTGTGCATTTCCGCGGACATTACAATCCGGTAGCGTACCTGAAAACCGATGAGGACGCTATGAAACTTGCTTATGCGCTGGTGTTCAACACCAAAAAGAACCCGGCAGCCTCCGGTGGCGAAAACGAGTTTTGGGACAAGAGCGCTGTTATGTTTCTGGCATCGCTGATTTTGTATATCCTGTACGAATCCCCGCTGTATGAGCGCAACCTCAACACGATGATGGATATGATTCTGGAATGCAAGGTCAGTGAGGACAGCTATGACGAAAACCGTATGGATATTCTGTTCGGTGAACTGGAGCAGCGCGATCCGCATCACCCGGCTGTGCTGCAATACCGTTCGTTCAAGCTCGGCAGCGCAAAAACCCTGTCCAGCATTATGGTCACGGCGGTATCCAATCTGCATATGCTGCAATCAGCGGCGTTTGCTGAGATGATTGCCACCGATGAAATGTTCCTGCCGAAGTTGGGCGTGGAGAAACGCGCCATCTTCTGCGTTATCCCTGACAATGACGACACCTTTAACTTTATGGTTTCGATTCTGTACACCCAACTGTTTGACCAGCTGTTTCGCCTTGCGGATTCCACGCCGGAATTCCACGGCACACTGCCGGTTCATGTACGCCTGATGATGGACGAGTTCGCCAATGTCGCAACGCCGGAGAACTTTGTAAAGATCCTTGCCGTTGCGCGCAGCCGCAACATAAGCTGCGATATCATTCTGCAAAATATTTCCCAGATCAAAAGCAAATACAAGGACGACTGGGAAACGATCATCGGCAACTGCGACAGCCTTGTTTACCTTGGCGGCAACGATTACAGCACCTTTGAGTACATTTCTAAGCTGCTGGGCAAGCAGACCATCCGCACCAAGGGGCAGAGCATCGGCAAGGGCAGCCACGGGTCGTCCAGCGACAGCTATCAGGTCACGGGGCGCGAGCTGATGACCCCGGACGAGGTGCGCCGCATGAAGCGCAGCGACTGCCTTGTAATGATCAGCGGCGAGGCACCGGTAAGGGACAAGAAATACAACCTTTTTGACCACCCGAACCTGAAATACACGCCCGACTACCGCAGCCCGCGGGGACTGCTGCATCGCTTTGCAACCCCCATCCCTGCGCCGGAGGGCTACACGATGCCCCCGGATTATATGGCGCAGGCCGGCACCGTATCGCTTGCTTATGTGGCGGAGCTGACCTGCCCCGAAATTACCGAAGATCTATATGATGAATTACAAGAATGGGAGGAATCTCTGTTATGAAAATCAAAAAACCTGTATCCGCACCGGAAACCCAGCGCAAAATCAAGCGTAGCTACCTGACGGTTGCTACGGTTGCCGCCGCCGTAATCGTGATGGCTTTGCCTGTGTATGCGGACGACCCGCTGGCGACCATCAATGCACTGAGCGATTTTGTGTTCAGCGCCATTAAGGCGATTGGTGCCATTCTGCTGGGCTTCGGCATTGTGCAGATCGGTCTTGCTCTCAAAAGCCACGATGCCGGGCAGCGTGCGCAGGGCTTTATGACCTTTTTCGGCGGTGTGGTTATCTACTTTGCCAAGGATATTTTGGATATGATTCTGTGAAAAATGCTGTGCAGCACTTGTATGTATTGGCGTACTGTGGTACATTAAAGCAAAAAAAGAGAGGTGTCTGTTGAAATGCAAGCAACCGTTCAACCGTTGCACGATGAACTTTTGTATCAGTGCTATGTGACCGAAGAATTGGAAAAAGCCAAGAAACAAGCAGCTTCCTCGGACACGCAGTGGCAAAACCACGATATTGTGTGGGAATCATTGAATAAGAAATACGGCGTATAAAACCAGTCTTTGACCGTTTTGCTTTTCAGCAAGACGGTCATTTCTTTTATCGGAAAGGATGAACCCTAGCGTCAATACAGAATCATATGAATCCGAATGTCGCTTTGCAAAAAACAGGCAGGCGGTTCCCTGCTTGTGGAAACCGCCTGCATTGCGCTTGTTGAATTATTACTCCATGCGAAGTACAGCCTTAATGCACTCACCGCGATCAGAAGCCGCCTGTGCCTCATTAATCTGCTCGAACGGGAAGAATTTGATGAGTTTGTCGAACGGGAATTGCCCGTTGCGATAGTAAGCCATAAGTTTGGGCAGGAATTCTTTGGGAATGGAATCGCCTTCGATGACGCCTATCAGAGATTTTCCGTCACCCATCAGCTCGTTTTGAACATTGAATTCAATATCACCCGTAGCACCAACAACAACGCAGGTGCCATCAAAATCCAAGAATCCAAGGGATTGACGAACGCAAGCGCCAACGCCAGTTGTATCAATGGAATAGTTTACACCGTCACCGGACAGAGAAACCGCTTTAACAGCTGCTACAAGGTCATCGACCTCTTTGCGGTTTACCGTATCCGTCGCACCCAGCTCTTTGGCCAGCTCCAAACTCTTGGGATTGCCGCCAACGGCAATGATCTGCTGGCAGCCTGCAATTTTAGCAGCCATAATGGCGCTCATGCCGACAGTGCCGCAACCAAAAACTGCAATAGAAGAACCAAATTCCGGACGCAGACGATTCAATACAGCACCTGCACCGGTTTGAATGCCGCAGCCCATAGGCGCGACCAAAGCAAGGTCCATATCATCATAAGGTACCTTGACTGCGTGATTCTGATTGACAACAGCATAGTTTGCAAAGGAGGACTGCCCGAAGAACGTAGAAAGCTTCTTTCCATCCAATGTATGCAGACGAGTTGTTCCATCCGGTTGGATACCGCCAAAATTGATGGCGTTCAGCTTTTTGCAGACAAACGGGCGGGCCTTACGGCAGTTGCAGCAACTGTTGCAAAAGCCAAAGGAAATGCCAACATGGTCTCCGATTTTGAATTCTGTCACGCCGGGACCAACTGCCTCAACAATACCGGCACCTTCATGCCCCAGTACTGCAGGAAGAGGGGTGGGAATAAACTGGTTCTGCACAGCTTCATCCGTATGGCAAATTCCGCTTGCAGTAATGCGAACCAGGATTTCACCAAACCTTGGCGCATCAAGTTCAACCTCTTCGATTTTGTACGGGGCACCCGTATCATAAGTGACAGCCGCGCGAATTTTCATTACAATCGTCTCCTTTTCTGATAGGACTTTATTACTAATAAGCGTACATCAAAAGATGCATTATGTCAATATTGTTGCTGCATTTGTGAATAACATATATGGAATATGACAATTAATTTTGCAAAGCAGCGATTCTCTTCGACAGCTGGTAGTTTGAATTCATAATCAGCGAAGGGATCAATCACAGAAAGAAGGTGAAACCTTGAATCAAAACTGGATCGTAGAAAATCTGAACAACGCCTTTTCCACTTGGAACGGCAAATTAACAGAGCTTTGGGGGCTGGTGACAACCAGCCCCCAAACTTTTAAAGGCGGGGCGGTATGGGGCGTGATGCAAAGCCTGCACAGCGCCATGGTCGGCATAGGCTATGCGCTGATCGTGCTGTTCTTTGCCATATCGCTGTTCAAAAACACTGCCAATTTCCACGAGCTCAAACGCCCGGAGGCTGCCGTGCATTACCTCATTCGCTTTGTGGCAGCCAAAACCTTGGTGGGTTACGGCATGGACATCATGCTCAATATCTTTTCCATCTGCAACGGCGTGGTCAGCGATATGGCTGCCGGTATGGGCGGCATTTCGCAGGCTATGGTCGCACTGCCCGGTGAGGTGCAGTCTGCCATTGAAAATGTCGGCTTCTTAGCCAGCATCCCCTTGTGGCTCGTCACGATTCTGGGCAGTCTGTTCATCACAGTGCTGTCGTTCGTGATGATTCTCACCGTGTACGGGCGGTTCTTTCGCTTGTATATGTACACGGCGCTGGCTCCCTTGCCGCTGGCGAGCTTTGCCGGGGAAAGCACACAGTCGGTCGGCATTTCCTTTATTAAGAGCTATGTCGGCGTCTGCCTGGAGGGTGCTGTCATCGTGCTGGCGTGTGTCATCTATGCCGCTTTTGTCAGCACGCCCACAGTTTCAGGCGGCGAGGCAACCACGATGGTGTGGAGTTATCTGACCGAAATTATCTTCAATATGCTTGTGCTGGTCGGGCTGATCAAAGGCTCTGACCGCATAATCCACGAAATGATGGGGTTGTAAAAGTATGCAGATACCGATCAATAAAGACATCCGGCGCTACCAAGAAGAAATCTTTATGGGGCTGACCCTGCGCCAGTTACTTTGTTCCGGCATCGCCATTGGGTTGGCGGTGCTGATTTATTTATGGGCAAAACCGCTGTTGGGGCAGGAAACCGCCAGCTGGCTGTGTATCCTTGCCGCGGCACCTATTGCCGCCGCGGGATTTTTCAGTTATGACGGGCTGCCGTTTGAAAAGTTTGTTATCATCGTGTTGGAAAGCACGGTTTTGTACAGCGGTTGGCGGGTATGGAAAACCGAAATGCGCCCCAAACAAAAAGGAAAGGTGAAGAAGATTGCGTTTAAGTGAGTATGCGTCCACCCAAAGAACCTACGGCAGCCGCAAGGTGCCGCGCAGTGTGCAGCAGAGCATCCCCATCGACCGAATCTATGAGGACGGGACATGGCGCTGCGGCAATGTGTACAGCCAGATGTGGTCCATGCCGGACATCAACTTTACAATGAGCGATGAGGACAATAAAGCAAAAATACTTAACCTGCTCGGCAAGGTGTATATGGGTGTGCCTTCTGACTGCTGGCTGAAAATCTGCATTGTCAGCCAGCGCATGGACGAGAAGTCCTTCCGCGAAAATGTTTTGCTGCACCGCAACCTTGACGGCTTGGATAAGTGGCGTGTAGAACGCAACCGCCGAATCCGACAATGCGTCCAAGACGCAGGCAATGTGGTGCAGCACAAGTATCTGATTCTATCCACCAACAAACAGAATGTCACCGATGCCCGCAGCCGTCTGCTGCAGGTGCAGGGCAACCTTCTGGCAGAGCTTTCCAATCTGGGCTGTACAATCAAACCAATGACGAACAACGACCGATTGGAGGTACTGCATAACTTTTTCCGCCGCGGCGAGGAAGGGCGCTTTCTGTTCAGCTTTGATGACTACGGAAAATTAGGCAACGACTTCCGCAATACGATTGCGCCCGATGCGATGCGCTTTACAACCAAATACGCGGAAATTGACGACGGATTTGCCAAGGCGATGACGATTGCGCAGTATCCGCAGCAGTTGAGCGATAATTTTGTGGCGACGCTGGTCCAACAAGTGCCGTACATCGTTCTCAGCATTGATATTACACCGGTAGAAACCGAGGATGCAATGCGGGAAATCGAGGCTTCTCAAATGAAAATCGACTCCGAAAAGTACCGCGCAAACCGACGCAACGTAGAAAATCTCGACTTTATGGCTACCATCTCTCCGCGCAACCAACAGCAGGAAAAGTATACCGCAGAAATCCGCAATGCCATCTGTGAGGGCGACCAACAGGTATTTATGGTGCTTTTGAGTGTGGCGTTCTTTGCCGACACGCCGGACGAATTGCGGCAGGAAACCGACGCACTGCAATCGGCAGCCGCCAACTTTAACTGTCGCTTTACCGAGATGCGCTTTCAGCAGGAAAACTGCTTTAACACAGCCATGCCCTATGGGCTGCGACGTGTCGAGAGCAGCCACATGATGCTGACCCGCAGCGTCACGGCGCTGGTGCCGTTTGTGGCGCAGGAGGTGCAGTCCCCGCAGGGTATCTTCTACGGCAGAAACGCCATTACCGGCAACCTGATCGTGGGTGACCGTACTAAGCTCATCAACGGCAATGCGATGGTGATTGCCACCTCCGGCAGCGGCAAATCCATGAGCGTAAAGATGGAAATCCTAATGGAATATCTGCGCTGGCCGAACGCGCGGTTCATTCTGGTGGACCCGGAAAACGAATACGAGCTGCTGGTCAAGGCGCTGGGCGGCGAGGCAATCAAGGTGTCGGTGGACAGCCAGACACACTTTAATCCACTGGATTATCATTACGACCCCAAGACCGATGTGCCGCCCGATGTTGCCAAAATCGAGTTCGTGCTGTCGATGCTGGACAAGCTGATCGGCGAGAATGGGCATCTTCAGCCGGAGGACAGAAGCCTGATTGCTGCCAGCCTCAAAAACATTTACAAACCGCTGATTGCCTCCGGATACACAGCGCCCTGCCCGACGCTCGGTGATTTGTATCGGGATTTGAACAAATCCAACCTGCGCCGCGCAAAGCAGCTGGCGTTGATGCTGGATGTATTCGCCAACGGCAGCTTGCAGGCGTTTTCCCACACCACCAATGTGGATATGAACAACCGCCTGATTTGCTTTAATATCCAAAGTCTGGGCGACCAGCTCCGCCCGATTGCCATGATGTCCCTGCTGGAGTTCATCAATATGCAGGTGATGACCAACCGCCGCAAGGACGCCACGGCGGCAACATGGATCTACTTTGATGAGATTCATGTGCTGTTAAAGGACCCGATGAGTTCTAATTTCCTGTATTCCTCTTGGAAAAGATTCCGAAAGTACAATGCCTACGCCACCGGCATCTCGCAGGATATTCAGGACTATCTGGATAACCCCGTGGCGTATGCGCTGCTTTTCAACAGCGAGTTTGTCATTATGCTGCGGCAATCGAAAAGTCTGGAAGCCTTGGAACGCCTGTACGGGCTGTCCAAGCCGCAGCTGGAATTTCTGCGCAACGCCAGCGAGGGTCACGGCATACTCAAGATGGGCAACAGCATGATACCGTTCTCCAATCTGGAACCCAAGGATACGGCGGTGTATAAGCTCATCACGACCAAACCAGGTGAGGCAACCGCAGAGAAATGATTTTGCATAAAGAAAAGGCGGGCCGAAGCCCGCCTTAGAATTAGTGGCAGTTTAGTGCTGCCAGATATTGTTTTCCAGATCACGCAGACGTGCTTTGTAGTCGTTAATAAGCGCCTGCGTGTTTTCTGTATCCGGAAAGCTGACAATATAGCCATCCTCGGATTCGTGAAAACCGACAAGACCCGCAAGCCCTGCCATCTCCGCAACCTTGACCAAGGTGTGGTAATCATACTCGCTGTTGTTTATGGACGATGGTTTGTGGCGGCGAAGGTGACGAACAAGCAAGCGCCCTCGTCTGA
>ERZ773224.2209-NODE-2209-length-21190-cov-4.959309_pt1 | contig 21190 bp, 18 predicted proteins | sample MGYA00580526_ERZ773224 | MGnify/ENA primary metagenome ERZ773224 (study PRJEB29015, sample SAMEA2737743) | human gut metagenome | biome: human gut; feature: human-associated habitat; material: faeces | place: China | collected 2012 ... | reverse complement strand
TTAGGCGATGCCTTCCTGATTAAAATCAAAGATTTTAATCAGGAAATAGTATTAAAACGCAAAAATTCCCAAGGCTTCAAGCCCTGGGAATTCCGCGTATCAATAGATCACATGCAGCCATTTCCGTTTGTCCACGACAACATGCTTATGTCGGTCGATATACTCAATGATCATCTGAGAAATTTCCGTCGGCTGATCCTTAACCAGCCTGCACTTTGCGTAGAACGGATACCCGCCCGTACCGGTGGCCCGGTAGTTGTTCATGCACAGTGTCAGCGTCCGGCCTTCTTCCAGCTCTTTGCCTTCATACACCATGGATGTGACCCGGTCACCCACCGGCCGGCGGACGTCCATCGTCACTTCCAGACCGGACAGATAGTCAAAGTTATAGTGCTGAACAATGGGCTTGAGGAAGCTCTGCCCCACCTGTAATTTCCCGGCTTCATCCAGTTCAAAGTATTCCGCACAGCGTTCCAGCCCGGCCTTCAGCACCCGGCGATCCACCTGAAGGGTTTGCAGCGTGTTGGGGAACACGTAGGTGGCCACCACGTCACGGATGGTGACCTGCTTATTAAAGCCCTTCACCACATTGGCAAGGCTGGTGACGGAAAGGTCTGCGCCGGAGGCTTCCAGCTGCACCTGATTGAAAAAATTGGCAATCAGGGAGCCGTTTTCCGCCATCTCCATATGATCTCCGGGCAGCAGCGGAATGTCCAGCTCTCCAAGGGGCTGATCCAGAAAAACAGCATTCTGTGCATCCAGCGGCGCCAGAAATGCCGCCAGACGTTCATCGGGCTTTCCGGGTTCAACCAGCCGGGAATGGGCGGTCACGTCCCCATCCGCCGACACTTCCGCATCCATCCGGACGCACTGCCTGCACCGATCCGGGGACTGACAGGCGTAAGTGCCAAAGAGCTGCAAGCCCGCCTTGGCCTGATGCTGGTGTCCCGTCAGCAGAATGTCAAAATCCAGCTCCCGGCAGATCCGGTAAGCCTGATTTTCGCTGGTGTCAGAGAGAAGCTCCCCGGTGGTCAGATCATTTTCAAAACCGCCGTGGTAAATGCAGACCGTAATGTCCACACCCGCCTGCTTCAATTCCTCCAGCGCGGCCGCCGCAGCGGGGAAAGCCTCGTGAACCTTGATACCCACCAGATTCTCCGGCTTCTCCCACAGATTGACAAAATGAGTGGTGACGCCGGTAATGCCCACGCGCAGACCGTTTTCCAGCGTGACCACAGCAGTCCGCTCCACGCCGGATACCCCCTCCACATTGGCGCTGACACAGCGCGCGTCCAGATGACTGAGGTAGCTTTCCAGCGTCTCACGGCCAAAGTTAAAATCGTGGTTGCCAATAGTGACAAAATGATAACCCGCCAGATTCATCACCTGTGCGGACACCTTCGCACCCTCCACCGGCTCCCGGCTGAGCCAATAGGCAAAGGGGCTTCCCTGCAAAATGTCGCCGCCATCCAGAATCAGGGTGTTGCCGTCGTGGGGGAAGGAGGAGGCGCAGCGGGAAAGTCCGGTGGTGCCGGGCGTCCCCGTTGCGTAATCCATATCGGAAAAATAGCCGTGAATATCGCTTGTAAAGCAGATCGTCAGATTTCGGTTCATAGAAATACTCCCTTGAAAAAGGCTTCGGCGTTGACGCGCCGAAGCCTTTATGTTAAATTATTGGCCGTGCGCCAGCTTCCGGCGGATTCTGGTGGAGAAGAACTCAATGATCAGCGCCAGCACCATCAGCCCCCAGACGAAGGAGCCGACCATCGCCCAGCGGCGGCTGTTCAGGCACTGCACCAGCGACGCGCCGATACCGCCCGCGCCGACGATACCCAGAGTGGTAGCGTCCTTCAGGTTGATATCGAAGCGGTAAATGGTGGTGGAAATGAAGCTCGCCGTCAGCTGCGGGATGACGCCGTAGCGGATTTTCTCAAAGGCGTTGCAGCCCATGGCGTCCAGACTTTCCAGAATGTGGGTGTCCAAGTCCTCAATGGCCGTGATATACATTTTGGAGATCATGCCGATGGAGCAGATGGACTGGGTGATGACACCGCAGGCCGCGCCGGGTCCGGTAACGCGAATCCACATCAGCGCCCACACCAGACTGGGAATGGTGCGGATCAGCAGGATCAGCAGCCGGAACAGGTAGGAAATGGGCTTCGGCATGATGTTGGACGCGGCCAGAAAAGCAAAGGGAATCGCCAGAATCGCGCCGAACAGGGTGCCCAGCACCGCGATGGCTACGGTCTGCAGCAGCAGATAAGGGACATCCGTATCCCCAGTGCCGAACAGCAGCTTGGTATCGGGATTGAAGACGCCGTGGAGGACGCCCTTCGCCACCTCGGAGCCCGTTGTGGTCATGCCGTTGAACTGGATGCTGGAGGACGACCAGCTGACCATTACCGCGATAATCAGCACGATCAGGGTGTAGAGCATCCACTTCCGGGGACGATTGGCATAGGCCTCGGCAGCGGTAAGCTTCCGGTTGTAGACTTCCTCAAAGGTTTCCAATTTGGATCTTGCAGACATGTTCATCCTCCTCTCAGCTCAGCTTCTTGCGCAGGTAGGCGCTGAAGAATTCGATGAACGCAACGACCACGAACAGCGTCAGCAGAACCATGCCAAGGCTCTCATAGTCGCGCCAGCCGATCCGTTCGTTGATGGTGATGCCGAGGCCGCCCGCGCCGACGTAACCCAGAATGGCGGAGGCGCGGATGTTCATTTCAAAGCAGTACAGGCAGTGGCTCAGATAAACGGGCAGGATCTGGGGAACGCAGGCCGACCAGAACGCCTGAAATTTATTGGCGCCCAGCGCCTCCATGGCCTCAAACGGCCCCATATCGATGGTCTCGATGCTCTCATAGAGCATCTTGGACACGACGCCGAAGGTGAAAATGGCGATGGCAACCGTGCCGGAGAAGGTGCCCAGAGAGAAGATCAACGCGCACACCAGCGCGATGACCAGCGTGGGCAGGGTACGGATCAGCGCCAGAATGAAGCGGAAAATGCTGACGATCACCGCGTTGCGGTTGATGTTGGAGGAAGCGAGAATTGCCACCGGCATGGCGATGGCGCAGCCGATGACCGTGCCCAGAATGGACATCTTGATGGTGTCCAGCAGGGGGCTGACGACCTTGGGGAAGAACTCCCAGTTGGGATGGAAAATCTTTTTCAGCAGGTCCAGCATCTTGGAAAACCGGCTGACGATGACCGCGAGATCAAAGCCGGTCATTTTCAGCGCCCACACGATGGCCAGCGCCAGACAGATCACAATGAGCGGGGTGCGGCTTCTGGGGCGGCGGACGGTGTGTCCGTTTTCCAGCGTAATGACCTGCGGCTTGAATATCTTATCGAAGAGTGTCTCCTTGTAGAGAGCGGTATTTTCGTTGTCCATACTCATTCTCCATCGCCCATGGTGGGGACCTTGGTGCCGTTGTAGACCGCGTCGATCTGCTCCTGCGTAATGGTGCTGGCGGGGCCGTCGAAGACGATCTCACCGGCACGGACGCCGATGACCCGGTCACAGTATTTGAGGGCAAGGTCAACATGGTGGATGTTCAGCAGAATGGAAATGTTGTATTCCTTGTTGATGCGGACAAAGTCCTCCATGACCTGCTTGGCGGTGATGGGGTCGAGGGAGGCCACCGGCTCGTCGGCCAGAATGATCTTGGGGTTCTGGTTCAGGGTGCGCGCCAGCGCAACACGCTGCTGCTGGCCGCCGGACAGCTGGTCGCAGCGGGTATAGGCTTTGTCCAGAATGCCCACTTTGTCCAGGCTTTCCAGGGCGCGCATCTTCTGATCCTTGGTGAAAATGCCGAACAGGACACGGAAGAAGTTCATATCCGGCACGTCGGCGGTCAGAACGTTCTTGATGGCGGTGCTGCGGGAGACCAGGTTAAAGCTCTGGAAGATCATGCCCACCTTCCGGCGGTAGCGGCGCAGCGTCTTACCCTTCAGGGCATCCACATCGACGCCGTCCACCGTCAGTTCACCCTTGGTGATATCGTGCATCCGGTTGATGCAGCGCAGAATGGTGGACTTGCCCGCGCCGGACAGGCCGATGATGGCGACAAATTCCCCCTGCTCGATCTGCAGGTTGATGCCTTTCAGTGCAGTGAAGCCGTTGGGATAGGTTTTGTATACATTTTTAAATTCAATCATGTCAGCGTCTTCTCTTTCTTTAAGCTAAGTTGGACACGTGCGAGCCGAAGCTCTGCGGCAAGGCGGCTTGCCGCCAGCGGGCGCTGGGTTGACGGCAACCCGCCCTGCCGCAAAATTCCGCAAAAACAGAGTGTTAAGGGCTTCATTAGGGTGAAAGCGCCCTGTTTTGACGCAGGGCGCTTTCGGAATCACTTCAGAAATCAGGAAACAACTTTCAGAGCATTGCGGGCGCCGTCGTAGTCGGAGTCCTTGGCGATGGCATAGCCGGTGTGGCTGTAGACGCTGAAGATAGCCTGTCCTTCATCGGTGTTGATGATGTTGATGAAGCACTGCTGCAGAGCGTCGATCATCTCGGGGGTGTAGTAGGGGCTTTCCTTGGAAATGGCAACGGTGTCGTTGTAGATGCCGTCGGTGACGCCGATGACATTCAGCTCATTCCAGATGGATTCGGAACGGCCCATGCCCTGCTTGCCGGTCTCGTCCTTCTGATCGACGGGCAGCGTCCAGGAAGCTTCGTAGTCGTTACGGCCGTCGGCGTAGCAGACAATGATGTCCACCTGCTCAGCAGCAGCGTAGGAGAAAGCGGTGCCGTAGCCGGAGTCCAGAGGAACGACGTTGGACAGGTCGGAGATCTTCTTGCCGTCGTAGTTCTCCATCAGCCACAGAGTGGGATAGATGTAACCGGCGGAGGAAGAGGTCTTCTGAACGGCCCAGGTAGCCTTGTCCAGATCTTCCCAGGTCAGCTTCTCACCGGCGTTGACCTTGGCGGCCAGCTCCTTGCCGTAGGGAGAGGGAGTTGCGTAGATCAGAGAACGGTAGTAGGTGACCTGAGGGCCATCCTTCTTGGTGGCGTTGGCTTCGCCGTTCCAGTCAGCGGGGTTCTCGCTGTCGTTGGACAGGCCGTTACGGGTAGCGGTCAGAATGACCTCGGTATCGTCGGAGTACAGGGCGTAGGTGCCGCCGGGCAGCCAGCCCAGATCGATGGTACCGGCGGACATGGCCTCACCGGTGGCGTCATAGCTGGTGCCGACAGTGATGTCGACTTCGTCGATGTCGTAGCCCAGATTTGCCATCTCGGCCTTGACCAGCTCGGGCAGGTTCTCGGTGCCGGCAATGATGACGTCGGCGTCCTTGGAGGGAACGAACTCCAGAGTCAGCTTGTCGAAGTGAGGACGGGCAGCTTCGGTCTCAGTGGCCTTCTCGGTGACGCTGACATCGGCTTCGGTGGGAGCCTTGGTCTCGGCAGCGGGGGCCTTGCCGCAGGCGCCCAGAGACAGGACCAGGACCAGTGCCATGGTCAGTGCAAGGATCTTTTTCATTTTGAATATCTCCTTTATAATTTTTATTCACGGTGAAACACCGGGAATTACGGATAGGCGTGGGCACAAAATGTCCCACCACTCGAATAATAGCACATTTTGTGGTTTTTGCAAGTACATAGACACAATTTTTCCTAATTTTTACATAACCGCGCACTTGACTTTACCGATGGAGATGTAACCCTTCAGAACGGCCTCCACATCGGTGCCTGCCGGGACCGCGTCTCCCTCCGTCAGCGGAGAGCCTTGCCCGGTGAGGGCGACCGCGCCGTCCGGCAGTATCGTCTTCCGGTAGTCCTCACTGTAAAACTGGAGGGGGGCGACGGTGCGCTCTCTCAGAATGCCTTTCAGCTTTTCGGGGGCGACCGCCGGGAAATTCACGTTCCACACCTCGCCCCGTCCCTGCCCGGCTTCCATCAGCTCCCGCATGATACTTACCAGATACTTTTCGGCAATATGCAGAGGGGCGTTCATGGTGCTGGAAAAGGCCATGGCCGGAACGCCGTTCATGACCGCCTCGAAGGCCGCGCCCAGCGTGCCGGAATAGGCGATGTCGAAGCCCGCGTTATAGCCGTCGTTGATGCCGGAGAAAACATAGTCCGGCCTTTCCTCCAGCAGATACTGCATCGCGATCTTCACGCAGTCCGCGGGCGTGCCATCCACCATGTAAGCCGCCTTCACGGGAACGGGGAAATCCGCCACCTGATCCACCCGCATATCCCCGCGGATCGTTATTTTCTGGGACATGGCGCTGCACTGATGGGCAGGCGCCACCACCGTGACCTCCCCCAGCTCCATAGCGGCCTTAGCCAGCAGTGCGATACCGGGAGCGTGGATGGAGTCGTCGTTCACAACCAGAATCTTCATATGTATGTTTCCTCTCTCTGTAATTTCGTCTGAGAATCCTCCGATTGGTACAGCCCGTCCGGATAGCCGGAACAACCTGTATCCCCGAGGCCATGATGTCAAAGCCCTCAACTTTGTTCATCATATCATGATTTTGCAGGAAACGCAACGAAGAATCTACCCATTAAAACACTTTTGCACGCATCCGCAGCCAAACGTCCATCACACAATACAGCCCGGCAGGGGTTTGACCCCCGCCGGGCTGTAAGGGAATCGAACCCAGCACTCCCTATATTCGATAAAGCGCGTGATTACGCAATTCTTCGGAGTTCTTTCATTTCCATCAGCTTTGCCCCGAAACCCGATTTTGTAATTTTCAGGCCGCTGGAGCTCAGCCGTACTACAGGCGGACACCCCGCTTCTGATTCCAGTGCTGCAATAATGCTGCCGCTGTCCCCCTTTTCGGAGCCGCTGTGGGGCATCGGCCCAAAAATCCCACTTTTCAAATATTCATGTGGCAGTCTCCTAGCCTTCTGTCCTCCACCCATAGACAAGCCCCAGCAAGCAACCTTCGCCTGCTGGGGCCATTCATTCTTAGTTCAGCGTCATATTTCGATAAATCTTCGCATTTTCGTCATAATACACAGATTTCACTCCAGCAGAATACTCCGACGGGAATACTGATTTTTTCGTTCATCTTGCATCGATTTGCAAACGACTAGTAAAAATGGCCTGGTATACCTACTCAGATTGCTTATCCGTTTTCGTCATCAGCTTCCCCATTAAAAGTCATTCCCCCACACGCATTCGCGGCCGTTATCCCCAGCAGCTCCTCCGCCACCTCCCGGCTTTCCAAACGCATGATGTTATCCTCCACATCATCCCGGGAAAGGAGGTTCATACTGCCGTACCAGACGATTTTCTCATCGATCACAGCAAAATGCTGGCAGGTTTCTTCGGCATATTGAATTTCAAATCCCGCCGTCCGAAGGCTTTCCAACAATAAAAGCCGATTTTCGTCATTTCCATAGCGATACATATCCGGGTGCCAGGTGATAACCGCTGCTTTTAAGCCTTGTTCCTGGGCTGGAAGTAAAAGTTCTACCAAATTCTCTACCCGTTTTCTGCTCAGCGTGGGGCTGGAAATCACAACCGTTTCCACAGCTTCCCGGAGATCCTGTTCAAAAACCGGGCGGTAGGTGTCCAAGTCGAAAATCGCGTTGGCAGCCTGCTTCTCCGGGGTATCCGGTGCGTAGAGGGTGTAGCCAATACGCTTATAGGTTTTCAAACGCTTGGCGTACATTTTGTCAAACACAGGGATATGGCTGTCCACATAGTCGTAGATAAACACATTTTTCTTCCCCGGATGGTCCCGGTGGAGCCGTCCGGCGTATTGCTCCACCACACCTTTCCAGGAAACCGGGGTTGCCAGAAACAGCGTATCCAATCTATGGTAGTCAAAGCCCTCACCAACGAGCTGACCTGTCGCCACCAGCAGCATGGATTCCTGCGGCATAACCTCTGCCATTTGCCGTATCGCCGCTTCCCGCTCCTTTTTAGGCATTTCGCCTGTCAGAAGAAACGGCTTCTGAGCAGAATCCTTCAGCATTTCATAGAGGATCGCCGCCTGATCCGTAAATCGGGTCAAAATCACCGGCGTTCTTCCTGCCTCCAACGCTTTTTTCACATCTGCTACAATCAAACCATTGCGGTTTTCGTTCCTCCGCAAACGTTCATAGGCCTGGGTCACAGGAAGCTTTTCCTGACCGAAAGGCAGCACCGTTCTTGTAAATCTTGGCACGAGGTAGTGGTCGCTTCCCTGCTCTGCCGCTTTTTCCTTGGCAGAATATTGAAAGCGCACCGGGCCAAGAAGCATTTCGTTGATCTTTTCCAGCCCATCTCCACGAAAAGGCGTTGCCGTCACGACGTAAACATATGTGGCATGAACTTCTTGCAATACGGAACGCAGCGTCTCCGAGGCACTGTGGTGGCACTCATCTACCAGAACCATACCATACTCCCGAAGCCTTGGATGAAACACCCCTTTTTTACACAACGACCCCGCCATAGCAATGTCCACAATGCCTGTGGATGTATCCTTAGGGCCGTGGATCACGCCTACAACGCTTTTCCGCCTTCTTTTCCTTCCGGTTTTTGTTTCATACTCCGGCAAATCTTCCTGAAATTCCAGAAACTCGTCCAGTGCCTTTTGCCACTGGTCGATCAGTGCCGAGGATTCCAGCAAAATTAAGGTGCTGACTTTTCGCTCCGCAATAAGAGTGCTGCATACGACCGTTTTCCCGAAGGCTGTTGCGGCACTTAAAATTCCACATTCGTGCTTCAAAAGTGTCCCTACAGCTTCCTTCTGTTTTTCCCGCAGCTGTCCTGTAAATTTGGCAGTTAATGTTCTTCCCTTTGCTCGTTCATCCGTCAGTTTCACCGGAATTTCGGCATCCCCGCAACGGTCCAGCAGCGCATCCAAAAGGCCCCTTGGAATACATAAGAAGCCGTTGTCATCTTCTCCCAAATATATAAACCGGGAATTTGCGTAATTGGTTAACCCCATGGCTTGATTCCGGTAGAACATGGGATTTTGAATTGCCGCCATTCGACGAATTTGATTTTGCAGCCTGGGTTTTAGATTCCCGGTTTCGATATAAATTCGGTTTGCCAGGGTCATGCACAGCTGGCCGTCCACATCTTCTGTGTGGAAGGATGTTTTTCGTTCCCAAGGTTTGGTGTCTTCCGGCAAAAAGCTTCCTCGGTCGATTTCCGGCACATTCCACCTTTTTATGCAGCTTTCCATTGTTCGGCACTCGGCGGTTCTATTATCAGCAAATCATCGAAGAAACCGAAAGTGCTTCTGAATGGATTTCTTACTAAATATCCCCTAACCTGGCAGAAAACGCCATCCGTCCGTTTGCCCTGGGCCGCAAGAACTGGCTGTTTTGCGATACGCCCAAAGGTGCCGAGGCCAGCGCGGTGGTATACTCCATGGTGGAAAGCGCAAAAGCAAACGGAGTAGAACCATTTGCCTATCTACAGTGTGTGCTTGTGGAGCTCCCATACCTGGGGAAGTCACCCTCCCATGAAGAATTGGAGGCCTTTATGCCCTGGGCACCCGGCATCCAAAAGGATTGTAGAATTCCAAATTCCGATGCTTATACAAATATATATCTTGAATAACAGCAGGCCCTGGGTGTGGGGCCTGCTGTCTTTTGGTGGGGACGGGGAATTATTGAGCGCTTACATCACAACAAGGACGGTCAGAAGAAAGGCAAGGACTTTTCGATACATGGTGTAAAACCTCCTTTTTGATTTCGCGCTTATCACACATGGAACGGTAATGATTATGCTCTCTTCCTGTGATATTCCAGATACATCATGGGGATCAATATGACAGACAGCGTAAGATATAGCGGAATACTGACATCTAAAGTACGGAAAACCTTACCAAAGATGGTGAGAATATTGAAGGAACCCAGATTTTGATAGAGTTCCAGCAAGTGCGACGGCATGAGGCTCAGAATTTTATCCAACCAGTTTGCCATTCCCTCCAGGAAAGAGGGAAGGAATATCAGAATAAATGGGGTTGTCACCGCAAAGACAGTGGACTTTGTCTTGGCGGAGATCCACATGGTCAGGAACGCCAGGAAAAGGTTGCCGATGTAGCCGGATATGAGAGCCAGCATCCAAGCTTGCCACATATTAAGATTATAGATACTTTTCCAGAGCTGCCACTGGATAGCGCAGCTTGCGCCCTCGAAGCCGAGATAGCACAAGGTGAACAGGCTATAGACCAGCATGGCTCCCCAGTACAGGACTGTCACCAGCAGAAAACCTGCCTTGATCTTGGCAGAGGTAGCTTTATTCCTGCCACAAAGGGTGGAAAAATACACTGCATCCGCTTTCCATTTGAATTCGTTAGAGAAGATGCCAGCCAACAGAAAACCCAGAATCAGAATTCCCAGCGAAGGAATATATCCGGCGTTTTCCAGCAGCTGATGCCAGCCTTCGTGGTATGTAAAGTAGAAGGGAATCTCTAATTCCCTGTACTGCCCAATGATGTACTGCTTCTCCGATTCGGAATACTTGGAGTAAGCACCATCGGTTTCATCATAAAGCCAATTTTTCAGTAATTTCTCACGGTTGGCGTAAAAGGTATCTTCATCGATGGCAGTGATCCTGTCAGCGGTGTAATAATCGTACTCCCGGAAACCATTTGAATAGGACTCATTCAGAATTTTCCGGATGGGTGCGAAACCCTGTTTCCAGCTATACGCGATTTCATTCTGCTGCACAATATCTGACTTTGCTTCGGGTGTTGCATTGATCCTTTGATTTTCCTGAATCACTCTGCTCAACTTATTCTGATCAACCCAGCCTTCCCATTCCTTCTGGGCTTCGCGCAGTTTCTTGACAGCAGATGGGCCATATTCGCTCTCCCCCTGTTCATTCACCCACTTTACCTCCACATTCAATGCGCCAGTCGATGATAACCAACAGGACAGCGCCAAGACGGCAATGTACAATATCAGGGCGATCTTACCACCAACGGAACCAAACACCTTTTTTAGTTCATACCGTACCATCGCTGTCACCTGTCCTTTCTCCAAAATAACAGAGGAAAACATCCTCCAAAGTTGGATCTACCCTGACGGCATCTTCTGCCGGTCGTCCCTTGGAAACGATTCGCAGCTCCGCACCTCCAGGAATCGTCTTCACGTTTGCAACTTTGTATGCCTTCAGACAGGCATCGATCCTGCTTTTGGGCACAGTACAGCTCCAAACCGGTTCTGGCATGGAGTCAATGAGTTCCTCAGCAGTGCCGGAAATGGCAAGGCAGCCGTCCTTCATCAGCAGAATGTCACCCGCGATATACTCAATGTCCGATACAATATGTGTGGACAGCAGCACGATTCGATCCTCTGAAAGCTCGCTGATCAGATTCCGAAACCGAATCCGCTCGCTGGGATCCAGACCGGCGGTAGGCTCGTCCAGAATTAGAATCTTGGGGTCGTTCAGCATTGCCTGGGCAATACCTGCCCGGCGCTTCATGCCGCCAGAAAGGGTTTTCATTTTCTTGTACCGGGCTTTCACCAGACCAACTTGCTTCAGCAGTTCCTTGACCCGCTGCTTTGCCACCGCAGGGCGTATACCTTTGAGGGCGGCAATGTACATCAGGTAGTCGTAGATGGAAAAGTCTGGATAGTACCCAAAATCCTGAGGAAGATATCCCAACAGATTCCGGTATCTGCCGTCCATGGCGAAAATGTCTTCTCCATCCCAACTAATTTGCCCGGATGTGGGTTTCATCAAGGTAGTAAGCATCCGCATCAGGGTGGTTTTACCAGCGCCGTTGACGCCAAGCAGACCATAAACGCCGCAGCTTAAATCATAGCTGAAATGGTCAACGGCTTTGAAGCCGTTGAATTCTTTTGTTAAGCCTCTAATTTTCAAATCCATAAAGGTTTCACCTCCATAATCGTTTGCCATTTCCTCTGTCCGCGATAGAGGGTATATCCCATGAAGAAAACAGATGCAGCCAGCAAAGATACCCACGCAGGAACAGAGATGGCATGGAAAACAGCATCATTCAGAACGAGCACTGACCAGGCTCCAGCCCAAAGGACACACAGAAGCAGGGAAAGTGCCTGAGAATTGATCCGCTTGCTGTAAAGGGTTCTGAAGCAGATACAGCAGGTCACATTGAAGGGGAGCATAAACTGTGTAAGCATTTCCCAGAGAGTCATTCTGCTAAGCAGGGTTGCGACCGCATAGAAGGCTGACAGCAGCACCATATCTACCCCGGCAAAGAGGGTCAGCCGTGCCGCATAGATGGAACGAAGGGTATAAAATGTTGTACATTCGATTTCCAAAGCATCGCAATTTCGGTTTTTCCAGATTTCCGGATAAATCAGAATTACAAACAGCGGTCCGGTAAGCCCCAGAATACGGCGCACGGTGAAGTCGGTGTCTGAGTTGTTAAGCAAGAAACATACAAAGGCAAGCAGCAGCCCTTGCATCAGCCACCAGCGTTTTTTGATGAACTTACTCTGCTGATACAGAAATTCTATGTGGGAAATAGTTTGTTCCGATTCCTCAGAAAGAAATGCTTCCTTGGAAACAGCAATGGTTTTCTGTATTTTGGATTCATCGCAGGTCACATCAAAACGAAAGAGTTCCTTCATTCAAAATCCTCCTTCCCTAAATAGATCGTCAATAATTCTTTTGCGCGTTTGATTCGGTACTTCACCAGCGGCAGACTGATCCCCAAAATTCTGGCAATTTCCTTTTGCCTGACTTCCTGAAAGAAATACAGGATGGTTACTTCCCGCAGTTCCTGTGGAAGATGTTCCAGAGCCATATGGACATCCATCCGTAAATCCAGGGACTCCATCAGGCAGACTGGATGCTCCGGCAGTTCCTCCATCGGCAGTTCTTCCGGCTTTCTGTAATAATCCCGGCACAGATTGCCTGCAATCACATACAGATAATTTGCAGCCTTCCCATAGTGCTGGTACTGATGGAGCGTGCGGAAGAACCGGGCAAAGGTTTCCTGGGTTAAGTCTTCTGCAAAGCCGGAGTCCTTGATATGTAGGTGGCAGTAACGCAATATCTTTGGGTAATACTTCCGCACAAAGGATTCGATGGCCTGATCATCGCCATTTTGCATTCTGTGCAGGAGCAGGAAATCGCCGTCCATGTTTCCCCTCCTCTCCTGTGGATTAAAAAGCGCTTTCAATTAGTATAACGAAGCAGAATGGAAAAAAGATAGTCTGAGATGAAATATTTTTACGCTGGAGCTGTTAAAAAAGCCCTCCCCAGAAAAACGCAGATCCTCTCTGGAAACAGAAAGGGTCTGCGTTTTTGGGCATCGAGGCTGTGGATAACTTTTTAACTATACTCTAAATGAGCAAATTCATAAAATAGACAAAACGCCCCTATAGCGACGTGCACCCACGTAGAGAGGCTGGGGAACTCCATCTTTGCAGGTCAGGAAACACCGTTACAAGATGAAATTGGTCTTGTGTGCGTGTTTCCGCATGAGCAAGGTATGTAATTGTCCTTTTTCCCAGTTTTAATTTTGCCCCAAAGCAGGTGGAAAATCAACCGTGGGCTGTAGTGGTCCACTTTTGATATTACGCATATGCGGAAAAATCCGCACAGACCGGCTGCTTCACCGCCATCTGTAAAGAGACGCTGTTTGCGTTTGTAAGCGGTGGGAAAGAATACGGAAGCTTTTCGCTGTAATTCGCAAAAATGCGCAAACCCCGGCAGACTGTCACCTGCCGGGGCCGTTTTCCTTTCACTCGCCTTATCCACTATAGATCTGCATTATAAACGTCAGGCTATCCCGCAGCTCCTGGCTATGGCTCCTCGTCATCCCAGTTCGGGTACTGGGCCGGGGAATCTCCAACCGCTTTGAGCACACGGAAATACTTCGTTTTCTCCTCCAATTCCTGCATCACTCTGCACTGAAAACGCCATTCATCTCCAAAATCAAACAAGTACTTAAATTTATCGCCTTTTTCCAGTCCAAGTCGTCCAAGTGGCATCTTATAGGATATCCGGCAGCCCTCATCCATATCGTCGGAATAATAGGCGGCAAAATCGCTCCAATACCGGTCATCCATAAAGAACGCATGGCAATGGTCATCGTCAAATTCGAAAGCACTCAAAATCGCTTCACTCAATGCGCCAAGGGTTTTCTGCTTGCCGATTTGAATGTACCGGTAACAGCTGCGTCCCAGAGACACCTTGATCACATAGCTTTCCACCGTGCCAGTTTCTTTTTCCTTGTTGGGACGACGCTCCGGTTCGCCGCCGCTTAGGGAAAAACGGATCGTTTTGTCCTCCTTGGCCTTTCTGTAAATATCCTTAAACGCTTCACTGTAACCACGTCCGAAGCAGAACGGATAGGCCGTTACCAATCCATCCGAAATAATCATATCCTTAAAGGGGATCAACACGGCATCCAGCAGTACCGGACCTTTTCCCAACATCTCCTCCCAGGTGGAAAACAGCCCTTTCACCATATAGACCGTCTGGTCATCCTCTGAAATGAACACGGTTCCCTTTTTCAAATGCCGTTCCATAATGTACTTTCCCGGCTTGCACTGCACCCACCCCGCCACAATCTGGGCCTGCTCCTCCGGCAGCTTCGCCTGGGCCAGGTATTCCCGAAGCACCTGCGTGTGGGACCACAAATAATCTGCAATCTTCTTCGCATCGGCAGCATCGACGCCTCGGCTCCGGTCAATGGTTCCCACGCCGGGACATATCCGGTATTTTTGATTCACGAAGTCCAGCAGAGGAAACCAAAGCTCATAAAAAAGCTCCGCATCTTGTTTTCCTAACGTCATATTCCGCTCCTTATCTATTGCGCTATTTTTCTTCCCGCAGGATGTCCATCAGATGGTCCAGAATACACCGCTGTGCGTTTGTCCCATAGTACACCGCCTGAAAAGGCCCGGCCTTCCCCTGCATCTCCCGGACAGACAGGCCCAGCTGCTCTCCTGCCGCCGTTGGCAGCCGCTTGGATTTTCCGGCTTCGTCAACCCGCTTTTCCAGGAAGCCTTTTTCTATCAACCAATTGGTGATCGTGGTCGCCTTCAGCCGCTTCCTAGCCGGATCATGGACCCCGTCCGTGATTCGATCTGCAAACTGGGTAATTCGAAGTGCTTCCTGTGAAGGCTGCAAACGGGAAATCTCCTCTTGGGTGATATAGAAATTCTTCTCTCCCGAGATTACCCTGCCGCCGTTGGCAATGACCTGATCCAATATCCCGGAAACATAGAAAAAGCACCTCGCCAACCGAACATTGTTCAGCACGGAATCATTGGGGATCTCCTGCCCCGAAATGGGGTCGATCCCCTGGGCCAGCTTGTCCAGATACATTTTCGCCCGCTGCATGGTTTCCAGTTCTGTCATAATAGTCCCCTCCTCGTTATGTTTTTTAGCTTAGCACCTTTGCGCCAGACAGGCAACGGAAATCGTCAGTTGAAACGAATATTCGTCTTTTTCACCTAGAGCTTCTTTTTATTTCTGTGCAATATGACATAGATGGGCTTTTATCCGATAACCGCCCTATTCTTTTCCCATTGCACTTTCCAATCGCTATTCGTTCTACTCCCTCTAGCCAGCGGACTTCTCTTTCTTTGTGAACCAACTTTTCAATATCCTTTCGGCTTATTTTCAGGACTTTTCAATAAATATATCGGCCCCAAAATCCTACTTTTCAAATATTCAGGTGGTAAGCTCCTAGCCTTCTGTCCTCCACCCATAGACAAGCCCCAGCAAGCAACCTTCGCCTGCTGGGGCCATTTATATTCATCTTAGCACCACATTCCAGTAAATTTTTGCGCTGTGGTCACAGTACACAGACAGGTACACCCCATCCGTCCGCCACACAGGGTTTCCGCGGGCTTCATCAGTTCTTCATAATGTGCGCCACCAGCCGCAGATTCCGTTCTATGAGAACATTCCTCGCTTCCAGATCCCCCTTCCCCGCCAAATCCAGATAGTACCGTTCCTCTTCCTCCGTCAGCGGGCGGGGAAAGCTGCCCGAGGACAGCTGCAATGAATAAAATAATGAACTGAGCATCAGCCAGGCCGCTGCCAACATGTTCGCCACCTCCACTGCCACTGTATTCCCCATTGCCCGTCCTTTTTCCAACAAAATACCGCCGGGGCATTTTGCCCCGGCGGCGAAAACTGTTATTCCTTTCAGGCGCTGCGGTATTGGTCGAGAAAATCCTCCCACGGATATCCGTTGATCGTTCCATTCTTAGACATAAACGTCACCTCATCTGCTTCGTCCAGGAGAATGCCAACATCAAATTTCGTTCCGATCGTCAGCTTCTCGAGACACACGCTTCCCGACAGGAACAAAGAGCTGTCTTCCACAGCGGAGGTATCAAAGTTACTGATATCCAGCTCCTCCAGTGACTCGCAGCAAAAGAAGGCGGAACTCATATCTGTAACCCGTGACGTATCAAAACTGCTTAAGTCCACCTCCTTCAGATCCCAGGACTGGAAGAACAAGTCCGACATATCCGTCACCGACGAGGTATCAAAACCGCTTAAATCCAGCTTTTCAATGGACTCGCAGCGGGAAAACATGGCTCTCATATCCGTAACGGAGGATGTGTCCAGCGGGGCAAGATCCAGCTTCTGAATGCTGCTGCAGAAGCAGAACATCGCGCTCATATCCGTAACCGACGACGTATCCCAGCCGCTGAGATCCAGCTCTGTAATGAACTGATCGTGGGAGAACATTCCCCGCATACTCCTGCAGCCGTCTACGAAAAATGCGTTGTTAAAATCCAGCGATTTCGCCCACCGGTATTCCGCGAACAGGTACGTGCAGTCCTTCGGCGCCCATACGCCGCCATCCCCCGCGATGAACAGGTCGTACTGTTCTTTCCCAGAAGACGTGACCCATGCAAGCACAGACCCGTTCCCCGCCTCGGATACATCCCACGCATCGTCGGGCACGTCGGCCAGCGAACTCAGAAACTGAATGGAATCAATGCTCTCTTTGCCGATATCACTCCCGAAAACACTGTAAGCCGGGGCCGGTCCCCCGTTATCCGACTGTGCTTCATAATCGGATCGTAAGACCGCGCGTACCTTTTCCGGTTCCGGCGATTTCGTTTCAGCCGGACGGGCGGAAACCGCATAGGAAATCGTCAGCACGAAAACCGCCAGTGCCGCCGCGGCCACAAGCAAAAGAGCAATGTACACCGGACGAAGCTTATGTCCCACCCCAGTCTCCTGCTTACCGGAAACCTTCTGCATGTCGCATCTCGGGCACAAGCCGGTGTTTGCGTCCAGCCGTGACCCGCATTTCTCACAAAAATTAGCCATTTCATTTCCTCCCATAATATTTATTTCCCGGTATTATTTTGCAGAGCAAACCCCCGCATTGCCAGCGTCAGGGCGCACCCGCCAACACCTTCCACGATAAAAAGCGGGAAATCATACGATTCTGCACAGTACACGATCAGGTAAACACCGTATACGACCATCGGAATAAACCAGTATTTCCTCAGCCGCTCCCGACTGCCGGGGATGTTCGCCAGCTCCGCCAACAGCAGCACAGAGACTGACAGCACCGCGATACCGCCAATCTTCCCCGCCAGAGACCCCGTCGACCCATAGGCCAGACACAGCGCCACGCAGGCGGCGCAGAACAGATTCCTGCTGGGCTTCGTTCGCAGCAGCGCGTACACGGACAGCAGACACCCAGCGATACGGAACAGCAGCGCGTACGGCATCGACCCGAGAATGTACACGCACAGAAATATCATCGCTTCCACGCCGAACAGGATACCCGCCGCCGGCATCGGATGCTCCACGATCGTGGAAAGTAGCTTGGGCGCTGGCCGGGGACAGACCTGCGGAACGACCTGCACATCCTTTGCGGCCCGTTCAGCTATTCCCGCATCGGGCGGACGTTTTGCAATTTCTTTCTCGTTTGCGGGAGCAGTTCCCGTTCCTCTGTTGATTCTGGGCGGCCTGCCGAACGCCTGTAACTGCGCCAGCAGCCCCCGCATGGTTTTGATCCGTTCCCTGCTGTCCAGCGCCATGCCCTGTTTCAGGACTGCAAATTCCCGTTCCTGCAGGGGCGGGACGCAGACCAGCAAGTCGGTGCCGGTGCGGGAGGTCGCCCGGGGCGGCAGCTTGCCGGTGCAGCAGTAATAGATCGTAGCGCTCATGGAATACACGTCCGTCCATGTGCCGATGCGCCCGCTGGACGAATATTGTTCCAGCGGACTGAACCCATCCTTGGCCACAAGCCGGGAGGACTGGATGGAGCCGTCCGTCTTCTGAATGTCAATTTCCTTCGCCGCGCCCAGATCCAGCAGCATCAGGCTGCCGTCAGGCCGTACCATAATATTGTCCGGACTGATGTCCCGATGGACGATGCCCAGCCTGTGTACCTGCTCCAGCGCCTGAATGATGGGCGTCAGCATGGAAACGCACCTGGTAAAGGGCATCGGCCCCTCCCGCTGTAATTTTTTCAGCAGTGTTTCGCCTTCGACAAAATCCATGACGATGTACGCGGTGTTGTTCTGGGAGAAAAGATCCCGGACCTTCACGACGCAGGGGATGGAATCGACTTTAGCCAGCTTGCGGGCTTCCTGCAGGAAGCTGTCCAGATGGGCGACCTGACCGTTTTTCACCCTGACCTCGCTGTTCCAGACCACGGCCGAGGCGTCCTTCCGGCTGACCATGCCGGCGCTTACGGGGTAGTATTCCTTGATGGCGACCTTCTTTTCCAGCAGCAGATCCAGTCCGATATAGGTAATGCCGAATCCGCCCTCCCCCAGCACCGCGCCGACGAGATACTTCCCGTTCAATATCTGCCCGGGCCTGAGCGCGTTGGGCTTCTGCACCGGCTGGTTGTAGGGAGTTCCGCAGTTGGGACATACCGCGACCCCGGGGAATTGTCTGTTCATACATTTCATGCAGTATCGCATGGACATGTATGCCACACCCTTTCTTTTTCCGATTCAGCAAATATCCAAAACAATCATTACTGCCATTGTATCACAGCAAACACCCGGTGTCATCAAAAACCGGCATATTTCCGCGCATCGATAACGGGGCAGTGGAACTATGGTCATCATACACCATAACTCCCCGGTGTGAGGTGCGCGGTGCGCAACTTTTTTCAAAATTGTCGCACGCCGCGCGACCATAAGTTGAAGGAATCTGCTATACTAAAATCGCCAAATAAGCAGTGGACAATAGCATCAAACGGTGATATTATTTTACCGTAATGGTTCCAAAAATCGGCGGGGAAGCCCCCGAAAGAAAGAGGAATGGAATATGGAAGTACGCAGATGCATGAAATGTATGCACCCGCTGGCGGCGGGAGAAACCGTCTGCCCGGAATGCGGACGCGCCTACGGCAGCGCGAACGCGGAGACCTTCGCCCTGAAACCGGGAACGATTCTGGAGGGAAAGTACCTCGTGGGCGAAATGCTGGGTCAGGGCGGTTTCGGCATCACCTACATCGGCTTTGACCTGCTGCTGGAGCAGAAGGTCGCTATCAAGGAATACTATCCCATGAGCACCGGTATGGTCAGCCGGGAGGGGCACTCCACCGTGGTGTGGAGCAGCGCCATGATGGGAAAAACCGGCACTCAGAAAGGCTTCGACAGTTTCCTGAAGGAAGCCCGGAAAATGGCAAAGCTTGGGGGCATTCCCGGCGTCGTGGGGGTGAAATCGGTTTTCATCCAGAACGAAACGGCCTACATCGTCATGGACTTCATCGAGGGCGAGACCCTCCTGAAAAAATTGCAGAAGAACGGCCCCATGGACTTCGACAGCTGCGTCAAACTCATGACCCCCATCATGCAGGCGCTGTCGGAGGTCCACGAGCACGGCATTATCCACCGGGACATCAGCCCGGACAACATCATGGTGCGGCCTGACGGCAAGCTGATTTTGCTGGACTTGGGCGCGGCGAAGGACTTGGACATTCAGGGAAGCGACGGCAGCGTCCAGTCCTCCCAGATGGTGGCCAAGCACGGGTTCAGCCCCATTGAGCAGTACAGCAAGAGCGGAAAGGTCGGTCCGTGGACGGACATTTACGCCATGGCCGCCACCATCTACTATTGCTGCACCGGCATTCTTCCGCCCCCCGCCACCGACCGCACCATAGACGATACGCTGGCCTGTCAGCCGCTGCTGACGCAGGCGCAGTTTGGCATTCTGGCGGACTGTATGCGTATGCACCCGCAGGATCGTCCGCAGAGCATGGACACGCTCCTGCAAATGCTCACCCGCCCGCAGGGGGAGGCGAAAGCGGAACCGTTTAATGTAGTTCCGGAAGCGGAACCGCCGAAACCGGTCGAACCGAAGAAGGCCCCGCCCAAACCGGCAGAACCCAAAGTGGAACCGGCAGCCCCGAAGCCCCAGCCGCTGAAACCGGAGCCACGGCCTGACGCAAAACCAAAGCGGTCGTTTCCCGCATGGTGGGCAGCGGTAGTCGTTGTTGTACTGGGAATTATCATCGGCGTTACAAGAACATCATCTACAGTTGCAGGAACACCATCCTCAGCCGCAAAAGTGCCGTCTACGGATACCTACACGATGGCAAATATGCCATCTACCTCCGACGACGCATACTTCTGGGGGCAAACAAAACATAAGCGCAGTGATGTAAAAACCATAGCCTTCCGAACCTTTCAAAACGCTGAAAAAAACATTCCCACCACGGCATGGGACGTGTCAGCTGCGGGGGACAGAAGCGTAGTTGCATGGATGGTCAGCGGTGATCTGCACGTGGCGGCCACTGGTAAAATTTTGCCAAACCCAAACGCCTCCTATATGTTTGCACACTTTGCGAATCTTGAGGAAATCGATTTTGGGGATTGCTTTGATACTTCCAACGTAACGAACATGAGCGCCATGTTTTACGATTGCAGAAATCTTACCAGTCTGGATTTATCCAGCTTTGACACATCCAATGTGACGAACATGAGTGATATGCTTCATGATTGTAGAAGCCTGACCAGTCTGAATTTGTCCGGTTTTGATACTTCCAGTGTAACGGAAATGCGCAGCATGTTCCACGGTTGCAGCAGTCTGACCAGCCTGAGCCTTGACGGCTTTGACACCGCCAACGTAACGGACATGAGCTGCATGTTCCACAGCTGCAGTGACTTGACCAGCCTGAATCTTAGCGGCTTTGACGCATCCAACGCGACAGACATTCACTGGATGTTCTCGGGCTGTGGCTTAAAAAATCTCATATGTTCCGACAGTAAGATTCTTGAGGAATACAACAACCGCTAACACCCACCCCGCCCGGCTCTGCCATCCAGAGCCGGGCAAAATTTTTTCAA
>ERZ773224.2202-NODE-2202-length-21255-cov-4.453208_pt1 | contig 21255 bp, 19 predicted proteins | sample MGYA00580526_ERZ773224 | MGnify/ENA primary metagenome ERZ773224 (study PRJEB29015, sample SAMEA2737743) | human gut metagenome | biome: human gut; feature: human-associated habitat; material: faeces | place: China | collected 2012 ... | reverse complement strand
GCTGCAAGATGAGATGCAAATATTGTCACAACCCGGAGACATGGAATCTTGTGACGGATTACAGCAGGCTTTATTCAGATGATGTAAGTGATGAAGAAAAAGCAGAGCTTTCAAAGAAAATAGAAGAGAATACCAAGCTGCTTAAGGATAAGGGCGTTAAGGTTGAGGCAAGGACCCCTGAAGATCTGTTAAAGCAGGCACTCCGTTATAAGCCCTATTGGAAGAATGGCGGAGGAATAACAGTAAGTGGTGGAGAGGCACTGCTTCAGATGGATTTCCTTATTGAATTCTTCAAGCTGGCTAAGGCACAGGGTATTCATACAACTATAGATACAGCAGGTAACCCATTTACGAGGGAAGAGCCTTTCTTCTCCAAGTTCAATGAGCTTATGGCACTCACAGATCTGTTCCTTCTGGATATAAAGCAGATAAATGATGATAAACACAGAGAACTTACAGGATTTTCAAACAGCAATATCCTTGATCTTGCTAAGTATCTGTCAGATAACGGCAAACATATGTGGATCAGACACGTCCTTGTTCCGACTGTAACAACAGATGAAGATGATCTTAAAAAGACAAAGGAATTTATAGATACTCTTAAGACTGTGGATAAGGTTGAGGTGCTTCCATATCATAAGCTTGGAATTACTGAGTGGGAGAGACTTGGTATCCCATATAAGCTTGAGGGAATCGATCCTCCAACAGATGAGCAGCAGAAGCTTGCAAAGCGCATACTTGAATAGAAAGGTCAGAAGCGGAAATTCTACTGCTGATCATCAAAAAGAATATAACTGAGAAATCCCGTTTGGTGTATGCCAGACGGGATTTTTATGTTATAGTGTTGGGAAGAAGGAGATCAAAAATATGAAAACAAAAAAAGATAAACTAAGTATTGAGAAGAGGATATTGCAGTTATCATTTCTTGGAAGTGTTATGTTCATTCTGGCAGAAGGTATCATGGCAGCCTTCAGCCATTCCCATTCCATATGGACAGATTGTCTGTTTGACGCAGCAGATCTAGTTATGATCGGCCCCTTTATGGTGCTGGTGCCACTGCTTTATAAGCCTGTTACGGAGAAGCACCCTTACGGATATGCTCAGGTGGAGTCACTGTTTCTTCTGGTCAAGTACAGCGTATTGCTGGCGCTTACCTGTAATCTTATGATCGAGAATATTAAGCTGCTGCTCCACGGAGGGCATGATGTGGACGCGGGAAGTATCGCTATATTTGAGTTGGTGGTGTGTCTTGGTTGTGTTGGCATGTATCTGATACTTAATCATTACAGCAAGAAATATGAATCCACAACTATTAAGGCTGAGCTTTATATGTGGAGGCTGGATATAGTAGGCAGTGTGGGGGTTGCTGTAGCATTTGCATTCCAGGTAATATTACTTAAAACAAAATTCAGCTTCATTGCACCGTATATTGACCCTGCGGTTGCGGTGATCATGGCAATACTCCTGATCAGGGAGCCGGTGACGGTAATATTCCAGAGTATCAAAAACCTTATACTTTTTGCTCCGGAAGAAGAGATCTTGAGTCAGATACGAAGCATTGTTGACAAGCATATGCAGGATTATCCCTATGAGGTTACATTCCTTGACGTTATCCAGACCGGACGCAAGCTGTGGGTTGAGGTGTATATAGGCAACAAAACAGACGTAATACATATCAGCATTCTGCACAAGGTAAGGGACGAGATAAAGCAGGAGTTGAAATATAAGTACGATCAGGTGTATATCGAGGTTATTCCTGATTAAAAGCAAAATGAGAATACATATGCAACAGGGCAGTCACAGATGGGATATTACGTGTTGATCATGCACAGATTATATTCATAATGAAAGCTGAATTTCCCCCTTGACAAACTTTCATATATATTTTAGTATATTCTTATCAAGAATAATTCCCAATAAGAGAACGCAAATTTGTTCGTGAAATACTTTACACGATAAAAAAGTATAATAAATATTTTTTGTGGTATAATTATAAAAAAAGGGGGGCGTGTATATGGCTGGTAATGCAATGCATAACCTGACCTATGGACTTTATGTGCTGACTGCCAGAGACGGAGACCGGCACAATGGATGTATAATAGATACTGCTGTGCAGGTGGCGTCGTCACCAGCTAAGTTAAGTATAAGTGTTAATAAGAACAACCTTACCCATGACATGATACTTAAGACAGGAGAGTTTAATGTGTCAGTGATAAACGTAAGAGCAACCCTTAAGTTGTTTGAGCGGTTTGGATTTCAGTCGGGAAGGACTACAGATAAATTTGCAGGTTACAATGAGTATGTAGCCGGTGAAAATGGTCTGTACTATATTACTGAGGGAACTAATTCCTATATCTCGGTGAAGGTTTTTAAAACTGAGGATCTGGGATCCCATACAATGTTTATTGGCGAGATAACAGATATGAAGGTGCTGAATGATATAACCTCAATGACGTATAAATATTATCTGGACAACATTAAGCCAAAGCCTAAGGCAGTGGGAGCCACAGAGGATGGGCAGACTATATGGAGATGTACTGTTTGCGGATATGAGTATGTTGGAGAGGAACTGCCGGAGAACTTTATATGTCCGCTATGTAAGCAGCCGGCGTCAGTTTTTGAGAAGATAATTAAGAATGTTAAGAAAGATAAAGATACGGAGGAAAAAATTATGGCAACAAATAAGTATGCAGGTACACAGACAGAGAAGAATTTACAGGAGGCGTTTGCAGGAGAATCACAGGCAAGAAATAAATACACATATTTCGCTTCTGTAGCCAAGAAAGAGGGCTATGAGCAGATGTCGGCATTGTTCCTTAAGACAGCAGACAATGAGAAGGAGCATGCAAAGATGTGGTTTAAGGAGCTGGCAGGAATTGGCGATACAAAGGCTAATCTTGCCGCTGCAGCAGAGGGCGAGAACTACGAGTGGACAGATATGTATGAGGGATTTGCCAGGACTGCTGAGGAAGAGGGCTTCCCTGAGCTTGCTGCCAAGTTCAGAGCTGTAGGTGAGATTGAGAAGCACCATGAGGAGAGATATCGTGCACTTCTTAAGAATATTGAGACAGCACAGGTATTTGAGAAGAGTGAGGTTAAGGTATGGGAGTGCCGTAACTGTGGTCATATCGTAGTTGGAACAAAGGCTCCGGAGGTATGCCCTGTATGTAACCATCCTCAGAGCTACTTCGAGGTTCACGAAGAAAATTATTAATTATGCTAGTTTAAGAGTGTAAATTCTGATGGGATTATTGAACTCAATACCTAAGATAGGAAACTCTGTTCAGGCTATAAAACATAAATTTAAGAAAGTAAGTACTGAATAAGTTAGTTAAGTGTAAAATAATAAGTTCATTTAAAAGATGGCATGCATGATGTATAAAAGCAACCTGTGTGCCATCTTTTATTTTCTGTTAAGAAGCTTTCAGATCTTAAGGAGCGGCTTTATATGTGGCAATAGGAGTACTTGACCACTATGCACATTTGCAGATGAATGATAACAAAAGCTCAGCGGTAGATACGGCAGCAATGAAAATAAAGATATGTAGCATATTACATATATGGTCTTTTTATATGGAGGTATCTGTAGTATTATTTATAAGTTTGGGAAATGTTTATGTTTAACATACTGCAAATTAAACTTTTAAAGCTAAGATACTATCAGGTTGTGATATCATATGGAAAAGGGAGCAGTATATTGTGTAGGTTAATATAAGTCTGTCTGGAACTGATCTGTCCGACATGATGTGAAAAGGGGAATTATTATGTGGATCTTATATGCAGTCGGCTCGTCTTTTTTTGCAGGAATAACATCTATCCTGGCAAAGATCGGAATAAAGAAGACTGATTCTAATGTGGCAACAGCAGTCAGGACCATAGTTGTGCTGGTATTTTCCTGGATAATGGTCCTTATAGTCGGAAGTGGAAACCAGGTAGGCAACATAAGCACAAAAACACTGGTATTTCTTGTGTTGTCGGGACTGGCAACGGGAGCCTCATGGCTGTGCTATTTCAGGGCTTTACAGAAGGGTGATATCAACAAGGTAGTGCCTATAGACAAATCAAGCACAGTGCTTACCATACTTCTGGCACTGATATTTCTTGGGGAAGGCTTAAGCCCTGTTAAGATAATTTCCGTTGTACTTATTGCTGTGGGTACTCTTATGATGATAGACAGAAAAGCATCTACAGAGGCAGACAGAGACAAGGACAGCAGAGGCTGGCTTATATATGCAGTACTGTCGGCAGTATTTGCCAGTGTGACAGCCATACTTGGCAAGGTAGGAATAGAGGATATCGACTCCAATCTTGGAACTGCTATCCGAACTACCGTAGTGTTACTTATGGCATGGTTCATGGTGCTTGTTACGGGAAAATGTTCAGAGGTGAAGAAGATAGAAGGACGTGAGCTTTTGTTCATAATCCTTTCAGGCATAGCTACCGGAGCTTCATGGCTGTGCTACTACAGGGCATTAAAGGAAGGCCCTGCCAGTGTGGTAGTGCCTATAGACAAATTGAGTATTCTGGTTACTATTGTTTTCTCAAGGATAGTATTTAATGAGCGGTTAAATATTAAGTCAGGGGAAGGTCTTGTTGCTATCATTGCAGGAACCATACTTCTGGCGGTTATGTGATGGCAGATTAAAAATGTTGATGGCAGATTAAAAATGTCTGAAATTACATATAAGTTTATAAACTATGATCAGAAATATCAAACAGGAAAAAACATGAAGATAGAATGATATTATGAAATAGGTTAAAAAGATCATATGAAAAGTTACTTTTACATTTTAAGAGGCAATATAAAATACTCTTGACCTAAAGCTAAGTTCAGGTATTATAATCAAGAAGAATAGGATGCGCAGGTGTCATTATGACGGACATGGGCATTGAAAACTCTCTAATAATAAAAAATCAGGAGGATTATGTATATGTATATCGAGAGGATCAACGGACCTGAAGATGTGAAGAAATTATCAGCGGAAGAGCTTGTGAGTCTTGCAGAGGAAATGCGTAGTGCACTTTTAAAGCGAGCAAGTATCCACGGCGGTCACTTCGGACCGAACTTTGGTATGGTAGAGGCTACCATAGCTCTGCATTATGTATTTGATTCACCTAAGGATAAAATAGTATTTGATGTATCCCATCAGACATACCCACATAAAATGCTTACCGGAAGAAAGGACGCTTACCTGTATGAGGAGCATTATAATGATGTATCAGGATACAGCAATCCGGATGAAAGCGAGCATGACCATTTTATAATCGGCCACACCTCAACCTCCATAAGTCTTGCCTGCGGACTTGCCAAGGGACGTGACGTGAAGGGGGAGACCGGCAATGTTGTTGCCATAATCGGAGACGGCTCATTAAGTGGTGGTGAGGCGCTTGAGGGTCTTGATTATGCCGCAGAGATAGATGGAAACCTCATCATTGTTGTAAATGATAATGATATGTCAATAGCTGAGAACCATGGTGGGCTGTACAGCAATCTCAAGCTGCTCCGTGAAACAAATGGCAAGGCTGAGTGCAATCTCTTTAAGGCTATGGGACTTGATTATGTATATGTGGACAAGGGAAATGATATCCCATCACTTATAGCTGCATTCCAGTCCGTTAAGGACAGCAGCAAGACTGTAGTTGTTCATATCCGTACCCTTAAAGGAAAGGGCTACGCACCGGCAGAGGCTCATAAGGAGCAGTGGCATTACAACGGACCGTTCGACATTGAGACAGGAAAGCCGTTATATGAATTTGACGGCGAGGATTACTCAGGCATAACCTGTAACTACCTTATGGACAAGATGAAGAAGGATAAGTCGGTTGTTACCATTACATCTGCCACCCCTACAGTTATGGGATTTACCGAGGACAAGCGTAAGGAAGCAGGTGCACAGTTTGTGGATGTTGGTATCGCAGAGGAGACTGCCGTCGCACTGGCGTCAGGTATCGCTGCAAATGGCGGCAAGCCTGTATATGGTGTATACAGCACCTTTATCCAGAGAACCTACGATCAGTTATCCCAGGATCTCTGTGTAAATGGAAATCCTGCCACCATAATAACATTTTCAGCTTCCATATGGGGAATGAACGACGTGACACATCTTGGAATATATGACATTCCAATGATGTCCAATATACCGGAATTGGTGTATCTTGCCCCTGTAACAAAGGAAGAATACCTTGCAATGCTTGACTGGAGTATTGACCAGACAGAATATCCAGTGGCGATCCGTGTGCCTGGCGGTGAATTTATATCCGATGGCAGGAAGGTGGACAAGGATTTTTCAATACTTAACAAGTATGAAGTTACCCACAAGGGAAGCAAGGTTGCCATTATAGGTCTTGGCTCATTCTATGGTCTTGGAGATAGGACAAGGGAGCTTCTTAAGGAGCAGACAGGCATGGACGCCACCCTTATCAATCCGTACTATATAACAGGTGTGGATGAAGAACTTCTTAGATCCTTAAAGGAGGATCATGAACTGGTGATCACTCTTGAGGATGGTATCCTTGACGGAGGCTTTGGCGAGAAGATCTCAAGATTTTACGGAGCTTCGGACGTGAAGACCAGAAACTACGGAATAAAGAAGGAGTTCCTTGACAGATATGATGTGGATACTGTCATGAAGGACAATCACCTTACTCCGGAGCAGATAGTTGAAGATATTAAATTAATTATTGAAAGATAGAGGCAATTTCGTTATTATATTTATTAAAAGAAGTATTTACTGTAAATGATTTATATTATTTAACGATAATGGCATAAATACTTAAGAATATAATAACGAAAGGACAACAGACATGATAAGAATAGGTATAGCCGGTTATGGAAATTTAGGCAGAGGCGTTGAAGCTGCCGTGAAGAATAATGAGGATATGGAGCTTGTGGCAGTGTTCACAAGACGTGATCCTGCAAGCGTGACAATAAAGACAGAGGGCGTTAAGGTAGCAAAGCTTTCTGACGCAGAGCAGTATAAGGATGACATTGATGTAATGGTCATCTGTGGAGGAAGTGCAACGGATCTGCCAACACTTACACCGGAGATCGCCAAGAACTTTAACTGCATAGATTCATTTGACACCCATGCAAATATTCCTGTACATTTTGCAAATGTTGACAAGGCAGCAAAGGAAGCCGGCAAGACAGCAATGATATCAGTAGGCTGGGATCCGGGAATGTTCTCATTAAACAGATTATATGCGAATGCGATCCTTAACAACGGTAAGGATTATACATTCTGGGGCAGAGGCGTAAGCCAGGGACATTCAGATGCCTGCAGAAGAATAGAAGGCGTCCTGGACGCAAGACAGTATACAGTTCCTGTTCCGGAAGCTGTTGAAAAGGTAAGAAACGGAGAAAATCCTGAGCTTACAACAAGACAGAAGCACACAAGAGTTGCTTATGTTGTTGCCAAGGAAGGTGCGGATAAGGCAAGAATAGAGAAGGAGATCAAGGAAATGCCTAACTATTTTGCTGATTATGATACAACAGTACATTTCATCACAAAGGAAGAGATGGACCGGGATCACAGCGGACTTCCACATGGTGGATCAGTTATAAGAACAGGTGTTACAGGCTTTGAGGGAGAGCATAAGCATGTAATAGAGTACAGCCTCAAGCTTGATTCTAATCCTGAGTTCACAGGTGCAGTTCTTGCAGCGTATGCAAGAGCCATCCACAGACTTAACAGCGAGGGTGTTACAGGCTGTAAGACAGTGTTTGATATAGCTCCGGCATACCTTATCAACATGAGCGATGAGGATATGAGAGCACACCTTTTATAATATAAGAGAGTAAAAGGTGTAAAATATGGAAGAAAATACAACAAACATTATAGTGGCAGCCACATCTGACGACAGAGACGAAATACTCAGGTTGTACAAGCTCCAGCTTGGAAGGGAGTACTGTCCCTGGGATGAACATTATCCGGGTACGGGAGAGATAGATTATGATCTTTCAAGAAATGCTTTGTTTGTAATGAAGGAAAAGGATGGCAGGGTAATTGCGTCAGTTTCCATTGACAAGGATGAAAATGTGGAAGCACTTGAGTGCTGGTCACCGGAGCTTGCTCCCGGAGGAGAACTGTCAAGACTTGCAGTACATCCGGAGTGCCAGAACCGGGGTATTGCCGTAAAAATGCTTAAGGCAGGCATGGAGGAACTAAAGAAACGCGGGTACAGGAGTATCCATTTCCTTGTAAATAAAAATAACCTCAAGGCAATAAAGTCATATAATAAGCTTAAATTTAACATAGTGGGGGAATGTGATCTGTATGAACAGCCGTTTCTCTGCTATGAGAAGAAATTAGTTTAAAACATAGGGCACCCTGTGGGGGATATGTCATATACAGATCGTATATAGATATCCTCTACAGGGTGTTTTGTTTATTATTGCAACAGTTGCGCGTAAAAATGCATAAACGTGAACATTGTAATTGTGAAATGTTAATGAATTGTTCATGATTATATTGACGAAAAAAATAATGTGAAGTACTATATGGTCGAAAATGGATAGCAGATTAAAACAATGGAATGAAGCTAGAAGAAGTAGCGTGAGTATCATGGCGTGCTTTGCCATAAGTCGTGTTAAGGTAAGGGAGTGATGTGGATATGAAGGATTATTACATTTGCAGATATAATATGAATGCTACCCACAGCTTCAGTGGCAGAGAAAGTGAACATGGTCACACCTTTCACATATCAGTATATGTAGAGAGAAAAAGTTGCGGAGTCCTTGAAAACGATACCACCGATATGGAGATTGGCAGTATCGACCGGCTTGTGGAGTCATTTCTTCATCAGTATGAGGGAAGATACCTCAACGATATGGAGCCATTTTCAGAGAATGGGGCAAGCGTGGAGGATATAGGAGATTTCTTTTATGACCAGCTTGCAGGACTTATAGATAAGACGGAGTTTAAACTTAACAGGCTGGATATTGCAGAAAATCCATTATTTGTTTATGAGGTTGGGGACGTTGCATTTCATGCTAATAATAATCGTGAGGTGATATTATGAGACATTTATTTAATCTTAAACGGTTGAATAATATGAGTAAGCTTATAGCAGTGGTACTGGCTGTGGTACTGGTATTATGGTATCCGGTTTCAGTGGTTAAGGCAGCGTCTGACGACGAAACAGTTATCACTTCCTCCGGGAAAAATGACGTGGCAGATGCCGCACCTGTTGCTACGGCAGGAGACGTGGATGTCACATCGGGAGACGGAGATATTGTAGTTACAGGAGCTCTTACCATAGATGGCCATTACGGTGACTGGGAGGGTTATCCTAAGACTACCATAACCTATAGCAGCAACAACGCAGAGTGTAACCATTACGGACAGCTTGCCATAAGCGGAGATAAGCTCTTCGGACATTTTAAGGCAAATGACCTGTATACCAGCAATATGCAGATACAGATATGGTACATCAATATAAACGGAAGACAGTTCCCTATACAGATACAGAATGAATCCGGTGGAAGGATTGACTGGAGCAAGGGCATACCTACTGCGACCGGAACCTACACAGGTCTTAAGATGTTCTTCGGATACAGCGGCGGTGACGAGCTGGGCAGTAATGTTGCCCTTACAATATATGATTCTGTCCATGGGCAGGGGGCAAAGGGCGATGAGATAGAATTTTCCTTAAGCCTTTCAAAGCTTGCGGAATATACAGGCATTGATCCTGATCAGATGGGAACCATAACCATATACAATCCTAACCTTGGCAGTCAGGGCGTGACCATAGCAGGCTCTTCCACAGCACCATGGCTTGGTATTGCTATATGTCTTGTTGCTGTAGGCGGAGTTGCATTGTATAGAAGAAAGAAAAAGAAATCTGTATGAATTGGGTAGTAATATTATTTTTGATAATTTGGATATATGTGCTGACAGTCATGAAGAGAGCGGAGATGGGAGTATGGTACTTCATCACAGGAAGTGTTGGAGTGCTTATATTTTCCATGATCCTTATTGAACCATATGTTGTGGGATTTCTGCAGAAGGCTGTTTCCGCAGCGGCAGGCATACTTGGCATGGCATCGGGTATGTATGAATCCTATTTCAATCAGGGGATATTGTTTATACAGAACGGACATGACAATCTGTCCATGTATATAGACTTTGAGTGCTCGGGTATTATAGAGATACTGGCATTTCTGTCACTGCTGTGGTTCTTCCAGGTGTACGATGTATATGAGAAGATCGCCGTAAGCGTTGTGGGAACAATATTTATATTTATCTCAAATGTTCTCAGGATATTCCTTATATGTGTTCTCATAAGATGCTTCGGCAGTGATTGTTATTTTATAGCCCATACTATAGTGGGAAGGATATTCTTCTACCTGTGTATGGTATTTTTGTATTTCTATGTATTTACCAAGCCTCAGATAATCAGGCAGAAGGTAGGTGTATTCCACTATGAGCGAAATTAAAGATCTTCTTTTATCCTCTGTCATGTTCTGGATTGCCTGGATAATAATCCCCCTTATAATGGAGATAATCCCTGCCATAGGAGATTTCTTTATACTCATAAAGCGAAGGATAAAAAAACGCAGGTATTCACCGTTGGTGTTCTATCCGGAGATAACGCTGATAATCCCGGTATATAATTCAGAGCAGACCTTCAGACAATGTATAGAATCCATAATGGAGTCGGACTATCCAAAGGATAAGATAGATATATTGATTGTAAATAACATGACAAAGGATGACAGCTTCTCAATATTTTGTCAGTGTCAGAAGGATTTCCCGGAACTTCACATGAACTGGCTCAATGCCAAGCAGGGAAAGTCCAGAGCATTAAATCTTGCTCTTTTTAACAGCAACGGCAAGTACATCATCCACATAGACAGTGACGGAGTACTTGAGACCTCAGCCATAAGAAATATGGTAACTATGTTTGAAAATGAAGATGACGTGGATTGTCTTACGGGTACTATACTTACAAATCCTACGCAGATTGACGAGACCAGGGGATTTTTCAAGCGTTTCATGCAGAAACTGGAGTTTAGTGAGTATTGTCAGGCGTTTCTTGCAGGCAGAAATTTCCAGTCAGAGTTGAATAGTATATTTACCCTTTCGGGAGCATTTTCAGCCTTTAGGAAGTCGTCAATATTAAAGAGTAAGTTATATAATACAGATACTGTTTGTGAGGATACTGACGTCACCTTTCAGATACGAGATGGAATGGGAAAGAAGATCTCTCTTTGCTATAACGCCATCTTCTTCGTTGATCCCATAGAGTCCCTTAACAAATTATATGTGCAGAGACAGCGCTGGCAGAGCGGTGAGCTGGAGGTAATGCATATGTTCAGAAAAGAAAAGCTCCATGCAGCCAGAGGGTTTGTGTCTGACTTTGTTACCAGGGTGCTCATGTATGACCACACCTTCGCATTTCCCCGTATGATATGGTACTTTGCCTTGATATGTCTTGCATTTATCAATTATCCCCTTAAGCTGGTGGTACTGTCCACTCTGTTCATGTATTTTCTGTATGCCATTGCAAATGGACTCATGTATATATGCATAATCATGTTCCTTAAGGAATTTAAGGATATCAGAAGATATTACATGAGAAAATGGTATACAGTATTCATCCTTCCGTTTTACAATTTTGTTATTTTCTGGTTCAGATTTGCAGGTATAATCAATTCCATAAAGGGAGTGCAGTCATGGAAGACCAGAACCATGACGGAGGAATGGCACAGCTTTGGGCAGGTTATAAAGAAGGACTTTCTTGGGGCATCGGAATTTTTAGAGAGACTTCGGAACGAGGTAAATAATAATGAGTAAGAAGCTTGGCGAGAAAAGCGAAAGCAGGAAAAATAAAAAGAGCATTAAGAAAAAAAAGGTACTGTTTACCCTTGGGATAGCAGTATTTATGGCACTGGTAACCCTTGCGGCGGTGATGGAGATGAGTAACTATGAGTATGACGTTCTTGACCGATATGACGATGATCAGAACAGGATGGCCAGGCAGCTTGGTGATACTTTGTCCCTGATGTACAGTGATGGCAGGAATGATCAGGAGATAATAGAGTATATGGATTCTCTGGAGTCTTCCGGCAGCAGATTCTATGTGCTTACCAAGGAAAATGAGGTTATATTTGCCAGGGATATAGTGACTACGAAAGGACTTGGTGCTCTTAAGGATAAGAGCCGATTTTATGATCGGATAGAGGAACAGGAAGTGTCTATTGCGTCTGCGGTGTTTAGAGGCGCAGATTCAAATATGGAGATCGCTGTGATATCTGATATATATACCGTAAAGGCAGATATGGGAATGATAAAGCACTCGTATTATGTCTATATGATACTTGCCCTGATCTGCCTTATAATGCTTGCCATACTGGAGATAATGCTTGGGGTATGGGGCAGTGCGGAGAAGAAATATATCAATGCCCAGGATATGCTGGAGCGGAGAAACCAGGACATGGAGGATCTCTCCGAGGAGCTTATGTCGGATACGTCTGATACGTCTGAGGGAACCGAGACTAAGAGTCCGGTGGCTGCAGACAACAACTATGGCTTTAATACCGGTATAGAGACTGTGAATGGTGTGTCGGTATTTAATGTATTTACTATGAGAGATTTGATGGTAAAATCCAAGAAGCGTGGCATGGAAAATGTTCACATGATGTTCTTTGGAGTGATATTTGACCAGATCCATATCTCAAGGGACCAGATGTTTAAGTGTATACAGAGGTTTAAGGAATTCCTTGGAGATAATGAGGTGCTAGGCCGGCTAAGGGGCGGAGTGTTCGTGGTGTTCTCATATAAAGCAGACATGGAACAGGTAACTATCAGATATGAAGAGCTGGTAAAGCACTTTGATGAGGCAGTTGCGGGGCTTGATGTTGGAGTAAGGCACAGTATTGAATATGATGATGGCAGAAATATGGTGGCGATAATGGATTCATATACGGAAAACGGTATAAGATAACAGAGCGAGACGTTTGTGTAAAAAATTGGTATAAGAAATTAATAAGAGATAAATATGAGAGATCAGTATAGGAGATCAGGAGGCAGGACAGTATATGAGATACCAGCAGTATAAATTCAAGTTTTATCTTAATGCCAGACATGCCATATATATAAAAGGCAGATTGGGGGATGTGCACCCTCATACATGGGAGATCATCCTTCATGTTACCAAACTTAAGAGCGGATTTATAAGGTTTGGTGAAGTGGAAAAACAGATAGAAGATTTCGTTGACAGTTACCAGTCAAAGACTCTTAACGATGTGGAGCCCTTTGACAAGATCAACCCGACACTTGAGAATTGTGCCAGATACTTCAAGGATAGGATACAGGTCATATTAAATGCAAATGGCTGGGTGCTGTTAATGCTTGAAATAAGCGAGACTCCTGCCAGAACCTATGTATTAAATCTGATGGATGAGCAGGATTCTTATGCAGATCAGAATATAAGTACTCTTACGGATATGATACTGGATGAAATAAATAACGGAGTAGAAGATTAAAGTGAAGCAGAGAGAGAACAGGCAGAGGTGGATATACAATTTAACAGGAATATTTATACTGCTTTCATTAAGCGTGATCCTTGTTCTGGTGCTCCATGCCATTAACTGGGAGCCGTCGGGAAATGACATCTGGGGTCACATGTATAAGGGACAGTATATGTACCAGGCATTAAAGAAGGGGGATCTGTACCCTTTGTTTGATATGAAATGGTATAACGGTATCCAGTTGTACAGATACTGGCCGCCTCTTTCATATTATGTTATGGCACTTTGTCTTTTCTTCACCGGTGGGAATGTTATATCAGCCTATATACTTCTTCTTGGAATCGTATTTTTTGTAGGCGGTCTCCCGTTTGTCATATGGGGAAACATAACAGACAGAAGGTGGGTCGGCGTGCCTGCCGGAGTTCTCTGGTTCTTTATGCCTGCCATAATCAAGGTGTCCTTCTGTGACGGAAATCTCCCACAGATCATAACCACAGCCATAACACCTTATGTGATATTTTTCCTGTGCAGATATGTACATGATAAGTCTAAGAAAGCAGCTGTTGGTTTATTTGCAAGTATGTTCTTTATGGTACTTGGACATGTGATGGTTACAGCCATAACAGGACTTGCTGCCTTCATATACCTCTTTATAGATCAGCTTATAAATAAGGACTGGAAGAGGATGTCTATGGCACTTTGCTACATGGTATGCGGAATACTTCTTGCAGGTATCATCATAGTTCCTGCCCTTTCAGGTGGCGGAGTCGCCGCCGCAGAGCAGACCGGCTCTACCATACTTGTGGATTATTCATACCCACTAAGTGTATCGTTAAATCCGTTTTACAGGTTTGTGATCAATTCCAGGGACGTTTATTATTTCGGTATAGGTGTGATACTCATATGCATATTAGGGGCATTTCTTGCCAGGGGAAAACGTACGGCAGGGTTTATATTTGCCATCATACTTGTGGCACTTACTACCACGTCGGCAGCAGTATTTCTGTCTAAGCTGCCCTTTAGCAGTCTCTTCTGGATGACAAGATTTTCACCTATGATGTATGGATTCTTCTTCGCCTCACTTATGGAGTGGAAGACCATAAAGAACAGATATCTTGCAGTGGTGGCAGGTATACTTATCCTTGAGATAATTCCATCCCTTATGCTTAACGATTACAGGATAAATGCCGGTTCCTCAACAAAGAGGGATGTGAGTCTTTTAAGGGATAATACCGTCCAGAGAGCGTCGGTCATGGACAGCAGTGAATACGGTTCATACCCTTCCTTTGGTGTAAGTGGAGATGAGGGCGTGGCATATACCTTCGGCTGGGCATGGCAGGGAGCCGTCACCGGAAGAAATATAGTGCTGCTTAATGAGGCACTGGAACAGGGAAGATTTTTATATGTATTTGACCGGAGCATAGAGCTTGGAGATGACGCTGTGCTGGTACAGAAGAATAAGCTGGCACACAGCGAGGGCACGGAAGAGGAGCTTTTGGCTGCGGCAGATAAGTGTGGCTACAGCCTGGTTTCCGAAACAGATACCGGTTATGTGTTTAAGCTGTCTGCAAATGGTACATTAAGTTCCGGTGAGAATTTTGGTGTGGTATCAGAGTATAAAGATATCGCCATAGGAAAGTACGCTGATGAGATGACAACTCTGTACCCGTGCTTTAAAATGGGAGACAGTATTTATATTGATGATTATGATATGGATGAGCTTGAAGGCTATGATACCATATTCCTTTCAGGCTTTGAGTACAGAAACAGGGCAAATGCCGAGAATCTGGTAAGAAAGCTTGGAGAGAAGGGTGTCAGAGTGGTGATAGATACTACTCATATGCCGGTAACATTAGGAAGTAAGGAGCAGAAATTCCTTAATGTGTTACATCAGGAGATAAGATTTACCAACAGTTATCCGGAGCTTACCATAAACGGACAGAATATATCCACAGGACCGTTTATGTACGGAGACAGGGAATTTACCACAGGATATATAGCATACCTTGATAATCCCTTAGGAACTTTCAGATATGATACCCATACACTGACCTTCTTCGGATATAATGATGATACTCCGAATGTGTATTTTCTTGGTATAAATCTTATGTATTTTGCTACATCTACAGGAGATGACACAGCCGCAGGGATACTTGATGATATACTTTCTGCGTTCCATGACAGTATTCCTGATAGGAAGATCGTTCCGGTTTCGATTGAATATTCGGGAAATAATCTTATTATAGATACAGACAGTGATAATGTGAACACGACTATTGCATATCAGGATATATTTGTTTCTGACAGTGAGATAAGGGAGGATAATAACCTTCTGGTAGTTGACGCCGGAAGGACAGAGATAGAACTCCATTATCCGCTTTTCTTACAGGGACTTATAGTAAGTATACTTGGTATGGCAGCGTTTGCGGTGTTATACTATAGGGATGGTGGAGGTTGCCATGAGGAAAAAGAAAAAATGTCAGGTCATAGCCCACAGGGGAGCCAGTGCTCTGGCTGAACATGAGAATACCCTTGAGGCATTTGATATTGCCATGGAGCTTAAGGCTGACATGGTAGAATTTGATGTGAGAAGAACTATGGATGATGAGCTTGTGGTGTTTCACGATAAACAGCTTAAGGGGACGGATATAGGGAAGCTTACATATGGACAGATAAATGATATAACAGGTAAGGAGGGGTACAGAGTACCTACATTTGCTGAGGTTCTTAAGGTGTGTCAGGGAAAGGTGCACCTTGACATAGAACTTAAGGAGACAGGTTACGAAAAAAGAGTTGTTAATCTGGTGAGGAGATATTACAATTACAATGAATATTCCATAAAATCATTTTTGGATATAGTATCTCTTAAGATTAAGGAAATTGATAACAAAATAACCACAGGGCTGCTTGTGGGAACTGAGCATACAGGCTTTAAAACTCATATCCATGAGTATTTTCCCGAAAAGCGGCTGAGACTGTGTAAGGCGGATTTTGTGTCGCCACATTATAAGCTGGTCACGGGAGAATTTGCAGGGAGAATGAGAAGGCAGAGGATACCTGTATATGTGTGGACAGTAAATGACAGCAAGACAATGAAAAAGCTTATACATAAGAGGGTTGCCGCAATAATCACGGACCGCCCTGATGTTATGATAGAATTAAAGATGAAGATGAAAATGGCATAATCTGATGTGTTAGCCGAGTTATTCCGGGTATAGCACGCAATTAAATTGTGAGCTGTAATATAGCATATATAAAGGCTGTACTAAGGTATGTTATAGTCAGGTATCCTGCAGACAGACTGGAAGAAAAAACAGATTGTCGTCTGAGGAACTTATGTATGCAAGAAATGAGATATATGCCAGACATGGATATATATTTAATGATACTGAAATTCGTGCATACTTTGAGAAGAAACCATGGTATACTGGAACAGTGAAGAGCGAGGATTTCTCCAGCAGTGTATTTAATGACTACGAATATAAGAATGTTACTTTCTTAAAAAAACACCAGGATGGAGAGCATACCGGCTACAGTGCAGAAAGTGAATAGATTATAACAGGAGGCAGAAGATGTTCAGTAAAACAATAACTACAGAAGATCCGATTTACGAAGCGGTCTTATCCTTTAAGAATAATAATTATTCAATGAAAGATGATTTCTATGGACGTACATATAATTATGTACATGCCATAGTATTTGATGTTATTCCGGATGAGCAGGCAGTAGCAGGCATAATTACCGGAGTATATGAAATGATATACAATTACATAGGAACATTGGATGATCCCCAGATGTTTTATGTGTGGGCAGGCAGTATTGCCACAGACGCAGCATTTTCCTATGTATACAATAATTCACCGGAGTTTCTTGACGCGAAGGTGGATTACTCCTATGGCTCTGCAGAGTCTGTTACAGATTATGCAGGACAGGATGGAGAGGTATTTGTGCCGCTGGCGGCACTTAAGAACGGAGAGTGTATAGAAGAGCTGTTCAAATACATTGAAGGACTTCCGGTTACTGCCAGGATAATCAAGCAAAAGTATTATTTTGAAAATATGAGTATTTCCGAGATAGCCGCTTCCATGAGCATAAACCCTGATGAGGTAAGGAGCAATATCGCCTACATTAAGTCGGTGGTGAAGTATGCAGTCATGAAGTATGGCGGAGCTTCCACAGGCACAGGCAGGGGAGATAATGTGAACACCTTAGGTGCTATATGGTATATTTTCTCCGGAAGCACAGAAGGACTTATAAGCGGTGAGCTTACAGGAAGACTCTATGTGGCAGGTGCACCACAGCCGGCTGAACCACAGGGGATATTTGACGAGCAGACCATGTCAGAGTTCTCGGGAGATGTGGGAATGATAGACACAGATGACATGGATGATGTGTCAGGAAGCACCGGCATGGATGAGGCAGCAGGTACAGAAAACGGTGCACCAAAGAGCTTCCTTTCAACCACTGCAGGTAAAGTGGCAATAGGTGTCATTGCTGTAGTTGTCACTGTAGGTGTAGGCGTGGGAACCTATGCCATTATGCGTAATTTTGGCAGTAATAAAGACAATACCACTACGGAGGCGGTTACAGAGGCAGCGTCCGCAACTGATACGGAGACCACTACGGAAGCAGCGAAGCTCACTGACAGGGAGAAGCTTCAGAAGTATTACGAGGACACAGTGGTAAAAGAAGATGGAATGATGGAGACTGAGGTCACGGGAAAGGTTGATGTAACCTGGGATGTTGCAAAAGACGGCAGGGTCGTTAATTCTGAGCCTTGGTTTAATAGTACAGGTATACTTAACTACAGGATAGCCGACTTTGATTACGATGGCAGCCTTGAATTGTTTGTAGTTTCAATAGTTGACGCTCCCGACTGGACTAAGGATGTCCCAGCAGGCGTACAGGACACATCTATGGTCATAAGCCCGGAGAACAGAAAATGTATGAGCTTTAGGATGTATGAGCTTGAAAATGGTCAGGTAACCCTGGCAGACGAGTATACTGACAGCTATTGTGGCAGTTCTGTGTTGAGGCCTATACATAATTATTCCTTCTATGATTCTACAGAGACGTACAGGGATATAACAGTAAGGATAGCACCCGGCAAGGACACAATGTATATTGCGGTTACAGATAATGACTATAAGAGATATCCATTAAATGTGGACAGTTATTCTCCTATATACATCTACAATGATATTCTGTCATATAAGAACAACAGCTTTGAACTTGATTTCGGCTATGAAAATCATGCAGCGCCTATAAGTGGATATCAGTATTATGAGAGGCTTTCAGATGGCTCATACCAGGATCAGTGGAGTGATGAAACTAACACTCCGGGAGACGTTTCCCTGTTCTCGGATGAGTATAAGGCAGATAGAAAGGACAAGGAAGGAATAAGTCCTGACCTGATCTCCAGGGATGATACTTATTATTCAGATATACAGGCGTACCTTAAGAACAAGCTCGGACTTATATGGAATGATGACGGAAGCCTTAAGAACCAGGATGTGATCACTATGTTTGCATTTGAAAGGACAAGCCTTACAGAAGATGATGTTGATACTACAGGTGCACATCTTAAGTGGAACATAAAGGCGGATATGACATTTACAGCGGTAAATAAAGACGCCTTAAGAGAGTATGATGTGGTGGATCCTGAACAGGTGAAGAAGGATAACGCAACCACCGAGGCAACCACGGAAGCAACAACAGAGGCCACAACAGAGGTAACCACAGAAGCAACCACCGAGGCGACCACGGAAACTCCTGAGACCTCCGGTGATGACGACTATGTAATATCATACAGTAGCAACAGGTATCTCAATAATGACGATCTTAAGAATATGACAGGCACACAGCTTATGTATGCCAGAAATGAAATATATGCAAGACATGGATATATATTCAATGATCCGGAGCTTCGTGCGTATTTTGAAGGAAAGTCATGGTATAAGGGAACTGTAAGCAGTGAGAACTTCTCCAGCAGTGTATTTAATACTTATGAGTACAAGAACATATCCTTCCTTAAGAAGCATCAGGATGGCGTGGACACAGGCTACAGTGCGGAAAGCGAATAGGGATAGGAGAAATCTGTCACATGAGGTAAAGGACAGTGCCCGGAAATAAGTGACATATAAGATATACAAGAAATGAACAGCGATAAAACATGCTTTGCGAGTTTTATACGCTGATTAGCAGTCGACACACAAATGCAGTCGTGTAAGCATGTTGCACTTGACTCGTTGCCATAACACAAGAAAAACACTCCATGGTATGATTGATATGATACATTCATACTTTGGAGTGTTTTTTGATCTGTAACACAGCCTTCGTGTAAATTTGCTTATGCTATGCAATGTATTTTGAACCTATAATGCGTTTTTGCATATAATATGTTTTTACATATAATATGTTTGGCATGTAATATGTTTTGACATGTAATATGTTTTGGCATGTAATATGTTTTCGCACATTATACTTTTGGGGGATATTACAGTAACTTTCTTGCAAGCCATACAAGTATGCATGCACCTATTATAGAAACTATAGTGCCGCCGATAAAACCTGAGGCATGTATTCCAATGATACGAAGGAGAACACTTCCTATAACACCGCCTACAACGCCGAGGATTATATTTCGTACAAGGGACCCCTCGGACTCCATAAGCTTACCTGCGATATATCCTGCAATAGCTCCGCTGATGATATTCACGATTATACCAACAATTACTCCCATAATCTTTGACCTCCTGATCACATTAAATTCAAATGTATGTTATATTAGTATATATTATCACCATTTTCTTATAATACAATTAAAAGAAAATAAAATATTGTTAAATTGCCCCTCCGAAAGTGGCGGAAGAGTGACATATAAATAGTGTAAGGCAGGCAGAGACTATATCGGAAGTAAAGATATATGAAGAAGATATAGAATATATTGGAAACAGAAGTTGTATGGTGGGTGATAATTATATGGAAAATGGAAATACAGGTTACATGGCAAATGATAGGAACTTGAAGAGAAAAAACAAATTATATGGCGAATGATAAACACATTGAAAAGAAAAATATAAATTATATGGCAGGTGATAAGCATATGGTGAGTGAAGAGCACAAGGAAAATAATGAATATATTGAAGGCGGAAAATGTAAAAAGACTAAAGAAGTTACCAGAACTGTGGAATATTCAAGAACTGTACAGACGAGGCTGGTGGCTCCGGCAAATCTTAACGGAGGAGGAAGACTGTTCGGAGGAGATCTTCTGCAGATGATAGATGAGGTTGCAGCTATTGTAGCCAAGCGGCATACAGGTCAGACAAATGTTACAACGGCGTCCATAGATAATCTTATATTTAAGGACGGTGCTTATGTGGATGAGCTGTTGGTACTGGTTGGCTATATAACCCATGTGGGTAATTCCTCTATGGAAGTCAGGGTGGATACCTATGTTGAAAATCTTAATGGGGAGAGGAGACCAATAAACAGAGCCTATCTGGTAATGGTGGCTCTTGATGATACAGGAAGACCAAAGACTGTGCCAAGGATAAAATTGCTTCATGAAAATGAAAGGGCAGAGTGGGAAGCTGCGGAAAAAAGAAGGGGACTTAGACTCGAGAGAAGGATAGAGGGCTTCTGAAATCCGGGTAAAGTTTACATAAAATCTGTATAAAAATTAATACAATATTTGCCCCAAAAAGTCGTTGACATTTGAGGACTGGTTTAGTATTATATCACTTGCGCGGTCGAAAGACGCCGATCTTCGAATCAGGCCT
>ERZ773224.2200-NODE-2200-length-21260-cov-3.019665_pt1 | contig 21260 bp, 14 predicted proteins | sample MGYA00580526_ERZ773224 | MGnify/ENA primary metagenome ERZ773224 (study PRJEB29015, sample SAMEA2737743) | human gut metagenome | biome: human gut; feature: human-associated habitat; material: faeces | place: China | collected 2012 ... | reverse complement strand
GAACTCCGCTCCCCAAATGGCCATGGCATGATTGCCGTTGATCGTGAACTGGAGTGCCTGGCGGTTTTTCAGGGCTTGCTTGATAATCTGGTTGAAACGCGATTTCGATATGGCGCCATTGCGTGTAAGCACCAGATCCGACATCTCGAACACCCGGCTGAAATAGCCCGGACAATCCTGCATCGCAGGGTTCTTGATACCCGACGTATTGCCAGGACGGCCGGAGATAAACCAGTTCACGCCTTCACCTGCAGCCCGGTCATAGAAATTGTCGACGAAAAGTTTGAAAATCGCACTCTTCGACGAAGGGGAGAAGGCGGCCGAAGGACGCGGATATTTTTCGAACTCCGGTTCATTGCCGTATTTTGCGTCGTAAGCTGCTACATACTCCTTATTCTGCTCGAGCCACCAATGTAGAATGCTGGAGGAGGCACCCGCCCAGCACATGTGTTCATCCGGAGCTCCGTCCACATAATAAGTCTTGTTGCAATCATACCAGCCGCAGCTTTCGCCCCACGGCAGTAAATAGGACTCCGACGTTGTGCCGTCGCTCCAATGATACACTTTTTTAGCCCATACATTGGGAGTGTAATTGTCGATAGGATTGCCCGGCGAAACCTCGATGACTGTTTCCGCGTCATATACGGGCGAATCGATGCCGTAGAGCCACAACTTCTTGTTGCGGAACTCCTCGTCCGGTTCAAGGCCCGGATCGGGCTCCACATTCCCGTCCGTCAGGCGCAGGTCGAGCGTCGTAGTTTTGCCCGCTTCGAACGATTTCGAACCGCCGATTTCATTCGGAGCATTGTACGTTATCGTCCTGTCGCCGGCATGGATGCGCAGCCAGCCGTCGCCCGAAGTGTAGGGCGCGAGTTTCTGCGGAAAGAGAAGCGCCGTGAACTCCCCCGCCGTCTCTCCGGCGTGCGGAGTGATCCAGACCTCGTTCGTCTCGGGGTCTTGCGGAGTGCCCGTGAAAAGCGAGAACGAGCCTTCGTTGCGGTTGCGCACCTCGACCGAGAGATCTTCGGGAAGTTCTCCTTCGGCACTCGTCAGACGGATTTTCAGACGGTGCATCCCGTGTGCAAACGGCAGTTCGATGCGATTCGACACCGTCGACAAGTCGATTTCCCGGTGCGCCCAAAGCATGTCCGACTCCGCGTAGCCCTCGCCGCTCTGGTCGGACGCGACCGCATGGATGTGCCGGTTCTCCTCCGGACGGACGTCCTCGCGGGCCGGATAGTAGGCCGAAATTTTGCCGTCGCCCAAGTCGCTCTTTTTCAATTTCGGCCTCCACGCGCCGTTCTCACGTGTAAGAACGAAATGCTGCGAGGGCGAGCCGAATACATAGAGACCGATCCGGTCACCGTCTTCGAACGCCCCGCTTCCGTCCTCGCCGATCGCGGCCCGCGCGGCGGACAGATCGAACACGAATTCCACCTCTCCGTCGGGGACGGCGCCGAGACCCTCGGTCGCAGGATCGCTCTCGCTGCATCCGGCCATAAGAAGAGCCGCCCCCCAAAGGAGCAGGACGATCTTTCGTAGGATGTCCTCAAACAATCTGCTCATGATATTATCCATAGAACTCTGCGACAAAGATAGTGTAAAATCCCTCTCCCTTCCAAACGGATTGCTTCCGCAGCGAAGGGCCGATCTACACCATTTCTCAGATGGATTGCGTCTTCGTACCCCTAAAAGCACGTAATATCGTCATGCAAAGCGCACTGCAATTTACCGAGGCTCTCGACGAGGAACCGGTTCAAAAACAGAACTGCGACCTGAAAGGAATCCATCCGTTCCGGAATATGCCCGACCGCAGGGAACGCACGGTATTTACCAACGTCGTTCCTAAATCAGACAGAACGACAGTAAAACGCTCTCGCACCGAGCCCATATAAGATTACAGCAAGTCCGAAACTTTATGCCGGGGCCGGAGTTTACCCTCTTATTTCCGTCCGGGATTTTCAATCAAAAAACACTTCCGAAGCTCGCATTACCAATTGAATAGTACGGAGAGTATCCACGTATTGCGCAAGGGGGATGAACTTCCGGCCAACAGATAAGCGGCGTCCGCCGCGACGTATTTCCATCGAAAGCCGGCGCCGGCCGAGCCGTAGCGGTATTCTCCCGTACTGCGATCCCCCATGCGGTAACCTCCTCGCAGGGCGAGTATTCCGAAACAACGGTATTCGGCACCGAAACTTCCCGACCAGGCGCGGAGTTTCGAGGGCCGCAGGCGGTATTCGGTTTCGGCGGTCAGCGTCAGGCCGTGCGCTTCCGAAAGGCCGAGTTCCGCGGCTGCGCCCGCCTTCAACACCCACGGCAGCTGACGGTTTCCTGCGCCGTAGTCGAGGGCGCCGCCGACGTTGGCAGCCTGAAAACCGAACGTCACGCGATGCGAAGCGGCCACTGCATGCCGGTAGAAGAGTCCGGCATCGACGGCGAACGTCTGTGCAACGTCGTCCGCTCCGGGCTCCGAACGGACGTAACGCGCCGTAAGGGCCACGGACAATCCTTCGGCAACCGTTCGGGAGTAGCCGACGTCGAAGGCCATGTCGTGCGGTTCCAACCGTCCGAGCACGTTGCCCTCTTCGTCGGTTCGTTCCGAACCGTATTGCGAGAAATAGCGGAAGGAGGCTGAAACGGCCTGTTTGCCGTCGGGTTTGAAATAGACCGCCGCCGTGTGCAGAGCCGTTCGGGGCGTCAAGTCGCGCATCCACGGCAGATAACTGTAACCGGCGCCGAAGCGCTCCTCCGAGAAAGGCAGCTGCGCCGCGTTGCGGAGGGCCGAAAAAACATCGGCTGAGAGTGCGACGCCCGCACCGCCCATCGCCGCGCTGCGGGCGTCCGGAACGACGGACAAGAAGGCGGCGGCGTTTTGAGCCGTACCGGCGAGCGGTACCGGAAGCAGGGCCGCTGCGATGAGTATGTTGCGAAAAAAGGACTGCATCTTTTCAGGGTTTAGAGTTTGACGATGGAGCGCGTGAGCAAACCGCCTTCGTATCGCAGTTCGATCGTATAGGTTCCGCCCCCGAGCGACGAGAGATCGACTACGGCGGGAACGGTCGGAGCGATCCGTACTTCGGCGGCGAACGCCCTGCGTCCCGCAGCATCGTACAGTGTGACGCGCAACGCCCCTTCGACGTCGCGCCCCATGCGGATCGACAACCGGTCGCGGACGGGATTGGGATAAAGATCGACCTCGCGCGAATCGTCGCGGCACATCACGGCGAAGGTGTCGCGTCCCGCGAGACCGCCTTCGTCGGTCGCAACGACGGTCACCTCCGAACGGCCGTAACGCAGCGGCATGATCCGGTAGCCCGAAGCGACCGGTTGGAGATAGAGCATCTCCTCGTCGTATTCGAGCGCATAGGCAACCGTCCCGGGCACCTCGTCGTCGAAACCCTGCGACGGCGTGAACTCCGCCGTCTCCTGCATCGAACCGAGATAGACCGGCCGGAATCCGCCGGTGGCCACCGGCGGCTGGTCGGGCAGCAGCGTGAAATCGAAATCGGCCGTATCGGAAGCGCCGAAACTGTCGCTTACCGAAACATGCGCCGTATAGTTCCCCGGGGTGCGTTTGTAATTGAAGATGTCGAGACAGAGGCGGTCGCCCTCCTTGCGGATCGCAACGGCGCCGGAAGGATCCTGCAACTCGCAGGTGAAACCGTGGCTGTCGGGATCCGAAACATGGTACCGCACCGTTTCGGTGCGGTTGTAACCGACCCGCACCTCCTCCGTGCTCTCGAGGATCAGCGCAGGCGGCGTGTTGGCCGGCGTGCCGAAGGAAATGACCGTCCTCTCAGAACGATTGCCCCAAGGATCGACGGCGACGATGGCCACCGTGTAGCGCGTCTGTTCGGCGATATCGGTCAGCACGTAGGTGATCTCGTCGCCCGCCTGCTTGTCGCGCACGGGGATGACGACCGATTCCGCCCCCTCGGGCAGATCGTCGGGATCGGGATTTTCCAACGTTCCCACGCGCCACATCAGAATGAACGAATCGGCGCGTCCGTCGTCACCGTCGGCCGGAACGCTCCACGTCAGTTCGACCTCGCCCGCCGTGTCGCTGTGCCGCAGATCGGCGACGGGATCGGGATCGATGCCCCTGTCCATCGACACGGCCAGATAGGCGTCCACGAGTCCCGAACCCAGCCGTCCTTCGTAGTCGGGATTGTAACTGTCCACCTCGTGCACGCCCCTTTCCAGATAGGAACGCAGCTTGTCGGGCGTGAACCCTGGACCGCCGTATTTCGCCACGGCCAGCGCCGCGATGCCCGAAACGTGGGGACAGGCCATCGACGTCCCCTGCATGTAGCCGTAGGCGTTGCCCGGAAGGGTGCTGTACACGGCGTATTCATCGCCGTAACGACCCTCGTACTTGTAGGAACCGCCCGGAGCGGCCACGTCGATCCACTCCGAAAAGTTCGAGTAATAGCTCTTGCGATAGTCGGGCGCCAATGCCGACACGGAAAGCACCCGCTCGTAACAGGCGGGATAGCTGCGGTAGTCGCGCTCCTCGTTGCCGGCCGCGAAGATCACGATGCCGCCCTTCATCGGCCCGACCTGCACGCCGTTCTCGTCGAGACCGGCGTATTCGATGAAATAGTCGATGGCATCCTTGGTGATTTCGGGCATCTCGTAGACGTTGGTGTATCCCCAGCTGTTCTGACTGATGACGGCTCCCGCGTCGGCGCCGTATTTGAGCGCCACGATCTCGTCGCCGTTGTCGTTCCGGTTCTCGGTGAACATCTGGCAGCTGATTACCCGCACGCCGGAGTGCCCGCCGCGACCGCCGGCGACACCGCAAACGCCGATACCGTTGCCGTTCTCGGCAGCGATCGTTCCAGCGACGTGCGTGCCATGTTCGACCGGCGTGATGCGGTTCGATCCCATCGGATAAGCAGAGGAATAGATGAAGTTCCAGCCGTAGATGTCGTCGACATAGCCGTTCCCGTCATCGTCCACGCCCTCTTCGCCGTAGAGCTCGGCCCAGTTGCCGACATTGCCGACGAGGTCTTCGTGCGCATAGTCGATGCCTCCGTCCACGACCGCCACGACCACGTCGTTCGATCCGGCGGTCACCTCCCACGCCCGAAACAGATTGATGTCGGCTCCGGCGACGGCATCGGGCATCGATCCGTCGTTGGAATAGTGCCATTGCTTCGCAAGCCCCGGATCGTCGAACGGCAGCGAGGCGGTTCTCGTCGCGGCAGGCAACGGAGCCGCGACGGCCCGCTCGGGCCCGATACTCCGGATCGCATAGACCGGCTCGACGCACTCGATCCCTTCGAGCCGCGACAGATCGAGCGTCGCCCGCGTCACGGAACGCAGCGAATCGAACCAGACGTCGTACCAGCGATCCAGTCCGGCACGGCGCGTGCGCGCCTCGAAGCGGCCCGCCGGCGGGAAGACGCGCTGCATCCGCGTGACGCCGAGCGCCGCGATGGCGCGATCCAACGGCTCGGAACCCGTTTGCAGCCCGCTGCGGGTCTCGATGATCCGCTCCGGAACCTCTCCCTGTTTGAACTTGACGCGAAGGCGCCCCGTCGCCGCAGTTTCCTGCGACGGTTCCCCGACCGGCTGCGGCGCCTCCTCTCCGATCGGATCGGAGGCGCAGGCGGCCAGCAGAGACAACGCACAAAGGGCGATATGCAACCAGCTTTTCTTTTCGAATGAATGCATTTTATTATTTATTACGGTATAAAGGTCTGTCGATCAAAATCCATTGCAAAAATAGGAATCCTGCCCGTCGTATGCAGTCCCCATTTGTCGGGATTTATGCAGATCAAAATCCCTACATTTGACGATGGCGCATTCGGAGAGGTTGCCTTACCTTTGTCACACCGAATCGCAGAGGAGGGCCACAGCCCCTCCGCGTACCGAAAAACGATATGTCGCTTCGACCTCACATAACTTTTCTAACCCGCCTCGCAACGTTTCTGCCGCTCTTCGCAACGATCGCCGCATTCGGGCAGCAATCCGCAGGAACGTTCCGCATAGCGGGCAGCGTGACGGACTACGCCACGGGAGAGCCCGTCGTCGGAGCCAACGTCGTGGCTTACGACGCAGGCGGCCGTCCCCACGGCGCTGCGGTCGGGGCGGACGGACGTTTCGCATTCAACTGCCCGACGAAAGCCGCGACGCTGCGCGTCTCGATGCTGGGATATCGCAACGAGACGGTCAAACTCGTTCCGGGACGCACCGACTACGACATCCGCCTGAGAGAGGCGCCGTCCGACGTCGGAGAGGTCGTGGTGACGGGATTCGTCGACAAGAAACGGGAGAGTTACACGGGCGCCACGCATGTCATCCAGCGGCAGGAGATCGAGAACATGGTACACACCAACGTGCTGAACATCATTCAACTCCAAACACCCGGCTTCGAGATCTTCGACGATATCGCCAACGGTTCGGATCCCAACAAGATTCCCGACATGGTGCTCCGCGGACGAAGCAGTTTCATCGAAGGCGACCAGACCAACGTCCCGCTCTTCATCCTCGACGGCACGGAGGTGGACATCTCCTACGTCTTCGACATGCCCTCGGACGACATCGAGTCGATCTCGGTGCTCAAAGACGCTTCGGCCACCTCGTTCTACGGTTCGAAGGCGGCCAACGGCGTGGTGGTCATCACCACCCGCCCTACGCAAGCCGGCAGGCTCCAAGTCAACTATTCGGGCAATTTCCAGGTCAGCATCCCCGATCTGTCGGACTACCGGCTGCTCAACGCCCGCGAAAAGCTCGAATACGAACGTCAGGCCGGCGTCTACGGCGATTTCACGGGCAGCAACAACACCGACGTCACCAACCAGAAATCCTACTACGAAAAACTCGACCGGGTCAACGCCGGCGTCAACACCGACTGGAAGCGAATGGCGCTGCGCACGGGATTCAACCACATCCATAATCTGATGCTCTCGGGCGGCAGCCAAGATTTCCGTTACAACGTGTCGGGCAGCTACAACTCCACGACGGGCGTGATGGACGAATCGGACAAGCAGACGGCGTCGCTGCGCATCAACCTCACCTACGGCGACATGAACAAGCTCTTCTTCCAAAACATCGCTTCGCTCACGCAGAGCGATTCGAACGACGTGCCCTACGGAAGTTTCTCGGACTACGTGTCGCTCAATCCCTACGATCGCCCCTACAACGACGACGGTTCGCTCAACAGCGTCCTCTCGTTCAATACGGCCAATCCGCTCTACGAAAAGTCGCTGAGCAGCTACATCCGCAACACGTCGGGCAGTTTCATCGACACGTTCCGCGTGCGCTGGAACATTCTCAAAGGGCTGCGCGTCGAAGCGTCGCTGTCGTACACCCAGACCAAGAGCGAAGGCGAGACCTTCTGCTCGCCCCTCTCGCAACAGTTCAACAACACGATCGACGCGAACAAGAAGGGCAGTTTCGACGTCTCCAACGGCACGACGCACAACCTGTCGGGAAACGCCTTCGCCGTCTACAACAAAGCGTGGAACCGGCGAGGAGGAGACGCCTCCGACCTGCTCAGCCTCACGGCTGGATTCAACATCGAATCGACCCGTTCCGAAAGTCACTCTTTCTCGGCGCTGGGCATCCTTTCGGACAAACTCGAACATCCCTCGATGGCCACGGGATACGCCGAAAGCCGCCCGGGCGGCAGCGAAGACCGTTCGCGTATGCTCGGATTCTACGTCAACGCCAACTACATCTGGCACAACCGCTATTTCATCGATCTCTCGTTCCGTTACGAGGGCTCCTCGAAATTCGGCGCCGACAACAAGTACGCCCCCTTCGGATCGCTGGGGCTCGGCTGGAACCTTCACAAGGAAAGGTTCCTCAAAGGGAGCGCCGTCTCGCTGCTCAAACTGCGCATGAGCATGGGTTACGTCGGCAACGCCGGATTCAGCCCTTATCAGGCGCAGCTGGCCTACCAATACAGCTCCTCGCTCCAATACAACGGCGGAATCGGCGCCGTGCCCGTCTCGATGGTCAACCCCCGTCTGAAATGGGAACGCAGTCTCAAACGCAATCTCGGCCTCGATTTCGGACTGTGGCGCGACCGCCTCAACGGCAGCGTCGACGTCTACTACGACACGACCAACGATCTGGTGATGGACATTTCCAAACCGGCGCATATCGGATTCACGAGCGCCAAGGAGAACCTCGGCAAGATCCGCAACAGCGGTATCGAACTGTCGCTGCGCGGGAACGTGCTGCAACGCAAACACACGAATCTGAACCTCTTCCTCAATCTGAGCCACAACCGCAACCGGATCGTCGAGATCAGCGACTACCTGAAAAACAAGAACGCCGAGAACGAAGCCAACGCCACCTCGTCGCTTCCGGCCGCCTTCTACGAAGAAGGCGAGTCGATGACGGCACTCAAAGTGATGCGCTCGGCGGGAATCAATCCGGCCAACGGCAAGGAGGTCTTCATCGACCGCGACGGCAATCCCACCTACGAATACGACTACCGCGACAAGTACGTCGCGGGCGACACGACCCCCGCCGTACAGGGATCGTTCGGACTCTCGATGAGCTGGCGCTCGTTCGACCTCTCGATGAATTTCGCCTACCGGCTCGGCGCGAGCATCTACAACCAGACCCTCGCCACGAAGGTCGAGGGCGCCTCCCCGACCTCCAACGCCGACCGGCGAGTATTCTACGACCGCTGGAAGGCTCCGGGCGACAAGGCGCGTTACAAGAACATCGCCAACCGCGAAACGACGCCTCCGACCGACCGTTTCGTGGCCACGGAGTATGCGCTCGAAGGCTCGTCGCTCAAACTCTCCTACACGCTGCCGGACGCCTTCTGCCGCCGGCTGCATCTGCGGCGCGTCCGCATCTCCGCCTCGACGGGCGACCTGTTCAACATCTCGACGATCCGCCGCGAACGCGGACTGGACTATCCGTTCGCCCGCGTCTTTCAGGCGTCGCTGACCGTAAATCTCTGATCCGATGGAACGCATCCCGATCCGCATAACCGCACTGCTGGTAATGACGACTCTCGCCGCCTGCGATTTTCTGGACATCGACACGCCGGGAATCGTCAACCGCGACAAGATGTTCGAGAACGAACAGGGATTCATCGACGCCATGAACGGCGTCTACGCCTCGATGGCCGACGCCGACCTCTACGGCGAACAGCTCTCGTTCGGATTCGTCGACGAAATCGCGCAACTCTACTACAACGACTACGAAGCCAACGAGACGACGCTGACCAAGACCTTCGACCTGCGCTACCGCGACGAAGACGTGCGCCCGCAGATCGACGCCATCTGGTCGAAAGCCTACAACACGATCGCCTCGGCCAACAGCGTGCTGGACAACATCTCCGGACACGACTTCGCAATTCTGCCGCGCATCCGCGGCGAAGCGCTGACCGTGCGCGCCTTCCTGCATTTCGACCTGCTCAGACTCTTCGCGCCCAACATCGAACGCGGCGACGAGCAGGCGATCCCCTACGTCGAGCATTTCTCGATCTCCCCTGTCGAACGGAGCACGGTGCGCGAGGTCTACGAACGCATCGTCGCCGACCTGACGGAGGCCTACGGACTGCTGCGGGATGCGCAGCCGGCTTCGGGGCGCACGCCCGAGGAGCTCTACGTCTCGCAATACGCCGCCGCCGCACTGCTGGCGCGCGTCTGCAACTGGGGCGGCGACCACGAAACGGCCGAACGCTACGCCCTCGAAGCGCTGAAAGGACCGTTCGCCTTCATTCGCGAGGAGCAGATCAAGAACCTCTTTCTGGGTTATACGGCACGCACGGAGTGCATCTGGGGACTGCACGCTCCCGACATGTATCTCGACGTCCGCAGCCGGCTCTACCCCACGCGGCTCACCGACGAACTCGACATGGTACGCGACAACTACCAGACGATCTTCCGCGTGTCGTCGTTCACGTCGACCAACAACGACTACCGTTACCAGAGCTATTTCACCCGCACCAAATGGGAGCACTCGGTGGTGTTGCTCACCAAGTTCTACGACAAATACTACGACGAGGAGCAGATCGTCCCTTCGGGGCGCATCCCGGGGCCGAATCTGGTGCGTCTGCCCGAGCTGTACTACATTCTGGCCGAATCGGTCTACGACCGCGATCCGGCCGCTGCGCTCGAATATCTGAATACCGTGGTGACGGCACGCGGCCTGCACCCGATCGAGGCGGCCGACATCGCCACGCCAGCGAGCTTCCGCGAAGAGCTTCTCAACGAGATCATGAAGGAGTTCTGGGGCGAAGGTCAGATTTTCGCCACCTACAAACGTTTCAACCTGCCGATGGAGGGCGTGAACGGCAAGGAGCACCCCGCCACCGACGACACCTACCTGCTGCCGCTCCCCGAAAGCGAGGAATCGGCGGGCATCGACTGAACCGAATACAAGATGAAACGCCGTACGCTAAGATACCTCGTTCCGGTGGCCGCGCTGCTCGCAGCGGCGGGTTGCGACTATAAGGAGAGCTTCCCCTACCAGGGCGACGAACTGATCGACTTCACGACCGATTCGCTCTACTTCTCCTTCGGCAAGGAACCCTTCTCGGTCACGGAAAAGACGATGGAAGTAGGCGTCGAGATCGTCGGATCGCCCGTGTCGCACGACCGCGGCTACCGCATCCGCATCGACCCGCTGCGCACGACGGCGCAGGCCGGACTGCATTACGACGCCCTCGAAGAAACGCGCACGATTCCCGCCGGGGCTTCGTCGACGACGATTCCCGTGCGCGTCCACCGGCTCGAACTCGAAGACGAGACGGTCTACACGCTGCGGCTGGAACTCGTCGAAACGGAGGATTTCCGTCTCGGTGTCATCGAAGGCCGCGCCGTGTCGGTCTGCTTCACCAACCGGCTCGACCAGCCCGACTGGTGGACGGAACTATCGCACTGGCTCGGTGAATACAACGTGCGCAAATATCAGAAATTCATCGAACTGTGGGGCAGCCCCATCACGAAGGAAGACATCGAGGAGAACAAATACGCCATCCTGCGCGTCTTCAAGGAGGTGAAACTCTATTTCGAGGAGAATCCCGTCTACGGGGTCACTTTCCCCGATGTGGAGTGGCCCGTCTGACCCCGCCCCGAACGATCCGACCAATGTTCAACCCAATTTAAAATAACGCTTATGAAAAGATTTTTTTCGCTTTTTCTGACCGCCGCCCTCGCAGGCGCGGGTTTTGTATCCTGCTCGGACGACCCCGAAGACCAGCCGGTCGTACCGACCGACGTCGAGAAGGTGTCGGGCATCGAAACGAACTATGTCCTCGGACTGCACGAGTATCTCGAAATCACACCCGACATCGAACTCTCGAATGAAAACGAATCGATCAGCTACGAATGGAGCATCGATTACGAAACGGTCAGCACCGAGAGGAACCTCTCGTTCAAGTGCGACGAACTGCTCAACGACGTCAACTGCTATTTCAAGGCCAGCAGCTCAACGGGCGCCAAGATCGCGGAGTTCAAGCTGAGCGTCACCTCGCCCTACGACAAGGGACTTTTGCTGCTGAGCCAGACGGGCGACGGAGCGATGCTCACCTTCAAGCGACTCGACATCATGGCGACGCCCGCCAGCCCCTACGCTTTCAAGGACAACAATCCCACCCTTTCGCTGGGCAAGGAGGCGCTGGCGCTCTGCTGGAAAGGCGAAGGCCTGACCAATCTGGGCAACTCCATCAAAGATCAAGATACGGAAATCATCCTCAGCTCGGGCAATCCGACCAAGGTCTACGTGCTCAATACGAACGACATGAAGGTCAAGACCGAAATCACCTACAACGGCGAGGGCGAGTTCCATCCCAACTACGTCATTTACCCCTACGGCGTCCAGAACAGTCTGTGGGAAGGCGAACTCTACTGGCTCGGCGGCGGCCGCGAGTACATCATGGCCGCGGATCGCAATTTCATCACCTCCACCATGGAAGAGATGCCCGAAGGCGCACAGTTCGCCGATATGGCCTGCTCGCTGGTAGACACCGACATGACGCGCGTGTATTACAACACGGCAAGTCAGAAGATGGTCTACATATCGGGCGTATTGGGCATGGTGACCGAAGGGACGAAAGCCTGCAACGTCGAACCGATGAACCTGATCCCCTGCGACGGCATCTACCGCGACGAGGAGGGCGGAGATCACCGTTACGAACCCATGAACGTCATTCTCGTAGGCAAACAGGGCTCCTCGACCAAGATTTACCGCTTCACCCCCGAAAACCTCACGACCACGGAAGAGGTGCTCACCGAGCAGGACGCTACCGGCAACATTCTGCCGACCTCGGCGACGACGGCCAATCCCGCCAAACCGATCCTCTACTACTCGAAGGGCGGCGACATCTACCGCTTCAATTACGACGGTAACAATTTCGATACGGAACCCTATATTTCGCTGGGCGACAACTTCGAGGTAAAACAGCTCGTCTTCAACCCCTACGACGTCGACACGCTCTACATCGCCGCCGAAGACACCGCCGAAACGGGAGAGATGAAAGCCTCGCTGTTCATCTACGACATCTCGGACAATTCGTCGGCCGAAAAACTCTTCGAAGACCACAAGGTAGGCGGCACCGTCAGAAGACTGATCTACAAGGGCAACGGCAAGGAAAACGACGAGCGGGTGGCGAAAAGCAACTCGATTCTGAGCAAATTCATCCGATAGATCATGCCGGATCCGGTCATCGAATGTCGCAATCTGACCCACCGGTACGGCGAGCGACCGATCTACGAAAACCTGAGCTTCGAGGTTCCGCACGGGCGGATCCTCGGGCTTTTGGGTAAAAACGGTACGGGCAAGACGACGACCATCAACATCCTGAACGGTTATCTCGAACCCGTCGCAGGCGAATGTCTGATCTTCGGAGAGAACATCCGCACGATGAGGCCCCAAACGCGCGCCCGCATCGCGCTGTTGCTCGAAGGACACGTCCAGTACGCCTTCATGACGATCCGGGAGATCGAACGCTTCTATTCGCAATACTACCCCCGTTGGGACGCCCGAGCCTACTACGGACTGATGGAGCTGCTGGCCGTCGCACCCGGACAACGGATCGCGCGCATGTCGTGCGGGCAGCGGTCACAGGTAGCTCTGGGGTTGATTTTGGCGCAGAACGCCGATCTGATGATCCTCGACGATTTCTCGATGGGACTCGACCCGGGTTACCGCCGACTGTTCGTGGAGTACCTGCGCGACTATGCCCGCAGCCGCGGCACGACCGTATTCCTCACGTCGCATATCATTCAGGACATGGAGAAACTCATCAACGACTGCATCGTCATGGATTACGGACGTATCCTCGTGCAGATGTCCGCAGGCGATCTGCTCGGTCGCTTCCGCCGTTACGAACTCGCGATCGCCGAGGGTGCCGCGCTTCCGGAAGCGCCCGAATTCCACCGCCCGACGGCGATCGGAGGGCGCGCCGAATTCTATTCGTTCGAAACGGAGGCCGAGGTGGCCGCCCGACTCCGGCAGGCGGGCATCGCCTGCGATACCCTGCGAAGCGACGCGCTGAACCTCGAAGACGCCTTTATCGGTCTTACCGGCAAGTACTGACAACGACATGAACAAAGCGATTTTCTACAAGGAGCGAATCAAGATCAGGCGGTTCTATCCGCTGGCGACCGCAGTACTGGCCGGATTCACGGCCTATGCCCTGTTGCGCATCGGCCGCATGTACGCCTTCAACGGCGCGGCCTCGGTCTGGCTGGCCGTCCTCGACCGGGGCGACGTGCTGGTCGACCCGCTCAAATACCTGCCCGCGCTCGTAGGCGCAGGGCTGGGATTGGCCCAGTTTCTTCCCGAAATCACACAGAAACGGCTGAAACTCACGCTGCATCTGCCCGACTCGCGCCGAGCGATGATGCTGGGAATGCTCGGTTACGGCCTCGTGCTGCTGACAATGCTTTTCGCCGTGCAACTGCTCGCGATCGGTCTCTATCTGCGGCACCTCATGGCACCGGAACTGGTGCATGCCGTCGTATCGACGACGTTACCGTGGTATGCAGCCGGTTTCGCGGGTTATCTGTTCGCGGCGTGGATATGCATCGAACCCACATGGCGGCAACGTCTGTTCGACGCGCTGATCGCCGCAGGCGTCATGCGGCTGCTCTTTTCGAGCGATGCGCTGCGCGTCTGCGACCCCCTGCTGCCGTGGATCGCCGCCGTCGTGCTCTGCGCGCTCTTCTTTCCGCTCCACTCGACGCTCCGCTTCCGGCGGGGATGTCAGGACTAAAACCCGTACCGAAGCATGAAAACGATCAAAACGATCATCGTCCTGCTGGCCGCAGCGCTGCTGGCGTGGGCGCTGCCGTGGTGCTATGCCTTCGTCTGCTCCGAGCCGCAGGAATCTCCACTGACGCTTTACAGTTGCGTGACGCACGACTTCGCGACCTTTTCATTCGAGGGGCACGACGACGCGGCAGGCTACGATCCGGCAGGAAATCCCTATACCGAACGGCAGTTCGACAGCATCATGCCCACCGTCTTCACCCGCCGGCTGGCCGAAGAGGGCCGTTTGCCCGAACGCATCGACGGCATCCCCTTCGACGCCCGCGAGGTCGAACTCAGCAATTTCGTCTTCCGTGCGTCGCCCTCGGAATTGAACCGTCCGCAGATCGGACTCTACCAACTGCTCGAATCGGCTCCGGGCCGCGAAGGATTCCGAACGCCCGACGACGTATTCCGCATCACGGAGCGGGGAATCGAATTCGTGAAAATGGCCGACAACCGGATCGATGCCGAAAAGAGCGAACGTTTCGATCGCGTGATGAAGAAGAAGGGATTCGTCTTTCCCGCCGTATCGCGGGAAACGCTTCGACCTACAAACATTACGACAACGGCTACCTGTTGCTCGACGCGACCGGAACGCCGTTCCAGATGAAACAGCTCTGCGGCCGGCCGTTCGTCCGCCGCATCGAACGGCCCGATTCAGTGACATTCACGCACGCTTTCGTCACGGAGTTCCCCGACAAACGACTGCTGGGATTCCTCGGAGACGACCGCGGCGGCATCCATGCGCTCGAAGCGGATTACTCCCTGCACTGCCTGCCGCTGCATCCCGTCGATCTCCGACGCGAACGTCTGATCGTCGTAGGCGACTGTTTTTATTGGACGGCGATCACCGAACGGCAGGGCTTCGAACGCCTCACGGCCCTCAATGCCCGCGACTATTCCCTTGCTGCGGAGCACGAAACCGATTTCCCCGCTCCGAAATGGGAACAGACCCGAAAATACCTTTTCCCGTTTCGGCTGGTCTTCACCGCGTCGTCCGACAAATACATCAAGCCGCGGTTATGCGACTTCTCGTACCTGGCCCTCGGACTGAACACCCTGCTGGCTGCCGGTTGGGCCGTATACAGCATGAAAAAGCGGCGCTGCCGGACGATCCGCGCATTGGGGATTCTGGTGCTTGGGATTTACCTGTTGGTCCCGCTGCTGCTCACCGACCGCGAATGAACGGCAGAAGCGCCCGACACGGGCACTTTTGCATTCATCCGATGAACCGTCCGCAAACACGATTCCGCCCTATCCAGGGCGGAATTTTCGTTTGTCCACGGCAGATTCGAATTCACGGATATTTATAAAACGTTTTAAATACCGACAATTAGAATAGAAAATATCTAAATTCAAGCGGAACAATTTCCATAACCGAAAAAAGAATATTATTTTTGCCATACCAACTAAAACGTTTTACATGAAACCTGTCAACAAAACCGTATGCAGTCTGGCGGCACTCGCCCCGCTCGCAATGGCGCAAAGCGCGAACGCCGGCCAACGCCCGAACATCATCTTCTTCCTGGTGGACGATTTCGGCTGGACGGAGACCTCGCTCCCCTTCGGCGAAGAGACCTACCCCAACAACCTCAGATTCCATACGCCCAATATGGAACGACTGGCCCGCACGGGCGTCATGATGACCAACGCCTACGCCTGTCCCGTATCGACCCCGACACGAACCAGCATGATGACGGGCATGAACGCCGCGCACATGGGCATCACGTCGTACTGCTCCTTATATAAAGACACCTGCCCCGACGCGATCGGCGGCCGGCCCGGCACGACGAACGCCAACGAAGACGATATCTTCGCGCACCCCGAATGGAACTACAACGCGCTGTGCCCCGCCTCCTTCCGCAACGAGGCCGACAGCATCGCCTACGGCCTGAACCGCACGCTCTACGCCACGCCGATGGTGGAGATTCTCCGCGACGCAGGCTACCACACCATCCACGTCGGCAAAGCACACTGGGCACCTACCGGCACACCGGGCTCGAACCCCTACAACATGGGATTCACGGTCAACATCGCCGGTTCGGGCAACGGCCACCCCCAGAGTTATCTGCCCGAAGAACACTTCGGCAACCTCCCCAAACGAGGTACCTACGCCTCGGTGCAGAACATGTCGCAGTATTACGGCTCGGGAATCCATCTGACCGAGGCGCTGACGCTCGAAGCGCTGAAAACGCTGGAAGACCCGATCCGCCGCAAACAACCCTTCTACCTCTACTTCGCCCACTACTCCAACCACACACCCATTCAGCGCGACGAACGGTTCATCCGAAAATACCTCGACGCGGGAATGGACGAACAGCAGGCCCGTTACGCCTCGATGGTCGAGGGAATGGACAAAAGCCTGGGCGACGTACTCGACTACCTCGAAGCCAAAGGGATCGCCGACGACACGATCATCCTCTTCATGTCGGACAACGGCGGTCACTGCTTGGGACAGGACAAGGGCGGAGAGCCCCACACGCAAAACCTGCCGCTGCGCGAGGGTAAAGCTTCCGTCTACGAAGGCGGCATCCGCGTGCCATTGATATTCCGCTGGCCGGGAAAGGCGGCGGAAGGAACGCGCCTCAACACGCCGGTCATCAACGAGGACATCTTCCCGACGATTCTCGAAATGGCGGGCGTGAAACATTACGAAACCGTGCAGGAGTGCGACGGTCTGAGCCTGGCGAGGCTCATCACCGCAGGTTCGAAGATGGTGGCCAAAGCGCAGAAACGCGGAGAAATCGCCACGCGGAAGGAGGCCAACGCCTTCGTCGTCCCCGCGTCGGTGTCGGGCGTCGATCCCGAACGCGAACTGATCTTCCATTATCCGCATCAATACCGCGTGGAGGATCAGGACGACATCGATTTCATGAGCGCCGTCCGCAAGGGCGATTGGAAACTCGTTTACAGGATGCACACGGGCGAGCTGGAACTCTACAATCTGCGCGACGATATCGGCGAACGCAACGACCTCGCGGCGAGCCACCCCGAACGGGTCGCCGAACTGGCGAAGGCGCTGGGCGACCGGCTGCGCGCCTGGAAGGCCCCGATGCCGACGGTGCGTGCGACGGGAAAGCCCGTCCCGATGCCCGACGAACTGTAAAAATCCGGGCAGGCGAGAACAGCGGCCCCGATCCGTCGACACGCCCGCCTTCGACACGACGTCCGGATTTCTCACTGAGAAATCCGGACGTATTCTATCGGAACCATTTCGTCAAGCCGAGCGCAGAACCGAACGCAGTTCGGGCTATGCCGAGGCGAGAAATGGAGCATACAAACGAACGAATCCGCACGACCGGCGGAGGTACGCCGACGGCTCCTACTCGATCCCCTCCAACCGGCAGATGAAGCGCACGGCGACGGGATAACCCGCCGCGGGCATATTGCCGTGGTCATAACCGTCGAACTCGCAGAGCGTCACGTCCTCGTGCCCAACGAGCCGCATCATCCGCCAGAAATAGGCCGTCTCCTCGTAGCGGCCGTTCATCTCCAACTCGCGGTCGCCCGAAAGAATCAGCATCGGCGCACAGTCGGGCCGCACGTAATAGAGCGGCGCAGTGTCGTCGACGAGCGGCTGCAAAGCGGACATACCCAATGCCTTGCGCGCGGCGAAATGCGTAATGGCATGACCGCTGAAAGGGATGATGCCCGCCAGCGAATCGGCATCCTTGCCGTAGCGCGCCAGCCGCGAACGGTCCAACCCCACCATATTGACCAGATAGCCGCCCGCGGAGTGCCCCGCGATATAGATTTTCGAAGGGCTGCCGCCGTAGTCGGCGATATGGTCGAAGACCCACGCCACGGCCGCCGCGGCATCGTCCACGATGTCGAGCGTCCCGACGTGCGGGATCAGCCGATACCCGACGCCCACGACCACGAACCCCTTCTTCATCAGCCCCTCCGGCACGGCGCGCTTGCCGCCCGTGAGACCGCCGCCGTGGAACCACACCACCACCGGTGCATCCTCCGCATCGGGAGGGCAGGCCACGTCGAGGCGGCACATCCGACGCGCATAGTCGCCGGAGGCATCCGTACGATAGAGGATGTCGCGTTCGAAGCGGTAATCGGCCGCACGGACGGCACCGGCGAACAGGAAACAGAAAAACAAAAGAAGGAGGCGTTTCATCTGCAACGGAGTTTTGGATTCGTCGATAAAAGTAGCGAAAATCCGTGAAACGGCAAAGGGGACTCCTCCTTTTCGGCGAAGTCCCCTTCCGAGCCCGTGCACGGAGGCACCGGTCAATACTGCTCCTGCTCGTTGGGAAAGTCCTGCGACTTGACATCGGCGACGTACCGCCCCACCGCATCGATCATCACCGTATGCAGGTCGGCGTAGCGGCGCAGGAAGCGGGGCGAAAAGCCCTTGTTGATGCCCAGCATGTCGTGGATCACGAGCACCTGCCCGTCGGTGCCGCCGCCGGCGCCGATGCCGATCGTGGGAATCGACAACTCCTTCGACACGCGTTCGGCCAACACGGCGGGAATCTTTTCGAGCACGACGGCAAAGCAGCCGGCCTCTTCCAGAAGACGTGCGTCGCGCACCAGCTTCTCGGCCTCGGCCTCTTCCCTGGCGCGGACGGTATAGGTGCCGAACTTGTGGATCGACTGCGGCGTAAGCCCCAGATGCCCCATGATCGGAATGCCGGCCGTGAGGATGCGCTCGACCGATTCGAGGATCTCCTCGCCGCCTTCGAGCTTCACGGCATCGGCCTCAGTCTCCTTCATGATCCGGATGGCCGAGTCGAGGGCCATCTTCGAATTGCCCTGATAGGTTCCGAAAGGCAGGTCGACCACCACCAGCGCCCGTTCGACGGCACGCACGACCGAACGGGCATGATAAATCATCGCATCGAGCGTAATGGGAACCGTCGTCTCGTAACCCGCCATGACGTTGGCGGCCGAGTCGCCCACCAGAATCACGTCGACACCTGCGGCGTCGACGATCTTCGCCATCGAATAGTCGTATGACGTGAGCATGGCGATCTTTTCGCCGCGATCTTTCATCTCTTTGAGCCGGAGGGTCGTAACCGCCCGAACTTTACTCTCAACAGACATTCGTTCTTCTGTTTTGGTTAATATTTTGACATGATCCGTCGGGGGCGTTCCGGCCGCGTCGGCGGTTTTTCGCCGGCAAAGTTACGCTTTTGAGCGAATCCGGCAAAAGAATTCCCACAAAACGACCCCGCCCGACACCGAAACGTTGAGCGAGTGTTTGGTGCCCAACTGGGGGATCTCCACCGCGCCGTCGCAGCGGTCGACCGCCTCCTGCGACACCCCTTCGACCTCGTTGCCGAAGACGAGCGCATAACGCGCCTGCGGATCGAAGGCCAACGCGTCGAGCATCGCCGCGCCCTCGACCTGCTCGACGGCCAGCACGCGGTAACCCGCGGCACGCAGCTCGTCGATGCACTCCACGGTCGACGCATGATGCGTCCATGCCACGCTCTGCTCGGCACCGAGCGCCGTCTTGTGAAGCTCCCGACAGGGCGGCACGGCCGTAATGCCGCACAGGGCGATCCGCTCGACGGCGAAGGCATCGCCCGTGCGGAAGAACGATCCGACGTTCTGTGCCGACCGCACGTTGTCGAGCACGACCACCAGCGGCAGCTTGGGCATCGCGGCGAACTCCTCGACCGAGGGGCGATGCAACTCTTCATTCGTGATTTTTCGCATGACCGACAGCTAATTTCGGGGACAAAAGTAACACAAATCGGGATAAAATATGTAATTTTGGCGCGATATTTCCGATTCGACTATGAACATCAGACAAATCTTCGGCCTGCTGGCCGCAATCGCCTGCGCGGGCAGCGTGCAGGCGCAGCGCGTCGGCTGGGAGGCCGACTTCAAGACGCGCTTCGACAATCGCGAATTCACGGGCAGTTCGTGCAACGAGTCGCAGACGATCTTTCTGGCCGACCTGTCGACGGCCGTAAGCTACAACTGGCTGGACCGCAATACGCTGCGTTTCGGCGTACAGATGCAGAAGGACTTCGGCGACAACCGCGACTACTTCTCGGAGGTGCGGCCTCTGGCGTCGTACGCCTACCGCGCCGAACGGCTCGGGGCCGACGTGGGTATCTTCTCGCGCGACGAACTGCGCGGCGACTACTCGCACGCCTTCTTCAACGACTCGCTGCGCGTCTACGACCCCACGATCCAGGGCATGGCGGTGCGTTACCGCAACCCGAAGGGGCTGCGCGCCGAACTGGTGCTCAACTGGGAAGGGATGTATTCGGAATATTCGCGCGAGAAGTTCCGCATCTTCGGAGCGATCCATAAGGATTGGTCGCGCGAGGCGGACAAACGCTGGTACGTCGGGGGGGGGCTTTCGATGTTCCATTTCGCCAACAGCGCCCTGACCGAAGGCAACGTGGTGGACAACATGTTGGCCAACCCCTACGTCGGTTTCGCCAGCAAGGCGGCCGAGGTGGTGCGCCGCAACGCCGACGGTCGGCCGACGGTCGAACGGCCTTTCTGGTACGACTTTCGCGCAGGGTTCCTGTGGGCTCCGCAGCGCGACCGCATCGCCGACGAAGGGTGGAAGGCCCCCATGGGCGGCGAATTGCGCGTGCGTCTGGGCTGGAAGGGGCTCGAATTCGAGAACAACCTCTATGTAGGCGAGAATCTCATGCCGCTCTTCGGCCGCTACGGATCGGAGCTCTACGCCGGCGAACGGTGGTACGGCACGCGCGACCGCATCTACAACCGCACGCGGCTGGGCTACGAGCGGTCGTTCGCGAGCGAGACGATCCGCGTGCAGGCGGGCATGATCTTCCACACCGACGGCACGGGGCTCTACACGCAGCAGGTGGTGCAGGTGAGCGTACGGCTGGGAAAAACGCTCTACGACCAGCGAAATCACCCGCAGAGATAACCGCAGCCGGAATTTTTGACTAATTTTGTAAAAAAACACGAGATAACAATGGCTATCGAAACCAACGAACCCGCAGCGAAGGAGAAGTCGCTGAATTTCCTCGAAGAGATCGTCAAGGAAGCCGCCGACCGCGGCGTCGCCATAC
>ERZ773224.2186-NODE-2186-length-21340-cov-16.446606_pt1 | contig 21340 bp, 15 predicted proteins | sample MGYA00580526_ERZ773224 | MGnify/ENA primary metagenome ERZ773224 (study PRJEB29015, sample SAMEA2737743) | human gut metagenome | biome: human gut; feature: human-associated habitat; material: faeces | place: China | collected 2012 ... | reverse complement strand
CCGCCCGCCATCGAGCAGAGTTTTACACCTAATTGGGGATAAAACAGCTGATGGCCGGTGGCGGTGTAGCACTGATCGGCACGACTCTGGTGCCGCTGCTTTCCGGTCTGTTCGGTTAAGCAAAGGCTGTCGGAGCGAAGATTCCGACCGGGCGGCGAAAGCTGCCTGTTACATAGTCAGGTGCAGGCAATCTCCGCAGCTGGCTATTTTCTGCGCTCTCCGGCAGGTGCACATGTTGGAAGTATGGCGCAGGACCGCAGTTTAGAATCGCACGGCTGATAGGCCGGACAAGTTACAGGAGGACAAATCTATGGCGTTTCTTACTACAACTGCATCGGCACTGTCTCTTTTCTCACAGCTGTTCATGCTTCTGTCCCGGATGGCGAAGCTGTTCGGCGTGTTTGCGTAAGGAAGGAGGCGGCTCATGCAGAGTATCCTTGAACAGATCACAGATTGGCTCAAGAGCATGATCATCAGCGGTATCATGGGAAATCTTTCAGGGATGTTCGATTCGGTCAACCAGCAGGTTGGACAGATCGCAGGCGATGTGGGAACCACACCGGCGAACTTTTCACCTGCGGTTTTCTCTATGATCCGTAACATCTCGGAATCCGTGATCCTGCCCATTGCCGGAATGGTGCTGACATTCATCGCCTGTTATGAGCTGATCCAGATGCTCATCGAGCATAACAATCTGGCAAATTTCGAGACGTGGACATTTTTCAAATGGGTCTTTAAGACCTTTCTGGCAGTGACTCTGATCTCGAACACATTCAATATCACGATGGCTGTCTTTGATGTGGCGCAGCAAGTGATCTCCAGAAGTGGCGGTCTGATTTCCGGCAGTACGTCCGTCAGCGATGCGACCCTGACAGCAATGCAGGCTACACTGGAAGGCATGGACTTGGGACCGCTGCTGGGACTGTATTTGCAGACCTTTGTGGTTCAGGTCACGATGCTGGCGTTGTCGGCTATCATCTTTGTCATCGTGTATGGCCGAATGGTGGAAATTTACCTCATGGTGAGCCTTGCGCCGATTCCGTTCGCAACCTTTGGAAACCATGAGCAGAGCCATACCGGTCAAAACTATCTGCGCTCCCTGTTTGCACTGGGATTCCAGGGGTTTCTTATCATGATCTGTGTAGGCATCTACGCAGTTCTGATTCAGAACCTGTCCTTTTCGGATAACATCATCAGCAGCATTTGGGGCGTTATGGGCTATACGGTTTTGCTGGCATTTACGCTGTTTAAGACGGGAAGCCTCGCAAAATCCGTGTTTGCAGCGCATTAAGGAAGGAGGCATGATTCGTGGCATCTTATATTTCTGTACCGCGTGACCTTTCAAAGGTCAAAACCAAGGTCTTTATGAATCTGACCAAACGGCAGATTCTCTGCTTCGGAGCCGGTGCGCTGATTGGCGTTCCGGTTTTCTTTTTGCTCAAGTCCAGCGGGAATCTGAGCCTTGCTGCACTTGGCATGATGGCAGTGATGCTGCCGCTTTTCTTTCTTGCCATGTACGAGAAAGACGGTCAGCCGCTGGAAGTGGTGGCAAAGCACTTCTATGAGGCAAAGTTCAAGAGGCCGAAAACGCGGCCTTACAAAACAAAAAATTACTATGCACTGCTGGTTCAGCAGGCAGACGTGGAAATGGAGGTAAATCGCATTGTTCAAAATTCTCGAAAAGCTGACATCGAAGAATAAAAAGCAGGATGACATCCGAATGCCGTCTCATCTGTCAGCCGCAGAGCAGAAACAGGTGCAGACGGTGATTGACCGCGCAAGGGGGGACCGCACGATTCCGCATTCGGCACAGGAGAGCATTCCTTTTCAGCGGATGTTCCCGGACGGTATCTGCCGTGTGACGGACAACTACTACACCAAAACCATCCAGTATCAGGATATCAATTATCAGCTGGCACAACAGGAGGATCAGACAGCTATCTTTGAGGAATGGTGCAGCTTCCTGAACTTCTTTGATTCCAGCATCCGCTTTGAGCTTTCTTTTATGAATATGGCTACGGATGCCTCGAATTTTGAGAAGATGGTGTGTATTCCGTACCAGAAGGATCATTTCAATCCGGTGCGCACGGAGTACAGCACCATGCTGCGCCGCCAGCTTGCCCAGGGCAACAACGGCCTGACCAAGACGAAGTACCTGACGTTTGGCATTGAGGCGGAATCCATGAAACAGGCAAAGCCGAGGCTCATTCACATCGAGATCGACCTGATGAACAACTTCAAACGCTTGGGTGTCCGGGCAAAATTGCTGAACGGCAAGGAACGGCTTCATCTGATGCACGATATGTTCCACATGGGCGACCATGACCGGTTCAATTTCGATTGGAAGTGGCTGCCGGAGAGCGGGCTGTCGGTAAAGGACTTTATTGCTCCGACCGGATTTGCCTTTCCGAAGAACCGGATTTTTCAGATGGGCGGGATGTATGGTTCTATGTCCTATCTCCAGATCACAGCTTCCGACCTGTCGGATCAGCTGCTGAAGGACTTTCTGGATATGGAATCCAGCCAGATCGTGACCATGCACATTCAGTCGGTAGACCAGAACAAAGCAATCAAGTCCATTAAGCATACCATCACGGAGCTGGATCGTTCCAAGATTGAGGAACAGAAGAAAGCAGTCCGTTCTGGATACGATATGGACATCATTCCGTCGGATTTGGCGACTTATGGTAAGGACGCAAAGGCATTGCTGAAGGAATTACAGAGCCAGAATGAGCGTATGTTCCTGCTGACTTTTCTGGTGATGAACACCGGCGAGACGGAGCAGGAGCTGGAGACCAACGTGTTTCAGGCTTCCAGCATCGCACAGAAGTACAACTGCAACCTGCGCCGTCTGGACTTTCAGCAGGAGCAGGGGCTGATGAGCTGCCTGCCGCTGGCGCAGAACCTGATTGAGATTCAGCGCAGCATGACTACCAGCAGCACGGCAATTTTCGTGCCGTTTACCACCCAGGAACTGTTTCAGACCGGGAAAGAGGCTCTGTACTATGGGTTGAATGCCCTGTCCAACAACCTGATCATGGTTGACCGGAAAAAGCTCAAGAACCCCAACGGGCTGATTCTTGGTACTCCCGGTTCCGGTAAATCCTTTTCTGCCAAGAGAGAAATCGCCAATGCGTTTCTGGTGACGGATGACGATGTAATCGTGTGCGATCCGGAAGCCGAGTACACGGCTCTGGTGCAGAAATTTGAGGGGCAGGTTATTAAAATCAGCCCTTCCAGCACGCAGTATATCAATCCGATGGACATCAACGCGAATTATTCAGAAGAGGATAATCCCATTGCCTTGAAAGCAGATTTTATCCTGTCCCTGTGTGAGCTGATCGTGGGCGGCAAGGAAGGCTTGCAGCCGGTAGAAAAGACGGTTATCGACCGCTGTGTGCATCAGATTTACCAGACCTATTTTGAGAACCCGGTGCCGGAGAATATGCCGGTGTTACAGGACTTGTACGAGGCACTGCTCCGGCAGGATGAAAAGGAAGCACACCATGTGGCAACGGCACTGGAAATCTATGTGACCGGTTCTCTGAACCTGTTTAACCACCGCACCAACGTAGATATCAATAACCGGCTGGTCTGCTATGACATCAAGGAGCTGGGCAAGCAGCTGAAAAAGATCGGTATGCTGGTGGTGCAGGATCAGGTTTGGGGGCGTGTGACCGCCAACCGTAACGCCGGTAAAGCCACCCGCTACTATATGGACGAGTTCCATCTGCTTTTGAAAGAGGAGCAGACAGCGGCTTACAGCGTGGAAATCTGGAAGCGATTCCGTAAATGGGGCGGTATTCCCACCGGCATCACCCAGAACGTGAAAGACCTGCTTTCTTCCCGCGAAGTGACGAACATTTTTGAGAACAGCGACTTCATTTATATGCTGAATCAAGCAGCCGGTGATCGTCAGATTCTGGCGGATCAGCTGAATATCAGCCCACATCAGCTGTCCTATGTGACCCACTCCGGTGAAGGCGAAGGACTGCTGTTCTACGGAAATGTGATTTTGCCGTTCGTTGATCGTTTCCCGACCGATCTGGAACTGTACCGGATTATGACGACAAAATTAACCGAAGTGCAGGAAGCGAAGGAGGCGTAAGCGATGGCTGGCAAGAAAAATCCGAATCTCGGAGACAAGCTGCGGCAGGAGCGCGAGGGTGCGGAGAACACCCTTCGCGATTCCAGAAGCAAAACCGCAGATAGCAGTACGGGAGACGGCGGCAAGAAAAAAGCGGAACACCGAAGGCAGATTCGTCACGAGGCCGATCTTGCTAAGATGCGCAGTAAGAAGCTGAAATCAGATCAGGAAGCAAAAGCGAAAAAGAATGCAGCAGCTTCCGGGAAAAAAGGCGGAAAGCCAAAGAAGCCGGGAAATCTTGCGGCAGATGCACTTTCAGCCAAGGCACATCAGAGTGTGCGCAATGCCGACCAGGATAATAATTCTGGTGTGGAGGCAGCGCATTTTACCGAAGGCTCAGCGGAAGGTGCAGCCCGTGCTGGTTCCCGGTTCCAATATGGTCGAAAGCTGCGGCAGTACAAAAAGCTGGAGCGGTTGGAGAAAAAGGGAAATAAAGATGCCGTAGATTCCATCTTTGCGGAACGCATGAAGTCTGATCCGCAGGCTGGTTCCAATCTCTTTTCCCGATGGCGGCAGAAGCAGGCCATCAAAAAAGAGTATGCCGCTGCGAAGGCAGGTGCGGCCGCTGCGGAGAACACAGCATCTGGCACAGCCAAAGCTGCACAGGGTACTGTCAGTATAACGGAAAAGGCATTTCAGTTTGTGCAGAGCCACTCGCATATCATCATCGGTATCGCAGCCGTGGGACTGCTTGTTTTGGTGATTGCCGGGTCGGTTTCGTCATGCTCCGTCTTGATCAATGGCGGCGGCAATGTGGTGCTGGGGACTTCCTACACGGCAGAAGATGAAGATTTGAAAGGCGTGGAGACGGATTATACCAAGCTGGAAGATAAACTTCGCAAACAAATCGACCGCATTGAAACCGACCATCCGGGCTATGACGAGTATCGCTACAATCTGGCAGAGATTGGTCACAATCCCTATGAGCTTGCATCTCTGCTGACCGTAGAATTTGAAAACTATACGAGAAGCCAGGTGCAGGCGCGGCTCCAGAGTATTTTTGAAGCGCAGTATGAGCTGAAGTTGGAGGAAAAGGTGGAAATCCGGACAAGGAAGGAAACCCGTGTGGGCTATCGCTACAATCCAATCACCGGAACCGGACACACCTACACCTATCAGGTGACGGTACAGTATGAGTATAAAATCCTCAATGTAACACTGCTCAATCGGGGCGTTGACTATGTTGCAAGAAATTCCGGCCTTACAGATGACCAGCTGCAACGATACGAAGTCACACTGGAGTGCCGGGGCAATCGAGATGACCTGTTTGCAGGCATAGCCTTTGCAACGCCGGATGGCGCGGGTTCCAGCGGAGAATACCAGGATTACGACATTCCGGGCGAAGCTCTGACGGATGAAAAATTCCGGAAGATGATTACCGAAGCAGAGAAATATCTCGGTTATCCCTATGTTTGGGGCGGCAGCTCGCCGAGTACCAGTTTTGACTGCTCCGGTTTTGTAAGCTGGGTCATCAACCACTGCGGCAATGGCTGGAATGTAGGCAGGCAGACGGCCAACGGTCTGATGGGAAAATGCGACATTATCCCGAAGAGTGAGGCAAAGCCCGGAGACCTGATCTTCTTCCAGAAAACCTACAACACCAGTGGCGCATCCCATGTGGGCATTTATGTCGGCAACGGGATGATGATCCACTGTGGCTCACCAATTTCCTATGCTTCCATTGAGACGAGCTACTGGCGGCAGCACTACTACTGCATGGGAAGAATTCGATAAAAATAGGGCGTTTATTCGCCCGGAAAGGATACGATATGAGCTTGAAACTGGAAAAGATTGCTGCGGAGCGCGAGAAAGCCCGCAGGAAACGCGATGAATGGGAGGAGCGCAGAAAGGAATGGGACAGAAAGTACCACGAGCAGGAAAACAGCGAAATCTGTGAAATGGTACATGCCCAGAGCCTGACCCCGGAACAGCTGGCAGTCATCATTCAGCTGGCGCAGGCTGCGGTTCCCAACCCGGAGAACCTGAAACTGGATGAGAAAGAAACGGAGGATATGGAATGAAAAAGATGATGGCAATGCTGCTTGCCAGCGTGATGGCGGCAGGAACCTTTACGACCACTGCATTTGCCTATACGGGCGATGATGTGCAGAAGAACACGCCTGTCAGTACCGCTGCACAGGAGACGGATGCAGCAGAAAGCACAAATGCGGGGAAAACGGACAATACCGACAGCATCGAAATCGACCCGGACATGCAGGTTCTGCCGGATGGCTATGAGGTCTCTACGGATGCGGATGGGAACCTGATCGTTACGGTGGGCGGCAAAGAATACAATATCGGCAGCGAAAAGTCCCAAAAGCAGACTGGTACGGTGGTGCCGGGGATCACCAGTCTGCATTTTCGTTCCGGTCCCGGCATGGATCAGGAGATTATCGGATATCTGCATTCCGGCGATACGGTGGAGATTGTCGAAAAATGCGGTGACTGGTATAAGGTAAACTTCAACGGCAAAACCGGGTATGCACATGGAAAGTACCTGAATGTCACGGATTCTGCAAAAGACAGCAGCATGTTCAGTGAAGATGCGCTGAAGCTGTTTCTGGATCTGATGCAGAGTGGAATGTCATACGAGGATGAGACGAAATCCAGTGCAGCTTTGACTCCGGAAGGAAATATGACGCTGGTGGACGATATCGGTGAGGAAGAAGATAAATCCAGCCAGCAGTTCATTACGCTGGTGACAAAGGCGGGCAACACCTTTTATCTGATCATCGACCGCGATAAAGACGGCAACCAGAATGTGCATTTCCTGAACATGGTGGACGAGGCCGATCTGCTTGCGCTGATGGATGAAGAGGAAGCTGCCAAGTATCGGGAGAAGGAGCCGGAAGTCACGGAACCTGCGGAAACCGAAAAGCCGCAGGAGACGGAACCGGCACCGGAAGAGCAGAAAACAGAGAGCGAGCAGAAGAAATCGTCTCCGCTTCCGATGATTATGCTGCTTCTGTTTGTGATCGGTGCAGCCGGTGTCGGCGGTTATCTCTATATCAAGATGAAGGGCGTAAAGCCTGCGTCCAAGAAAAATCAGCCGGACCCGGATGCGGATTATCACGATGAGGATGAAGATACGCTCCAGCTGCCGGAGGATGATGGTGACGAGGACGAAGAAGTGGATGTCAACGAGGATTATGAAGCGGAATCGGAAGATGAACCTGTCTGATTAACGCAGCGTTGACCGGTGGGGCGGCTGAAAAGCCGTCCCCTTTACATAGCCAAATGGTTGGTGGGTGAACTGTTTTGAGCTATGAAGCTATGGACTCTGTAGGCGATATCTGATAAAATAGAAAGTAAGAACAGCTCAACAACTCGGAATTTTACCATCCAGCATCTCTCAAAAATAATAGGCATATTTTCATATAGTGTTGATTAAATGTCTATAAGTGCTCATATTCTGCGCATTTTGATCTGCATTTATTCATATCTATAAATCATCAAATACGTATTTATATTGGTATCTGGATTTTCGCCCTTCACACCCGTTCTCGTACGATCATGAGTGCATACCCCAGCAGGTTCGTTCCGTGCCACTTTTTCACGTCGAGTCGATCTGGGTCCTTCATCGATAAGCCGATGCCCCAGATGTGGTCCTTGACGGCGCACTCTGCGAGGATGGCGTCGCCGGTGGATTTGAGCTGAGCCTTCAGGTCTTTGATCTGCTCCAACTCTGTCTTTGGATAAAGAAAAATCACTTTCTGTCCATCCATGGATACCTTCTGTAAACGATACCTTACAGCTATATAATTGGGCAGATGGTCAAACTCTGCGCGCTGAACTGTCGCTTCAATTCCCAGAACTTTATAGAGATATTCCATATGTTCTCCTTCTATTTAACTCTATTTTTGTATTATAACTTGTTTTAAGTTAAGTTTCGATATTAAAGTTAAGATAATTCAAAAAAATCATCAGGAAGCGGAAATATCATAAGAATAATTTAACACCATGGCACCTTCTTTTTCCTCTCAGATTTCCGTGCTCTGCCACTTTTATGAGCGTTCTTTTCAGTATTTTGCCACTTTCATGAGGGAATAATCCGTGCTTCATTACACTTTCATGAGCGAATTTATGCTGTAATATGACATTTTCATGAGGGAATTGGTGCTTCGATGCGACGTGAGGAGGTAGTGGGCGGAGGCATGGGCGCGATAAAGGCAACGAGTGCGAATGGGTGGACGCGACGTGAGAAGGTGGAGGGTGCGGACGCGTGGGCGCGGAGTGAGCAGGCGGAGGGCCGAGACATTGGCCCGGGAAAAGTGAGCAGAAATATACGAGTGTCAACGGGAGGGTTTTATGGTACAACTAGAAGTAGTTTTTTGATGGAGGTGCCTATGGAGCCGAAGGTCAGTATCATCGTGCCGGTGTATAACGCGGAGAAGAGTCTCGCGCGCTGTGTGGACAGTATTCTGAATCAGGAGTTTCGGGATTTCGAGCTGATCCTCATGGATGATGGAAGTAAGGATCGGTCCGGGGAGATCTGCGACGGATATGCGCGGGCGGATGCGCGCGTGGTGGTCGTGCATAAGGAGAATACGGGGGTGTCGGATACGCGAAACCAGGCGATCGCGCGGGCGCGGGGTACGTTTCTGCAGTTCGTGGACAGTGATGACTGGCTGACGGCGGATGCGACGAAGCTGATGGTGCGGGCGGCCGAGGAGACGGGCTGCGACATGGTGATCGCGGATTTCTATCGTGTCGTCGGAGAGATGGTGTCGCGGAAGGGGGATATCGACGCGGACCAGGTGATCGGGCGTGAAGCGTTCGTTGGCTTCATGATGGAGAACCCGGCGGACTACTACTATGGGGTGCTGTGGAATAAGCTGTACCGGCGCTCGCTTGTGGAGGCGCACGGGATCCGGATGGATGCGAAGCTCAGCTGGTGCGAGGATTTTCTGTTTAATCTCGAGTATGTGCGCTATGCGACGACGTTCTATGCGCTGCGGACGCCGGTCTACTATTATGTGAAGACGAAGGGTTCGCTGGTGAATCAGAAGATCAGCTTCGCGCGGACGGTGGAGATGAAACTCGCGATGTTCGAGTGCTACAACGACTTCTTCAAGCATGTGCTGGATGAGGATGCGTATGAGCGGAAGCGGCTGCAGGTCTATCATTTTCTAGTGGATGCGGCGAAGGATGGTTTCGTGTTCCCGGCGACGATTCCGGGGACGCAGAAGCTCGGTGAGGAGCGGAGCCAGGCGCTGCAGGAGGTGATTTCGGAGGATGGGATCATCGTGGAGAAGTACCGCGACCGGAAGCTGCTCGAGCGCTATCTCGAGTCGGTGGCGCTGAAGTATGATATGACGCTGGCGGAGCTGTCGCTGCTGCTGTATCGGAAGGACGCGGGAAAGGCGCTCACTCGAGGGGCTGAAGCGCAGATGCCTGCGCGGGAAGATGCCGTGGAGGCGACTGATCGAAAGGATGCCGGAAAGGCGCTGAGCCGGAAGGATCTCGCGGAGCTGATGCATATGAGCCGCGGGGATCTGCGCGCCGCGCTGCAGAAGCTGGTCTCACGCGGGATGCTCGAAGTGGTCGACGTGCCGAGGAAACGACGTGAAGCGGCGGAAATAGCCGAGGCGACCGGTCTTTTCGGAAAGCGTGGCGAGGCACAGGATGCAGACGCGAACGGAATGACGAAGAAAAAACGCGAGCCGCGGAATATTCGTCTCGAGCTGCTGCCGGCGTCGGATGCGGTGCTGCAGGATATCGCGGCCGCGGAGCGTGACTACGAGCAGGCGAAGTTCCGGGGATTTACCGAGGACGAGCTCCGGCAGTATACAGCGCTCGAGCGGCGTGTGCAGGAGAACGAAAAGCAGATACTGCAGAAGTGAGGATGGGCAGACGAACACCATCAGCGATGCCTGGCGATGAGTCAGCGAGGGGCAGAATGCGTTGCGGCGAGGCACAACGCATGCGCGGAGTGATGATGTGGAGGGCCGAAACATGGGCACAAGCGAGTAGGAGGCGGTGACTAGCCGCCGTCCTCTCACACCACCGTGCGTACCGTTCGGTACACGGCGGTTTCAACAGTTGACGTGCATAGACTGATAAGCTGTGGCAAGATCATAAAAGGCCCAGTTTGTAGACCTAAAACAGAATACCGTTCCTTACATAGCAGTCATGCGCTTCGGTGCCTGGCTGCTAATTTTTTTGCGAAAGGAGCAGTATCGAATGAAGCTTGTATTAGCGGAAAAGCCCTCGGTTGCCATGAGTCTCTCGAAAGTGATCGGGGCAGATCAGCGCGGGGACGGTTATATGGAGGGCAATGGCTACCTTGTCAGTTGGTGTGTGGGGCATCTGGTGGAACTTTCCCAGCCGGAAGCCTATGATGAAAAGTATGCAAAGTGGAAGTATGATGATCTTCCGATTTTGCCGGAACATTGGCAGTATCAGGTGTCCGCCAGCACGAAAAAGCAGTTCGGAATCCTGAAAAAGCTCATGCAGCGGAAAGATGTGGAGAGTCTGATCTGTGCAACCGATGCAGGGCGTGAGGGCGAACTGATTTTCCGACTGGTTTACCATCAGTGCGGCTGCAAAAAGCCGGTGGAACGGCTTTGGATTTCATCAATGGAGGACAGTGCTATCCGGGAAGGCTTTCAGAAGCTCAGACCGGGAACAGAATATGATGCCTTATATGAGGCGGCTTTATGCCGGGAGCGAGCCGACTGGATTGTCGGAATCAACGCCACCCGGCTTTTTTCATGTCTGTATGGGCAGACCCTGAATGTGGGGCGCGTGATGACACCAACGCTTGCGATGGTGGTTATGCGAGATGCAGCAATCCGGGCGTTCAAGCCGGAGCCGTTCTACTCGGCAGAATTAAAATTTCGGGATTTTCAAGCGGGCGGTGAGCGAATGAAAGAAAAAGCAGAAGCAGAAAAACTGGTGGCAGAGTGTTGCCAGGCAGGAAGTGCCATCATTACCAAGGTAGAGCAGAAAGAAAAATCAGAGAAGCCCCCGGCTTTGTTTGATCTGACATCGCTTCAGAGAGAAGCAAATCGGCAGCTGGGATTCACTGCCCAGCAGACCCTGGATTACACACAGGCTCTGTACGAGAAGAAACTCGTGACATATCCCCGTACCGACAGCCGGTATCTGACGGATGATATGGCACCGCTGGTGCCGGAACTTGTTTCTGTGATCCAGCAGAGCTTTCAGATTCAGGCGGATGTACCGGCACCGGTGAATGCAGCGCAGGTCATCAATTCTAAGAAAGTCACCGATCACCATGCCATTATCCCTACAAAAACAGCGGCGGGTTATGACATTTCCTCGCTTCCCAGTGGAGAACAAGCGATTCTTACTCTGCTGGCGGTGCGGCTGATTTGTGCGGTCGGAACACCCTGCCACTATGCAGAAACCATAGTAGAAGCGGAGTGTGCCGGTCAGAAGTTCCGCACGAAAGGCAAAACAGTCACGGATATGGGCTGGAGGCAATATGCAGGAAAGCCGGTTGAAGATGCTGAGAAGAATGCGGAGGCAGGTGATCTTCCGGAGCTTTCGGAAGGCATGACATTGGAACTTGCCGGTGTCGATCTGAAAGAAGGCAAGACCAGCCCACCCAAGAGGTTTACCGAAGATCTTCTGCTTTCAGCGATGGAAAGTGCCAGCTCGGATGAATTTCCGGCTGGTGTAGAGCGAAAAGGCATCGGCACACCAGCTACACGCGCTGCCATCATCGAAAAACTGGTACAGAAAGGCTTTATCGAGCGCAGGGGCGATAAGAAAACGAAATACCTTTGTTCTACGGACAAGGGAAATGCGCTGGTGACGGTGGTGCCGGAACAGATTCAGTCTCCATCCATGACGGCAGACTGGGAGGTAAAACTGCTGAAAATAGAACACGGCGAGTATGACAGCGATGCCTTTATGGGAGAAATCAGCAGCATGGTCAGCGGACTTGTAAAAACCTACGAGGCTGTGAAAGGTGCCAATGTCCTGATGCAGCCGGAATGCAAAGTCATTGGTTCCTGCCCCGCCTGCGGCAGTGATGTTTGTGAAACGGCAAATGGATGGTTTTGCAGGGATAAGAACTGTAAATTTGCACTCTGGAAGGAAAACAGGTTCTTTCAGACACTGGGAAAGCAGATGACAGAGGAACTGGCAAAGCAACTGGTAAATCAGGGAAAAGCACGGCTTACCCACTGCTATTCCAAGAAGTCTGGACGTTACTATGACACAACCGTTCATGTAGAGACTGGCGAGGACGGTGCAGCAGCATTTAAGCTGGAGTTTGGAGGTAAAAAATGAGCATGAAAATGATGAATGCAGCTTATTTGGTGGATAATGCTGCGCTGCTTTCCTTGCAGGAAAAGCAGGACGGCGTGGAATTCCATTGCTTTGATATGGACAGCAAGGTGCAGACCACCGAGGGACACATTGGCTGGGATGTGTTGGATAAACAGCCGTCTTCTACGCTGGAAGAAAGCGCAAGGGTGGTAGCACTTCAGAAGATTTCCCAGCTTGACGGTCTTGCCGTTGCGCCGGTAGCTCCGGAGATGCTGGAGCAGGTACGCGGCGGCAGAAAGGTTCTCTGGCAGATGAAAAAGGCTGATCCTGAGCTGGAGAATGCAAAAAATATCCGGTTTATCACCAGCAACTACGAGGATCGGTTCAAAATTCCGGATGGCAGTGCAGTGGAGATCGAGTATCCGAACCGGAAGTTCTCAGCTCGCTGCGAATATATGGACGAATATCATTTGCGCCTGGGGTATGATGTTTTGCACATCTGTCAGCTGGCAGAAATGCTGGAACGCGGCGGTGGTACATGCCGCCCGGAGCCGCTGATTACGGAAGAACGCAGTGCATGGGATTTGGGAGGCAAGGGCTTTCTTGCCATTCAGACCTGTGAGGACGGTTACGACTATACCTTATATCATAAGGACTTTACGGAAATTGACGGTGGACAGATCGACAACCCGGAAATCAGCATGAATGCAGCCAGAGACCAGATTCTTTCGGATTATGGGTTCGGTGGCCGCACCATGACGCGGATTGACTATGATGAACTTTGTGATCGTGCAGAGGAAGCGGAAATCAGCAGACGGGAATCTGTGCTGGGTAAACTCTCGGATTTGTCTTCCAGAACGGATACGCCGGTGAAAGCTGCCAAGGCGAAGGAGGCAGAGCGATGAAATACAAGCTTACGAAGGCAGAGCAGGAAACCGTCATCAATTTTGATAATGAACTGGATACCGCCAGCATTTATACCCATGACAGCCGCCTGATTAAGAAGCTTCGGGAACTGCGAAAACAGTATCCGGAGCAGTTTATTTTGGAGCACCGGGAGCATGGGTCGGTCACTTATACGATTCCGAAACGCTGCGTCGGTATCCGACCGCCTTATAGTGAAAAGCGGCGGGAACAGCAGCGGCAGGAAGCAAAGGAAAACGGCCTGCCGTTTATGGAGAAGGGAGAAATGAACGATGGCAAGAATTGAAAAATGGGATGAAGTGCATGGAACGCAGGCACCGGACGAAAGAATGATGGCATTTCTCGACAGTACTACCGACCAGTATGCGATTTTGCAGCTTCGCCGCAGCGAGGATACGGTATATGAACGCTTTTCGTCTATGCGCGAACTGGAACGGATGGGGCTGGAACCGGATATTGACCATTATGAGGTGGTTTATACGGCTCCGCTTCTTCCCTACAAGGATCAGAATACGATGTTAGAGGAACTGTATGCGAAATTCAATGTTTCCCGCCCTGATGATTTTACTGGTCATAGTCTTTCTGTGTCTGACATCGTGGCTTTACGGCAGAATGGTGTTGTAAGCTGTCACTATGTGGATTCCATCGGCTTCCAGGAACTGCCCGGATTTTTGAAACCGGAGAACTACCTGAAAGCCGCAGAAATGGCGATGGAGGACGATTACGGCATGATTGACGGCGTAATCAATAACGGAAAGAAGGAAGAACCGGTGGAGAAAGCATCGGTTCTGGATCAGCTGAAGGAAAAGCAGGAGGCTGTGCCGCCTGCGCCGCCTCGCAGGTGCTGCGAAGAAAAGGAGTTATAAATGCGTTTTACGGATGACGAATGGATGCTCATGATGCTTTACAGCCCTGGCACACGGACAGGGCTGATCGAAGAGCTTCAAAAGATGCAAAAAAGTCTGACGGGCAGAGACAGAAACCTGCGCAGGTGGACGGCCTCGCTGCTTGCAAAACTGGCAGAGATGACGGATGCAGAATATGAGGCACTGGATTTGTATCCGGACGAATAAAGGAGAGGAGGAAAAAGACAGATGATGACGAAAACGGCTTATTATATGCAGATGGCGCAGGAAGCTGCGGCACAGATCACTGGCAGCAAAGAGCAGTGGACAGCGTTTCTGACCACATCCGCACGGCTTTATAAGTATCCTTTTGCGGAGCAGCTGATGATCTATAAGCAGAGACCAGAAGCGACGGCCTGTGCAGAGTACGATCTCTGGAATGATCGGATGAACCGCTATGTGAAGCGTGGCTCCAAGGGCATTGCTCTTTTGGACATGCGCGGCGAGCAGCCGAAACTGCGGTATGTATTTGATGTGGCAGATACCGGAGAACGGAAGAATTCCCGACCGGTACAGCTCTGGAAAATGAATGCGGAGCATGAGCAGCCAATCATTCGCGCACTGGATGCAGCATTTGATGTTTCTGCCGGTGCTGGGTCTCTGGAAAATCATATCATGGAAGCGGCAGAACGCCTTGCAAGGGATTACTGGGAGGAAAACCGCAGGCAGATCAGTGACATCGTTGCAGATTCCTATCTGGAAGGATATGATGAACTCAACATCGGAGCTTCCTTTAAGAGAGCTGCCGCTGTCAGCATCGCATATTCCGTCTTTACCCGGACGGTGGGCAATGCAGATGACTATTTTGAGCACGAGGATTTTCTGGACATCTTTGATTTTAATACGCAGGCTGCCGCCAATGTGCTGGGAACTGCGGTCAGCGAAATGTCCAGCCAGATCTTCCGGGAAATTGAACGCACGATCCGAACCTATGAAAGAGATAAGCAGGCAGAAAGGAGCCAAAACTATGATGGAGCTGAATTACACGAAGAACGGCGATTACCTGATTCCGGACATCCAGTTGTCGGTGCAGGAACAGAAGCCCCTGGGCAAGTACGGGAGGATGCGCAGAGCGTTTCTGCAGGAGAACAACACGCTGCTGTACAATCACCTGATCCTGACCGAGAAGCTGTACCCGCACCTGTGGGAGATTCAGGAGACCGCGACCGCACGGATGGAGCAGATGATGGCGGATCTTCTGAAAGCGAATCCGGCACCGGACAAGAAATTGAACCAGATGGCCTGGGTGCAGCACATGAACATGCTGAAAGCGCAGGCAGAGGAAGTCATTCTGACGGAACTTATCAACAGTTAAACTTCATGAGTCTGTTTCAGTCCGAAGCAGAGCAGATTCAGAAAATTGATGCGGCGGCAGAAAATGCAGCCAAAGAAGCGGAGAGCGAAAAGCCCTCCGCTTTTGTTATTTCTGAGGATGAAATCGACCGGATGCTGCGGACAGGCTCCAATTTTGAAGGCGGAAAGATCCGTATTTATGCGCTGTATCAGCAGCAAGGGGACGCAAAAGAACGAGCTGCATTCTTGAAAGCGGAATACGGTCTCGGTGGCCACAGCTATACCTTTATGGATGGCAGTCGCGGTTTTGCCGATTATAACGGAAGAGGTATTCTGCTTCGCAATTATGACCATGACCGGGAAGTGCGACTCACATGGTCGGCGGTGGATAAGCGGTTAGACCGGCTTGTGGAAAATGATCAGTACCTGACCGCGCTGGAAATGGAAGAGTATCGGAAGCTGGAGCAGGAATACGGCGCGCCGCTTCCTATGCCGACTGCCGCCCATGTGTTTCCGCCAACGCCACCGGAACGCTACGATACCGGAAATGAGCATGTGGACAACATGCTGAATACGGCTGCGGATGTATATGCCCGGAGTGAACTGGCGGCACCACAGCGGTTTACCGTGATGGAGACAGACGATGGTTATGCGGTCTGGGATGATATTCAGGACGGCATTCATGTGGAGCCGGATGGTGTCAGCGAAGAGTTTACCAGCGAATGGGAGGCAGAGACCTACCGCCAGCAGTTGATTGAAAAAGTTCAGGAACGGGAAGCAAAAGACTGGCTCTATGTTGAACAGAGCAAGCAGAATTTGCAGCAGGACATTCCATTCCCAGATGTGGAATCCGAAGAAGTACAGGAATCGGCTCACGCAGAGACAGATCCTCTGGTACTGGAAATGCGGGAACACGCCAGCGAACTTTCCAGAGAGTCTGGCTATGCACCGGATGAACGGTTTGTGGTCACAATGACCGGCGAGAACTTTCCGGATTCTAAAGATGCGTTTGCCATCTGGGATTATGTCAAAGAAGAGTATTACGGATATTCGGACGGAAAAGTGCAGACATTTGCCGATTATGTGAGTGCATCAGAGGCGTTGCAGGAGATTCGCGGCAGGAACATGGAGGCTGAAAAAGAGCCTGCAACTGTGCAGCCAGAACCCGCAGCTCCGGTGCAGCCGGATTATCGCGTTGGAGATACGCTGTATCTGGACGGAAAGGCATTTACGATTGAAAAAGTCGGGCTTTTCGATGTGGAACTTCGGGACCCGGATTCCGTGTATCCGATCTTCCGCTCGGAAAGCAAGGAAAATCTGGCAAGAATTTTGGGGCATGAGGAAAATGTTCACCTGCACAATCTGGTGGTTGATCTGAATTCTGGAAAAGAAGAAGCGTTCCGGGCAGGGCATGAAGCAAAACATGCGGAGAACTACCGCATCAACAGCTTTCACCTCGGCGAAGGCAGTCCTAAGCAGAAATTCCGTGCCAACATGGATGCCATCTACACGCTGAAAGCCTTAGAAAATCAGCATAGGGATGCGACACCGGAAGAACAGGAAACGCTGGCCAATTATGTCGGCTGGGGTGGGCTGGCAGATGCCTTTGACGCAGAGAAAACTGCCTGGACAGGCGAATATAAGGAGCTGAAAGCAGCTCTTACGGAAGAAGAATATGCCGCAGCCAGGGCTTCGACTCTGAATGCGCATTACACCAGCCCTACCGTGATCCGTGCAATCTATGAGGCATTGGACAGTATGGGATTTGAGAAAGGCAATATTCTGGAACCGTCGATGGGTGTCGGCAACTTCTTCGGTATGCTGCCGGATTCCATGCTGGGGAGCAGGCTCTATGGTGTGGAACTGGATTCCATCACCGGGCGTATTGCGCAAAAGCTGTATCCGCAGGCAGAAATCAAGGTGGCAGGCTTTGAGACCACCGACCGGCGTGATTTTTATGATCTGGCCGTGGGCAATGTGCCTTTTGGCAACTACCGTGTCAGCGATAAGCCATATGATAAACTCGGATTTTCTATCCACAACTATTTCTTTGCCAAGGCACTGGATCAGGTTCGGCCCGGTGGTATCGTGGCCTTTGTTACCAGCCGCTATACGATGGATTCCAAAAATCCGGACGCACGAAAGTATCTGGCGCAGCGGGCAGAATTGCTGGGAGCTATCCGACTTCCCAACAACGCATTCCGTGCCAATGCCGGTACGGATGTGGTGTCGGATATCATTTTCCTGCAAAAGAGAGACCATCCCATTGATATCGAACCGGATTGGGTGCATCTGGGGCTGACATCGGAGGGTATTACCCTCAACGGCTACTTTGTTGACCACCCGGAAATGGTGCTGGGTGAGATTACAACGGAAAGTACCCAGTACGGCAAGGAAGAATGTACGGTCATTCCGATTCCAGGTGCGGATCTGGGAGACCAGCTGCATGAGGCGGTGCAGCACATCGGCGGTCATTATGAAGCACAGGAGCTGGCACCGGAGGAGGAGTTGTCCTTGCAGGGCGAAACTATTCCGGCAGACCCCAATGTCAAGAACTTCTCCTATGCCGTAGTGGATGGGGATGTCTACTTCCGTGAGAACAGCATCATGCGGAAGGCTGACCTTTCTGCGACAGCCACCGGCAGGATCAAAGGCATGGTGGAGCTTCGCACCATTGTGCAGGAACTGATCGACTATCAGTTGAACGATTACCAGGAGGAAGCGATTGCCCAGAAACAGCGGGAACTGAATGTAGCCTATGACCGATTCGCCGATCAGTATGGGCTTATCAATTCCCGTGCAAATGCACAGGCTTTTTCGGAAGATTCGTCTTATTATCTGCTCTGCTCTCTGGAAAATGTGGATGAAAACGGCAGGCTGGAATCCAAGGCGGATATGTTCACCAAACGGACGATTCGACCGGAACGGGCTGTTACCAGCGTGGATACTCCGGCTGAAGCTCTGGCAATCTCCATTGGAGAGCGCGGCAGAGTGGATTTGCCCTATATGTCGGAGCTTTTAGGTACACCAGGGGAATATGAAAAAATCCAGCAGGAACTGCATGGTGTCATTTTCAAAGACCCGATGACGCAGGGCAGCGAGGAAACCGGCTGGGTAACAGCTGATGAATATCTGTCCGGCAATGTCCGGGAAAAGCTCCGTGTGGCAGAGTTGGCTGCGGCCTCTGACCCTGCCTTTGCGGTGAACGCGGAATATTTGAAGAAGGCACAGCCAAAAGACCTGGATGCTTCGGAGATTGATGTGCGTCTTGGTGCCACATGGGTCAATCGGGATTATATCCAGCAGTTTATGGAAGAAACCTTTGAACCGCCGTTCTATCTGCGCCGAAATATTGAAGTGAAATTCTCTCCCATGACGGCAGAATGGCAGATTACCGGCAAGAGTACACCGAGCCGGAACGATGTCCATGCCTATATGACCTACGGCACCAGCCGTGCCAATGCCTACCGGATTTTAGAGGATACGCTAAATCTGCGGGATATTCGTATCTACGATACCGTGGAGGATGCAGACGGTAAGCAAAAGCGAGTTCTGAATAAAAAGGAGACCACCCTCGCCCAGCAGAAACAGCAGGCCATTAAGGATGCGTTCCAGAATTGGGTGTGGAAAGACCCTTATCGCCGTGCGGAACTGGTGGAAAAGTATAACGAGCTGTTCAACAGTACCCGTCCTCGTGAGTACGATGGTTCTCATATCCGCTTTGGCGGTATGAATCCGGAGATCCGGCTGCGTGAACATCAGCAGAATGCCATTGCTCATGTGCTGTACGGCGGCAATACGCTGCTGGCCCACGAGGTAGGTGCCGGTAAGACCTTCGAGATGGCAGCTTCTGCTATGGAGGCAAAGCGGCTGGGACTGTGCCAGAAATCCATGTTTGTCGTTCCGAATCATTTGACCCTTCAGTGGGCAAACGAGTTCCTACGCCTGTATCCGAGTGCAAAACTGCTGGTGGCAAGCAAAAAGGACTTTGAGACTGCCCGCAGAAAAAAGTTCTGCGCACGAATTGCCACTGGCGATTACGATGCAGTTATCATCGGGCATTCTCAGTTTGAGAAAATCCCGGTGTCCGCAGAACGGCAGGAGCGGATTTTGACTGCCCAGATTGATGAAATCGAAAACGCCATTGCTGAGATGAAGTCCCAGAATGGTGAACGGTTCTCCATCAAACAGATGGAAAAGACCCGGAAAGGATTGGAGGCGAGATTGGAGAAACTCCGGGCAACCGACCGAAAAGACGATGTGATTACCTTTGAGCAGCTGGGCGTAGACCGGCTGTTCGTAGACGAGGCACACGCGTTCAAGAACCTGTTCCTCTACACAAAAATGCGCAATGTCGCAGGCTTGTCCACTTCGGAAGCGCAGAAATCTTCGGATATGTTTATGAAGTGCCAATATATGGACGAGCTGACAGGCGGGCGCGGCATCATTTTTGCGACCGGCACCCCGGTCAGCAACAGCATGACGGAGCTTTACACCATGATGCGGTATCTCCAGTACGGCACGTTGCAGCAGAAAGGGCTGACCCATTTCGACAGCTGGGCTTCTACCTTTGGTGAGACCACCACGGCCATTGAGCTGGCACCAGAAGGAACCGGATACCGGGCAAGAACAAGATTTGCAAAATTCTTCAACCTGCCGGAGCTGATGAACATGTTCAAGGAAGTGGCGGATATCAAGACTTCCGATCAGCTGCATCTGCCGGTACCGGAGGCGAAGTTTGAAACCGTGGTAGTGCAGCCTTCGGAGCATCAGCAGGCGATGGTGGCGGAGCTTTCGGAACGGGCGGCGGCTGTACATTCCGGCGTGGTAGACCCGTCGGTCGATAACATGCTGAAAATCACATCGGACGGCAGAAAGCTGGGACTGGATCAGCGGCTGATGAATCCGCTTCTGCCGGATGACCCCAACAGCAAGCTCAACGCCTGTGTGCGGAATGTGCTTCGGATTTATGAGGAAGGACAGTCGGATAAGCTGACCCAGCTGCTGTTCTGCGACCTCAGCACACCGAAGAACGATGGAACCTTCAATGTCTATGAGGATATCCGCGCTAAACTTATCCAGTCCGGTGTGCCGGAGGAAGAAATCGCATTTATCCATGATGCTGATACCGAGGCAAAAAAGAAAGATTTGTTTGCCAAAGTCCGTACCGGACAGGTTCGGGTGTTGTTAGGTTCGACACAGAAGATGGGCGCAGGCACGAACGTGCAGGACAGGCTGGTGGCCGTGCATCATCTGGATGTGGGCTGGCGGCCTGCGGACATGACCCAGCGAAATGGTCGTATCATCCGTCAGGGAAACCGAAACAAAGAGGTGCAGGTTTATCAGTATGTGACGGAAGGAACCTTTGACGCTTATCTCTATGTGCGACACGAAGTCGCTTAATTCAACTGTCTGGCAATGACCAGACCTGTTATTCCATTAGCAGTAGTCTACTGTCAACAAAGCAGCTGGTAACGGCCGTGAGGAAGCGTGACAGGACAAGGGTAGCCCCACCCGAAAGGGTTCAAGCTGAAACCGCGAGGTGAAAGCGATAAACTGCGAGCAACAATGCGGTTGGGGAGCCTGACTTGTATGGTATGGTTAATGTAATGTGAATCACTGTTAAACGTCGTTAAAGCTGAACAGGCTAAAGTTGCTGACAAGCCTGAACCAAAACGGTAATGCAACTGGTTGCTCCCCTGTAGAGTGGGAACACATGGACACAAAAGTTGCTGGCGGAGAAGTGAAACCTAACCCATACTGTTGAATAAGCGAAACGTGGTAAGCCCGTATTTCTCCGAGCAATCGGACGGAAACCGTAAGGAGACTT
>ERZ773224.2169-NODE-2169-length-21452-cov-5.203673_pt1 | contig 21452 bp, 16 predicted proteins | sample MGYA00580526_ERZ773224 | MGnify/ENA primary metagenome ERZ773224 (study PRJEB29015, sample SAMEA2737743) | human gut metagenome | biome: human gut; feature: human-associated habitat; material: faeces | place: China | collected 2012 ... | reverse complement strand
GGCCAGTACAAGCGCCTGACCGGCCAGTACGAGGGTGTGCTCACCGGCAAGGGTCTGAGCTACGGCGGCAGCCTGGCCCGTACCCAGGCCACGGGCTACGGCCTGCTGTACCTGACGGACGAGATGCTGCGCTGCAACGGCAAGGACCTGAAGGGCAAGACCGTTGTGGTCTCCGGCGCGGGCAACGTCGCTACCTACGCCATTGAAAAGGCATGGCAGCTGGGCGCAAAGCCCGTCACCTGCTCCGACTCCACCGGCTGGATCTACGACCCCGACGGCATTGACGTGGCAACTCTGATCGACGTAAAGCAGGTCAAGCGCGCCCGCCTGACGGAGTACGCCAAGGCGCGGCCCAAGTCCGTGTACCATGAGGGCAAGGGCGTTTGGACCACCAAGTGCGATGTGGCACTGCCCTGCGCCACCCAGAACGAGCTGCTGCTGGACGACGCCAAGGCGCTGGTTGCCAACGGGTGCTTTGCCGTGGTAGAAGGTGCCAATATGCCCACCTCTCTGGATGCCACCAAGTACCTGCAGAAACAGGGAATCCTCTTCTGTCCCGGCAAGGCTGCCAATGCCGGCGGCGTAGCCACCTCCGCTCTGGAGATGACCCAGAACTCCCAGCGCCTGAGCTGGACCTTTGAGGAAGTGGATGCCAAGCTGAAGGACATCATGGTGAACATTTTCCACAACCTGGATGCCGCTGCCAAGGAGTACGGCATGGAGGGCAACTATGTCGCCGGTGCAAACATCGCCGGTTTCCTGAAGGTTGCCGACGCCATGAATGCCCAGGGCATTGTGTAATTATCCAATACCGAAAAAATCACACCCACCGGTTTCGATGCCGGTGGGTGTCTTTTCCGTGCAAAAGGAGGACTGCCGCTGCAGTCCTCCTCTTTTCCTCATTTTTTCCGGATATCCAGGTGGTAATCGATGATACCCGCTTCTGTATTTTCAATACAGATCTCATAGACAAGATCCACCATGCCGCCGTCGGGTACCAGGTCATAGAAAACCCGGGTGGCCTTGACCGTCATCAGCAGTGCGCCAAATTCCAGCTGGTACAGGGAATCATGGGCCACATTTTCCTGGAAAACCATGGTGGAATTGAGCTTGCCCGTCCGCAGCAGCGTCACTTTCCCAGGCTCCACCCGGAAGGTGGTCGTCACGCCCTCCATACCGGTGAGCGCAGTCTCCTCATAGGAGATATCCCAGCCGCCGTCCCGGAACACCATAGTCCCTTCCGTGACCAGCTCAATGGTATCCGGCTCCTGGTCCCCATAAGTCTGCCTTCCCCGAACACTCAGAAGGACCTTCTGCTCCTCCATGCTCAAGCCTCCAGCGCCAGCCCCAGCAGCTGGTCGATGAGCTGACCGTAGGGAATCCCACTGGCGCCAAAAAGCTTGGGATACATGGAAATAGAGGTAAAGCCGGGGATGGTGTTGATCTCGTTGAATACCGCCTTGCCCTCCTCCGTCACAAAGAAGTCCACACGGCTCAGGCCCTGGCAGCCAATGGCGCGATAGACCTTCACCGCCATATCCCGGACCTGCTCGGAGGCCTCCTCGCTGATGCGGGCAGGGATGTACGCTACAGAGGTATCGGTAATGTACTTGGCATCGTAGTCGTAGAACTCCACGCCGGAGTCAATTTCGCCGCAAACAGAGGCCACAGGGCTTTCGTTGCCCATAACGGCCACCTCGATCTCCTTGCCGCGGATGAACTCCTCCACCAGCACCTTGTCGTCAAACTTTGCCGCATTTGCCAGCGCCTCTGCAAGGCTCTGCCGGTTCTTGGCCTTGGACACACCTACGGAAGAACCCGTGCCCGCAGGCTTGACAAACATGGGATAGGCAAAGCGCTTTTCCAGCGCGTCCAGGGTGCTTTCCAGGCGGGCATCCAGGCTCCCGCGGCGGACCAGCTGCCAGGCGGCCTGGGGAATGCCCCCATTGTCCGCCACCAGCTTAGTCAGGGTCTTATCCATAGCCACGGCGGAAGCGGCCACGTGGGGTCCCACATAGGGAATTCCCGCCAGCTGCAGCAGGCCCTGGATGGTGCCATCCTCGCCGTTTTCACCGTGGAGCACCGGGAATACCACGTCAATGCGCTCCCGCACCACGCAGTCACCCTCGAAGTTCAGCAGGCCCTGACCCCGGATGGGAGAAATGGCAGCCTGCCGGTTTTCCGGGCAGTGCTCCCACTCGCCGGTGGGCAGCTTGGAGTAGTCCCGGCTGCCATAGAGCATCCAGTTTCCGGACTTGGTAATGCCCACGGGGAAGATATTGTACTTCTCCGGATCCATATTATTGAGAACCGATTCGGCGCTCCGGAGGGAAACCTCATGCTCCGGGCTTCTGCCGCCGAACAGAACGCATACACTAAGCTTCTTCATAACATCCTCACTTTTTGCTGTCCTCGCCGGAAAGCAGAGCCTCTCCCGCGCGGAAAATATCGCCTGCACCCATGGTCAGCACAATGTCGCCCTCCCGCACAATGGAGCGCAGGCAGTCGGTGACATCCTGCAATGTCTCACAATAGATGCTTCCGGGGATCTGGGCAGCCAGATCCGCAGAGGAGATGCCGATGGTATTGCTCTCTCGGGCGGCATAGATCTCCGCCAGAACCACCACATCCGCCTTTTGCAGCTCCCGGATGAAATCATCCATCAGCAGCTTCGTGCGGGTATAGGTATGGGGCTGGAACGCCAGGACGATCCGGTGGTCCCCCATGCCCCGCACGGCCTCCAGGGTCGCGCGCAGCTCATCGGGATGGTGGGCATAGTCATCGTAGACCTTTGCCCCGCGGTATTCGCCCTTGTATTCCATGCGGCGGCCTGCCCCGTGGAAGGCCTTCACACCATCGGTGACCTTCTGGCCGGGGATTCCCATGACCCAGGAGGTAGCTGCCACAGCCAAAGCATTCATGGTATTGTGTCTGCCCAGGACCCCCAGGTCCATATGGCAATAGAATTTTCCATCACACAGCACATCGAAGTGCCGCCAGTCGTCGCTGATGTTCTCCGCGCGGACCCGGTTGCTTTCTCCAAGGCCAAAGGACACATAGGGGATGCCCTCCAGGGCCTGGACCGTATGGGGGTCGTCACCATTGGCCACGACGGCATCCGAAGCCATGCCTGCGAACTTATGGAAGGACTTCTGAATGTCCGTCAGATCCTTGAAATAATCCAGATGGTCCGCCTCCACATTCAGCACCACCGCCAGAGTGGGGAAGAAATTCAGGAAGGAGTCGCAGTATTCGCAGCTTTCCAGCACGATGGTATCCCCGTGGCCCACCCGATGGCCTGCATGGAGCAGAGGCAGGTAGCCACCAATCATCACCGTGGGGTCCTTGCCCGCTTCCATAAGGATATGGGTCATCATGGAGGTGGTAGTGGTCTTTCCATGGGTACCGGAAATACAAATGGCATTTTTATAGGACTTCATGATCTCGCCCCAGGCCTGTGCCCGCTCGAACACGGGAATGCCCTCAGCCCTGGCAGCAGCAATCTCCGGATTGTCATTATGGGCGGCAGCAGTACGGATGATGCAGTCCGCTCCCGCAATATTCTTGGCACTGTGGCCGATGTCCACATGGATGCCATGGGCAATGAGCTCATCCGTAGACACGGAGGCGCTCATATCTGAGCCGGAAACCTCCATCCCCATTCCCTTCAGCACCAGCCCCAGCGGCCGCATGGATACGCCGCCGATTCCCACCAGATGCACATGGCACCCTGGCTTTAAGTAGGCGGCTATCTCCTTATTCTTGTTCATGTATCTGTCCCCCGAACGAGAAAAAATTACTGACTTTTCCTATTATACTACGTTCCGGGAATTTTTACAACCATAATTTTTCCGTTTACCGTACAAACACCGTACTGATCCACACCAGCCCCGCAGCCTGGGCCGTTGCCAGCAGGAGGGTGACAAATTCATACAGGAACTCTTTCATATCGGTATTTCTCCCTTCTTTTTTTGGCTGTGCCCTCATTATAGCTGCGTATTTGGGTCGAATGAACGCGAAACAGCACAGGACTACCAAAAAAAGGTAAGAATATCTTAATGTCTTTGTTCACACATCTCTGCAAATTTGTGCTATAATGTCACGGCAATAAAGAATCTAAGGAGACTGCATATGCGCGGAAAAAGTCATTGTCAGCTGGGCAGCTTTCTTGCCGCCACCTATTTTCCCCATATCCCGGCAGTGTACCGCCGGGCCTTTCTGCTGGGCTGCATTGAACCGGACAGAAACTTCGCCACCTATTTCAAGGGTTCCATCCGCGCCCAATGGCTGCGGGGGCATAATTTTGAGAACGCCAAACGCTACATGGCCAGGATTGCCAAGCGCCTGGAGAATAAGCCTCGCTGGAACGCCCTGGACTACTATACCGCCGGAAAGCTGATTCACTATACCACGGACGCTTTTACATACGCCCACAATTCCAGCTTCCCCATAGATCTGCGGGAGCACAAGGTCTATGAGGCCGCCCTGCAGGACTATTTCCTGGAATTTTTAAAATCCCACAACACCGCCCCCCGCAAGCCCTACCACTCCGTCATGGACACCATTCAAAAGAATCACTGGGAATACCTGCGCACCACCCCCGACATCTTCCGGGATGCAGCTTACGCCTTCTCTGTCAGCTGCTGCGTTGCCCAGATGCTCTCCCGCCGCACTGCGGCGGCAATGTAAAAGCAGCGCCCTGCCACAAAAAGGCAAGGCGCTGCGCTTATTTATATGGGAAAACACGACGTCGCTGAATCAGGCCCTTTCATACAGGCAGAATTCATAGGCGATTCCGTTTTCTTCCCCGCTGCCCAGAAGCTCGGTCAGCTTCCAGTCCGGGTCACTGTCCAGGTCCGGAAACCAGGTGTCGCATTTCACGACCGTGTTCAACTTTGTGACGTAGGCTTTCTCGCAATAGGGCAAAAGCTGCCGATAGACGCTCCCCCCGCCGATGACCATGGCTCGGGGGGCATTTTTTGCCTTTTCCAGCACCTGCTCCACGCTGTCACACAGGGTAAAGCCCGGATAAAGCCCACCACGCCTCGTCAGAAGTACGTTCTCTCTGCCGGGCAAAGGCTTTCTTCCGGGGAAATCCTCCACAGTCCGGCGGCCTGCAATGACCATACAGCCTTTTGTGATCTCCCGGAAGAATTTCCGGTCGGCACTGAGGGCAATGGGCTGGGTTCCGCTGCAGCCAATGCCCCAGTCCGCATAAACCGCTACGATCAGTTCCATTCTCCTACCTCAGATCGCCATAGGGATCTCAAAATCAAAGGGATGGTACCGGTAGTTTTCCAGGCGGAAGGAGTCCTTGGTAAAGGCATAGAAATCCGAAATGCTTTCGTCCATGGAGAACTTCGGGGCTTCATAGCCATCCAATTCCAGCATGGCTTTCACGGCAGGAATGTGCCGGTCATAGATGTGGCAGTCGGCGATCACATGGACCAGCTCCCCCACCTTCAGCCCGGAAACCTGGGCCATCATGTGGGTCAGCACCGCGTACTGGACCACGTTCCAGTTGTTGGCCGTCAGCATATCCTGGCTGCGCTGGTTCAAAATGGCGTTCAGCGTATCCCCTGTCACATTGAAGGTCATGGAATAAGCGCAGGGGTACAGGTTCATTTCATGGAGGTCCTCAAAATTGTAGATATTGGTCAGGATGCGCCGGGAGGCGGGATTGTGCTTCAAATCATAGAGCACCCGGTCCACCTGGTCAAACATTCCCTCTTCGTACTGATGCTTGATGCCCAGCTGGTAGCCATAGGCCTTGCCGATGGTACCGTCCTCGCCGGCCCATTCGTCCCATACATGGCTGCCCAGGTCCGCAATGCGGTTGGACTTCTTCTGCCAGATCCACAGCAGCTCATCCACGGCGCTCTTCCAGTAGGTCCGCCGCAGGGTCATGATGGGAAATTCCTCCGCCAGATTATAGCGGTTGACCACGCCAAATTTTTTGACGGTATGGGCCGGAGTACCGTCCGACCAGTGGGGACGGACCTCCAGATTTTCATCGGAAAAGCCGTTTTCCAGGATGTCCCGGCACGTGGCCTTGTAGAGTTCATCTGCTCTGCTCATAGATCTCCCTCCAAAATTTTAACGTCCCAGCCCTTAAGCTCCAAGGGCTCTCCCTCGTCAAAGTGCTTTCCGGAAAACAGCTCCGTGCCCGTGGCCGGACTGGGAACGACCCGGGAAGCTGGGCTGTAGTGCAGCAAATAGGTGACGCTCTTCCCCTCCCGGTTGGTGCCCCGCTTCTGGATCACCGGCCAGGCGGATTCCGGGACGGGAATGTGCCACATAGCCAGCAGCCGCAGCAGAATGGGCTCAAAGCCCTCCTCACTGTAGCAGCCGAAATAGGCAGCCTGTCCCCTGCCGAAGCGGCTGCAGCAGGCTGCGGGAACCCCCCGCCAGGCAGGGCTGTCGTAAATCGCCAGTCCCATGGCATCGTCAAGCTCCAGCAGCTCCATAAACTCCGAAACCTCGGAAACATACTCCGGCAGGCAGACCTCCTCCGGTACCGTGAACTCGGAATAGGACATTCCGAATACATCCGTCATGCCATAGGGCCGCCGGGCTCTGCGCACCCGCCCCTCTTCATCCGCAAAGAAGCTGCGGAAGGTGGACAGCAGGCAGCCGCCCTGGGCAACATAATCCCGCAGAGCTGCGATCAGCTCCTCCGATGCGCTGTACAGGCAAGGGGTCACCAGCAGCGAATAGCCGGAAAAGTCCCGCTTGCTATCCGGCACAAGGTCCACCTCAATGTTCAGCCGGTAAAAGCTGTCGCAGACCCACTGCAGATAGTCGTCATAGCTCTTTTCCCCCAGCTTTGGCATAAGCCGGGCGCTGCGGGGACTGACCATAACCGCCACACGGCTGCGCTTGCGCAGAAGGGCTGCATGGTCCCCCAGCCGGGCAAACTCCCCGCCGATCCGGCTGATTTCCCGGTAGGCTCTGCCGGGGATGCCGTCATAGCCGATCACGCCCTGCCAATTTGCACCGGGGCAGCAATCGGAATGCCAGGGCCAGTAGCACAGGCCCTGGGCCCCGCAGGCAATATGGTGAAAGGCCGCCAGCCGCAGCTGGCCGGGGAACGGCAGCTGCCCCAAGGCCCCCTGGCACTGGGTCTCCGAAACCATAAAACACCCCTGCCGGGCGCAGCGTGCAACGTCCGCCTGAAAATTCAGAAAGGACCCCGTATTCTTCAGTCCTGCGGGGTGAAAAATGCCGCAGCCCATGTGGTCTCCCGGGACGGGCGCGAAGGGATCGTCCGCACTGGAAAGCGGCGTCACCACTGTGACGCTGCATCCCCTGCTCCGCAGAAAACGGGCCTGGAAGTCCGCCAAGGCTCTGCTGCCCTCGGGGCGGCTATCCACCTGATAGTCCCCCTCCCCTGCCAGGGAATACAACTGCTCCAAAAGCCCCTGGCCTTCCGCCAAAAGCTCCGCCTCAGAGCAGTTTTCCAGCCAGGCCGGTGCAGGCAGAGACGGCACGGCGATCTGAGGCCGAAGTCCCGCCTCTGCGCACAGTGCCAGAGCCCTGCCCAGCTCCTCCAGGGAATAGCGGCCCTGCTCCGGCTCCCAGCTCTGCCAGCAGCAGCCCTGCAGGCGGACAAAGTTCATCCCCGCCGCCTGCATGGCCGCAAGATCCGCCCGGATCTGCTCCGGTGAAACACCGTCTATATAATATGCCGCACCGAAAAACAGTCCGGAATGTTCCATATGCTCAGCTCCCGTATGCGCTCTGCGCGCCTTTAAAGGAAGTCCCGGAGAAGGCTTCGGCGGCAGGATATACACCCGCTGCCCCTTTTCCGGACTTCCATAGAATTCCGCGCTACATTCTAGCACAGTTTTCCCCGTATTGCTATAGCAAATTTCAAAAAAACTTTGTTTTAGGCAACACTGCACAAAAAATGGTGCCGACGCACCCGAAGGTGCGTCGGCAAATGGAATGGAATGGATTGGTATGTTAGGGAGTGGGGATGGTGCCGTCCACCAGGACATACTGCATGGCAACCCAGCCCAGGCTGGTGCGGCCCCAGGTCTCGCCGCTGTAGTCCTTCCGCTCCAGGATCTCCACCCGGGAGTTGACCATGACCTTGCCTACCAGTGCATTGCCCACGCCGGGAGCGGAACGGACATTTGCAGTGTAGAAGCAGCGGGCGATGGTGCCGGCAGTGCCGGAACCGGTGACGCTGGTAGCGGTGTAGGTGATGTAGCTGGTGCAGATCCAGCCCTGATCACAGCGGCCCCAGATCATGCCGTCCTTCAAGACCTGCTCGTAAATCACCACATTGGTGTACAGTTTCAGGGTACCGGTCTTGGCATTACCCTGGCCCGCACCGCTGCGAACGGCCAGATTGGCGGTGTTGACAAAGCCAACGCCGATGGCTCCGGAGGGAACGGTGGTCAGGATGGTGTTTCCGGAGATGGTGCCGCTGGGAACGGTAGTGGTGGTCCCGTTATTGGCCTTGGAGCTCAGATCCACATACTGCATGGCGATCCAGCCCTGGTCGATACGGCCCCACAGGGCATTATCAACGGTCTTCTGCTCGTAAACGGTGACGGAGGTGCCCCGCTTCAGGGAAGTGACCTTGGCATTGGCAACGCCTGCGCCGCTGCGGACATTGACCTCGTCCGCATTGACAACGGTGCCGGTGGCAGTGGTCGTAGTGGTTCCGGTATTACCGGTGTTGCCCGTATTACCGGTGTTGCCAGTGTTGCCGGTATTGCCGGTATTGGTACCGGTACCGGGATTCAGAGAATAGGTAGCCAGGCTGGTACCGGCCAGGTTGACCCAGTAGTCATTCTCGCCGTTGCTGTCCTTCACCGTGATGCGGCCCCAGACGGCGGAACCGACCAGCTTGCGCTCCAGAACACTGACGGTGTCCTTCTGGCGCTTGACCAGAGCGGTCTTCGTGGAGAGGTTTCCGGCCTCGGTGTACAGCTCCAGCAGATCGGAGGTCACGGTTGCGGAAACCGCATTCTGATCCACGTTCTCCAGCTTGATCCAGCCGGTCTCTTCGCCGACGGTGATCTTTGCCCAGGTGCCGGTGGTGGTGTAATACCAGGTATCAATGGTGACGGACTGCTTGGAAGCCAGCTTCAGCAGCGTTTCAGCTGTTGCGCTGGGGGTCTTCTTGATCTCGGTGGTGGTGTTGGTCTTGCCGGTGATGGGGGTCACGCCTACGGAGATGCCCTGGCTGCCGCCGCTGATCTGCACGTTCAGCGTCAGGTTGTTCATCTGCACATAGCCCTCACCGCTCTGGAGTCTGCCCCAGACATAGATGCCGTCAGTTACCTGACCGTTTTCTGCGATGGTGACCTTTGTATTCAGGACCAGCGTGTCCTTGACCTCGCTGTCCAGAGAAGCGGACTTGTAGACATTCAGGCTATTGACCTTAACCGTGCCGGTGATGGCGGGCAGATCGACGGTATCGCCCTTGACCCAGCCGGTGTAGCTGCCGACGGTAGCCTTATACCAGACGGTATTGTTGATGACGGTACGGTCGCTGACGGTGAACTCGCTCTTCTCCACCAGGGTCAGGATCTCCGTACCGGCCTTTTCCAGTGCGGCGGCGTACATGGTGGCTTCCTTGCCGCTCTGGATCTTGCCCACGACGGAAACATTGGTATAAGTGGTAACGGGGGCATCGCCCTTGCTGTTGCCGCCGACATTGCTGCCATTCTTGATGGCTTCCTCAGCACCGGCATCCAGCTTGACGTACTGCATGTAGACCCAGCCCTTGCCGTCTACCAGGCCCCAGCCGTCCTGCAGCTTGGTAATGGCAACGCGGGTACCGACCTTAATGGTGGTAACGAGGCGGCCGGTGATCTTTGCGGCATCCCGGACGTTTACGGCCACGGAGCAATTGGCAACAACGCCGTTCTCCTTTGCGCCGGAGGCGGTCTCATTGGAGCTGCTGCTCTGAATCTGTACATAGGTCATGCAGACCCAGCCGGTCTTCCCGTTGAACTTGATGCGGCCCCAGCTTGCACCGTTGTGGTTGCCGATTTCATAGAACTCCAGCTTCGTGCCGGTGGGCAGAGAGCCGATCTGATTCAGGACGCTGATCTTGGGTTCGCTGCGGACACGCAGATTCATGGAGCTGGTAACCGTACCGGTGGCGATAACGCCATTGTTGGCTGCAGGGACATCCACGGCACCGGTCTTCTTGCCGGAGGCCAGGGAGACATAAGACATATCGATGGTACCGGCGCCGGACAGGCCCAGGCGGGTTGCCTCTTCTGCGTCGATGTAGCCCTTGACGATTCTGCCGTTCTCCTCGGTGAAGGGGCTGACCTTCTTGCCGTCAGTGCCCTTGGTATAGTAGAAATTGATCTTTGTGCCCTTGGGCAGACTGCCCACGGACTTATTGCCGCTGTCGCGGACGATGGTGCTGACCTGAGCCGTTACGGTGCCGACGTCTGCCAGCTCCTTGGCGGGAGCATCAGGGGTGCTCAGGTTCTGCTGGTCACCGCAGCCGAAGACAGGAATGGAACTCACTTCACCGTCAACGGTCTGCACCCACTTGTTCTCCGTGGCGCTGATGCGGCCCCAGTTGCCCTGGACCTCGTAGATATACAGGGTCTCGCCCTTGGCTACGGAACTCACCACGGCGCTGGTATCGGAGTGGCCGGAGCGGACGTTCAGGCGGCCGTCTGTGGTGACGGTCACGATCTTCTGCAGACCGGTATAGGCGGTGTAGACAGGCACAGTGCCGGGATCGACTTCCACGCTGTCAATTGCAACATAGTATTCGCCGCTGGCAGAGGTCTTGCCATATACATCCTTGAACGCAGACACCTTGTAGCGGCTGCCGTACTTCACATTGGCAAACTCAAAGGTCACACCCTTGGCCAGGTACATGACCACAGTATTGCCGCTCTCGCTGTTGTAGACAGGTGTCAGATCCTTGGTGATGCGGCCCTGCTTGGAATAGGGCGTCAGCTTTGCGGTATGCACGGTCTCCGCCTCGCCGCAGACCTGGCAGTAATGCCTGGCGGTGCCGTAGGTGGTCTCCGTAGCATCCTTTACGATCTCCCACTCGCCGTAGGTGTGGGCCAGGGGCTGGCTGTAATCACCATACTGCTCATAGCCGCAGCCGGGGATATTGCAGGTATACACGGTATAACCATAGCTCTTGCAGGTAGCGGTGTGGACCTCTGCTACCAGGTTTGCACTGGTACCAATGTGGTCATGCTTGCCCGCGCTGGCGGAAAGGGTAAAGCTTCTCTTGCAGGTGGTGCAGGTGTACTTAATGTCGCCGTTGCTGAGGGTCTCCTCCTGGTAGTTGTGACCCAGCATCTCCTTGTAGCTGCCATAGAAAACCTGGCCGCACTCCTTGCAGCTGTACTCCGTATAGCCCGGAGTGGTGCAGGTGGGTGCCACAGTCTTCACAGCCTTGACCGTATCGTTGGTCGCAGCTGCGGTGTGATTGCACACGGAATTGACTTCCGAGACCGAATAGGTCGCAATGCCATCCTCTGCCGCAGCAGCCACCGGCATGGCCACGATCAGCGCGGCAGCCAGCAGGCCCGACAAAGCGCGGGTGAATGTCTTCTTCATGATTTGTTTCCTCCAATCCATTGTTTCCATTTTTCCATTATCCATTATCCATTGCTGTTTTAATTGCTTTCCATTTTCACATACTGCATACAGACCCAGCCCTGGCTTATGTGTCCCCAGAGGACACCGCCGACTCTTGTCTGCTCGGTGATCTTCACCCTTGCACCGGGCTGAAGCTGACCGACTCTGGAATAACTCGTTCCGGGACCGGAACGGATATTCAAAACGGTGCTGCTGATAACCGTGCCTGTTCCGGAAGAAGTCTCCGTACCAGACTGGCGGGAGAGCTGAACATAGGTCATGCAGACCCATTGGCTGGTGCCGATGCGGCCCCAACGGACACCGCTCACATCCTTGTACTCGTAAACGGACACCGCCGTTCCGGGGGCCAAGGTCTTGATCCTTGCGTAGCCGGTGCCGGGGCCGGATCGGACGTTCAGTCCCGTTGTACTGATCACCGAACCCGTATCCTGCACCGTTGTGCTGCCGTCTCCGTTTGTGGAGGCATTGGACTCGCTGCCGGGCTGCGGCGTCACCGCTTCCCCGGAGCCATCCAGCCGCACATAGGCCAGGCAGATCCATTGGTTGTCGCCGATGCGGCCCCAGTTCAGGCCTCCGGCGGTTTTTCGCTCATAAACGGTAACCTTATCTCCGGAGTTCTTCCGGCCCACGATCCCATAGCCCGTACCGGCACCGCTGCGGACATTCACATTGCTGCCCGTGACGGTTCCGGAGGTCTGCGCAGCCCCGCTGCTGTCTGTCCCGCTCTGGGAACCGGAGCTCAGGGACACATAGTCCATACAGATCCAGCCGTTGGCCATCCGGCCCCACTGAGAGGAACCGACCCATTTGGTCTGGTAGATCTCCGCTTTGCTCCCGGCTGTGGCTCTTGCCAGGATGGTGTAGCCGGTGCCCGGACCCTTTCGAACGTTTACATAGGAGGTGCATTTCACGGTACCTTCGGCGATGACCTTGGTGGTGCCGTCGCTGCCCTCCAGCTCCGTTCCGCCGGTCCAGCCGCTAGAGCCGTTGGAAGAATACTGTGCATACAGCGTCACGCCTGCGGTGGAGCTGTCCAGAGTCGTGACCCTGGTGCCGCCGCTGCGCTGGGTGAACCAGCCCGCAAAGCTATAGCCGCTGAGGGTGGGATCCGCAACCAGAATCTGGGTGGAGCCGTCCCGGCGGTAGCCCTGCATCTTGTCCTCTCCCCCGCTGCCGGCCGTTCCGCCGTTGGCATCGAAGATGGTGTATGTATAGGTTCCGCTTTTCTTACCGTATACGCCGTTTAAGTAGATATCTGCCTCTGCCATGCGCCGCTGCAGCAGCCCCGGATCCGGGGACGTGCCGTTGTTGGCCCAGAGGCTCATGCCAAAGAGGAACTTAGCCTCTGAGGCCTTGCCCGTAATGGCATCCCGCAGGCGTCCGGAGGTATTCATCCATCCGGTGCCTACATTGTAGGAAAGGCTTGCCAGCGCATCGAACTGCTGCTGGGTAAGCTTCAGATTCCACCCTGCATCGAAGGCATTGAGCTTGTCCTCCACCGCCTTCAGGTGGTCCCGCAGGGCCTTGTCTGCTTCTGCTTCCGTAATGGTCTGCCCGGGGCTGCCGGCTGTGCCGTAGCCGATGCTCCATTGGCCGCCGCTGACATAAGCCTTGGCGCTGAAGCCCTCCAGCTGTTTCAGGACGGCAATCAGGTTTTCGCTGACCGTCCTGGTATCTGCGGAGGCGGTGATCACTGTGGCCGGAAGCATCGCCACAAGCAAACAAACCGCCAGCAAACCGCAGAGGAATCGATTCTTCATGGGACACTTCCCCTCATGGTCTTTAAATTTACTGGTATTATAACAGAGATGATTACAAATTGCAACCCCTATTTTCAAAATAATTACACTTTTGTTACTCTTTTGTTTCTTCGTTTTTCTTTTTCCACATTTTTCAGGCTGTTTTTTCCTGCTCACTCCCATTTTTCTCCAAAATAATGACAAAATTGTAATTATAAAAATTATTTTCTGTAATGAGCATGCCTTGACTTTTTCCCCTCCCCTTGCTATACTCCGAAAAAAGTCCTTAGGAGATTTGATCATGGAAAAAGCGCTTATCGGCATGAGCGGCGGTGTAGACAGTTCCGTAGCAGCCTTTTTGACCCAGCAGGCGGGCTATGCGTGCATCGGCGCCACCATGCGACTGTTCAGCAACGATGTTTTGGGGGAAGATCAGCAGAGCACCTGCTGCTCCCTGGACGATGTGGAAGACGCAAAAAGCGTGGCCCGCCGCATGGGAATGCCCCACTATACCTTTAATTTTCAGGATGCCTTCCGGGAAACGGTCATGGACAAATTCGTCCGCTGCTACGAGCGGGGCGACACGCCCAGCCCCTGCATTGACTGCAACCGCTACCTGAAATTCGGTACCCTGCTGCACCGGGCCCAGGAGCTGGGATGCCAATACGTCGTCACCGGCCACTATGCCCGGATCCGCCGGGACCCGGATACGGGCCGCTACCTATTATACAAGGCCGCAGATAAGGCCAAGGATCAGACCTATTTTCTCTACTGCCTGACCCAGGATATGCTGGAGCACACCCTCTTCCCCTTAGGCGAGCTGACCAAGCCCCAGGTCCGCGCCATTGCGGAAGAACACGGCTTTGTCACCGCCCGGAAGCACGACAGCCAGGACATCTGCTTCGTACCGGACGGGGACTACACCGCCTTTCTGGAGCGCTACACCGGAAAGACCTATCCCCAGGGGGATTTTCTGGACGAGAGCGGCAAGGTTGTGGGCAAGCACCACGGCGCTGTACGCTATACCATCGGTCAGCGCAAGGGCTTAGGGCTTGCCATGGGCGAACCGGTCTATGTCTGCGGAAAGGATATGCAGGCCAATACCGTCACCGTTGGCCCCAACAGTTCCCTGTTTTCCTCTGCCTTGCAGGCAAACGACTGGAATTGGTTTCCCTTCCCGGAGCTGACGGAACCTATGGATGTCACCGTCAAGATCCGCCACAGCCAGTTTGAGCAGCCGGGCCGGGTGTTCCCGGAGGCAGATGGCTTCGCCCGGGTGGAGTTCGCCCAGCCCCTGCGGGCCGTGACCCCCGGACAGGCCGTGGTGCTCTATCAAGGCGACATGGTCCTGGGCGGTGGAACCATTACCGAGGCAATCCGTTAAAAGCGAAAAAATGCGGACACCGTCAAATTCTGGCGGTGTCCGCATTCAATATGTGCTGTTTTCTAAAGCGCACAAGTATTTTTCTCACACCCCAACAGACTGTGGGCTGTTGATTCCTTAACGCCTCTTACAACCATTGTTATAGACACGTTTGTGTCCCATTGCTTGACGCCCTGGTCATAGAGCAGGATTCTCTTATCATACTTGGCGTTTACCAACCGTTTCAGTTCCTCAACCTCCGAAGCTGTCACAGCCTGGCCTGCGATTTGCAGCAGACTCTGCGCGTAATCAAGGTCATTTTGCCGGTTGGCATTTATCATGGCGTGGGCCATTTCCGCCGGGTAGCAAGGATCATCCGGCGTCAAGTTTACAGCAATATATTCTGTTGAAACATTCCGGAATCCATACCTTTCCATACAGAGCGGCAATTCCGCCTCGCTCTGCGGATACTTACCCACCCTGTATTTTGCGTGTATTTCCTTGAAATACGCATCTGCCCGCCGCCAAATATTCTGTTCAAATTCCGTTTCTTCAGAGATACAGGATGCAGGAATATTGATTCCTCTTCGTGCGGACAAAACGAGGCATACGCCGTTTTCCCTCAGGACTCTATACTGTTCACCATAAAATACAGAAGGTTCGATATGCTCCGCGACCGTATTGGAAATGGTGACATCGAAGGAGCGGTCCTCAAAGGCCAGTGCCGTGGCGTCGCCCTCCAAAAAATCAACATCAGGCGCTTTTTCCCGGGCAAACGAAATAAAACTGCTGTCCCGATCAACGCCGCATATTCGAGCATGGGGATACCATCGCCGGAGGGACTGCGCCAAAGCGCCCGGACCGCATCCGATTTCAAGCATACTGCTTTTTTCATCAATTTCAAAAGCTTCCATATATCTTTCTTGGAAGTGGTCCGCAAATCTCAGAGAACGTGAAAGATAGAGCGTTCCAATATTTTGAATATACTGCGACCAAATCGTATTCATACGGTACCCCACAAATTTCAATTTATCCTACCTGAAGCGAAGTATATCAGAAAAGCACGAAGAAAGCAACCGCATTCACAAAAGTAAGCCCCCACCGAAAAAACGGCGGGGGCTGTGCATATTATCTGGTTCCCTTGTCGTAGGGGATGCCCTCGGCCTTGGGGGCCCGGGACTTCTTGGAGGTGAAAGCCAGAACGACCAATGTGACAAGATAGGGCAGCATCCGGTATAGATGGGAGGAAATGCCCAGCTGCGCCAGCAGATACACGCCGTCACCGTTCAGATCCAGGCTGCTGTAGGCCGCTGCGATACATTTGAAGAGGCCAAAGAGCAGAGACGCCCCGGCGATATTCAGAGGCGTCCAGTTGCCGAAGATCATAACAGCCAGAGCCAGGAAGCCGAAGCCCGCCACATCGCCGTTGGCGGTGCAGTTGGTGGTGGTCAGGGCATACACAAAACCGCCCATGCCTGCCAGAGCACCGGAAATGGTAGTACCGGCATAGCGCATCTTATAGACGTTGATGCCCAGGCTGTCCGCCGCCTGGGGATTCTCACCGCAGGCCCGCAGCCGGAGGCCGAAGCGGGTCTTGTAGAGGATCACAGACAGGATAATAAACAGCAGGATGCAGACGTAGGTTGCCAGATACACCTTGTTCAGGAAGGTCGCCCCCAGGAAACCGATGTCCTGATTCTTGGGAATGCCGAAGGTGGATTTTTTCAGCATAAACCAGGAGGCCGCATCACCGGTGGCCATCTGCAGGGTATTCTGGTTGGCCAGAATTCGAATCAGGAACAGCACCAGAGCAGGGGCCATCAGGTTCAGGGCCGTGCCGCCGATGGTCTGGTCTGCCTTCAGGTTGATGGAGGCGAAGCTCAGCAGCAGGGAGAACAGTGCGCCCAGGGCCGCCGCCACCAGCATTGCCAGCAGCTCCAGCCCCTGGAGAGTCAGCCACTGCTTATTGGCATAGGCATTGGCAATGGCCTGCACGCTCTGCATATTCCGAACAAACAGAACGCCGATAAAGGCGCCGAAGATCATAATGCCTTCCAAGGCCAGATTGATAATACCGCTGCGCTCGGCAAAGACACCGGCCAGTGCCACGATCATCAGAGGCACCGCGTACAGCAGCGTTTGCTGAATCAGAAAAGTCATGCTTCCTTGTCCCCTTTCTCTGTTTCCGGCTTGGGGGCCGTGGTGGCCGCAGGCTCGGCATTGGCGTTGGGCATTCCCTTCTTCTTCCACTTGGGAAGCATCATCTGAATCACCAGGGAGAAAGCACTTAAGTAGACGATCACGGAGATGATCACATCGGTGATGTACTCATTGTAAGCGGTATAGCCGGTGAGCTGCACACCCACAATATCCAGCATGGCCATAAAAATGCCGGTGAAGATCACGCCGATGGGGTTGTTCACCGCCAGCAGTGCCACGGGGATGCCGTTGAAGCCCGCGCTGGGCAGGGTCTGGTAGGTGGACCAATAGAACTCCGTGTTGCCGGCCAGCCAGTACAGCGCTGCACCGCCGCCGGACAGTGCTCCGGCGATGGCCATAGACAGGACGATGTCCCGCTTGTCGTTGATACCGGCGTACCGGGCCGCGTGCCGGTTGGCACCGCAGGCCTTCAGCTCATAGCCCAGGGTAGTCCTGTTGATGAGGATATACACAAGGACGGCAATCAGAATGGCAACCAGAATGCCGCCATTAACCTGAGAGCCCGGGAACAGCTTGTCCAGCCCCATTTTGGCTGTGGCAACACCGTTGTAGGAGGTCTTGTAAATATAGCCGGACTTGGTGTTCTCCACCATGTTTTTGAAGTTGCTGGCATCGAAGGCCCAGGTGACAAGATTGGCGGCCAGCCAGTTGGTCATGATGCAGGCCAGAACCTCGTTGATGCCCAGCAGCGCTTTCAGCGCACCGGGAATGGCACCCCACAGCGCACCGGCAGCGCAGCCGCCCAAAAAGGCCAGCAGCCAGACGAGCCAGACAGGCACGGAGGTGGTGGGGATGGACAGGGCGATCATCAGAGATGCCATAGTGCCCATCAGGTACTGACCGGGTGCACCAATATTAAACAGGCCCGTCTTATAGGCCACGGCCACGGAAAGGCCGGTCATGATCAGCGGCGTTGCCCGGAATAGCATATTGCCCAGAGCCTGGGCATTGTAGCCCCAGGTCAGGTTGCCCGCCGCGTTCCGTCCGGTGGACAGGATGCCCGCGAAAATCAGCTTCACGCCGTCCCACATGCCCTGATTGGTAATGGTATCCTTGGACAGGCCAACGGCAATGACCACAACAGCACCCACCACCAGGCCGATCAGGATGGAGATCAGGGAAGCAAGCACCTTGCGGGTGCCGCTTTTGTTATAAAGCTCCTGCAATTTGTCTTTCATATTCAGGCCTCTCCTTTTCCGCTGCGTTTCGCGCCGGACATATACAGGCCCAGCTCCTGAACGGTGGTCTTCTTGGGATCCAGCTCCCCCACGATCTCACCCTCGTACATGACAAGAATGCGGTCGGACAGGTTCATGACCTCATCCAGCTCCAGAGAAACCAGCAGCACTGCCTTGCCCGCATCCCGCTGGGCAACCAGCTGGGCATGGACATTCTCAATGGCACCCACGTCCAGGCCGCGGGTGGGCTGAACCGCCAGCAGCAGGGGCGTACCCCGGTCGATTTCCCGGCCGATAATGGCCTTCTGCTGGTTACCGCCGGACATACTCCGGGTAATGGTCACGGGGCCCTGGCCGGAGCGGACATCGTATTCATCGATGATTTTCAGAGCATAGTCCCGGACCTCGCCGGATTTGATAAAGCCCATATGCTGGAAACGGGGATCCGTGTAGCTCTGGAGCACCAGGTTGTTTTCCAGGGTATCATCCAGCACCAGGCCGTGCTTGTGCCGATCCTCAGGGATATGGCTGATGCCGCTGAGATTCCGCTTGTGGATGCTCATCCTGGTCAGGTCCTTGCCGTCCAGGGTAATGGTGCCGGAGGTCATCTTTTCCAGACCGGACAGGCCGTAAATCAGCTCCGTCTGGCCGTTGCCGTCGATACCGGCGATGCAGACGATCTCCCCCTCCCTTACCTGGAAGGAAACGTCCTTGACCGCGTTGTTCTTGTGGAGCTTGGAGGGAACGGTCATGTGCTGCACATCCAGCACAACCTTGCCCGGATGGGCAGGGCCCTTATGGACTTCCAGCTGCACGGGACGGCCCACCATCATGGCAGAGAGTGCTTCCTTGGTGGTATCCTTGGTGTTTACCGTTCCAACCAGCTTGCCCTTCCGCAGAACCGTGACCCGGTCGGAGACCGCCATGATCTCATTGAGCTTGTGGGTGATAAACAGGATGGACTTGCCCTCTCTGGCAAAGCCCCGCATGATCTCCATGAGCTCGTCGATCTCCTGGGGAGTCAGGACTGCGGTGGGCTCGTCAAAAATCAGGATCTCATTATCCCGGTAAAGCATCTTAAGGATCTCGGTACGCTGCTGCATGCCCACGGAGATATCCTCGATCTTTGCGTCCAGGTCTACGGCCAGGCCGTATTTATCGGACAGCTCCCGGACCTTTTTCCGGGCGTTTTTCCGCTGCAGAAAACCGCACTTGGTATCCTCCGCGCCAAGAATAATATTATCCAGCACGGTGAACACATCCACCAGCTTGAAGTGCTGATGCACCATGCCGATATGCAGTGCCGTGGCATCGTTGGGGTCCCGGATCTGGACCACCTCACCGTTCTTTTTAATGACACCCTTTTCCGGCTGGTAAAGGCCGAACAGGACGCTCATCAAGGTGGATTTTCCCGCACCGTTTTCGCCCAGCAGCGCATGGATCTCGCCCCGCTTCAGCTGAAGGGTGATGTCGTCGTTCGCCACTATGCCGGGAAATTCTTTTCTGATATTGAGCATTTCAATTACGTATTCCGAATCCATAATCTACTTGCCCTCCTCCCTGCGTTTTCACCGAAAGAAAGCCGAAAGCCCCGATACATCCTATAGACGCACCCAGGCCCGGTATTTTCGTATGAAGTTATTGTAACATCGGAGCGGTCAAAATGCAATATCCATTCTTTCCCGTCCCGCATTTTTTCGGCATAAGCACTATAAAGAATGCCCCTGCGGTTGTTACCGCAGGGGCACGGGGTTATGCAAATTACTTGACGATATTGACAGTCACATTGTCGGTGCTGGCGGGTTCGGGAACATCGGAGCCGTCGATTACGACCTTACCGGCCACGATGTCGGCGAGCATCTGCTCGTACTCTTCCACGGTCCAGCCGTTCAGAGACCAGGTAGCGGTGGGCAGGCCCACAGCGTTGTCCTTGGCACCCAGAGTGATGTTGGTGTTGCCATCGCCGATGAAGGCAGCCCAGGTGTCGTCGGACTCAGCAGCCTTCAAAGCGGTCTGAGCGGCCTGGCCGATGCCCTTCATAGCGGAGGTGATGACGGTGTCAGACTCGAAGGACTGGTCAACGTCAACGCCGATGACTTTGGCGTCCTCAGCGGAAGCAGCGGCAGCGACAGACTGGAACATAGAACCGCCGCAGGCGAAGATGACCTCGGTACCGTTCTGATACCAACCGGCAGCCATGGTCTGCAGCTCGTTGGATGCCTGGAAGGAAGCGCCGTACAGCCAGGAGTAGTTCATCTCAACCTTTACGCCCTTGACAGCGGCAGCGGCATCAGCGCCCTGCACGAAGCCATAGCCATAGCGGTTGCAGGCAGCATTGGCACCGCCGCCGCCGCCGGTGAAGCCCAGCTTGGTGTAGCCTTCCATAACGGCGGCGTAACCGGCCAGGTAGCCGGACTGCTGCTCGTCGAAGGCGATACCGGCCACGTTCTTCAGAACGTTGCCGTCGTCACCGGCTACAGGGTAGCCGTCGATGAAGATGAAGTGAACATCGGGATACTTGGTAGCGGTAGCCTTCAGAGCGGCTTCCTGCATGAAACCGGCGGCCACGACCACCTCGGCGCCGTTCTCACAGGCCAGGGTAGCGGCATCGATCCGGTCGTCATCGGTAGCGTTGCTGCCGTTGGCGGGCTGATAGTACTTGTAAGCCTTGCCATTGGCGTTGGCGTACAGCTTCACGCCGTCATAGGTGCCCTGGTTGAAGGACTTGTCCTTCAGGGTGCCCACGTCGGTGACGAAAGCCACCTGATACTTGCCGTCGGCAGAGGTCATCTCATCGGGGATGTCGTCTGCGGAAACAGCAGCGTTGTCAGCGGCAGGGGCGTTGGCAGCGGGTGCTTCGGTAGCGGCAGGCTCGGTCTTTGCGCCGCAGGCAGCCATGCCCAGGGCCAGAGCCAGAACCAGCAGCAGTGCCAGAATCTTTTTCATATTGCATTCCTCCATAAATTGTAGGTATCGGTATCGGAGATACCAGCCCTATTGTCGCATATTTTTCCGAAAAAATCAACACCTAATAAATCACAAGAGCGATTTTCAACAAAAAATATGCTTCTTCAGTGGGAACATTTGGTTATTTCATATGCGCCCCGGCGGAAAAACTGTAGGGCAGCAGCTGAGAAAGGGTCACGGCCTCGAAGCCGGTGTCATTGATCAGGTAGATTACAAAGTCATCTGCGCAGAATTCCCGCATCACCTGGCGGCAGACGCCGCAGGGAGGGAAGGCGCCGGTGATTACCCCGTCCTTGCCGCCGCAGACGGCGATGGCGGTAAAATCCCGGTGGCCGTCGTAGACCGCCTTGAAGAAGGCGGTGCGCTCGGCGCAGACCG
>ERZ773224.2164-NODE-2164-length-21475-cov-6.482913_pt1 | contig 21475 bp, 18 predicted proteins | sample MGYA00580526_ERZ773224 | MGnify/ENA primary metagenome ERZ773224 (study PRJEB29015, sample SAMEA2737743) | human gut metagenome | biome: human gut; feature: human-associated habitat; material: faeces | place: China | collected 2012 ... | reverse complement strand
TGTGACCCCCTGCTTGTAAGGCAGGTGCTCTCCCAGCTGAGCTATGCTCCCACATTGGCTTGTCCTCCGGCGGATATTTCCGCAGGCGACAAAACGAATTATACTATATCATCAGCCTCTTGTCAACCGTTTTACTGCTTTTTTTTAGATTTTTTTCGTCCTTTTTTCTCCTGCCGCCTTGGCGGCTGTTCAACCCAGATACGCTACCGGTCGTAGGGTCTCCACCAGGTGCTCCCCTATCCCTTGAATTTGAAGGAATTCAGACCAATCGTCGAAGGGGCCATGCTGCGCCCGGTATTTCAGGATACGGTCGGAGAGGACCTCCCCGATGCCGGGCAGCTCCATCAGGGCTTCCTTATCGGCCGTATTAATATCGGTAGACGCCAGCTTGAGGAATTCATCCAAGTCTTCCGGGACAGCCTCCATCCTCTCGGCAAAGGGCGTTTCTGTATAGGGTTCCTCCCGTAACGGCAGGAGCAGCAATCCCGCACATAGCAGAAGGGCCGCCACCGGCAGCACACGATCCAGCCGCCGCTGCGGCAGACGAAATCTTGCCATAGAAGCCCTCCTTTCTTTGCGCAAAAGCCGCCCGGAACCGCACAAAGCAGCGCCGGACGGCGTGGTGATTCGATTACTTCAGCAGTTCCTTGGCACGGGCCGCAATGTTTTCGGCAGTAAAGCCGTACTCCTCCAGCAGCTTGGCGCCGGGGCCGGAATGACCGTACTGATCGTTGACACCCAGGCGGCTGACCTTGCAGGGGGCATCCTCCGCGATAGCTTCGATGACGGCGGAACCCAGGCCGCCAATGATGGAATGCTCCTCGCAGGTGAGAATGCGGCCAGTCTCCCGGCTGGCCTTTACCAGCAGCTCTTTATCAATAGGCTTGATGGTGTGGATATTGATGATACGGGCATCGATCCCCTCAGCGGCCAGCAGCTCACCAGCCTTGATGGCCTCGCCTACCAGGATACCAGTAGCCACAATGGTCACATCCTTGCCGTCCCGCAGGGTAATGCCCTTGCCCATCTCAAACTTGTAGGTCGTGGCATCATTAAAAATGGGGGCAGCCAGACGGCCAAAGCGCAGATAAACCGGACCTACATAGGCAGCGGCAGCCTTTACAGCAGCCTTGGCTTCCACATCATCGGCGGGATTGATAACCACCATACCGGGAATGGTGCGCATTAGGGCGATGTCCTCATTGCACTGGTGGGTCGCACCATCCTCACCGACGGAAATACCGGCATGGGTCGCGCCGATCTTGACATTGAGGTGGGGATAACCAATGCTGTTGCGGATCTGCTCATAGGCGCGGCCGGCTGCAAACATGGCAAAGGTGCTGGCAAAAGGAATGTATCCGCAGGTAGAAACACCCGCTGCCGCTACCATCATATTCCCCTCAGCAATGCCGCAATCAAAGAAGCGGTCCGGGAATGCTTTTTTGAATACGCCGGTCTTGGTGGCACCGGCCAGGTCCGCATCAAATACTACAATATTGGGGTTTTCCTGCCCCAGCTCTACCAGTGCTTCGCCGTAGCTGTCACGGGTCGCTTTTTTCATTACCTCTGCCATGTTACCGCACCTCCTCCAGCTCTTTCATGCCCTGTTCGTACTCGGCGTCATTGGGGGCCTTGCCGTGCCAGCCCACCTGGTCTTCCATGTAGCTGACACCCTTGCCCTTTATAGTCTTGGCAATGATCGCTGCCGGCTTGCCGGTTACATTCAGCACCTTTTGGAAGGTCTCCTCCAACGCGGCAAAATCGTGGCCATCGCAGCAGAATACCTCAAAGCCAAAGGCACGGAACTTTTCATCGATGGGATAGGGAGAAGAAACCTCGCCCACACGGCCATCGATCTGCAGATCGTTGTTATCGATGATGAAGCAAAGGTTATCCAGCTTGTAGTGGTCGGCAAACATAGCGGCCTCCCACACCTGGCCCTCTTCAATCTCGCCATCGCCCAGAATGGTATAGACACGGTAGTCCTTGTGCCCCAGCTTACCGGCCAACGCCATACCGCAGGCGGCACTGACGCCCTGGCCCAGCGAACCGGCGGAAAAATCAATGCCGGGGGCCTTATTCATATCGGGGTGGCCCTGCAGACGGGAACCGATCGCGCGGAAGGTGGTCAGCTCCTCCTTGGGGAAGAAGCCCTTTTCCGCCAGCATAGCGTACAGCGCCGGGCAGGTGTGACCCTTGCTTAGCACCAATCTGTCACGGTCCTCCCAGCGGGGATTTTCGGGGTCAACCCGCAGCACCTCGCTGTACAGGTAGGTAATAATATCCGCGACCGAAAGCGAGCCGCCCGGATGACCCGACTTGGCGGCGTGAACTTCGGTCAGAATACCGCGGCGCACCTCTATGGCGGTCGCTTTCAGCTGTTCCAGTTTTTCCTGTGTCATAGCTACCTCCGATTACACGATTACTCTTTGCTTATTTTCATCAGCAGTGCCGTAAAGTACTGCGGCAGCGCTGAATCAAATTCCATATATTCGCCCGTTCTTGGGTGGATGAATCCGATCTTTTTGGCGTGCAGGCACTGGCCCTGCACCCCGCAGTCCGGCCGCCCCGGAGCATACACCGGATCACCCACCACCGGGTGGCCCATATAGGCCATATGCACTCTAATCTGGTGCGTACGGCCGGTTTCCAGCCTGCACCGAATATGGCTAAAGCCGGGATATTCCGCCAGCACCTGCACATGGGTAACAGCGTGGCGGCTGTTTTCCTCGGTCACACACATCTTTTTGCGGTCGGTTTTATGCCGGCCGATCGGTGCATCCACGGTAAACTGCCGTTCCTTAAAATGCCCGTAAACTATTGCTTCATACTCCCGTGTAAAGCTGTGGGCCTTTATTTGCTCGGCCAGGTGTCGGTGGGCGGTGTCATTCTTGGCCACGATCAGCAGCCCACTGGTATCCTTATCGATGCGATGCACAATACCGGGGCGTATCTCTCCATTGATGCCGGAAAGGCTGTCCCCGCAGTGATACAGCAGGGCATTCACCAGCGTGCCGGTATAATTGCCTGCCGCCGGGTGGACCACCATTCCCTTGGGCTTATTCACTACCAGCAGATCATCGTCCTCGTAGACAATCTCCAGCGGGATATTCTCGGCCTGGGTGCCGGTGGGTACCGGGTCCGGCAGGGTGATGATGATACTGTCACCCTCCCGCAAGATGTCCTTTTTCCCTGCCGCAGCGCCGTTTTTCAGGATACTTCCCTTTTCCGCCAAAGTTTGAATTTGACTGCGGGAAAGCTCCGGTGCCAGCAGCGCCAATCCTTTATCCAGCCGGCAGCCCGCCGCTTCGGCAGCCACGGTCAGCTCACGGCGTTCCACTCTTTTTCTCCTTCTTCCCGTCGATAAACAGGATATAGATGACCAAAAGCGCCACGCCAACGGTGATGGCGATATCCGCTACATTAAAGGTCGGGAAACGGTTCCAAAACGCAAAGCGGATAAAATCCACCACATAGCCCTGCGCCACGCGGTCAATAAGATTCCCGACGCCACCGGATACCACCAGTATCAGCGAAAGGAAGGCCATGTTGGCCATTTTTTTGCGCTTGGCCACCATGTAGATGATGATAGCCAGCAGCATAACGGCCGTCGCCGCGATAAGCAGCGTCTGCTTGCCGGAGAGCATTCCCCAGGCAGCGCCGTCATTGCCATTGGGCAAAAAATCAAAATTGAAAAGTCCCGGCAGCGCCGGTACCGTACCGGCCCCCTCCAGGTGGGTGATGGCCCACTGCTTGCTCCACTGGTCCAGCCCCAGCAGCAGAAAACCGATCACAACCGAAATGATCTTAAACATATCAATACCCTCAAAAGTCTGCGACCCGTTTACCACAGGCCGCAGACTGCTTTAGTTTTTATTAAAAGTCGTCGTCCTCATCATCCATCAGGTTAAAGTCGTTGCCGAACTTCAGCCCCGCAAATTTACTGCGGCGCTCAGTTTCTGGCTGCTCCCCGATATCAAAATTGAGGATCTGCTGTTTTTTCTTTTCAAACTCGGCAAAGATGTCCTCACCAGCCGCGGGGATATCCGATTTTTCTTCCACTACGGGGGCAGCAGGTGCTTCCTCCACGGGGGCAGACTGCTCCTCATGCTCGGCTGCCGCTTCTTCGGCCACTTCCACAGGGGTAGGTTCCACAGCCGGTTCAGCTACCTCAACCGTCTCGGCCACTTCCTCGGCAATGGGCTCTTCCACGGCAGGAGCTTCCTCTGCGGGGGCGCTATCGCTTACGGGGATGCGGGTCACCAGCTCGATGTGTTCCCGGTACAGCTCAATGAGCTTTGCCTTAAAATCGGCGGCAGCGGTCTGTACCCGGATGAGCTCGTCCTTTTCATCCTCCACCTTTTTGCGGGCCTCCTCCACGATATGCGCCGCCTTAACGGAAGCCTCCCGCATGGTGATCTCCGCCTTATTGTTCGCGTTCTTGATGATGCTGTCACCCATCTTCTGCGCGCCCAGCAGCGCCTCCCGCAGGCTGTCCTCATCCTCGCGGTATTTCTGCAGACTTTCGGCCAGTACGCCTATCTTTTCTTCCAAAACCTCATTCTGGTCCTTGAGATCCTTGATGGTATCCAGTACCTTATCAATGTAAGAATCCACTTCCTCGACCTTATAGCCGGAAAGTCCCTTGCTAAACTGCGGATGAGCCAAATTCTCGGTCATTTTCTGTTCCTCCCCCGGTCGTGCCGGTCCAGTGTTACGGTCCCTTGCTTACAGATACAGTCCGCTGTTTTCCAGCTCGTCCAGCAGGCTGTCGCCCATCACGCCTACATTATAGGGGGTGATGATATAAGTAGAATTTGCCACTTTCTTGATCTGACCACCGTTAGCATAGGCCACACCGCTCAAGAAATCCACCAGTCGGCGGGCAATCTCGCGGTTGGTCGATTCCAGATTGAGCACCACGGTGCGCTTGGCCAGCAGATGATCCGCGATGCCGGAAGCGTCCTCAAATTTTTCCGGCTTCACCAACACCACCTGCAGCTGCGTGGTGGTATTGATATTGACGACCTTATTATCCTTGCGGGGCGCCGCGGTCTTTTCGGCCGGTTCGGTTTTGCCGGGGCGGTACTCCGGCTGCATGGAAAAGCCCCCAAACGGATCGTCTTCCATCTCCTCGGGCTGCTCGTTTTCCTCAAAATCGTCCTCGAAATCTTCTTCGCCGATCCCCATAAAGTCCTTGAATTTATTGATGAAACTCATAACGGCCTCCTTGCGCAGAATATTTGATATATAAATCTATTATCCCATTCTTTGTGGTTCCTGTCAATGCGTTACCACAAGAAATTGTGTCCATGTCCGGAAGTTCCCTCACAAATCACTAAGCGGCATCCCATCGTAAAGCTCCGTTTTACTTGCAATAAGCTTATCGAAGATATTGAGCTGCTCTTCACCGGTATAGTTCAGCCGGCTGAGGTAGTAGGTGTCCCCTTCATAAATGATATCCACCGTCTTAAACTTGACACTGTACCCGTTATCGACATAAACGCCTTTTACGCCATCCACAATGCGCAGGTATTCTTTATCGAACCGCACGCCGGTATAATTTTCGGAAGAAAGTCGCACCGTAGCTGCCCGGCGGGATACGGTATCCTCTGTAACGGTATCACCCCGGATGACCAACATCATGGCGCTGCCGTCATCGGAAAGCTCGGTGCGCACCACCGTGCCCTGTGCTGTGCCTCCCCCGGCAAAAGCGAGATTGACCCGGCTGCCCAGCTGGTAGTTTTTGTGCTCCTTGCTGCTGATGGTCAGCGCAAAGTACCACTCCGGCCCGGAAACTACCTTGCCCAGCCCAGCTTCTTCCGTTTCACCGGCAGTCAGCAGCGTTTGCAGGTCATCGCAGCTCATCGCTTCCAGGCGGGCCGGGGTATATTCCCCTTCCCGGCCATCCACCGCACTGCTGAAATACCCCTCCAGTGTGCTGTATACCGCTTCCCCGCTGGCACTCCCAGATGTCTGGGCCTCCAGCTCAGCAATGCGGGCTTCCAGCGCCGCGGTTTTCCCGGTAATGCCGCTGCCCAGGTTGATCTCCTCCTGCAGGTTCAGCGCCAGGGTATCCATCCCGCTGTAATGCTCCAGTGCCACCGCTTCCGCCAGCTTTTGCAGGTCGATATCGGTATTCCTGGTCAGGTCGCTTACGGTAGGGGTATTGCTGCTTTGCAGCTGGGCCAGTACCCTCTGCAGCATGGTCAGCTCCTTCTGGGCCTCTGCCCGGCGCTCCGCCAAGTCGGCACTCAGGGCATCGCTGTACCGGTAGGCCAGCACGCTGCCCACCCGCACCTTTTCGCCATCACGCACCGCATAGCGCAGGTTGCTGCCCGCGGACTGGTCCAGGCTTTTTTCCTCCCGAAAAAACACCCCCTGAGCGGTAGTGCTGTGGTACACCGTATAGCGGTATACATTCTCGGTAGTATAGTCGCTGAAAAAGTGCCGGTAAGCATGGTAGCCCGCAAACACCAGCAAAAATGCCGCCATAATAAAGGTCAGCAGCTTGCCCATTCCGCTTTTCATGCCATTCCCTCCTTTTCCAGTATCTCCATTGCCTTATCCAGCGGCGTTTCCCCCGCGGCCAGCGTGTCCGGCTCAATCCAGCGCATCCGCTGATCCGTCCCAAACCAGGTCAGCTGACGCTTAGCGTAGCGGCGGGTACTTTGCTTCAGCTTTTCCAGCGCTTCCTCCTGGGTTTCTTTGCCGTCCAGCCAGCTATACAGCTCCTTACAGCCGATGGCCTGCGCGGCGGTAGCGGTCAGGCCCTGTTCCCGGGCAGCTTTTACCTCCTCAGTCAGCCCCATCTCCACCATTTTATCCACCCGCCGGTTAATGCGTCCATACAGCGTTTCCCGGTCGTGATAGCGCAGCCCCAGCTCAATGACATGATAGGGACATGGCTCCCGCAGGCTTTCGGCTTCGTGTTCCCGGATGGACTTTCCGCTGACCGTCATCACCTCAATGGCCCGGATGACCCGGCCCACATTATTGGGGTGGATGCGCTTGGCCGTTTCGGGGTCCATTGCTTCCAGCCGCCGCCACAGGGCATCATTGCCCTCCCGCTCCGCCAGCTGCCGCAGCCGCTCCCGCAGCGCTTCATCGCCGGTGATTGCCTCGCTGTACTGCACATTGTCCACAATGGCCTTGATGTAAAGCCCCGTACCGCCGCACAGCACCGGCACCTTGCCCCGGCTTAGAATATCATTGATCTCCTTGCGGGCCAACTCCGCGTAATCCGCCACCGAAAAAGCCCGATCCATCGGCAAAAAGCCGATAAGGTGGTGAGGCACCGCCGCCAGCTCCTCCGGGGTGGGCTTTGCCGTGGCAATGTCCACTCCCTGGTAGATCTGCATACTATCGGCGGAAACGATCTCTCCATCCACCGCTTTCGCGATTTGGATGGCCAGCGCTGTTTTGCCGGAGGCCGTGGGCCCCGCCACTACGATCAGCGTATTCGGTTTCAGCCGCACGGCACTCCCCTCCTTCTACGCAAAATGGATCAAACGATCCTCCCGAACATTCTTTCCAGCTCCCGCCGGGTAATGACAATGGCCACCGGCCGCCCATGCGGACAGTTGCGCACTGTGGGGTCCTCCCGCAGCAGCCGCAGCAGCTCCTGCTGCTCCCGCTCCATCGAGGGAATATTCCCCTTGATGGCCGCCTTGCATGCCACCGAGTGATACAGCTCATCATAAATAGCTTCCTCATCCATGCCGCCGCGATGCAGCAGCCGCTCACACAGCTCGGTCAGCAGGTCCTCCGCCGGGGTATCCTCCAGGATGGTCGGGACTTCCCGCACCCGCAGGCACCCCTCACCAAAGTCCTCCGCAGCAAAGCCTGCCCGCTCAAAGCAATCCAGGTTCTTTATGGCGGCATCATACAGCTCCCGCGGCATATGGATGGTCAAAGGCACCAGCAGCACCTGGCGTTCCACAGCGCCGCTTTGGTGCTGGCGCTTCAGCCGGTTGAAGAGGATCCTCTCATGGGCCGCATGCTTATCAATAAGCAGCATTTCATTGTCCCGCTCCGCCATGATATATGTCGCAAAGACCTCTCCGATCAGTCGGTAATCCGGTTCCGGTTCCGGTTCCTGCGCCTGTTCAGGTTCCTCTCGTTGTGCCGTCGGTTCTAGGGGCTCAGTCACCACCGGCTTACCGCCATACATAGGCAGAGTCACCGGCTCATGGCGCTCGGCTTTCGCTTCCTCCACCGGTAGATCAACTACCACAGGCCTGCCGCCTATGGCCGACAGTGCTACTGCCTCATTGCTCTTATCTGTAATAGTTACCGCCTGGTTTTCCGCCTTTTTATGCGGTTCATCATCTGTAACGCCAATTTCCTCTACAGATGTTTTTGGCTTTACCGGCTCCCATTTTCTCGGCTCTGCCGGGGGCTGCGCCCCCATGCCATAGCTTGTCCCCTTGGGCGGCAGGCTGCTGCCATACCGGCTGCTGCCCCCGCTGGAAAGCATCGAAACCCCGCCGAAGGTCTTTTTCTCCGGCAGGCTTTCGGCCATTTGGCGGTACTGCTCCGCCGTCATGCGGGTCTGGGTACCTTCTGCGGGGCGGTTACGCAGCTCAAAATCGCTAAAGCGTTTCCCGCCCACATCCCGCACCGCCACCGTCCTGTTCATCCGGGCCAGGGCGCCGCGGCAGGCGTTCACCACCGCATCAAAGACCGACCGCTCATCGCTGAGCTTCACTTCCAGCTTGGCCGGGTGGACATTCACATCCACCTGGGCGGGATCTACCATCAGGTTGATAATACACCCCGGGAACTTGCCCACCATGATATGATTGCGGTAGCTTTCCTCCACCGCCGCCATGATGGTAACACTTTTCACATAGCGATTGTTGATGAAAAAGTGCTCCATGCTGCGGGAGGGCCGGCAGCATTCCGGCCTTGCCAGGTAGCCGCTGACCCGGATGGACCCGTTCTCACACTCCACCGGGATGAGACCCCGGCCAAATTCATTGCCATACACCGCAAAAATGGCCGCCAGCAGGTCGCCGCTGCCAGGGGTGGCCAGCTTTACTTCCCGATCCCGGATAAGCTTAAACGCAATTTCCGGGTGAGAAAGCGCCAGCCGATCCATCAGCGTTGCCACCGCTGTTCCCTCGGTGCTGTCCTTCTTCAGAAATTTCATCCTGGCCGGCACATTGTAGAAGAGATTTTTTGCCGTGATGGTGGTTCCCACCGGGCAGCCCGCCTCCGCCAGCTCTCCGGCACACTCCCCGGCCAGCGTGTACCGCGTCCCGATCTCCTCGGTCGCCGCGCGGGTCAGTATCTCCGTTTCGCTCACCGCGCAGATGGAGGCCAGCGCCTCCCCGCGGAAGCCCAGCGTCCCGATGCGGTCAAGATCCTCCGGGCGCAGCACCTTGCTGGTGGCATGCCGCAGGAATGCCTTTGGCACATCCTCCCGCTCAATGCCGCAGCCGTTATCGGTCACACGGATGAGCCGTACCCCGCCGTGTCCGATCTCCACCGTGATGGCAGTCGCCCCGGCATCGATTGAATTTTCCACCAGCTCTTTCACCACCGAGGCGGGACGCTCTATCACTTCACCCGCCGCGATCAGCTCCGCGGTTTCCCGGTCCAGTATATTGATTTTCGGCACAGGCTCATCTCCTTTCACTGTACTTGCCATGGTGTCTTTGGTTTATATTGCCGCCTACAACAGCTTCTTCAGTTCATAAATGAGGTTCAACGCCTCGATGGGCGTTAGGGTATTTGGGTCGGCACCGCGCAGCCGTTTCTTTATGGCTTCCGCCTTTTCATCAATGAAATACAACTGCTCGCTTTCCTCTTTGGGCTTGGCGCGGGTTTTTACCTTTGCCTCGCTCACGGTCTGCCCATCCTCCAGAGAAGACAACACCTCGTAGGCTCTGTCGATGACCCACCGGGGGATACCCGCCAGCTTGGAAACCTCGATACCGTAGCTTTCATCCACCCCGCCGGGGATGATGCGCCGCAGGAACACGATATCCTCACCGCGTTTTTTCACCGCCACATTGTAGTTTTTCACACAGGGAATAAGCTCCTCCAGCTCGGTCAGCTCGTGGTAGTGGGTGGCAAAGAGCGTCTTGGCCCCCAGCTTTTTGCGGTCGGCAATGTATTCAATCACCGCCCGGGCAATGCTCATGCCATCATAGGTCGAAGTTCCCCGCCCGATCTCATCGAGAATGAGCAGGCTCTTTTCGGTGGCCTCCCGCAGGATGCCCGCCACCTCGCTCATCTCCACCATAAAGGTGGATTGTCCGGTGGTCAGGTCGTCGCTGGCGCCCACACGGGTATATATCCCGTCCACAATGCCGATTTTGGCGCTTGCCGCCGGAACAAACGACCCGATCTGCGCCATCAGCACGATCAGTGCCACCTGCCGCATATAGGTGGATTTACCCGCCATATTGGGGCCGGTCAGTACCGCAATCTGGTTTTCCCGGTTATTAAGCTTGGTATCGTTCGGCACAAAGGGTGCGCCGTCCAGCAGCTGCTCCACCACAGGGTGCCGCCCCTCGCTGATTTCAATTTCATCAGAGAGATCCACCGTGGGGCAGCAGTAGTTGTTATTCAGCGCCACAGTGGCCAGGCCGCACAGCATATCCAGCCCGGCTACGGCCGCCGCCGTCTGCTGGATGCGCGGCAGCTCCGCCGCAACCGTCGCTCTCACCTGCTCGTACAGCTCGGCCGCGCGGTCAATGGCCTCCTGCTGGGCGTGCAATACCCGCTCCTCCAGCTCCTTTATCTCCTCGGTAATGTACCGCTCGGCATTGGTCAGGGTCTGCTTGCGGATATAGTGCGCCGGCACCTGATCCTTGAAGGAATTGGATACTTCAATGTAATAGCCGAACACCCGGTTATACCCGATGCGCAGCGTCCGGATGCCGGTGGCATCCTTTTCCCGTTCCTCTATCTCCGCCAGAATGCCCCGGATATCCTTGGAAAGATGCCGAGCCTCATCCAGCTGCTTATCGTACCCCTCCCGGATGACCCCGCCTTCTTTCAGCGGAATATCACTGTCTGGATCGATGGCTGATCCGATGAGCCGGGCCACATCCTCCAGGGGGTCTATGTTCTGTTCAATTTCCCGCAGCAGGGCACACTGCACCTCGCCCAGCAGCTCCTTAATGGCCGGCAGACGGGCTGTAGTGGCCCCCAGGGCGATCATATCCTTCACCGGGGGATTGCCGTACACCACCCGGGTCATCAGCCGTTCCAGGTCATACACGCCATCCAGGGCCGCCGCCAGCTCACTGATGAGAATACTGTTCCGGGTCAGCTCGGTCACGGCATTCAGCCGCCGGTTAATGGCATTGACCGATAAAAGCGGCTGCTCGATAGAGCTTCTCAGCAGTCGCCGTCCCATCGAGGTCTTGGTCTTATCCAGCACCCAGAAAAGCGTTCCCCGCTTTTCCCGGCTGCGCATCGTTTCGGTCAGCTCCAGGTTGCGCCGGGCCGCCACATCCAGCCGCATATATTCCTGCGGCAGATAGCTTTTTGCCTCCAGCAGGCGCTCCAGCCCGGTGAACTGTGTCACCTTCAGGTAGGCCATCAGCCCGCCCAGGGCCCGCACCGCCAGCGGGGTACCCGCCAGTCGGGTCACGGTATCCGCGCCAAACTGCTCCGTTACCAGCTTTTTGGCTGTTTCCTCGGTATAGGCATCACGGTCTCCCGCCTGGGCCGCACAGCACAGCCGGTCCTTGAGAAAGCCCACCACTGAACGCAGCTGCGGCAGCTCCTCGGCATAGATGACCTCATGCGGCGCGTACTTGCCCAGCTCGTTGATGGCCGCCATTTCCCCGGAGACCTCGGTCACCAGCACGCTGCCGGTGGAAATATCGGCAAAGGCCAGACCGCAGCGCTCCCCTGCCGGGCACAGGCTGCAAATGTAGTTATTGCTGCCCTCCTCCAGCATGTTGGCTTCCATCAGGGTGCCGGGGGTCACCACCCGGACAATATCCCGCTTGACCATGCCCTTGGCCAGCGCCGGGTTTTCCATCTGCTCACAGATGGCAACCTTGTAGCCTTTTTTCACCAGCCGCGCAATATAGTTTTCCACACTGTGGTAGGGCACCCCGCACATGGGCGCACGCTCCGGCAGGCCGCAGTCCCGCCCGGTCAGCGTCAATTCCAGCTCCCGGGAGGCGGTCACGGCATCATCAAAGAACATCTCGTAGAAATCTCCGAGACGGAACATGAGGATCTGGTCCCGATGCTCATCCTTCATGGAAAGATACTGCTGCATCATGGGGGATAATTTACTGCGGTCCTGCGGTATCAGCGACATTTCGGCACCCTCTTTTTTTCAATCTTTCATTCCGGCAGGCAGCCTTAATGGCAGCCGCCGCAGGCGGAGCAATCTCCGCCGCAGGACTGTTCCTCGATCTCGTAGGGGTTATCGCCATTGGCGCTGCCCTGGATGATCTGCATGATGAATCGCACCGTATTGTCCAGTTCGTCCTTGGTGGTGGAATAGGCGATCATCAGCGGATCGCTGACGATCGCCTCGTAAAGTCTTTTCACCTCGGCGTTCAGCTCCGCTATTTTTTCGTTGTCCTTTTCCTCGGCGATGATGGCCCGGTTGAGATCCAGCTTTTTCAGGTTGAACTGTCCCAGCTTATCCTGTAGCTTTTCACTCTTATCCGCCGCAGTTTTGGCCACGATAAAGGCAGTAAACTCATCGGTATCCTGGATGGCAACACCCAGCTCTCTTGCTTTCTCTACCAGCTCGTTGTAAGTCATCGTTTTATCCTCCGTTTGGCTTGAATTTATATTTTCAGTTTTAACTTGACTTAGTTTTGTTTCGGGGCTTAAATGCGCTCTCCGCGCAGCGCCCAGTTCATGGCGGCGGTGATGCGCACCTGCAGGAACTCCCCGATCATTTCGGGCGGGGCGGCCACCTCCACAATGGTATTATCCTCCGCCCGGCAGCTAAGGGTCCCGGGGGTCTTGCCCTCGTCCTCCGCCAGCACCCGCAGCGTTTTGCCCACATAGTTTTTCAGCAGTTCGCTGCCGATAGCCCCTTGTGTGTCCAGCAGTTCCCTAAACCACCGGCTTTTTTCCTCGGCCGGAATGGGATCAGGCAGCTTTTCGGCGGCAGTGCCGCTGCGCCGGGAGTAGATGAAGGTAAAGATCGCGCTGTATTTGGTCCGCCGTACCAGCTCCAGCGTTTTCTCAAAGTCTTCCCTTGTTTCTCCGGGGAAGCCCACAATAATATCGCTGGTGATGGAAAGCCCCGGCATTTTTTCCCTGGCATAGCGCAGCAATTCCTCGTAATGCCGCAAGTCGTAGTGGCGGTTCATCGCCGTTAGGATGCGGTCGCTGCCGCTCTGTACCGGCAGGTGCAGGTGTTTACACACCTTATCACACTCCGCCATGGCGTCCAGCAGTTCATGGGTGCAGTCCTTGGGGTGGCTGGTCATAAAGCGGATGCGGAAATCCCCGGGAATGGCATTTACCATCCGCAAAAGCGCCGCAAAGCTGCACGGCTCCGGCAGTCCCTTGCCGTAGGAATTAACGTTCTGCCCCAGCAGGGTGATATCCCGGCAGCCATCGTCCACCAGGTTTTTCACCTCGCGCACGACATCCGCGGGCAGGCGGCTGCGCTCGCGCCCGCGCACGAAGGGCACAATGCAGTAGGAACAAAAATTATCGCAGCCGTACATCACCGGCACAAAGGCCTTGAACCGGCTTTCGTGCAGCACCGGCATCTCCTCGTACAGGGTGGTATCGGTGCCGCCCTCCCCGGCATCCCGGCGAATGCTGCGCCGCCCTTCGATAAGGACACGGTACAAAAGTTCCGGCAAACGGCCAGCGGCATTGCTGCCCATTACAAGATCCACATAGGGGTAGCTCATTTTCAGCTTTTCGCTGACCTGCTGCTGCTCGGTCATGCAGCCGGCCAGGGCAATAACAAGGTCGGGCTTTTGCTTTTTGAGGCCCTTAAGCGCCCCCACATTGCCAAAGACACGCTGCTCGGCATTTTCCCGCACGGCACATGTATTATACAGGATGAGATCCGCCTGACGGATCTCATCTGTAAAGCCATAGCCCAGCTGGGCCAGCACCCCCTTAAAGCGTTCACCATCGTAAACGCTCTGCTGGCAGCCAAAGGAATGCACATGGGCCAGCGGCGGGGTCTCGTACTTTTCGCTGAGGTATTTTTTTATGGCATCGGCCCACCCCTGCTGCTCGCGGAGCGTCCGGTAATTCTGTATGGTTTTTTCGGTTTGGCTCAAAGGCCCGCCACCCTCTCTTTTTACAATTTTCCACCCTATATTGTATCATGAATCCTCCCGCACCGCAACACCTGCCGCAAGAAATCCTTTCCCCACCCCACAAAAAAGCACGCCCCGTAAGGCGTGCCTGTTGTAATTTAGCCCAATGGGAAAAGCTCCTGCAGGGTATCCGCTGTCATCTGCCGCGCGGCGGCGCTCTGTACGCCCTTGGGGGTGGTCAGCGCGCTGCACAGCAGGAAGGTCATCCGATCCGCATCGGCTTTGGCCTTTTCCGGGTCGCTCCCGCGGAATTCCAGCCGTTCTGCCAAGATATCCCGCATCTCCTCCTGCTTGCCAAGCAGCAGCTCATTCACCGCCGGCATGGCCAGAGCCATGGCCTGCAGCATGATGTAAAACCGGTTCTGCTCGTTATCGCCCAGCAGCTCCTCCAACATCTTTTCTCTCTCCGCGGCATCCTTGATGCGCAGCAGGTCGCTCAGGTGGTTCTGCAGCTCCAGCAGCACCATTTCCGCCGTCACCAGCAGAATATCATCCTTGCTCTCAAAATAGTGATGCAGCATTCCGGCGGCCATACCCGCCTCCTGCGCAATGTCCTTCACCGAGGTCATCTCATACGATCCGTTGCGGATGACACAGCTTTGCAGCGCCCGGCATATTTCCACACGGCGTTGCTCCGCCAGTGATGGTCTCCCCATGCGCTTTTCCTCCTTTGGGTATTTCTTTCGGCTCCCGTATTGACAAAACCCACCCATTTGTTGCTTAATGGAGGTAGAAAACCACCACACGGGCCGCTCTATCGGAGCCAACTCTTGTAATTATAGCACAGGAGGAAGATAAATGAAAGTCCTTTTCATCGCGATTGGCATAATAATCATCATTGCCGCCATTATTGCGCTGCGGGTATTCTTTGGGCTGGGCCACCCCGGCAATGCCGCCCCCTATGCCCTGCGCCGCCAGCTGCCCAGGGATAACAGCCCCCTGCGGGGAAAGACCATCCTGTGTCTCGGCTCCTCCATTTCCTCCGGGTTCTCCTCCGGCGGGGTCTCCTTCCTAGATTATCTCGCCCGCATTGATGGCTGCCGCATCATTCAGGAGACTGTTTCCGCCACCACCCTGGCGGACCGGGGATACTTTTCCTACCTTAAGCGGCTGCGCCGCCGCATGGCCCGCATGCCGCAGGCGCCCGATTGCTTCCTGTGTCAGCTTTCCACCAATGACGCCACCTTCCGTAGTATCCCGGGGCGGATCAGCCGCGGCTTCCAGCTGGAGGACTTCGACCTTGCCACCACCGTTGGGGGCATAGAGGCTGTACTGGCCACTGTGCGGGAAAAATGGGACTGCCCCATCGTCTTTTACACCGCCGCCCGGTACGATAACCCCCGCTACCACAAGCTGGTGAACCTGCTGGTGGATCTGCAGGAAAAATGGGACTTTGCCCTGCTGGACCTGTGGCACGATACCGCCTTTAATGCCCTTTCCCCGGAGGAACGGGCGCTCTACATGAACGATGCCATCCACCCCACCCGGGCCGGCTATCTGCTGTGGTGGCTGCCCCGGTTCCAAAAGATCCTGACGGAGGTGCTGGCAAAAGAATGATCTCCAAAAGCGGGTGCTGCGGCATCCGCTTTTTGTTGGCATTTTGCACCGGCCGTTTTGGTCGCTTTCGCACAAAATTGCATCTTTTTCTCCCGCAAATTTCCTCATGGATTTTTGCAAAACGAACTTGTGTTCGCGTTCTCTTTGTGGTACAATAGAAGGTGGAAAAGAAGCGACAAGGAGGGCGTATGAGCAAAGACCGATTTGAACTGGTATCCCCTTTCCAGCCCACCGGTGACCAGCCGGAGGCCATAGATGCCCTGGTAAAAAGCATAGAGACCGGCAACCGGATGCAGACCCTGAAGGGCGTGACCGGCAGCGGCAAAACCTTCACCATGGCCAATATCATCCAGCGCATCAACCGGCCCACGCTGGTGCTGGCCCACAATAAAACGCTGGCGGCGCAGCTGTGCAGCGAGTTCAAGGAGTTCTTCCCGAAGAATGCTGTGGAATACTTTGTGAGCTACTACGACTACTACCAGCCGGAAGCCTACATCGCCTCCACCGATACCTACATTGAGAAGGACAGCGCCATCAATGAGGAGATAGAAAAGCTGCGCCATTCCGCCACCTCCTCCCTTTCGGAGCGCCGGGATGTCATCATCGTTTCCTCCATCTCCTGCATCTACACCCTGGGCGACCCCATCGATTACCGCAACATGGTCATTTCTCTGCGGCAGGGCATGACAAAAGACCGGGACGAGCTGATCCGCAAGCTGGTGGAGATCCAGTACGAGCGCAATGATATCAATTTCGTCCGCAATAAATTCCGTGTGCGCGGGGATGTGGTGGAAATCTTCCCGGCCTATTCCAGCGAGACTGCCATCCGGGTGGAGTTTTTCGGTGATGAGGTCGACCGCATCTGCGAGATCAATACCGTGACCGGCGAAGTGAAAAATGTGGTGAGCCATGTGGCCATCTACCCGGCCTCCCACTACATCGTCCCCAGGGAGCGGCTCATGGCCGGGATCGAGGAGATCCGGCGGGAATGTGATGAACGGGTGGAATATTTCCGGGCCAACAATAAGCTCATCGAGGCGCAGCGCATTGCCGAGCGCACCAACTATGATATCGAAATGCTGCAGGAGATCGGCTTCTGCAAGGGCATCGAGAACTACTCCCGCGTGCTGAGCGGGCGCGCCCCCGGCAGCATGCCCTACACCCTGCTGGATTATTTCCCCGAGGATTTTGTGATCTTCATCGATGAAAGCCATGTGACGCTGCCGCAGGCCCGAGGCATGTACGGCGGCGACCGCAGCCGCAAGGAAGCACTCATCGAGTATGGGTTCCGGCTGCCCTCGGCGCTGGATAACCGCCCGCTGAAATTCGATGAATTTATGGGCAAGCTCAAACAGATCGTCTGCGTGAGCGCTACGCCCGGCGACCTGGAAAAGAGCGAAAGTGCTCTCATCGCTGAACAGGTCATCCGTCCCACCGGACTGCTGGACCCCGAAATTGATGTGCGGCCGGTAGAGGGACAGATTGACGACCTCATTGGGGAGATCAACCAGCGGACGGCCAAGGGGCAGCGAGTGCTGGTCACTACCCTGACCAAAAAAATGGCGGAGGATCTGACCGCCTATCTTGAAAAAACCGGCATCAAGGTGCGGTACATGCACCACGATGTGGATACCATCGAGCGAATGGAGATCATCCGCGACCTGCGAAAAGGCGAATTTGATGTGCTGGTGGGTATCAACCTGCTGCGCGAGGGATTGGATATCCCCGAGGTTTCGCTGGTGGCGATCCTGGATGCCGATAAGGAGGGCTTCCTGCGCAGCGAGACATCGTTGGTGCAAACCATCGGCCGGGCGGCCCGAAACGCTGAGGGCAAGGTCATTATGTACGCCGACGAGGTGACCGACAGCATGCAGAAGGCCATCCAGGAAACCTACCGCCGGCGGGAGATCCAGCAGAGATACAACACCGAGCACGGCATCACCCCGCAGACCATCCGGAAAGAGATCCGGGATGTGCTGGAGATCAGCGTGACGGACAAGAAGAACGGCAAGGGCGGCAAGAAGATGAGCCGCAAGGAGACCGAAGCGGCCATCGCCAAGCTGACCGCCGAAATGCGGGAAGCGGCAAGGCTGCTGGAATTTGAGCACGCCGCCTACCTGAGGGATAAGATAGCCAAGCTGAAAGAGACCCTGTAACAGAAGTAAGCTTTACTGCCGCAAAACGCTGATAACATTAGGCCTTTGCGGCAAGGAGGAACCAATGGCATTAGATAAAATCGTGATCCGCGGCGCGCGGCAGAACAACCTGAAAAATATCGACCTGGAGATCCCCAGAGATAAGCTGATTGTCTTTACTGGGCTTTCCGGCAGCGGCAAGACCTCTCTCGCTTTTGATACCATCTACGCAGACGGCCAAAGACGCTATGTGGAGAGTCTTTCCTCCTACGCTAGGATGTTCCTGGGGCAGGCCGAAAAGCCCGATGTGGACGAAATTTCCGGGCTTTCCCCCGCTATTTCCATCGATCAGAAAACCACCAGCAAAAACCCTCGTTCCACGGTGGGCACCGTCACCGAAATCTACGACTACCTGCGTCTTTTATATGCCAGAGTCGGTATCCCCCACTGTCCCATCTGCGGGCGGGAGATCACCCAGCAGACGGTGGACCAAATGGTGGATAAGGTACTGGCACTGCCGGAGGGCACCCGCATCCAGGTGATGGCGCCCATTGTGCGACAGCGCAAGGGCACCTACCAGAAGGAACTGGACGCGGCCCGCCGCAGCGGCTATGTAAGAGCCCGGGTGGACGGCAATATGTACGAGCTGACCGAGGAAATAAAGCTGGAGAAGAACTATAAGCACACCATCGAGATCGTGGTGGACCGGCTTTCGGTCAAACCGGAGATCCGCTCCCGGCTGGCGGATTCGATAGAGACCTGCTGCGCCATGACCGGCGGGCTGGCCCTGGTGGATGTCATTGGCGGCGAGGAGATGCTCTTTAGCCAAAACTACGCCTGCCCAGACCATGATATCTCCATCGAGGAGCTTTCGCCCAATATGTTCTCCTTCAATAACCCTGCCGGGAGCTGCCCCACCTGTACCGGCCTTGGTGTGTTCCAGAAGGTAGACCCGGCGCTGGTGGTGCGCTACCCCGACCGTTCCATCCGGGACGGCGCCTTTAAGGTGACGGGCTGGAGCTGCGACCCCGGCTCCATTGGGGAGATGTACTTTACCGGACTGAATAAGCACTTTGGCGTACCGCTAGATGTACCGGTAAAGGATATGCCAAAGGACAAGCTGGACCTGGTGCTCTTTGGCACTAAGGGCGAAAAATTTGAGATGGTGCGGCAATCGGCGGGCTTTAAGGGCAAGTTCGTCAATGACTTTGAGGGCATTGTGAATAACCTGGAGCGGCGCTTTAAGGAGACCAGCAGCGAATGGATGCGGTATGATATCGCCACTTTCATGTCCTCTGTCCCCTGCCCCGACTGCCACGGCGACCGCCTGCGGCCCGAGATACTGGCGGTAACGGTGGGCGGCATCAACATCAGCGACTTTTGTAAGATGAGTGTGCGGGACGCGCTGCAATTTATGGACACGCTGGAACTGACCGATATGCAGCAGAAAATCGCCGGACAGATCATCAAGGAGATCAAGAGCCGGCTTTCGTTCCTGAGCAATGTGGGCCTTAATTACCTGACCTTGGCCCGCAGCGCCAGCACCCTTTCCGGCGGTGAGAGCCAGCGCATCCGGCTGGCGACCCAAATCGGTTCCAGCCTGATGGGGGTGCTGTATATCCTGGATGAGCCCTCCATTGGGCTGCACCAGCGGGATAATGCAAGGCTGATCGAGGCGCTGAAGAACCTGCGCGACCTGGGCAATACCGTCATAGTGGTGGAGCACGATGAAGAGACGATGGAGGCCGCTGATTACATTGTGGATATCGGCCCCGGTGCCGGCATACACGGCGGGCATGTGGTATACAGCGGACCGGCAAACGAGATCAAGTATTGCAAGGAATCCATCACCGGGCAGTACCTTTCCGGGGCGAAGAAGATCCCGCTGCCGGAGTCACGCAGACCCGGCAACGGCGGCTATTTGGAGATTGTGGGCGCTGCCGAAAATAACCTCAAGAACATCAATGTCAAATTCCCGCTGGGATGCTTTGTGGCGGTGACCGGTGTATCTGGTTCCGGCAAAAGTTCGCTGGTCAATGAGATCTTGAACAAGGCGCTGAGCAAGGAGCTGATGGGGGCCCATGTGCGGCCCGGCAAATATAAGACGCTGCATGGGCTGGAGCTGGTGGATAAGGTCATTGATATTGACCAAAGCCCCATAGGGCGGACGCCCCGCAGCAACCCTGCCACCTACACCGGGGTGTTCAATGACATTCGGGAGGTTTTTGCTTCCACCAACGAGGCCAAAATGCGGGGGTATAAGATCGGGCGGTTCTCCTTTAATGTGAAGGGCGGGCGCTGCGAGGCCTGCGAGGGTGCCGGTATTCTGGAGATCCCGATGCACTTTTTGCCGGATGTGTATGTCCCCTGCGAGGTGTGCAAGGGCAAGCGCTATAACCGGGAGACGCTGGAGGTCAAATATAAGGGGAAAAGCATCTATGATGTCCTCAATATGACGGTCGAGGAGGCGATGAAATTCTTCGAAAATGTGCCGTCCATACACCGGAAGATTGCGACACTCTACGATGTAGGACTTTCCTATATCCGTCTGGGACAGCCATCCACCGAGCTGTCCGGTGGAGAGGCACAGCGAATCAAGCTGGCGACGGAGTTGAGCAAGCGTGGAACCGGCAAGACGATCTATATTCTGGACGAACCGACTACGGGACTTCATTTTGCCGATGTACACCGTCTGATTGAGATATTAAGACGTTTGTCGGATGGTGGAAATACCGTGGTTGTCATTGAGCATAACCTGGATGTCATCAAAACTGCTGACTACCTGATCGACATCGGACCGGAAGGCGGCGAGGGCGGCGGAACCGTGATTGCGAAAGGAACACCGGAAGAGGTGGCAGCGACGCCGGGATCGTATACGGGGAAGTATGTGAAGAAATATTTAAATTAAATAAAGATGTAGCAATAATGGGGGATTCAGCCGGAGCAAATCTTGCTTTTTCGGTTGCTTCAGAAAATAGAAAGTTGAGATTTAAAGAAATTATTATGGCTTATCCCACAACTCAGACTGATTATACTAGTAAAACAAAATTTAAATCAATAATAGATAATAGTGGTAAAACATTACTTACTAAAGAATCATTACGTGATTATTTTGCTTTATATTTAAAAAGTGATAAGGATTATAAAGATAAAAGAGTAAATTTGCTTCATAATAATTGGTTATTTGGGATACCTCCCGTTACTATAATTACAGGCACACATGATCCACTTCATGATGAAGGTTATGCTTTAAAAGAGAAGCTAGATAGATTCTTAGTTAAAACTAGATACTTGGATTTAAAAGATGCAACTCATGGATTTTTAACAAATATGTTAGAACATAAATATACGGATTTAGTAATAGATTTTTTAAAAGGAAGTGATTTTTTTGAGTAAATGGTATAGTTTAGATAATGCAGCAAAAATATTTCCACCATCTAAAAGTAAGAAAGATCCTAAAATATTTAGGTTTAGTGTAACTTTATTTGATGAAGTTAA